>JACDJC010001054.1_pt1 | contig 26730 bp, 23 predicted proteins | sample 7454191 | NCBI WGS metagenome assembly JACDJC01 (sample SAMN14253291, study PRJNA609438) | sludge metagenome | isolation source: sludge after 25d culture with pyrite and EDTA | collected 2018-12-20 | reverse complement strand
GCCGCTGCCATGGCCAGAGCGATACCGGTATTCCCACTGGTGGCCTCAATCAGCGTATCGCCGGGTTTGATTTCACCACGACGCTCAGCCTCCTGAATCATTCCCAGGGCAGGCCGGTCTTTCACAGAGCCAGCCGGGTTATTACCCTCAAGTTTTGCCAGAATAAGGTTACTGGTATTGCCAGGCAGACGCTGCAACCGAACCAGAGGCGTATGCCCGACATAATCTTCAATGGTGGGAAAATGCATATGAGAACCCTGTGGTACACTTTTGGGATGGCATGATACGCCTTATAGCCCCGGGGGCCCAATACGGCTTCTCGCTAAAACCATGACTGGACGCTATATGAATAGTGCTTTTTTGGGCCCAGTCGGCATTGGTATCAAGGAATCTGTGCCAGAATGGCTTATCATTACAAGGACGTAACCCGCACATGCAGGCGGAGTTGAGTTATTTTTCAGGAATCTGATATGCGGCGCTGGGGCATTCGCAAAAAAGTACTGGTGGTAACTCTGGTTCCCACCCTCATCACCACCCTGATGCTGGGGCTTTTCTTTACCTACAGCTGGGTTACCAATATCGAAAGCCTGCTAAAGGATCGCGGCGAGTCGCTTTCCCGCCAGCTTGCGGCCGGCTCGGAATACGGCCTGTTCACCGCTAACCGCAGCCTGTTAAGCAGCCTTTCCAATGCCCTTCTGGAAGAACAGGATGTTCGCTCTATCACCTTCTTCGACAGCGACCGTCGCCGCTTGCTGCACACCGGCCCCGGCAGTTCCGACAACCTTGACAGCAAGCAACTGGCCAGCGAGCAGGCGAGCCGCATCCCCCGAAACGCCAGCACGCGTTTTGTGACTCCGGTTTTTCTTCAGGACCTGATGATCCAGTCCATGCTTGAAACCGACCCCCGGCAGCCGGACTTGCAGCAACGGGAGCCCCTTGGCTGGGTTGCCGTGGAGATGTCCCATATACGCACAGAAAAAGAAACGTACAAAGCCCTCCTGATATCCCTTTTACTGGTGCTTGCGGGCGTTGTTTTCAGCCTGCTGATCGCCCTGCGCCTGAGCCGCGCCTTTACCGGCCCGGTCTTTGAACTGAATGAAGCCGTGGCAAAGCTGAAGGAAGGCAAGCTCGACACCCGTATTCATACCGGCGCAGGACCGGAGTTTGAACAACTGGAATCCGGCCTCAACGCCATGGCGGAGGAACTGAGCAAAGCCCAGGCTGAAATGCAGCAGAACATTGACCAGGCAACAGAAGATCTGCGGGAAACCCTGGAAACCATCGAAATCCAGAACATTGAACTGGACCTTGCGCGCAAGGAAGCCCTGGAAGCCAGCCGCATAAAATCCGAATTTCTGGCCAACATGTCCCACGAGATCCGCACTCCACTGAACGGCATCATCGGGTTTACGGAGCTGTTGCTGAAAAGCCCGCTACCCCGTCAGCAGCGGGACCACCTGAGCACCATCCGCAAATCCTCGGAAATCCTGCTCACCATCATTAACGACATTCTCGACTTTTCCAAGATTGAAGCCGGCAAGCTGATACTGGATCGCGTTCCGTTCCAGCTCAGGGATATCGTGGAAGAAGTGATGGTGATGCTGGCACCGGCTGCCCACAGTAAAAATCTGGACCTGGTCCCCCTGGTGTACAGCGACGTTCCGGACAACATCATGGGCGACCCCTTGCGGGTCAAGCAGGTGCTTACCAACCTGGTTAACAATGCCATCAAGTTTACCCAGACCGGTGAAGTGGTGCTGCGTGTAAGTCTTGAAGACGAAGACAAGGAAACGAACCGCGTTACCCTGCGCCTGAGCATTACCGATTCCGGGGTAGGACTGTCCCGCGCCCAGCAACAGTCATTATTCAATGCCTTCAGCCAGGCGGATGCCTCCACAGCCCGGCAGTATGGCGGCACAGGTCTCGGGCTGGCCATCTCCAAGCGCCTGGTAGAGGAAATGGGCGGCCAGATCGGCCTGCAGAGTGAGCTTGGGAAAGGCTCCACCTTCTGGTTTACCCTGACTCCCGAACTCTCATCGAGCGGAGAAGCGGTTGCGCCACGGGATGCCCTGAAAGGCGAGCGCGTTATTTATCTCGAACACCAGAAAACCTGCGGCCTGGCGGTAGAGCACCTGCTGCGGGACTGGGGCGTGACCGTTGACCGTGTTGCATCTCCGGGCGCCATGCAGGAACAGATTGAAGAAGCGCAGAAAAGCCAGTCCGGCTATGCGGCGGCCATTATCGGCATTACCCGGCACCTGTTTAACTCAAGCCAGTACTGCGGGCTGGTGCGGACACTGGAAATAGAGCGTGACTGCCGCACGCTGCTGCTGACGCCAACACTGGATGTTCACGACATGCCCCTGTCGGGACTGGCCAGCGGCCACCTCACCAAACCGGTATGCCGTGACGCCCTTTACGATGAACTGCTGCTTCTGGTACATGGCATCAATACCTCTGGCCAGGGCATCCGGCACCCGGAGCAGAGGCCCCTTCTGCCTACCGCGGGGAACATACCCCGGGTATTGGCCGTGGACGATAACGAAGCCAATCTCAAACTGGTCATGACCCTGTTGCAGGACTATCACATAGACGCTGAAGGCGCATCAAGCGGCTTTGAAGCCCTGAGCAAGGCGCGGCAGAAGCCTTTTGACCTGGTATTCATGGATCTGCAGATGCCTGGCATGGACGGTGTGGAAACCACTGCTCGCCTGCGCGAATTGGATAGCAACAACCGCCGAACCGCCATCATTGCCCTGACCGCCCACGCGCTGGCCGATGAACAGGAACGTCTTAGCCGACAGGGGTTTGATGGCTACCTGCCCAAGCCCATCAGCAGCGGACAACTTGCCGAAACCATACTTGAATGCACAGGTTACCGGTGCATCAGCGCCGGCCACCCTGACCGGATTCCGGTACCCGAAATCCGCGATACGAGGCGGGCGCTGAGGCCTTCCACCCGTAAAATGCAGCGGGATTGTGTGAGCGTTAAAGAAAGCATCCAGCTGGCAGCCGGCAAGACCGACCTGGCTGAGGAATTGTTCAGTATGTTGCTGGAGCAGCTTCCCACCGACCTCATCGCTATTGACCGGTTCTGGCGCGCAGACGATACAGACAGCCTGCTGGACTGCGTGCACAAACTGCACGGCGCTGCGCGTTACTGCGGGGTACCGGAGCTTCGCACCGCCGCCAACCGCCTGGAAACGGCGCTCAAATGCTCGGCGCCGGACACTGAGCTACAAAAGGATCAGCTGATCTCGGCCATTGAGCGGTTGCAAATCTGGAGTGAGGAGACAGACTGGCAGCAGATGTTCCGGGAGCACCATCAGCGCGCCGAATCCGGCTGATGGTGAACACCATTTCCGCGCGTAAAGCCATCAGGCTCTTGTGCTGGCCCGGTCAACAATGGCCTTCATGTCCCGAACGGCCTCTTTCAGGCCACAAAACACCGCCCTGGCAATGATCGCGTGGCCAATGTTGAGCTCATTGATGCCGGGAATGGCCGCAATTCGCTCCGTGTTGTGGTAATGCAGACCGTGGCCTGCATTCACGATCAGTCCTTTTTTGCGACCGTAGGCAACCGCATCTGCCAACACCTTGAAGGCAGCATCTTCAGCTTCAGGGCCCGCAGCCTCTGCATACTCACCCGTATGCAGTTCAATCACCGGCGCTCCACAGCGCACGGCGGCATCAATTTGGGCAGGGTCCGGGTCAATAAACAGGGAGACTTCTGCCCCCAGCCGGGCGAGGCGTTCACACGCCCTGGCTACCCGCTCTTCCTGCCCTTCAACATCAAGCCCACCCTCGGTTGTCAGCTCTTCGCGTTTTTCCGGAACCAGGCACACACACTCGGGCCGGACTTGTTCGGCAAACTCAATCATGGCATCGGTAACCGCCATCTCGAGATTCATTTTGGTCTGCAAGACTTCCTTGAGCAGTAAAACATCCCGGTCCTGAATATGGCGCCGGTCTTCCCTGGGGTGAATCGTAATGCCGTCCGCACCTGCCTCCTCAGCCATCAGGGCAGCCTGAACCGGGTCGGGATAACGCGTTCCCCGGGCCTCACGTAAGGTGGCAATATGGTCGATATTGACGCCAAGCAATACTCTGGGACTCATGTCGTTCTCTCCTGTGGTGAGCGGACGCAATGGTGCGCAAAAAGACTGCGACTGTTGAGCGGGCGCCCCTGCAGCAGATAATCTGTCAGTACACGCATAACCCGCTTTGATACACGGCGGCTTGCAGGCGTTTGAAGATCGCCTTCGGCAAGCGCCAGCAATGTTTCCCCTGGCAGGTTCTGCAGGCGCACGCCGACAGAGGCGGCGGCCACAATCCCCTGTTCAGGGTCGTAGCAATAGGTTTGCCCGGCAATCACCCGATCCCCCGTATCCATTGCCTTGTCCCAGCAAAAGTCGTAGCCCAGAGCGGCTGCAAACGCCTGCTCAAATCGGCGCAAAACCGGCTCCACATCGCTCGCTTGCGCAAGTTCGGCAAGCGTTTCGATATAGGCAGCAAAGAGGGTCGGGTGCGGGTCAGCCTGGGGCAGAACCCGCTGCATCAATTCGTTCAGATACAATCCGCTGTACAGGGACGCCGTGTAGTGCAGCACAGGGCCTTCGCGTACATCTACCTCGGTCAGAGTCTTCAGATCACCACGCCCTGTCCAGCCAAGCAACAGTGGCTGAAAAGGCTGAAGCTGGGCCTTTAGCGGGCTCTTGCTGCCACTGGCTCCGCGGGCTATCACACTCACTCGCCCGTGATTCAGGGTAAAGAGGTCAACTATAAAGCTGGTTTCCCGCCAGGGCCGGCGGTGAAGCACATAAGCGGGCTCCTGTTGCACCCTTCTCATTGAGGCCTGAGAGGGCATGGCAGCCTCAGAGGTCGTTCATGCCCAGGCTCTTCAAAGCCCGGTCACTGTCAGCCCAGCCCCGCTTTACCTTCACCCACAGCCGAAGCATGACCTTACTGTCGAACATACGCTCCATATCGATCCGGGCTTCCTGACCAATACTACGCAGCCTGTCGCCTTTATCACCGATCATGATCTTTTTCTGGCCTTCGCGCTCCACAAGAATCAGTGCGGAAATGTGCAGGGTCTTGCCATCGCGCCTGAACTCTTCAATCTCCACTGCAACGGAGTAAGGCAACTCGGCTCCCAACTGGCGGGTGATTTTTTCACGCACCATTTCCGAAGCCAGAAACCGCTCACTGCGATCGGTTATCTGATCATCGGGATAGAAATGAACACTCTGTGGCAGGAAGCGACCCACCGCTTCTTCCAGTGGCTGCAGGTTGGTTTCCTTTAATGCGGAAACAGGAATAATCTCGGCAAAGTCCCGTTTTCTGGAAAGCATATCCAGGTGCGGCAGCAGGGTTTCCCGTTTCTCTATCCGGTCCACCTTGTTCACGGCCAGAATCACCGGGCAGGTCAGCTTGCTCAGCTTTTCCAGCACCATTTCATCGGCTGTGGTCCAGGTAAGCTGATCCACAACAAACACCACCACATCCACGTCAATCAGAGCAGACGTAGCCGCTTTATTCATATAGCGATTCAGAGCTTTCGGCTCCTCCGCGTGCATACCCGGTGTATCCACGTAAATCGCTTGCACAGGGCCCAGGGTTTTGATACCCAGGACCTGGTGGCGGGTAGTTTGCGGCTTGCGGGACGTAATACTCAGTTTCTGCCCGAGAATATGGTTCAGCAAGGTTGATTTGCCTACGTTGGGACGACCAACAATGGCAACAAAACCGCAACGACTGTCGGGGTTTTCAGGGCGGGTAATATCGTTCATCAGGGTGTCTCCACGCCGAGTTGTTTCAGCGCGCTGCGAGCCGCTTCCTGCTCCGCCACGCGGCGGCTGTTGCCCACTCCGCTGGTTTTTCGGTCAAGCGATGGCAGTACACAGGACACATGAAACGTCTGGCTATGGGCCTCGCCATCTACGGAAACAACCTCGTATCTGGGCAGCGGGAATTGTCGCGATTGCAAATACTCCTGCAAACGGGTCTTCGAATCTTTCTGGGTATCCTGAAGGTCAAGCTGTTTCAGGCGGGGCTCAAACCAGCGTAATACCTGTTCCTGACAGGTGTAAAAGTCACTGTCGAGGTAAATGGCGCCGATAACCGATTCCACCGCATCCGCAAGGATGGATTCGCGGCGAAAACCTCCGCTTTTCAACTCGCCAGAGCCCAGCCGCAAATAGCTGCCAAGCTGGAATTCACGAGCAATCTCGGCCAGGGTCACACCCTTCACCATCCTGGCTCTCAGGCGACTCAAATGCCCTTCCCGGGCTTTATCAAAGTTCCGGAACAGATACTCGGCTATAACCATGTTGACAATGGAATCACCAAGAAATTCAAGCCGCTCGTTATTCTGGTTGCTGTAGCTTCGATGCGTAAGCGCCAGCATCAGGCGATCCGGCGACTTGAACTGGTAGCCAATCCGTCGCTGTAACTGATCCAGATCCGGTTGTGAACTCACTTGCCCTTCATCTCGTATCTGTGCTGAAAGTGCACGACGGTATCGACATTGCGGAATATGTTGTTCCGGACTTCATAGTCGACATTGATCACAACCAGATCGCCGTCTTTCTCAACCGAAATATCCTTGGCGTCAAAGCCCCGGATGCTGTTAACGCTCAGACGCTTGTTGATCAGTGTCCGAACCTGGGCGGGGCCCATCTGTGACAGTCCCTCTGTGCCGTCCAGACTTTCAAGTGCTTCCTGAATGGTAAAATCGTCCATATAGGCTGGCCCGATCTTGATAACAAGAGTAAGCAGGCTACCAAAAAACAGCACCATAATCAGCACAACCAGCGCTGAGGCACCGCCCTGGCGGCCCATAGCGGAGAGTTTGTTTTTCTTCATTTCAACTGAACTCCAGAATAATCAGATTTACTCAATACCGCCAACACGCTTGAAGGACGGCAGGCTGGTGAGAGATTTCCAGTGCATCCAGATCGCAAAGGCCTTGCCCACAATCAGCTCATCCGGAACCGTGCCCCAGTACCGGCTATCGTTACTGTTGTCCCGGTTATCACCCATCACAAAGTACTCGCCTTCCGGTATCTGCCACTCGCCTTCGCCGGCCTCACCCGAGCGCCCCATGGTCAGGAAGATGTCGTGCTCAACTGTGCCAAGATCTTCCCGGCGCACTTCTACCGGCGGCAGGCGCACAACAAATTCGCTTTCAATTTTCTGACCATTGATAAACAGTTGCTTGTTGCTATAGCGCACAGTATCCCCCGGCAGACCAATCACACGTTTGATGTAGTTGGTTTCGCCATCCTTGGGGTAGCGGAACACCATAACGTCGCCCCGCTCCGGATCTCCGACATCCAGGATCTTGGTTCCTGCAACCGGCAAACGCAGGCCATAGGCGTATTTGTTAACCAGTATAAAATCACCCACTTCCAGTGTTGGCAGCATGGAGCCGGACGGGATCTGGAAAGGTTCTACCAGAAACGATCTGAGTAGCAGCACGATTGCCAGCACCGGGAAAAACGAGCGGCTCAGATCAACAAGGTAGGGCTCTTTGGGCTCATCTTCTTCACCGGCTGCAGCCGCCGGGGCTGCTGCAAGGCGACGTTTTCGCAAAAACAGTATGTCTGCCAGCCATATCAACCCCGAAGCCAGGGTAAGAACCACCAGAACCAGTGGAAAATCAATATCCATCAAGGCGCCTTCTAATTATCGACTTTCAATACGGCAAGGAACGCTTCCTGAGGCACCTCAACATTACCCAGCTGCTTCATGCGTTTTTTGCCTTCCTTCTGCTTCTGGAGCAGTTTTTTCTTACGGCTCACATCGCCGCCATAACATTTTGCGGTTACGTTCTTGCGCAACGCTTTTACCGTGACCCGGGACACCACCTGGTTACCGATGGCCGCCTGGATGGCAATATCAAACATTTGCCTGGGAATCAGCTCCTTCATTTTCTCAATGAGCTGGCGCCCCTTGTAGTGCGACTGGTCTTTATGAACGATCAGCGCCAGAGCATCCACCCGCTCGCCGTTTATCAACACGTCCAGGCGCACGAGGTTGGCCTGCTGAAAACGCACAAAATGATAATCCAGCGATGCAAATCCGCGGCTGGCGGATTTGATGCGGTCAAAGAAATCCAGTACCACTTCCGCCATGGGCAACTCATAGGTTAGCTGCACCTGGCTGGTCATGAAGTGCATGTTCTTCTGAACACCGCGCTTTTCCTCACACAGCGCAATCACGTTACCGAGATGTTCCTGTGGCACCAGAATACTGGCTTCAACTATGGGCTCGCGCATTTCCTCAATCGAGCCAATATCCGGCAACTTTGAGGGGCTGTCTACCGACAGGGTCTCACCCTGCTTGGTCAACACCTCATAAATGACCGTAGGCGCGGTGGTGATCAGATCAATATCGTATTCACGCTCCAGCCGCTCCTGGATGATTTCCATGTGCAGCATGCCGAGGAAACCACAGCGGAAACCAAAACCCAGAGCATCGGAGCTTTCAGGCTCGTAGAACAGGGAGGCATCGTTGAGGGTGAGTTTTTCAAGCGCGTCACGGAAATCGTTGTAATCGTCTGCGCTCACCGGGAACAGGCCGGCGTACACCTGCGGCTGAACTTTCTTGAACCCCGGCAGCATGGGAGTCTCTTCGGCAAACTTGTGGTGCACGATGGTGTCACCCACCGGCGCGCCGTGAATATCCTTGATTCCGGCAACCACAAAGCCAACGTCACCGGCTTCCAGTATGTTGGTATCGTGGGGCTTGGGGTTAAAAATGCCCACCTTGTCGGCGTTCCAGGCCTTGCCGGTAGACTTGATAACAATCTTGTCGCCCTTTTTCAGAATGCCCTGGGTTACCCGGACAAGAGAAACAACCCCCAGATAGTTATCGAACCAGGAATCAATGATCAGGGCCTGCAGAGGTGCCGAACGATCCCCCTGGGGAGGCGGTATTTTCTTTATAAGGTCTTCCAGAACATCTTCAACACCCATACCGGTCTTGGCGGAGCAGCGCACCGCGTCCGAGGCATCAATGCCGATGATGTCTTCTATTTCAGCCGCAACCCGCTCCGGCTCGGCCTGGGGCAGATCCATCTTGTTCAGAACCGGCACGACCTCCAGGCCCTGTTCAATGGCGGTATAGCAGTTGGCCACCGACTGGGCCTCGACACCCTGGCCGGCATCCACAACCAGCAGCGCTCCTTCACAGGCGTAAAGCGAACGCGACACCTCATAGGAGAAATCCACGTGGCCCGGGGTATCGATCAGGTTCAGCTTGTAGACCTCGCCATCCCGTGCCTTGTAGTTAAGCGTGACGCTCTGGGCCTTGATAGTGATGCCCCGCTCCCGCTCGAGATCCATGGAATCCAGCACCTGTTCGGCCATCTCCCTGTTGGTCAGGCCGCCGCAAATCTGGATAAAACGGTCTGCAAGGGTGGATTTGCCATGGTCAATGTGGGCAATAATGGAGAAGTTACGGATTCGGCTCAGTTCAGTCACAGACAATGAATACTCATAAAAAGACGAAGGATTGAGCCCGGAGAGGCCACTACCGGGATCCGGGGACGGCGTGATTTTACCGGTTACCGGCTGCCATTGCCATGATCAGGAAATAAGCGGCCGTTCATATTGCCGGATCAGGAAACCGATCAGCGCATCCTCGTCCAGTGGATAACTGAACAGGTTGCCCTGACACTGGGTGCAGCCGGCGGATTTCAGGAAACTCAACTGCTGCGGCGTTTCCACACCTTCGGCTACAACAGTAAGGTGGAGTTTTTGCGCCAGGGCAATAACCGCCGAAGCCACATCGGTTGCACTGACATTGTACGGAATATCGCGAATAAAGCGGTGATCAATTTTAATGACATCAAGTGGAAGCTGCTGCAACGCGACCAGGGAACAGGAACCGGCCCCGAAATCGTCCAGAATCAGGCAAACCCCCAGATCATTGAGCGATACCAAAAGCTCGCGCAACATGCGCGGATCTTCGTTAAGCAGTTCCACCGGCATTTCAAGCTCCAGCTTTTCGGGAGAAACACCGGTTTCTGTAATGACCTGCCGCACCATATCAAGGAAACGGGAATCCGTTATCTGCCTGACTGACAGGTTGACCGCCATTTTCAGTGCCTCAAAACCGGCTCGATCCAGAGCCTGCACCTGAATACAGGCCTGTCGCAGCGCCATTTCCCCCAGCCGCACTATCAGGCCGGTTTCCTCGGCCAGGCTTATGAACTGCTGCGCCGAGACCAGGCCTTTTTCTGGGTGGTGCCAGCGCAGGAAGGCTTCAACTCCGATCACTCGCTCACTGGCCAGATCCACCTTGGGCTGGTAGTGCAGAACAAAGCGCTCATCCTCGAGGGCACCGGCCAGCTCTTCCTGCTGCAGCAACCTCCTGGCCGCCTTGATATTCATGGCAGGGGTGAAAAACTGATAGGTGTTCCGGCCCATTTCCTTGGCGCGATACATTGCCAGGTCGGCAAACTTCATCAGGGCAACCGGGTCTTCACTGTCGTGGGGGATCATGGTGATGCCGATACTGACCGTAACACTCACTTCATGATCACTCAGCCGGATTCGCTGGCATAACCGGCTCAGGATGGTTTCGGCAACCTTTGCAGCCGCAGATGTACCGCTGACCTGAGACAGCAACACAACAAATTCGTCACCACCAAGCCGCGCCACAGAGTCCTCTTCGCGCACGCAGCCCTCAAGCCATTGCGCAACCTGGCGCAACAGCTCGTCACCTGCGTCATGGCCCAGGGTATCGTTAATCCGCTTGAAACCATCAAGATCCAGAAACATCAGGGCGGCAGATTCCCCGCTCCTGCGGCTCCGGCGCACCACATTGTTCAGGCGGTCGCGGAACAGCTGGCGGTTGGCCAACCCGGTTAGCGGGTCATAGAAGGCCAGCCGGTGCAATTCAGACTGAGCCGCTTTCAGCTGGGTCAGATCGCGCAGACTGAGTACGACACCGTTAACCCCGGGCACCTTCAGCATTGCGGTAAACGTGCCTTCCATATCCCGCCAGTTATTACCCGCATCGCGGATGCGCGCCCGAATGGCCGGCATCTGCTTGCCCGGTGCCTGGATAGCATCGTCAAATCCCTGCGCCAACTGCGGCCAGTCGTCTTCGTGGACCAGACTCTCCAGGGCAAGAGTCTGCACTTCCCCTGGGTTGAACCCGAGAATATCAAAGCTTGAAGGGCTGGCATGCAGGGGCGCCCCTGTTTCATCCATCACCAGGGTTACGTTGGCCGCGCCCTCTGTAATGGCACGATAGCGGCCGGCGCTTATCTGCGCCATAAGACGGGAACGGATCAGTACCAGTGCAACCATGAACAGTAGGACGCTTATAACCGCGCCGCTGCCAAGCACAATCAACGGTCGCGGGTCGGAAGCCAGATAATCGAAGGCAGGGGTAGACCGGGTCTGGAGCAGCCAGTCCCGGCCACCGTGGCTTACGGTCTGGCTCATTTCGAAGCTGAACTGGTTGTCCAGCGAGCCCAGATTGGAGCCGTACATCAGGTTGTCACGGTCTACCACCCCGTTATCGTAGATACGGACATCAAGAAACGGCGAAATCAGCCCGACAATACCGTCCAGAAGGTTGTTCATACGGAACGCACTGAAAACAAAACCCGCCAGCATCATGCGGCGTTCTGCCCGTATTTCCGGCACCTCACCACCCTGATACACCGGGTAATACATAAGAAAACTGGCCTGCCCTTCCTCCAGCTCTTCCTGCACCAGAACAACCTTCGCGGTTACAGTCGGAATTGCGGAATCACGGGAGCGCTCCATGGCTTTCCGGTGTACGGGGTCGCTGAAGGCGTCGTAGCCCAGTGCTTTGCGATTGCTTACAGTACCCGGTTCCAGATAGACCATCGGATAATAGTAAGGCCCGACCCCCAAGGGTTTGACCAGATACTTGTGAACCCCCTCGGCGCGCACCGAAGCGATGTGGTCCGCCATCTCGCGCACTTCTATGCGTTTGACATAGCCGATGCCCTGGATACCCGGGTAATAACGGTTTATATCAACGTTGCGAACGTATTCTCCCCATTGTTCACGGGACACTTCCCCGGCAACAGCAAAAAGGCCGGCGCTGCCGGCCAGCACCTGCTCATAGTTGAGCAAACGCTCTTCAATAGCTGTTTTCAGTTGCAGTGACTGGGTGCGAAACCGGGCTTCAGTGCGGTCTTCCACCAGGCGGATGGAAAACTGCCAGGATGCAATCGTTACAACAATCGCCACGATCAGAAGCAGCCACGCAAGCCAGGCGTTACGGGGATGCAGAAGTTGCAGGAGGGGGAGGTCCTTTCGGTTCATAATCTGCCCTGGTCCATTCCGTGGCCGTTGTTGTTATTTGTGCCAGCCAGTATAGCAAAAGCCCCCGGGACTGTCTTTTAACCTCAGACCCGGGGGCATTCCGCACTGCTACTATAATGGCTGCCCGCCCGGCAGTATCAGGGTTTCATCACAAGATATATTGCCCTGCCCTGACGCACTACCCGAACGGACACTGCACGCCCTTCCGGTAAACCTCTGACCACCTTCCGGAACTCCTCAACAGACGAAACAGATTTCCTGTTGATTTCGGTGATCACATCCCGGGCCCGGATGCCTGCATTGTACGCCGGCCCTCTGCCCACCTCTGTAACCAGAACGCCACCGGATACACCAACAGAGTCAGCCAGATCTGCCGGCAAGGTTTCCACCGTCAGTCCCAGGGGTGAGGTCGAGGAACTGCCCACGGACGGCGCTGCTTGCTGTGCAGTGCGCTCATCCGGTAGCTGGCCAATCTCCACATCCAGTGTTATTTCCTTTCCGCCACGCAGCACCGTAAGCCGAGCCGTCTCACCTACCGGCGTCCTGCCTACCATGGGCGGCAGATCCGAAGACAGCTGAATATCATCGCCGTCGTATTCAAGCACTATGTCGCCCGCTTGCAAGCCACCTTCTTCGGCAGGCGAGCCATCCATTACTTCAGCAATCAACGCACCTCTTGGACGCTTGAGCCCGAACGACTCGGCGAGATCCCGGTTGACCTCCTGGATCAGCACTCCCAACCAGCCACGGGAAACCGTACCCTTGTCGCGGATCTGGCGAAATACGCTCATGGCATCGTCAATGGGAATTGCAAAAGAAACACCCATGAAACCACCGGAACGGGTATAGATCTGTGAGTTTATACCGATCACCTCACCATCCAGATTGAACAGGGGACCTCCCGAGTTGCCGGGGTTAATAGCCACATCTGTCTGGATAAAAGGCACGTAGTTTTCGGAAGGGAGCGAGCGACCGAGTGCACTGACGATGCCGGCAGTCACTGTGTAGTCGAACCCGAAAGGCGAGCCGATGGCAAATACCCACTCACCCACCTTGAGATCTTTGGAGCGGCCCGTCTTCACAACCGGCAGGTCGTCTCCGTTCTCGATTTTCAGAACCGCCATGTCCGAGCGCGGATCCGTTCCGATCAGTTTTGCGGGCAGTTCACGACGATCATTGAGCCGCACGATGATCTCGTCAGCACCCTCGACGACGTGATTATTGGTTAACACGTAACCATCTTTCGACACTATGAACCCGGAGCCCATGGACCGGCGCGGCTGGGCGTTGCCCGGCGCACCACCGAATGGGGACTGGGGGCCGCGAAAGAACTCCTGAAAGAACTCCGGCAACTGTTCAAGTTGCCGTTCATCAAAAGGCAACCCCTGAAACCGCCTGTTGCCAGATGCAGGAGCACTGGTGGTGCTTATGTTGACAACCGCACCTGCGTTTTCTTCAACCAGGTCGGTAAAATCCGGCAGGCTTCGTGCGAAACCTGCCTGACTCCAGGCGGCAAGCACTAATGCAAACAGCATTATCAGCAGAGAACCCGGCACCCTCTGAGTGAGTGATACCGGGGAAAACCGGGTAACAGCTGTGGTCGTTTTCAGCATATCAGTATCCCCTGTAAGTCATGTTAGTGAGTCTGGACGGGCAACTACTCCGACCGGAATTCGGTTTACCCGTAGCAGCCTGGGTTCATAGCGACCGGCATTCCGGCACTGTAATTTTCGGCTCAGAAGAAAGCCTGATGCAAGACCGCCCGCAGCACCTGCCATCGCCATCAGATCACTGCCGCCAGACAGATGATGCCCAGCCATGCTGGCCATCACCATGAGTACCAGCGGCAGTGCATAGACCTGTAACGAGGCACCCAGCAGTGCACTTTCATCAATACCGAGCGTGACATCTTCTCCCACCCGGGCGTTAACGGAATTAAACACACGAACCTGATTGGCCCTGCCACCGGTGGCCGTGGCCAGAACCTTCTGCCCACAGCCATTACGGGCAGAGCAACTCTGGCAAGCACTGGCACGGATCGTCTGGACCCAGGCATGCTCACCTGTAACGGCAACCACTTTTCCGGTTTCAGTAATCACTGTTTCATCGCACCTAACGCAAATGCTTCGTCTATCCGCACGGATTCAGCCACTCTGCGCGCCGAGGCGGGGGGCAGCTCACCCACAACCGTCACCATAAACGTCTTGTCCGCACTCTTTAACTGACTCATGTAGATGGTTGTTGCCCCAATGCGCGAGGCCCCCGTGGGCATGCTTACCCGGCCCGCAGGCTCTACAAACACAGAAAATGCCGCAAGGCCATCAGAAAAGGCCACGGCCTGACCTTTTCCGGAGCGGGGTGCAGCGGCGGGTTCAAAACCCTCCGGGCGCCAACCGAGATGCCAGCCATGCATTCTGGGTGTTCGTGAAAACTCATCCGGCGAGCCTGGCCGTTTGCCGGCATCGTTCAGGGTTCGGGTAATTTCCCGCCCTTCTGAACGGATTTCAAACTCACTGTCAGCAATATCGTCAGTTATCTCGAGGCTGGTGAACTGGAAGTGTTCGAGCACTTCACCGTCGGCTGTCCGCACATGGCTTTTTACCAGAAGTCCCGTGGATTTTTCCAGCCACAAACGATGGCTGTAGCGATGCTGATCTTTGGCAGCCAGGGCCACCGTAACCACATCGTAACCGGCAATCCGGTCCTCACCCTTCAGTTCGGCGCGGTACCAGCGGCTTACCGGTATCAGCTGGCGGGTAAAGGCCTCGGCAAACGGCCCCGAGGGAATCACCTGATCAAGTTTTACCCTGCCCTGCTCGGGAAGCACGCAGACCACGTTCATACCCCGGCGAACAATTTCCCCGCTGCCTCCATCCTGCAGAACCAGGCGTTCTTCCACAATGCCATTGTGATAACGGTGGGCAATCTGCATGGAGTGAACGCTGGAGCCGCGGGCATACACAAACACGCCGCGATAAGACGTCATATTCAGGGCCGGCCCAAGCCGCTGCAACCAGTATGCCGCTGTCTTCTCACCGGCAACCGCAGGGGCCGGCGCAGCCAGGGCCAGAAAAAACAGGACAGGCCCCAGCAACAACAGATCAGTCAGTCTCAGGCCAAAATAACGGGCTTTATTCATGAACACCTTCATTGCTGGATATCAGTAGCCGCCATTGGCACTGACAAGCCGCGCATACCCCACCGAACCCTGTCCGGCACCTACGCTGTTATGCTGGGCGTGTTCAAGCAGGTAACGGCTCATATGCTCCCACTGTTGTTCATCCAGCCCCTGCAGCGCCACTTCCTGCACTGGCGCGATCTCGCCGCGGGAGCCGGTTCCGGAATTTGTGTCCGAAGCTGCAGATGCCATGGCCCCGGGAGAGGCTTCTCCAAAATCCCAGCCTGTGCCTGCACCAAAGCCCACCACCAAGGCTGCAACAACCATTGCTGCAGCCGGCCACTGCCAGCGCCCGGGCGCTTCCGGGCCAGAAGGCACGGCAGGCTTGGGCGTTCTGGTGCGACCGTCCAGCGCCGCACGCACGCCGACACTGACATCCACGCCCTCGGCCGGTGAATATCCCCTGTGCATAAGGTCATGAATACTCTGCCATCGCTGCCACTGGGTACGCACGTCATCCTGTTCTTCATGGGACAGTAGCCGTCGAACCGAAAGTTCGTCGGCTTCATCGTCCATCATGGCAGATAGTGTTTCTCTGAGACGATCATCCATAGGATGCACCCTCAATTACGTCACTGAATGATTGAGCAGGGGCCCAAGATGCCGGTCTACAGCATCCCTGGCCCGGAAAATACGCGAGCGCACGGTGCCAATCGGGCATTCCAGAATCCGCGCAATGTCTTCATAACTGAGGCCGTCATATTCACGTAGCAAAAAGGCCGAACGCAGTTCCTCGGGCAGATTTGCTATGGCACGGCTCAGCTCTTTCTGTAACTGCTCGCGCTGGAGCAAACGTTCCGGCGATGCGATATCCCGCAAACGCCTGCCATCATCAAAATTTTCGGCTTCGGCGGAATCAGCGCTGCTCTGAGGCCGCCGGCTGCGTGACTCCAGATGGTTTTTCGCGGTGTTCACAGCAATGCGATAAAGCCACGTGTAAAAAGCACTGTCGCCCCGAAAACGGTCGATGGCACGGTAGGCCTTGATAAACGTCTCCTGGGCGAGGTCCATGACTTCCTGGCTGTCATATACATACCGGCTGATAATTGAGGCTACCCTTGACTGGTACTTGACAACCAGCAGGTCAAATGCCGCGCGGTCCCCATTCCGGACTTTTCGCACGAGCTGCAAATCGGTCTGACTGTCTGGCTGCTCAGCCTGTTTCTGATCTTTATCGGGTGCCATGGACGCGGTGCCGGTGTACTCTGGTTTTATGGCCAGATCACCGGCCGATACGAGTTTATAAGGATTCATGCTCACTGTCCGGCGCCCGTTCAGGAAAACGATATCCGGCCCCTGGGCCGGTCATGTATCAGGCCAAATAGACAGCAAGCGTAAAGTTTAGTTCAATACACCTCCACATTATGGCCCGCGATAACGACCCGATGCCACAGTCCCACGAATACGATGTTCTTATTATCGGCAGCGGCGCTGCCGGCCTGACCGTTGCGCTCAACCTGCCGGAACACCTGAAGGTATGCGTTATAAGCAAGGCTGCGATCAGCAGTGGCGCCACGCTCTGGGCCCAGGGCGGCATAGCTGCCGTGCTGGATGACGAAGATTCCAGCGAAAACCACGTGCAGGATACCCTGATCGCCGGTGGAGGCCTGTGCAGTGAAGAGGCTGTGCGATTTACTGTCGAGCACAGTAAAGAGAGCATTGAGTGGCTTATTGGCACTGGCGTTGATTTTACCCGTGATACAGACGCGCAGTTCCACCTTACCCGTGAAGGCGGCCACAGCCACCGGCGTATCATTCACGCCGCTGACGCCACCGGGCATGCGGTCTCTACAACATTAACCACCCAGGCCCAGGCCAGGCACAATATCGAGCTCATGTCCGGCCGTGTTGCGGTAGATCTGATTACCAACCGCAAACTGGCGTTACCGGGCAACCGCTGTGTGGGTGCCTACGTACTGAACCTGGAAGACAATCATGTTGAGCTTTTCCGCGCACGCTTTACGGTTATTGCAACCGGGGGCGCCTCCAAGGCTTACCGCTACACCACCAACCCTGATGGTGCGTCCGGAGATGGCATCGCCATGGCATGGCGTGCGGGCTGCCGCGTCGCCAATATGGAATTCAACCAGTTCCACCCGACCTGCCTGTATCACCCGCACGCCAAGTCTTTCCTGATTACCGAGGCGGTTCGCGGCGAAGGTGGGTTGCTGAAACTGCCGGACGGTTCCCGCTTCATGGATCGTTTTGACAAGCGCGGCGAACTGGCCCCGCGGGACATAGTAGCCCGGGCCATCGACCATGAGATGAAGCGGCTGGGTGCAGACCACGTGTATCTGGATATCAGCCACAAACCGGCGGATTTCATCCGGCAGCACTTCCCGACCATTTACGAAAAATGTCTGGAATTCGGTATCGACATTACCCGCGAACCGATTCCGGTGGTGCCGGCCGCCCACTATACCTGTGGCGGCATAGTCAGCGACAACCGGGCCCGAACAGACATCAACCAGCTTTATGTAGTTGGCGAAGCCGGCTTTACCGGGCTCCATGGCGCCAACCGCATGGCCAGCAACTCATTGCTTGAGTGCCTGGTGTACGGGCGGGCAGCGGCCGCCGATATCGCGCGCCGGGAGGCAGACATTCCGGCACCGCCCGAGGCGCCCGCCTGGGATGAAAGCCAGGTACGGGATTCCGATGAAGACGTTGTGATTTCCCACAACTGGGACGAACTGCGGCACTTCATGTGGGACTATGTAGGTATAGTTCGCACAACCAAACGCCTGCAACGGGCGAAGCACCGGGTGGATCTGCTATCACAGGAGATCAGTGAGTTTTACAGTAATTACCGGGTAACCAACGACTTGCTGGAACTGCGGAACCTGGTCACAGTTTCCGATCTCATAATCTGCTCGGCGCTGCAACGCAAAGAAAGCCGTGGACTGCACTACACGCTGGATTACCCGGGACTGGTGCACGAGGCCCGTGATACGGTGCTGGTACCCACCACTTACAGAATACCATCACCCTGAAGGCAACCCTTGAAGAGAGCAACCATGCAAGACACCCAAGCGGACAACTCGGATTTCAATCGCCTCTGGTGGCACAGCCGCCGTGGCATGCTGGAGCTGGATGTTCTGCTGATCCCGTTTCTGGAACAGGCCTACCGGGATCTGGATGCGGAAGACCAGGAACGTTACAAAAAACTCCTGAGCTGCGAAGACACGGATATGTTCGAGTGGTTCATGCAGCGCAGCCGCCCTGATGATGCCGACCTGCAGCGCATCGTTGACATCATTCTCGCCCGTGTCCAGCCGGATTGACCTGGCGCTGTCGCCGTCTGTTGTGACCGGTTTCGTGGCTGCGCTACCCTGGCTGGCTGCCAGCGCTTTTATTCTCATCGCAGCCATGGCCGGCAAGCCCTGGATGCTCGCGCTGGCGCCGGTGACCCTGGCGGGCGCTGTGTTCCAGTTCCGGCGCAACGGGTTGCTGGCAGGCCATGGCGCAGTTCTGGGGCTGTATCTGGAGCAGAACAGACTCTATGCCCGCCTCGGAAGCGGGCAAAGCCGGGCTGTGTATGCCTGTCCTTCAAGCCGGTTGAGCTCAAGGGTCGCGCTCTTGAATCTCAGGCCTGTTGCCTCCAGATCCGGTTCATACCCGGTTGTGTTACTCTGCAGCAACCGCATTGCAGGTAACGTATCCGAAGATCAGTTTCGCCGCCTGAGAATGTGGCTCCGACTGGGCCGCTCTCAGCAATCATTTGACTAGCACCATGCCCGGAGTTATCCCATGACTGGTACAGAAACACCTGTTTCAGCCACACCTGTATACGCATCAGCCGAGTTCCCGCCGCCGGTTTCGGGCCGCATCAAGCTGACCAACCGTATTCTGGTTCGCATCTCCGGCCCAGGTACCGACACCTTCCTGCAAGGCCAGTTGAGTCAGAACCTTGATGACGTGAAAGCAGGCTCCTCGCCCCGTGCCGCAGCTGCAACACCCAAAGGCAGGGCCTACTGCCTGACCCGCCTGGTTCGCGATGGCGACGACATTCTTATGGACCTGCCTTCAGAACTGGCAGAGGCGGTCATGGCCCAGTTGCGCAAATACATGATGCTGTTCCGCGGCACTTCCATGACAGTGCAGGCCGAGGGGCAGATTATCGGGTTACTGGGTACGGAAGCAGCAAAAAATCTTGCGGGCGACGACCTGAACAGCCTGGCATCACCGGGAGACTCCCTTGCGCTGGACGCCGGGTTTCTGATCCGGACAGAGAACACAGCGGAAGGGCTGGCCCGCTTCGAACTGTGGCAAACCAAGGCGCAAGACCTGAAGCTGGAAAGCATTCCGGAGAAAACAATTGCCGACTGGCAGGCCTCCGAAATTGCAGCGGGCGTTCCCATGCTAACCACCGCTACCAGCGAATCCTATGTGCCACAAATGCTGAACTGGCAACATCTGGGCGGCGTGCACTTCAAAAAAGGCTGCTACACCGGCCAGGAAGTGATTGCCCGGATGCATTTTCTCGGGCAACTCAAGAAAAGCCTGTTTCGTTTTCGGGTTGCCCAGAGTAAATCCACACCCGCGCCGGGAACATCAATCATGGCCGGCGAGCGCTCGGTGGGCGAGATCGTCAACGCCGTCGGCTTTGACAACCATTCCTGTGAGTTGCTCGCCGTCGTCCGCCATGACGCTGCTGCTGGCAAGCTGACCATTGATGGTACGCCAGGGTCGGTGCTGGAACCGCAACCCCTGCCCTACAGGGTTACTGAACGTGAAGACAACGCACCGGATGACGCACCAAAGGATACATAAGTTGACAGGCAAGCCTGCCGGAATTTGTTATAAATAGAGCTCACAAAACCGAACCACCGGTACGCCCGTGCGATCACTACACGGGCCCCCTAACTGACAAGCGGACCCCTGCGAAACCATGTCGAATATTGCCGAAACCATCAAAGCGGACCTTATCGCTGCCATCGAAAACGACAAACTGGTACTGCCCACCCTGCCGGAAGCCGCGCTCCAGGTGCGGGATATTGCCGAATCCGAGGACTCGGCCATTGGTGACCTGGTAAAGGTTATCAGCAATGACACCGCGCTTTCTGCACGCATCATCCGCGTGTGCAACAGCCCGCTGTTCCGGGGCAATCGGGCAATAGAAAACCTGAACATGGCGGTTAGCCGGCTTGGCATGGCCTACACAAGCAGCCTGGCCATGGGCCTGGCCATGCAGCAGATGTTTCAGGCAACCTCCGACATGATCGACAAGCGCCTGCGCGCAACCTGGCAGACCAGCACCGAAGTGGCCGGCGTTTGCCATGTGCTCGCTCACAACTACACGAAGCTGAAACCGGACCAGGCCACGCTGGCGGGCCTGGTTCACCTGATCGGCGTGCTGCCCATTTTACGTTACGTAGAAGACGAAGACCTGCAGATCAGCAGCATCATGCTGGACAAGGTTATCGAGGAACTGCACCCGAGAATCGGCGCAACCATTCTTCGAAAGTGGGATTTCCCGAAAGACCTTCAGAATGTTCCTCTGGAATACGCCAACTTCCACAGGGAACTACCTTCAGCCGACTATGCCGACCTGGTTATGGTGGCCAACCTGCAACTGGTTGCCGGCTCCGACCACCGCTGGACGGAGATGGACTGGACGGCCATCCCGGCTTTCGACCGCCTGGGTCTTGACCCGAATATCGACATGAACGAAGAAGAGGACCTGAACGCCCAGATGGAAGCTGCAATGGCGCTGTTGCAGTAATTTAACAGAGGTTGCGGACGGGTAGCCTTGGGAAGGCCCTCCCCAAGGCTGCTCTCGCAGGCATCTCAGTTATTTTTATAACGGGCGATAAGTTCCGCTTTACTCGGCAACTCCCAGTTCACTGACCCTTGCCCTTGCTCCCGAAGCCACTCATTGGCCCGGGAGAAATGCCTGCAGCCAAAGAACCCGCGGTAGGCGCTGAGGGGTGATGGGTGCGGTCCCTCAAGAACAAAATGGCGGTTACGGTCAATATGCCGCCCTTTCTTTTTGGCATAGCTGCCCCAGAGTAAAAACACCACACCCTCGCGTTCACGATTCACCGTTTCGATTACGCGGTCGGTAAACGTCTCCCAGCCTTTCCCCTGGTGGGCGCCGGCCTGGCCCTGAACCACGGTAAGTACGCTATTGAGCAATAAAATGCCCTGTTCTGCCCAAGGTTGCAGGCAGCCGTGATCCGGTGGCGCAATACCCAGGTCACTCTGGATTTCCTTGAACATGTTAACGAGCGATGGTGGCGGGGGAACGTGCGGCCTTACTGAAAAGCACAGGCCATGGGCCTGTCCCGGGCCGTGGTAGGGATCCTGCCCGAGTATGACCACACGCACCCTGTCCAGCGGCGTGCTGTTCAGGGCGTTGAAACAGTGGGTACTGGCCGGAAAGAGAACCTTCCCGGCGTTTTCTTCCGCAGCGAGAAACTCTGCCAGTGCCTGCATATAGGGCTGGCGAAATTCGCCTTCAAGGTGTTCCTTCCAGCCCCGGCCGGGCTTGAGATGACTTGCCAGCGCCTCGACCGGGTGCATGCTTACTCCTTATCTTCGGCTTTTTCGCTCTGGGCACCTTCGCCTTTGTGTTCCGGGCGCATGGCCGGGAACAGGATGACGTCCCGAATGGACGGCGAGTTCGTCAGCAGCATGGCCAGACGATCAATACCTATACCCTCACCCGCCGTTGGGGGCAGCCCGTACTCCAGGGCCATCACATAGTCTTCATCGTAGAACATGGCCTCGTCGTCGCCGGCGTCTTTCTCGGCGACCTGCGCCCGGAAGCGCTCGGCCTGCTCTTCCGCATCGTTGAGCTCGGAAAAACCATTGGCAATCTCACGGCCACCCACAAAGAGCTCAAAGCGCTCGGTTACAAACGGGTTGCTGTCTTTGCTACGTGCCAGTGGCGAGACTTCTTTCGGGTATTCGGTGATAAACGTGGGTTGCATCAGACGGTGCTCAGCCGTTGCCTCAAAGATTTCGATCTGAATCTTGCCCAGGCCCCAGCCGTTTTTAACGTGAATACCCAGATCCTTTGCCACCTGGCGCGCAGACGCCTCATCCGCCAGCTGCTCCGCGGTCACATCCGGACAGTAGCGCAGGATGGCGTCTACAACCGTCAAACGCTCGAAAGGCTTGCCGAAATCGTACTCGATAGGCTCTTCCGTGCCATCAGCCAGAATGCGTGTATTCACCACGGTTGTAGTGCCCAGCACCTGCTCGGTGATGGTCCGCAGCATGTCTTCGGTAAGATCCATCAGGTCATTGTAATCGGCATAGGCCTGATAGAATTCCACCATGGTGAATTCCGGGTTGTGACGGGTAGAAAGCCCCTCGTTCCGGAAGTTACGGTTAATCTCGAACACCCGCTCAAAACCGCCAACCACCAGGCGCTTCAGGTACAGCTCCGGCGCGATGCGCAGGTACATATCAATGCCCAGAGCGTTATGGTGGGTCATAAACGGTCGCGCGGTGGCGCCGCCGGGAATCACCTGCAGCATGGGGGTTTCCACCTCCATGAAATCGCGTTCCGCGAAAAACTGACGCATGGCGGTAATGATTTTCGAGCGCGTGAGGAATACCCGTCGGCTGTCCTCGTTAACCATCAGATCCACATACCGGTGGCGGTAACGGGATTCGGTATCGGTCAGCCCCTTGTGCTTCTCTGGCAGCGGGCGCAGAGACTTGGTGAGCAAAACATACTCATCCATGGTCACGTACAAATCACCTTTACCGGACTTGCACAAAGTGCCCCGCACTCCAATAATGTCGCCCAGATCCCAGTGCCTGGTATCTTTCTGCACATCTTTGGACGCATAAACCTGGATGCGGCCAGTCATATCCTGAACTACTTTGAATGCTTTGCGGTCGAGCATCATACGGCCAGCAATGGCCGCTTTAATGCCCATGGACTCCAGCTCTTCCTTACTGTAGTCACCGTATCTGGCCTGCAATTCTGCGGCAGTGGCATCGCGGCGGATATCGTTAGGAATAGGATTACCGCTCTCGCGCAACTCGGCCAGCTTGGCGCGGCGTTCCGCAATCAGCTTGTTATCCTCTTGCGATGCATTCTTGGCGTGTTCAGTCATGTTGGCTCACTAAAAAATCGGGGGTCCGGGTTGGCTTTGTTGTGGCGCTGCTTACAGCGCCATCTTCAGGCTGGCTTCAATAAACCTGTCGATATCACCATCCAACACAGCCTGGGTGTTGCTGGTTTCAACCTTGGTGCGCAAATCCTTGATACGGCCATCGTCCAGCACATAGGAGCGAATCTGGCTGCCCCAGCCTATATCGGATTTTGCATCTTCGGCTTTCTGCTTCTCGGCGTTGCGCTCCTGCATCTCACGCTCATAAAGCTTGGCCTTGAGCTGCTTCATGGCCTGGTCCTTGTTCTGGTGCTGGCTCCGGCCAGCCTGGCAGGCCACAACAATCCCTGTCGGGTTATGGGTCAGGCGCACCGCGGATTCCGTCCGGTTAACGTGCTGACCACCCGCGCCGGAGGCACGGTAAACATCCACTCGCAGATCGGCCGGGTTGATCTCAATCTCAAAACTGTCGTCCACTTCCGGTGACACAAACACCGAAGAGAACGATGTGTGGCGACGATTGCCGGAATCAAACGGTGACTTACGGACCAGACGGTGAACACCGGTTTCCGTGCGCGCCCAGCCGAACGCATACTCACCCTGAATGTGAACGGTGGCACTCTTAATGCCGGCCACATCACCTTCCTGCAATTCTACAATCTCTGTCCTGAACCCCCGGCTCTCAGCCCAGCGCAGGTACATGCGCAGAAGCATGTTGGCCCAGTCCTGGGCCTCGGTACCGCCAGACCCTGCCTGGATCTCCAGATAGGCATTATTGGCGTCCATCTCACCGGAAAACATGCGGCGGAATTCGAGTTTTTCAAGCTCGGCATCCAGGGCTTCAAGATCCGATTCAATCTCGGTCACCGTGTCAGCATCATCTTCTTCAACCGCCAGTTCCAGGAGGCTCTCGGCGTCAGTCAGGCCGGTAGTCAGGTTGTCGATGGTACTGACAATCAAATCAAGATCAGAACGCTCCTTGCCCAGTGCCTGCGCCCGCTCGGGGTCATCCCACACAGTGGGCATTTCCAGTTCGCGTTCTACTTCAACCAGCCGTTCGCTACGCTGATCGTAGTCAAAGATACCCCCTGAGCGCTTCAGTACGCTCACGAAGCTCTTTAATCTTCGTCACAATGGGATTAACTTCCATAAGGACATTACTCGATGTTGGAAAATGGTGCGTAAAAACAGTGGCGGGATTCTACCGGAATTCCAGCTGTAAATCAGCAGCCGCATTCGTGCAAGCACTGGTCAGGAATGACCAGGCTTGGTAGCAAGCCGGCGGCAGGTGAGGTAGTTCCGGGAGACGCTGTGAATACCTCCCTGTACGCTTGACGAAAACATCCATGTTTTCGACACTCCCGGAACTACCTCACCCGCCCCCGGGCCAGCCCCAGAAGCCTGATTAAGAAAGCGGCTCCAGATAATCCACTAAAAGCTGCAAATTAGTGCGCCCCCGAAAGGTATTGGCATCCGGCTTATAAACCACCCGCGCGCCCGTGCGCGTGAAATCAGGAACCTCCGGCCCGGTATTGAACGCAATACCGTCAATGATGCCGCTGCCATCCACCGGCTGCAAAACCAGCTTCAGGTGGTTTTCGCCAACAATACGCTGGCTCACCACCCGGAACTCACCATCAAACAAAGGCTCCGGGAAGTGCTGCCCCCAGGGTCCCGCACGTTTCAGCAACGCCGCCGTTTCCAGCGACAACTCTTCCGAGCTCAAGGGCCCATCGGTGATGATCGCTGCTTCAAGATCTGCCGCCGTCAGGGTGTCCCGCACAGCCCGGTCAAAGGCCTCAGAAAAAGCATCAAAATCGCTGCGCGCCAACGTCATACCTGCTGCCATGGCATGGCCACCGTATTTTTTCATTACGCCCGGATGCCGGGAATCCACAACCGCCAGCACATCGCGGATATGCAACCCGGGAATTGAACGGGCAGAGCCCTTGATATCCACGCCATTTTCATCCGGCGCAAAGGCAATGGTGGGCCGGTGGGTCTGCTCGCGGATCCGGGCCGCCAGGATGCCGATCACACCCTGGTGCCAATCCTGATCGAACAGCGCCAATCCCCAGGGCAGGCCTTCCAGATCCAGCGACATGGAGGCCAGCAGAGCCTGGGCCTGCGCCTTCATGTCTTTCTCAATGGTCCGGCGCTCCCGGTTGAACGTGTCCAGCTCCCGGGCAAGGCGCCGGGCTTCATCGGGACTGTCTGACAGCAGGCAGGCGATACCAACACTCATATCATCCAGCCGGCCCGCCGCATTCAGGCGAGGGCCAACCACAAAGCCGAGGTCCGTGGAGCTGATTGCCGAATGATCACGTCCGGCAACTTCCAGCAACGCAAGAATGCCCGGCCGGGCCTCGCCCTGGCGGATGCGCCGCAGCCCCTGCTCAACGAAAATGCGGTTGTTGTGATCCAGAGGCACAACATCGGCCACGGTGCCCAGCGCCACCAGATCCAGCAGGTTACCCAGGTTGGGCTCGGGCTGTGGCAAACGGCCGTCCTCCCTGAGTTTTTTGCGCAAGGCGGTGAGCACGTAGAACATCACACCCACGCCAGCGGCGTTCTTGCTCAGGAAAGCACAACCGGGCTGATTGGGGTTAACGATGGCATCGGCATCCGGCAGTACCTCTCCTGCCAGGTGGTGGTCTGTAACCACCACTTTGATACCGAGGTCCCGGGCTGCCCTGACTCCTTCAATCGCAGAAATCCCGTTATCCACCGTCACCAGGAGATCCGGCAATTCACCTTCCTCCCGCAGGCGTTCGATAATCCCGGGGGTCAGCCCGTAACCATCGGCAAAACGACTGGGCACCCGAAAATCAATGCTCTGCAGGCCCAGCATGGAAAGCCCGAGCATGGCTACCGCAGTGCTGGTGGCGCCGTCCGCATCGAAATCCCCGAGGACAAGCACCCGCCGGTTCCGGGCAATGGCGTCTGCCAGCAACTCCACCGCACGATCGATACCGCGCAATTCAAAGGGTGAGGCGAGATGTCTGAGGGTATAACGTAACTGGTCATCGGAGGTAACCCCGCGGGCAGCGTATAGCCGGCGGAGCAAAGGGGGCAGGTCTTGCCCCCAGTCCGGATGACCTTCCGGGCGGGGGCGACGCAGGATCTTTTTGGGTGTCATTCCGGGTTAAGAGTTCTTCCAGTGTTT
>JACDJC010001052.1_pt1 | contig 26762 bp, 22 predicted proteins | sample 7454191 | NCBI WGS metagenome assembly JACDJC01 (sample SAMN14253291, study PRJNA609438) | sludge metagenome | isolation source: sludge after 25d culture with pyrite and EDTA | collected 2018-12-20 | reverse complement strand
TGGCGAAGTTGCGTATCGAGGTGCTGTCGTACAGCGCCTCTTCCATGGCCGGGTCCGACAGGTTGAACCACTGTTGCATGAAGTGGATGCGCAGCATCACTTCCAGTGGATAGGGCCTGCCGCCATTGCCAGCCTTCGGACAGTGCGGTTCGACCAGATCAGCGAAGACCTTCCAAGGGATGGCTCGTTCCATCTCACCCAGAAATTTCTCGCGGCGCGTCACCTTGCGCTTGGCGTGGAACTCGGCGTCGGAAAAGCTCAACTGGCTCATCGGGGGGTTCCTGACGTCAGTGGCGGTCTAAAACCTATATTCTGACAGGTCCTGAGGACTTGTTCAGAGAGTTCTTAGAAGCCGCGTGATTCATGTTCCAATTAAGCTGACAGTCACCGGCAAGATACGCGCCTGATTGGGCCGCCACAGTCGCGTCTTTACAAAAGCACCACCCCACCAGCGGCGCCAGCGCGTCAGGGGTTGTCCGCAGAGCAGCACTACAGCCAGGGCCACACGCACCGAAGATGCCGTGTCCTGCGGTGGACAGCCCCGAGGCTTGCGCGGAAAGTGTGCCTGATGCAGGCCGCCCCCACAGGGGCAACCCTGGGCTTGGTGCGTGACCGCCAGCTCGCGGTCGATGTGCAACAGCAGGCTAAAAAATCTTGGGTCGTTCAGAAGCTTGTGGCACACTGGGCGCGTTCGCGTCTTGGAAAACAAGGGACTTCCCCAAAAGATGCGTTTGTTCAAGCATCTTGAGGGGGGTTATCCTATCGTCATCACGATCTCTGATCAAATTCCAAGAAAAATCCATCGGGAGTGGTGACCATGCTCAATTAAATACAAAGAAAATCTATCAAGAGCGGCACCCATGCTCAGGCAAGACTTAACGTTGACACTGCAATCTAGACATATATATCATATGCAAGTCCAAGTGAATGAGCTGCATGAAGGTGCCATATGTCCAGTACAGTCATAGTAGAGAAAGTCAACAGGATCCAGGTCATTACGATCAATCGCCCACAAGTGCGCAATGCGGTGAATATGGATGTGGCGGAAGGAATAGCATCTGCACTGGATGCGCTTGACTACGATAGCGAAATTGATATCGCGGTCTTAACAGGTGTCGGCGATTGTTTCTGTGCAGGTATGGATCTAAAAGCCTTTGCCTCAGGCGGCGTCCGCCCGCATGCGGGCGGACGTGGGTTTGGCGGTATATGCGAGCGGCCGCCTGCCAAGCCACTGATCGCTGCAGTTGAAGGCTATGCTTTGGCCGGCGGCTTTGAGATAGTCTTGGCGTGCGACCTTATCGTCGCGGCGGAGAACGCGAAATTTGGACTGCCAGAGGTCAAACGAGGTCTTGTGCCTGGAGGAGCCGGAATGCTCCGGTTGCCACGGCGGGTTCCCCTTCCAATTGCTATGGAGATCGCTATCTTGGGTGGGATCTTCACAGCGACAGATTTTCGTCAGTATGGTCTAGTGAATCGAGTCGTCAAGGCGGGCAAAGCACTCGAATGCGCGATTGATCTGGCAAAGGAGATCATCCAAAATGGCCCGCTTGCCGTGCGAACTGCCAAGCGCATCATGTCAGAATCACTTGACTGGCCACAAGCCACCATGTTCGACAACCAGCGGCCGATGCTAGCTGAAGTCATGGCTTCAGAAGACGCACGCGAGGGTGCAAGAGCGTTTGCCGAAAAGCGCCCACCGATCTGGAGCGGGAGATGACCCTCATGACTGAAACGCCGCCAAAGGTGGCCGTGGTAACGGGCGCCAGCTCGGGAATAGGCGCGGCCATTGCGCAAGCCCTGCTTGATGCAGGTTACAAGGTTATTACACTTCAACGAACTCCTCCCTCCATACAACGTCCCAACCTGTTGCACTTCCCTGTCGACTTAACCGATATGGAACAAGTGCGCGAGATCGCTGCAAAAGTCGCGAAACACCGTCCTCTTTCCTTAGTCCTAAATGCGGGCGTGAACCGCCCAGCCTCGCTCGAGACTACCACGCTTGAGGACATGCAATACATTCTCGACATCAATTTGAAGGCCAGCCTACTGCTGTTCCAGGCATTCGTGCCAGGCATGCGCGCAGCGCGTTACGGGCGTATTGTGGCGATTTCGTCGAGAGCGGTCTTGGGGAAGAAATCTAGAGTTGCCTATGCTAGCGCTAAGGCAGGCCTAATTGGAATGGCTAGGACTGTCTGTCTGGAACTTGCAGGAGATGGCATCACTTTCAACGTTATCGCGCCCGGCCCCATTGCCACTCGCCTGTTCGACGAAGGTCATCCTGAAGGCAGCATCAAACGGCAACTGGTCATCGACAGCATCCCAACTGGCCATGTCGGAACACCTCGAGACGTTGCTAATGCCGCCATGTTTTTCCTCTCACCTGCGAGTGGCTACGTGACCGGGCAAACGCTGTTTGTGTGCGGAGGCACCAGCATCAGTGGGTCAGGTGGCGCTTGAATGTTTTGACTGGCTGTCATCACCACCCGTTGCGGCGCGTACATAGCGCCGTGACAAAGTCTGCGCAATGCAGGCTGGGCGATCAAGACCACGACACTCAAAACTTACCTCGATAGTCAACTGAGCACCTTCGCCCGGAAGTTCTGAATAGGCCAGTAAATGCATATGCGCGCGTACCTCACTGTCAACGCGGACTGGAGAGATGAACCGCACGCGGTCCAAACCATAATTAATCCGAACTTTTGTATCTTCTATCACAAATGCATCGTCATACAAACAAGGTAGCAATGACAACAGAAGGAACCCATGTACTACCGTTGAGCCGTATGGGCCTGCAGTGGCCCGTTCAACATCGACGTGAATCCACTGTCTGTCCCCTGTTGCCTCGGCAAACCTGTTAATCTGATCCTGTGAGATGCGGAACCAGTTGCTGGATGCGAATCTGGTCCCGACCAAGGGCTTCAGTTCAGCCAAATGTGTATAATGGATCACAATTTTTATTCCGGTTGGCGTATTTGGTAAGCAATCCCCACAATTCCATCATCTTCTGAATCAGGGCATATACAACGCCTCAACACATGACGTCCTCCAGAGCCGAGCGACTCGCAGTTGTCCGAGCCGCCATGCTTCCGTATTTTTACCCATGTGCGAGTACTTGGTCAAAGTACATCCCATGTATTTCTACAATGTCTCAAGCATTGTTGTACTCCTCCTACTGGTACTCGCCGGATCAACTTCCGTCCAAATCATGAATGTTTGGAAACCAAAAATCCTTCCATGACTTCGGCGGAGCTGCATCAATGCGGCCAACCTCGTGAAGGAAATCATACGACTTCATCACGTTTTGCGGCACCATAGTGTAAGTAATCAGCGGGTCTGAGATAATAGCCACGACATCTTCCAGCGCTAACTTATCATGGGAACTGTCAAGGTATATCTGTGCGGCATTACGCTTGTTCTGATTGACGATATCAAGTGCCTCTTTGTAGGCACCGATAAATGCCGCGTAGATTTTTGGGTTATCGTTATAAAATTTCTGTGAGGCCCAGATCATCGTCAACGTAGCAGGCCCGCCGAGTATGTCGAATGAATTCAGGATTGTATGGACTTGTGGGTCGCGCTGCAATATAAAAGTAAACGGCTGTGAGACAAAAGCAGTATCAACAACATCTTTGCCTCCCAACAGAGCTACGGTAGCAGCTGCTTGAGACATCGACACCGTAAGGGGGTCAAGTTTGGTATAATTTTCCTTGCCAAACGCCTGTGCGGCGGCCATTTGGAGAAATACAGCTTGCGTAGACACCTTCACCGCTGGCACGGCGATCTTGTTCTTGTCCGAGAAGTCTTTGAGAGCCTTCACATCTGGATCGCGCGTATTGATGTATTCTGGCTGTGAGCTGAGCGCCGCGACACCCTTTATCGCTTGACTGCTTCCAACTGTTTTCCCCCATAAAGTTAGGAACGGAGTCACCCCCGTAAACGCGAACTGAAGAGTTCCAGAGAGCATGGCATCAATAGCGCTATTGCCACCAGCGAACGTCGCCCACTGGACCTCAACTTTGTCTAAGCCTTCCTTCTTCAGATGCTTCTCTAAGAGTTTCTCGTGCTCCATAACAATTGCGGGTAGGAACGCAAGTGTTTGCTGTCGGGCAAGCACAACCTTGTCCAACTCCGCCTGAGCTTGAGCCGTAGTGATGCCGAAAATGCAGCTCGCCGAGACCAACATTACAGTCAATTTCTTGTACATGTCGTTATCCTCCTTTACTGCTGTTTTCTCCAAGATCTATCTTGGTGAGATTATGATGGAGTCACTCCTTATGACGGAGTCACTCCATCGCTTAGCGTGATCAGGCAGTCAGCCGCGATCACGCCTTTACCAACGGGCCGAATGAACAGCGGATTGATGTCCAACTCGACTAAACCATCGCGCAATTCCCAAGCCATGTTCGACAACCGCACCAAAGTATCGGCCAGAGCCTCCGTATCGCACCGTGCAGTGCCACGGGCGCCTTCCAGCAGTGCGCGCGAGCGCAGGTCGGCAATCATCGTTCGGGCCACCTCGATCGTGAACGGCGCCACCCGATAAGTCACGTCGTGCAGAATCTCAGTGAAGACACCGCCCAGCCCGAGTGCCACAGTCGGCCCGAACACCGCGTCGTTCACAATACCTACAATTGCCTCGACACCATCGGTCACCATGCTGCTTACTAACACGCCGTCTACCTGCACATCCGTAGCCTTGCACCGAATGGAGTCAAGTATTTCCTCCACCCCGCGCCGCAGTGCCTCAGGAGACGAGAGATTGACCTTTACGCCGCCAATGTCACTCTTATGGGGAATTGCGCTCGAAATGATCTTAGCGACAACAGGATAAGTAAGATCCCTACAGTCCCAAGTCGGATCGCTGGCTGCTGCGATCACCACATCATTCGTGACGGGAATGCCAAACTTCATTAAGAGATGTTTTGCATCGATTTCGTTGAGCGTTCGTTGCCCACAAGGCGTTTTGTGTGCGATGTCGGAAGTGGATCCCTGAATAACGTTAGGAAGCTTCGCTCGTACTGCTTCAGCATAGTTAGCAAGTATCGCAGTGACCATGCCAACGCGCTCTGGGGACGGAAGAATCGGAATTTGAGCCGTTTCAAGGCGGTCATACGCCCCAACCGCGCGTGCCCTACGTGCGGACCAGGCGAGTACGATAGGTTTTGCCGACCGTTCCTGTGCAGCCACAATAGCGTTCGCCACATCGAGGGCAAGGGTACCGGGCAGCGACGCGAGGAGAATAGCAAGTTGGTCAACGTTTGGGTCTCCCAGAACGACTTTGAGCGTAGAGGTGAATCGAGAGATGTCATTGAAGATATCTGCGGTAATATCTACAGGATTCTCAGCGGATGCGAATGTAGGGAGCAGCTCTCGAAGTTTCTCTATTGTCCGCGTCGTGAATACTGGCAACTGCGCGCCGTAGTCGATCGCTGCATCAGCGAACACGACACCGGCCCCCCCAGAAATGGCGAGAGCTGCTAATTTTCCGCCCGCGATCTGCCGCCCGGTAGATATAAGTTTGAATAAATCTACAATTTCATTGACTGATTTCACTTCTATCATGCCGGCCTGCCGGAATGCGGAGCGGTACAGGTCGTATTGTCCGGTCATGTTTGCTGTGTGAGAGGCAGCGGCGCGGTTGCCTACCTCCGTCCTTCCACCCTTCCAGACAACGACAGGCTTCCCCGCTTCCAGCGCAGCATGCGCAGCGTCGATCAACGCACGACCATCTCTGATGCCCTCTATGTAAAGAAAGATTGCCCGGGTGCCAGTGTCCTGCGCTAGCGCCTTCACCAGCTCGGGTGTAGTGACATCCGCCTCATTTCCCGTTGAGATGCAGTGGCGGAACTGAATCCCCTGGGCGTCACATAGAGTCATGACTGAGAAACCAAATCCACCGCTTTGAAACACCATGGAAATAGCACCTGGCTGCATCTGCGTTTCATGAGAAATAGCGCCGAATACAGCGAATAGGCGACTCTGTGTGCTGATCAGCCCCTGACAGTTTGGTCCAATAACACGCACCCCAGACACCCGCACTGCCGCGCGTAGCCTCTGCTCAAGCGCGGCCCCACCCTCTCCAATTTCTCGAAATCCACCGCTGAGCACAATTGCATAGCGTATGCCCGCCTGACCACATGCGATGATGGACTCAGGCACGGACTCGGCCGGGACCGCAACGATCGCAAGATCACACGGCCCATCAATGTCAGTCAACTGGGGATGACATCGCAATCCCGCAACCTCGGTATACTTCGGGTTGACAGGGTAGATATTTCCTGCGTACCCGGCTTCGAGCAGCGCGCGTATAGGCTGGCCTCCAATGCGCGATAGATTTTCGGATGCACCGATGACGGCAACGCCGCGTGGGCTAAAGAGGGTCTGAACATCCATCGGCTTATCCACAGCATTCGTCCATTCTTCTTCCGCCGACGAGCACACTGTGGTTGTCATGCTTGGATCTCACGAAGCGACATACCTAGCAATGCGCGTCGCTTGAGCCATGGCATTGGTCGATAACGCGGCTCGCCATAGAACTCGTAGAGTGCCTGAAGTATCTGCACCACACGTTTTGCGCCAATCTTGTCCCCCAACTCTAGCGGACCGAGGGGATAGTTCAGCCCCAACCGCGTAGCTTTGTCGATATCCGTCGGCGAAGCTATTCCTTGCTGCGCAATGTTGCAGCCCACGTTGACGATCATGGCTGCAAGGCGCTGCGCGATGAAACCGGGGCTGTCGTTGATCACCGTAGTATCCACCCCATCCGTTGAAAATATCGCCCGAGATGCATCGCGATAGTCGGCTCCAGTCGCAGGCGTTAGCATGATGGTTCGTTGTCGCGCCAACGGAAAAAGAGTATCAAGCGCAATTGTTCTACCGGGATCTAAATTCTCCATAATGGCAGTCGTAGTGGCGTCATGGCCAATCGGCGTGACTACGCAGAGGGCGTCGGTGCTGGGTTGCGAGCCAGTCTCGGCTGTGATGTGCAATTGGTCCAGTAGCGCGCTGACTGCAGCGTTTCCTTCAGGTGAGGCTCGGCTGACCCACACCGGCTTTTGACATACTGTGGGGGGTAGTGTGTGCTCATCCGGTATGCGTAATTTGCCGCTATCACGGTATTCATAGAATCCGGCACCGGATTTGCGCCCGAGCACGCCACCGTCCATGCGTGTCCGTGTCAGATATGATGGCTGATACATGGGCTCCTGATAATACTGCGCATAGATCGACTCCATCACTGGGTGGGCAACGTCCAAACCCACTAGATCCAGAAGCTCGAACGGCCCCATCCGAAAACCAGCTGCGTCACGCATTGCCCGATCAATGGATTCGGGAGACGCGATACACTCCGACAGAATCCGCAGCGCCTCCGGCATATAAGCGCGCCCTACGTGATTCACCAAGAAGCCTGGGCTGTCTTTTACCAACACAGATTCGTGGCCGAGACGACGTGCGAGGTGTGTCAGCGCTTCAATAACCCACGCGTCGGTTTTCATGCCGGCAATCACTTCTACAAGTCTCATAAGGGGCACTGGATTGAAGAAATGAAAGCCGCCCACCCGTCCCGGGTGCGCGCATGCAGACGCGATGGCAGTGACCGAGAGAGAGGAAGTATTGGTCGCAAGGATAGCTTCGGGCCGGACTAGACGATCGAGCTGTGCGAAAAGCTCTTGCTTGCGCGTGAGATCTTCAGTGATTACCTCCATCACCATATCGCAATCCGCGAGAGAATCGAACACTTCTGTCGCTTCGATGCGAGCGACCGCCGACTTAGCGTCCGCCGCCGATATGTGCCCCTTTTCGACTTGCCGCGTGAGCATTTTCGCGACGAATCCCTTCGCCTCAATAGCAGCACCAGCACGAGAGTCAAAAGCCACAACCCGAAGTCCGCCGACAGCGGCCACCTGCGCAACTCCCCGGCCCATGGTGCCGGTTCCCACGATGCCAATCTTGAAATCCGCTTTGTTCGCGTTAATAGCCATTTTCTTTTCCTGCTCCCTGCTCGGTTCTAAGCTGAATAGCAACGAATTCTGCGAGACTGCGTGTTGCTCTGCGAAACATCATAATAAAAGGAAGTATAGCTATGACCGGAACCTAGTACAAGCAACTGTTCATAGGGGAAAACGCTAGTTATCGAGGACTACGGGACAATATTTGAACTGTGAGATAGGCGCTATCTCTACGCTAGAACTGGTGACAAGTCCATCATAGGACAGCGCAAACCTTGATCTGAGCGCGAGCGCCGATTTCATTGCTTATTGCGATGTAGCGCGAGATCAAGAACGATGGACGGCACTAGCACTAATTTCAAAATGGTAGTACTATTGCGTGGCGAACTGGTGTTTCGCCTAGCGATAGGAATAAGGTAGTAGAGCTTGTGTTGCACATTTTTACCTATTGATATATGCCGAATTTACCGAATTTTCACATCGCGATGGAACGAAGCATTTGCAAATCCATTGTTTTGCGCCAACTCTCGCCGCAGTTGCGGCCACGAAGACCGCTGCGGATGTATCTACTAGATGGATCCGATCAGAACGCGCTACTTCGTCTGCAGGCTCGTGAACGCAAACACCGTCTTCAACCGAGCCGTGTTCTGCGTCACTACCCCGGAACGAGCTTTTATGGAACGCGTTTTTATGTAAAGTATCCAATGTTTGATCACTCAAAACAGGTGCTCAACCATGGACCGAAGTCGGAAATCCAAGCGTACGATCCGATCTACTATACAAACCTGAAGCGAGACGCCCACCTACCTGATGGCGCGGAGCTTGGTGTGGACATGCCATTCGGCAGCACGGTCCTTATTCTCGTTGGGCGTAGCAGCCACCTTGTATTCAGGCCATGTTTTTCAGGATCAGCGAAAGCTGTCATCTCCTCACTGTACAGCAGTGCGAGTGTCTCAGTGCTATCAGCTGCGTTGATCGTAATGCGCGCTAACGTATACATCAGGCTCATCTAGGCGTATACCCGATCAGAACGTCATGTTACTTGCCACCGCTTCAGCAAGCAGGGAACTTTAAATTGGAATAATTAATGATTGAAAGGACTAATGTTAGCGATGCACGTGACGGCACCCTCGGGTACCCGCAGCTAGACAGCAATGGCCCCTTGAACCAGCGCAAATTTGTAGTAGCGGTTGCGCGTGGATTGAAGATACTGCAGGCCTTCCGCCCCGGTGACGACGCCTTAAGTAACGCTGAGATCGCGCGACGCACGCATCTGCCAAAGCCCACTATCAGCCGTCTCACCTACACGCTCACTAAGCTTGGCTATCTAAGTGAACTGCCTGAAGTGGGAGGATACCGGCTTGATCCGCACATTCTCTCGCTGGGCTACCCGGTGCTCGCCAAACTTGGAGTGCGACAGATCGCCCGCCCACTCATGCAACGCTTGGCTGATTACGCTCGCGGGACGACAGCCATAGGCATTCGCGATGGCCTGAGCCTCATCCTCGTGGAACGTTCCCAAGACCGGACGGTGGTCACCATGCCACTTGAAATTGGATCGCGTCTTCCCATAGCCACAACATCCATGGGGCGCGCGTATCTTGCCGCACTTCCTGAAGTCGAGCGCGCCGCACTGCTGGACGAGATTCGCCATAGTGGGCCGCCCGACTGGTGGCCCACTGTACAGCGTCGTATCGACGAGGAGCTCTCACGCTTCGAACGGTGTGGCTACTGCATTTCAATCGGCGACTGGGATCCGGATATCGTTGGGGTTGGCGCACCTCTTGTCCTCGCCGACGGCACAATTCTCGCGTTCAACTGCGGCGGGCCAATTACCCGTATCTCTCCAGAGCACCTAGACGAAATTGGAAAGAAGCTCAAGGACGCGATCGAATCGATCTCTAGAGCGTATCACGCTGTCCCGCCTCTCACGTTTTAATAACTACCAGTACAGTTCGCAATGGATTTTAGAGATGGAATAAGGATAAAGAGACAGCCATGGATGAAAACACATTTGAGCAAGCCATAGATGCAATCAAGCGCTTCGTGCGTGAGGTGATGATCCCTGCTGAGGCGCGCGTCGAAGACGAAGATCGTATCCCGCCGGAAATTCTAGATGGCATGAGGGATATCGGGCTTTTCGGTCTGACTATCCCAGAAGAATATGGCGGTTTTGGCATGAGTATGACTGAAGAAGTGGCCGTGCTGTTCGAAATCGGGCAGGCCGCTCCAGCGTTTCGCTCTGCGTTCGCCACTACTGTGGGGATTGGTTCCCAGGGAATAGTCCTGGACGGCACCCCTCAGCAAAGGCAGCGTTACCTACCGCGGCTCGCAACCGGTGAAATCATCGGGTCATTTGCTCTGACCGAACCAGATGCCGGATCAGACGCAGCGTCAATCCGCACGACTGCGCGTCGAGAGGGCGATTCATACATTATTAATGGAACGAAGCGCTTCATCACAAATGCCCCTGAAGCCGGTGTCTTCACCGTATTCGCGCGCACTGGTACGACAGAAGAGCGAGCAGATGGCATCTCAGCATTTCTCGTCGAGGCGAAAACACCTGGCCTCCATATAGGCAAACCAGACCGGAAGATGGGCCATCGTGGCTCCCACACTTGTGATGTCATTTTTGAGAATTGCCGAGTACCGACTGAAGCGTTGCTCGGCGGAAAGGAAGGAACCGGGTTCAAGACCGCGATGAAGGCACTTGACCGCGGGAGGCTGCATATTGCCGCCGCATCGGTGGGTGTGGCGGAACGGTTGATCAGAGACACATTGCGGTATGCGCTCGACCGTCAACAGTTCGGCAAACCAATAGTCAGCTTTCAATTGGTGCAGGCCATGTTGGCCGATTGCAGAACGGAATTGTATGCGGGCCGATGCATGGTTGAGGATGCCGCGAAACGCCGTGATTTGGGCGAATCAGTGGCGGCGCTTGCATCATGCTGCAAGTACTTCTGTACGGAGATGGTCGGTCGAGTAGCAGATCGTGCAGTACAGATACATGGAGGATCGGGCTATATCAAAGACTTCCGCGTAGAGCAACTGTACCGCGACGTCCGCCTGTACCGACTCTACGAAGGCACGTCCCAGATTCAACAATTGATCATTGCGCGCGACATGATTCGTGCGGCCCAGGCTTGATAGCATGGTCCTGGGGTCGCTCTGGCTATGACTCGAGATCAGGCAGTTTTATCGCGCATCAAGCACGTTCAAGGAGTAATGCATTATGAATTCAGCACATGGCAATTCACTCGGTAGCGAGTCAGGACCTGACGCGCATTTCGAAGCCGCGCTGAAAGAGGGGCGATTTGAAATCCAGAAATGTGCCGAGTGTAGTAAGCACATATTCTATCCGCGCTATCTATGCCCCCACTGCGGCAGCGAGAATCTCACCACAGAACTGGCGGATGGTAGCGGCGTTGTTTATTCAACAAGCGTGGTGCGCCGACGACCTGAACGTGGTGGCGACTTCAATGTCTGTCTCGTCGATCTTATGGAGGGACCGCGCATGATGAGTCAAGTTATCGGCATACTACCGGATGACGTGACAATCGGCATGGTAGTGCGTGCGAAAGTGTCCGAGATCAATGGCGTCCCAGCGGTAGTTTTTGAAAAAGCATGAGGTGATATGAATGACTGATTCATTGAGAGGACGTAGCGCAATTGTTGGCACAGGTCTTGCCGGTCAGGGTGAAGCACCGGGTCGCACGCACTTAGAGTTGCTTGCCGAAGCTGTTAGTGGTGCCCTGCACGACTCCGGCCTGAAGCTGTCGGATGTGGATGGTCTATTCACCTCCAATCTTGTTAATTTCTTTCCGACACTGACTGTAGGTGAGTATCTGGGCATCAAGCCCAAGTACGCCGACGGAACAAATGTCGGTGGCTCCTCCTTTCTCGCACACGCGATCTCCGCAAGCGCAGCACTCAACGCGGGCCTCTGTGATGTAGCGCTCATCTGTTATGGCAGCAATCAGAAAACAGGGGCGGGCCGTCTAGTGTCAGGCGCCGACTTACCGCCACACGAAGCACGCTACCTACCACGCTACCCAGTCGTAGCCTATGCATTGGCCGCCGCACGTCACATGCACCAGTATGGCACAACGCGTGAGCAGCTCGCGCAGGTAGCGGTATCCGCACGCCAATGGGCGCAGCTTAACCCGCTGGCTTACATACGCGACCCGCTCTCCATCGATGATGTGCTGGGCTCCAGGATGGTCTGCGACCCGTTGACAGTTCGAGATTGCTGCCTAGTGACAGATGGTGCCGGTGCAGTGGTGATGGTCCGTTCAGATCGCGCCCGGGAACTACGGAGCCAACCCGTGTACTTCCTCGGTGGCGCGGCTGCGCAGTGGCATCGTCAGATCTCTGCTATGCCTGATCTCACGGTGACTGCGGCCTTGGAGTCGGGAAAACGTGCGTTCGAGATGGCACGTCTGACGCCGTCCGATGTGAGCGTACTACAACTTTATGATGCGTTTACGATCAATGTTATCCTCTTTCTGGAAGATCTAGGCTTTTGTAAGAAGGGGGAAGGCGGTGCCTTCGTCGCGGACGGCAATATCGCGCCGGGAGGTACATTACCAGTAAACACAAATGGCGGTGGGCTGTCGTGTTGTCATCCGGGAATGTACGGGATCTTCACCCTGATTGAAGCGACACAGCAACTACGCGGTGCTGCGGGCGAAAGACAAATTACCAATGCCGACATCGCGCTTTGTCACGGAAATGGGGGCCACTTGTCGAGTGAAGTCACTGTCCTACTGGGCACGGAGGGAACACTTTAAGGCAATCTCGCCTTACGCACGTCCGCACAGAACTATTCGTAGACACGGCTTTCCTGATCACCCGTGCGCACGCGTTGTTCATGAAAGTCCAGGAGCGCCATCGCTTGTTGGCTGGACGCTTACCCTTATGCATCGACGGGAAACCGCTCGGCGCAATCATTCAGACGCGCGGGCACGGTCCCATCAGCCAATTGCATGTGCGCATCCAGATATTGCGCAGAAGGACCTGCCAAGCGCCTGTACAGTTCGCGGCAAACCATGCGAGCCCGCTGCCCTGGCCAATTCGCAGGCAGCAGCGCTTCGGGAAACTCGGGATCACTCAACAGCAGGTGGCGATAATCATGAATCAGGAGCACCCGCAGATGAAAGGCTTCGGGCGGTTCCACACGCCTCATGCGGTCGCGACGCAGATCGTCCAGGATCGGCAGATAGTCAGACACGAAGGTGGCGTAAGACTCTTCTACGCGTTCCAGATTCCATGCGCACGCCATCAGGTCGGCATCCGAGGCTCCCAGGGCCGTGTCGGCATCCGCTGCCAGCAAGCTTCGCAGGCTGCCTACGATATCGCCCATTCCGTCGGCGGCTAGCGCGTCGAAGGCCACACCCAGATCGGCGAACGGGTGCACGAAACATTCTTTGCCCAGCGCTCCGAAGCCCTGCGACTGCAGGGCCTGACGCAAGCGCTCACGCGGACGGCCATCGAGATCGCCCACCACCAGAATCAGGCGCCAGCGCCGATCCCAGACAGGTGCATGCGAGGCATAGATGCGGCGCGAGGCTTCCTGGAACCGGAGACGGCTGGACGCTGTCAGCCCATATTCTGCCCTGCGCCCCTGTGCATCAACACGTAACTGTTGTTCCTTGGTCAGGCGAAACACCGAGGTGCGCACCAGACGCTCGGTCAGGCCCAGCGGTTCAAGCAGGCGAATCAGGCTACCCAGCCAGATCCGGCCGCCGCGCGGCAGCACGGCGTCGCCAAAGACCGTCATGATGAGCGAGCCCGCCCGGACGCGTTGCTGCTGCTGGAACTGTTCAATGCGACGCTGGATGACTGAGATCAAGACGTTGGAGTGCGGTGGGCCGCATCAAAAAGGTTCAGGATCCGCGTTGTGCCACCCGCAGGCGCTGCAGCGCAAAGAAATCTTTCTTGTAGATGAATTCATCTTGCGTCCTTAGGGCTTCGGCTGTTGCGGCGTGAAGGCGATTTCATAGTCGAAATTCCGGTGATTGGTGCGCCACCACATCCACGCCGGATTCCGGCGCGGGCCAGCGGGCTGGCCGGGTTCAGGCGGCGTCGGGCTGGACGTCCGGGTGCGCGGCCTCAAAGGCCGGCAGGGTTTCGCAGTGGGCACTGATGCGCTGGATCGTCGGCCAGGCCGACCAGTCCAGTGCATAGCGGCGCGCATTGTAGACCTGCGGCACCAGGCAGCAGTCGGCCAGACCCGGAGTGTCCCCATGGCAGCACAGACCGGTGTCAGGCGACTGCAGTTGCGCCTCCAGCGCCTGGAAACCCTGCTCGATCCAGTGGCGGTACCAGCGATCGCGCTCGGCGGGCTCGATGTGCATTTCGTGCGCCAGCCAGCGCAGCACCCGCAGGTTGTTCAGGGGGTGAATGTCGCAGGCCACATGCAGCGCCAGCGCGCGCACCCGGGCGCGGGCCAGCGCATCGGCCGGCAGCAGGCTGGCCGGCCCGTAGGCCTCATCCAGGTATTCCATGATGGCCAGGGACTGCGTCAGCACGCGCCCCCCCTCCACCAGAGCCGGCACCAGGCCTTCCGGATTGTGACGGCGATATTCCGGCGCATTCTGTTCCCCGCCGTGACGCAGCAGATGCACGGGCAGGACGCGGTAGTCCAGGCCCTTCAGGGCCAGCGCGATGCGGACCCGGTAGGCCGCCGAACTGCGGAAATAGGAATAGAGCTCACGCATGCCGCTCATGCCCCCAGACGACGAGCGGACGGCCGTCACGGCCATCCAGTTTGAGCGAGGCTGATTCGAGTGAGGCCGACGTCATTTGGTGCTCCAAAGGCCCGCGCCGTTCGCGCGCCCGACCCAGCACAGTATAATATGCGCTTTTCCTGAGGGGCGCTGCAGCGGTCCCGCGGCCCGGATCGGGCCCTGATGCGGGCCGCCAGGCTCAGGATCTTCACCATGAACGGCGTCCATCATTGCCCTGCGCGGGCAGGGGTGGGCCAACAGCCGCATCCCCGTCCCTCGCAGGCTCTACAGGACCACCATGAGCACTGCACACGACTACATCATCGCCGACATCACCTTGGCCGACTGGGGCCGCCGCGAAATTTCCATTGCTGAAACCGAAATGCCCGGCCTGATGGCCACCCGCCAGGAATACGCCGCGTCACAGCCCCTGAAGGGCGCCCGCATTGCCGGCAGCCTGCACATGACGATCCAGACCGCCGTGCTGATCGAAACCCTGAAGGCCCTGGGTGCCGAGGTACGCTGGGCTTCATGCAACATTTTTTCCACCCAGGACCACGCGGCGGCCGCCATCGCCGCCGGCGGCATCCCGGTGTTCGCCATCAAGGGCGAATCCGTCGAGGACTACTGGCAGTACACCCACCGCATCTTCGACTGGCCGGGCGAACAGGCCAACATGATCCTGGACGACGGCGGTGATGCCACACTGCTGCTGCACCTGGGCGCCCGCGCCGAATCCGACCCATCCGCCATCGCGCACCCTGAAAACGAGGAAGAGCGCGTGCTGTTCGCCGCCATCCGGGCCCAGCTCGCGCGCGACCCGAAATGGTATTCCACCCGCCTGGCACAAATCCGCGGGGTGACCGAGGAAACCACGACCGGCGTGCACCGACTTTATCAGATGGCCCAGCGCGGCGAGCTGAAGGTCACCTCCATCAATGTCAATGATTCGGTCACCAAGTCCAAGTTCGACAATCTGTACGGCTGTCGCGAATCCCTGGTGGACGGCATCAAGCGCGCCACGGACGTGATGGTGGCGGGCAAGATCGCCGTGGTCTGCGGCTTTGGTGACGTGGGCAAGGGCTGCGCCCAGGCACTGGCGGCGCTGCGGGCACAGGTCTGGGTCACGGAAATCGACCCGATCTGTGCGCTGCAGGCCGCGATGGAGGGCTACCGTGTGGTGAATCTGGACGAGGTCGTCGATCAGGCCGACATTTTCGTCACCGCGACAGGCAACTACCACGTCATCGGGCGCGATCACCTGTACCGCATGAAGGATCAGGCCATCGTCTGCAATATCGGCCACTTCGACAGCGAAATCGACGTCGCCTCGGTGGAGGACCTGCCCTGGGAGGAAATCAAGCCCCAGGTCGATCACATCATTTTCCCGGACGGCAAGCGCATCATCCTGCTGGCCAAGGGCCGTCTGGTGAATCTGGGCTGCGCCACCGGCCACCCCTCCTTCGTGATGTCGGCGTCCTTCACCAACCAGACCATCGCACAAATCGAACTGTTCACGCGCGGGCAGCACTATGCCCGCAACCAGGTCCATGTGCTGCCCAAGCATCTGGACGAAAAGGTCGCGCGCCTGCACCTGCAGAAACTGGGCGTGCACCTGACCAGGCTCACACAGAAACAGGCCGACTACATCGGCGTGCCCGTGGACGGCCCCTTCAAGCCGGACCTGTATCGTTACTGATGCGCGCTATCCGGTGGGGATCCGCCTGACGGTGCCCCGCCCAATCACAACCGGGAACCCCCATGATTCTTCTGCTCGTCTGGATCCTGAATGCCGTGGCCCTGCTGATCGTGGCCTACATCCTGCCCGGCATCACCGTGGCCTCGTTCGGTTCAGCGCTGATCGCCGCACTGGTGCTGGGGCTGCTGAACACCGTCATCAAGCCCCTGCTGATCCTGCTGACCCTGCCCCTGACCATCGTCACCCTGGGGCTGTTCCTGGTGGTGCTCAACGCCCTGGTGTTCTGGTTTGCCGGATCCATCCTGAGGGGCTTCCAGGTGGACGGCTTCTGGTGGGCGGTGCTTGGCGCCATCATCTACAGCATCGTGTCCACGGCACTGGCAGGGCTGCTGGCATCATGAGCCCACAGCCCATCCTCAGCCTGGAATTTTTCCCGCCACGCGACATCGCTGCTCAGGAGCGCCTGGTGCGCAACGCCAAGCGTCTGGCCGCCCTGCAGCCGGCCTATGTCAGCGTGACCTTCGGCGCGGGCGGTTCCACGCGTGCCGGCACGGTCGACACCGTGCGGATGCTGCAGAATCTGGGTGTGGAAGTCGCACCGCACCTGTCCTGCATCGGCATCACGCGCGACGAGTTGCGCAGCATCCTGGACGACCACCACCGCCGCGGCATCCGCCGCCTGGTGGCGCTGCGCGGCGATCTGCCTTCGGGCATGGGCGGCGACACCGGCGACCTGCACCACGCGAGCGAGCTGGTGCGCTTCGTGCGCGAACACTACGGCGATGCCTTCCACATCGAGGTCGCGGCCTACCCCGAAATGCACCCCCAGGCCGACGGCGTCGAGCACGATCTGCGGCACTTTCTCGAGAAAGTCCGCGCCGGAGCCGACGGCGCCATCACGCAGTATTTCTTCAACCCGGATGCGTATTTCGACTTTGTCGAGCGCGTGCGTGCACGCGGCGTCGACATCCCCATCACGCCCGGCATCATGCCGCTGACGAACTATACGCAACTGGCCCGCTTTTCCACCATGTGCGGGGCCGAGATCCCGCGCTGGATGCGACTGCGCCTGCAGGACTTTGGCGACGACAAGGCATCGATCCGCGCCTTCGGCGTCGATGTGATCACGCAACTGACGGCACGCCTGCTGGAGCAGGGCGCGCCTGGCCTGCATTTCTACACCCTGAACAACGCCGATGCGGTCGTGCAGATCTGCACCAACCTGGGCATCGGAAAGCTCATCCACACCTGAGTCCGGTCGCTGCGACGCGATCCGGATTCATCGACGTCCACCTGCGACCCGCTGCGGACGGTTGCGAAAGCACCGCAGCACCGCTACAGATCGGGCGCCGGCACCGCCCAGCCCTTGTCCGTCAGGATGGCATCCAGGCGGACATCGTGCGCGGCCGGCACGTAATCCTCGGTGCTCAGGTCGCCGCAGGCCCAGGCGACGCCCAGGGTGATGCAGGTGTGTCCGGCAGCCCGCAAGGCCGCCAGCGTGCGATCATAATAGCCGCCGCCATAGCCCAGCCGATCCCCCTGGCGCGTAAATCCCAGGGTGGGCACCAGGATGATGTCGGGCACGGGGGCATCGGCCCCTTCGGGTTCCTGGATGCCGTAGGCGCCGGTGCGCATGGGTGTATCGGGCGTCCACAGGCGAAATGCCAGCGGTGCGGCCGGACCGGTGACCACCGGCAGCGACACGGTCAGGGATTCGTCCTGGGCCCACTGCCGCAGCAGCGGCTGCAGTGCAGGCTCATCGGCCATGGACCAGAAGGCGGCAATGTGGCGCGAGTCCGGCCGCCCGGACTCGCGCAAACGGGTGCGATTGGTCGCCAGCCAAGTGTACAGGCGGCCGCGGATCAGCAGCGCGCCCCGATCCCGGTCCTGCGGATCCATCCGGGTGCGGCGCTGCCGCAGTCGCGTGCGCAGGGGGACTGCGTTATCCTGTGCGTTCTGGTTCATGATGTTGTCGGTTGGGGGGCGTGGACACAATGGTTTGGGACATTCTAAGGTATCCGGCCTGCTTCGGTCAGGCCCGCTTCAGCCAGGGGGACTCCAGACACATACTGCGGAAATTTCCCGTTCCGCGCCGGCGTGTCCTGGCCTGGGGGCTGACGGCCACGATCGGGCTGGCCGGCTGCGCCGGTGCACAGGCACCGGCAGCCCAGTACCAGGCCGGTGAAGCCCCCCTGGTGGTGACGACCGCAGCCGCCCTGCCCGCCATCCCGCCCGCACCAATCGTCACGCCCCACGCCGAGCCGGTCGTGCCACCCGCCGCACGCCAGGCTGTGCAGGACGCTTGGGACGCCATGCAAAAACGGCGCTGGGCAGACCTGGATCGCCTGGTGCCGGTGGCAGCGGCCGACCCGGTCCTGGGGATGTTCCCGCGCTACTGGGCGCTGCGCAACAAGCTGCAGGATCGCACCACCCCCGTGCCGGTCACCGAGGTCCAGGCCTTTCTGGCGGCTGACCCGGACAGCTGGCTGGCCGAACGCGCGCGGGCCGACTGGACCCTGGCGGCGGTCCGTTCGGGGGCCTACGCCCAGGCCCTGCAGATCCAGCCGGTGGCCAAGCCCTCGTCCTCCGTCCGCTGTGCGCTGCTGCTGGCGCGCCACCTGACCGGGCATCCCATTCATTCGGCTCAGGTGCTGGACGCCTGGCAGCCGAATTCAGACTGCCAGGAACTGCTCGATCAGGCAGCCGCCGACCACATCCTCAGCCGCCAGGACCTGAACACGCTGCTGCGCGATACCCTGGAAACCGGCAAGGCGTCCCAGGCCGATCGTGTGGCCGCCGTCCTCTTTGACGATGCGGCGATGGTGCAATTCGCCGCCCTGATGAAAAACCCCCGCAAATGGCTGCAATCACGCCCGCAGCCACGCAGCACGGCAGACACCGAACTGGCCACGATCGCACTGTCGCGCCTGGCGCGCAGCGATGATCGGGCCGAAGCCGCCCAGTACATCCGCGCGCACTGGGCCGCTCGCGTGCCCAAGGCCGACCTGCAATGGGTCTGGGGGCAGTTCGGGCTGGTAGCCGCGCTGAATGTGGAACCCGACGCGGCCCGCTGGTACCGTGAATCGGGTACGGCCCCCATGAGCGACTACAACCATGCGTGGCAAGTCCGCGCGGAATTGCGCACGGCGCCGATCCAGTGGCCGCGCGTGGCCGCTGCCATTGAACGCATGACCCCGCGCCAGGCCAGCGAACCGGTCTGGCGCTACTGGTACGGCAGGGCCATGGCCGCCCAGGGCCATGACAAGGCCGCGCACCAGGCCTATGAATCCATCGCCGGGGACCTGGGTTTCTATGGTCAGCTGGCTACCGAAGAACTGGGCCGCACCCCGCATCTGCCACCCCAGCCGGCGCCCCTGGATGCTGCCTGGATCGCCCAGGCGCGCAACAACCCGGGGCTGCAGCGGGCGGTGGCCCTGTTCGACCTGGGCTGGCGGCGCGAAGCCGTACCGCAGTGGAATTTTGCCCTGCGTGGCCTGAGTGATCCGCAGTTGCGGGCCGCTGCCGAATTCGCCCGCGAGGAACAGATCTTCGACCGCGTCGTCAACACGTCTCTGCTGACGGAAAACGTGGCCGATTTCAGCCAGCGTTTCATCGCTCCCTTCGAGGGGCAGGTGGCCGCGCAGGCCGAGCAGATCAACCTGGACCCTGCCTGGGTCTATGGCCTGATCCGCCAGGAATCACGCTTCATCACCGATGCCCGTTCGCACGTCGGGGCCTCCGGCCTGATGCAGCTCATGCCCGCGACGGCCAAATGGGTCGCGCGCAAGATCGGCATGAAGGATTTCAAGCTCAGCCAGGTCAACGATTTCGACACCAACACGATTCTGGGCACGCGCTACATGAACATGGTGCTGCAGGATCTGGACGGCTCGCAACTGCTCGCCACCGCAGGCTACAATGCCGGGCCGGGGCGCCCGAAGCGCTGGCGCTCGCAGCTGCAGGCTCCCGTCGAAGGCGCGATCTTCGCCGAAACCATTCCCTTCACCGAAACCCGGCTCTATGTGAAGAACGTCATGTCCAATGCGGTCTGGTACGCCACGCTGTTCTCGGGCGAGCCGCAGTCCCTGAAGGCGCGCCTGGGGACCATCAGCCCCTTGGCGGGTACGCGCACCGCGCTGCCGTAATGGTCCCTGCAGCACCCGATCCCGCCGTTCGGGGCCCTGCTGCCGTGCCGACCGGCACGCCGGCAGACCCGGCCGTCCAGGGCCTGGAGGTCTATATCGTGGGCGGGGCGGTGCGCGACGAACTGCTGGGTCTGCCGGCGGGTGACCGCGACTGGGTCGTGGTGGGCGCCACGCCGGAAATCATGGCGGCGCGCGGCTTCACCCCCGTGGGGGGCGATTTTCCCGTCTTCCTGCACCCGCGCACGCACGAGGAATACGCGCTGGCGCGCACCGAAAGAAAGTCCGGGCGAGGGTACCGCGGCTTCCTGTTTCACGCGGGCCAGGAGGTCACCCTGGAAGACGACCTGCGTCGCCGCGACCTGACCATCAACGCCATGGCGTGCGCACCGGACGGCCGGCTTATCGACCCCCTGGGCGGCGCAGCCGATCTGCGCGCGCGCGTGCTGCGTCATGTGGGTGCGGCCTTCGCCGAAGACCCTGTGCGTCTGCTGCGGCTGGCGCGCTTCAGCGCGCGCTTCGACGATTTTTCCATCGCACCCGAAACCCTGGCGCTATGCCGCAAAATGGTACGCAATGGCGAAGTCGACGCGCTGGTACCGGAACGCGTCTGGCAGGAGTTTGCCAAGGGCCTGCAAAGCGCGCACCCGGCTCGCATGCTGGATGTGCTGGTCGAGGCCGGCGCCCTGGCGCGGGTAGCCCCCGGCCTGGTCTGGAATCAGGACGTGGCCGCCGGACTGCAACAGGCGGCACAGCGGTGCCTGACCCTGGCGCAACGCCATGCCCTGCTGTGCCGGGCTTCGGCCCCGGAGCTGCAAGACCGGCTGCGGGCGCCACACGCCTGCCGCGACATGGCCCTGCTGCTGCCGGTGATGTTGCGCCATCTGGCCACGCCCAACGACGGTGGCGGGCCGGACGACCACCTGGCGCTGCTGGAATCCTGTGACGCCTTGCGCCGGCCGGATCGGTGTCTGGACCTGCTGGCTGCCGCCGATTGCGTACGCGATGACCTTGACCTGGCGCTGTGGGCACGGCGCCTTCAGGCCGTTCGCGCCATCGATGCCGGGGCCATCGCACGCGCGGCGCAGGGCGATGTGGCCCGCATCCGCGCCGACCTGCGCGCCGCACGGCTGCACGCGCTCGCCCCACTGGCCGCGCAGCCGTGCACCGGGGGTCGCGCTGACGATCCCGCGGAAGACGACAATCCCCGAGGCGCGTGATGGCTGAAACACAGGCCGGCGACGGACCCGTGCTGGTCTTTGATTCCGGCATCGGGGGCCTGAGCGTGCTGCGCGAAGCGCGCCTGCTGATCCCCGAACGACGGTTCATCTATGTCGCGGACGATGCGGGATTCCCCTACGGCGGTTGGGCCGAGGATGCCCTGCGGGCGCACATCGTCAGCTTGCTGGGCAAGTTGCTGCGCGATCACGCACCCGCCCTGTGCATCATCGCCTGCAACACCGCCTTCACCCTGGCCGGACAGGCCTTGCGTGCCGCCTATCCGCACCAGATATTCGTCGGCACCGTGCCGGCCATCAAGCCGGCAGCCGAGCGCACGCGCTCCGGCCTGGTCTCGGTGCTGGCCACGCCGGGAACGGTGCGGCGCGACTACACGCGCGACCTGATCCAGTCCTTCGCCTCGCAATGTCGGGTGCAACTGGTGGGCTCACCCCGGCTGGCGCGCATGGCAGAAGCGCATGTCCGCGGCCTGCCGATCGCCGACGAAGCCGTCGCAGCGGAAATTTCCGGCTGCTTTGTGGCGGCTCACGGGGCACGCACCGACATCGTCGTGCTGGCCTGCACGCATTATCCTTTCCTGGCCCATGTATTCCGACGACTGGCACCCTGGCCGGTGGATTGGCTGGACCCGGCCGAGGCCATTGCCCGGCGCGCACGCAGCCTGTTGGCGCAGGCAGCGGATGCCCTGCACCCGGCCGAAGACGACATCGCCGTGCTGACGCGCGGGGCGCCCGACTTCACCACCCGCCGATTGCTGAACAGCTTCGGCCTGAAGGTCGGCTGAGCGGTCGTTCTACAGGCGGTGGCGACGGTCGCCACGCGCAAAGCCCAGCAATGGCCGATCCAGGCCCCGGCCCACCGCCAGCACCTTGAACAATTCCCCCATCTCGGCTTCGGACAGCAGCGTGTTCAGGGCGGTCAGCTGGCGCGCGCGCAACGCCGGTTCCTCATCGGGGCGGTGGATCAGCTCCAGCAGGCCGGTATTCATCAGAAAGCGGGCCTGGGACGTGTAGCCCAGCACGTCCAGACCGCCGTCCAGTGCCGCATCGGCCATGGCCGTGAAATCCACATGCGCGGTGATGTCCTGCAGGCCCGGCAGAATCAGTGCCTGATCATGGGCATGATGACGGAAGTGGCACATCAGGGTGCCCTGCGTGCGCTGCGGGTGGTAGTACTCGGCACGCGGAAAGCCATAATCGATCAGCAGGGCGGCGCCTCGGCGCAACCAGCGGCCCAGATCCCGAACCCAGGCCTGGGCCTGCAGGTTCAATTCGGAACGGTAGCCTGGCAGCGGCGGCATGCACGCCGCAATGGCGCTTGCGCTGGCGGGGGGCGCCGCGCGTGCTGCCCAGCGAAACGGCGCTGCGGCATCCGGGCGTGCATCCAGCGCCACGCCGATCAGATCCGCTTCACCCCGCGCATTCCACTGAAACAGGATCACCGGCATGGCATCGAGCACTTCGTTGGCGAGCACGCAGCCCGTGAAGGCGACAGGCAGCGCGTCAAGCCATCGCACCTGCGCAGCCCAGGGCGCCAGGCGCTGCTGCTGGCGCGCACGCAAATCAGCCGACAGTTCCAGAATGTGATAGTCGACCCGAACGCCCCGGGCCTGTAATGCCGGGATCAGGGCCTCGGCCAGGGCGCCCGAGCCGGCGCCGAATTCCAGCACGGCATGTGATTGGCTGGCCTGCAGCACCTGGCTGACCTGTTCCGCCAGCGCCTGACCGAACAGCGGGCTGGTTTCGGGCGCGGTGGTGAAGTCTCCGTCCCGATGAAACTTGGTGCTTCCGGCACTGTAATAGCCCAGGCCCGGCTCGTACAGGGCCGCCTGCATCCAGTGCTCGAATGACAGCCAGCCGCCCGCCGCCGTGATCCGGTCGATCAGCATGGCCTGCACCCGCAGGCTGTGGGCGCAGGCATCCGCATCGGGCTGCGGCAGGCCGGAGGGCTTGTGGACGCGGGGTAGTTCGCTCATCGGTTGCGCCGAGAAACTCCGGCGTTCAGGGTGGGGCGGGCGTCAAGAACCAAAGCATACCAGGGGATGGGCCACACAGCGCAAACGGCAGCGATGGCCGGGGCCATCACTGCCGTTCGGTTCAGGACGCAGGGGCGGGATCAGGCGAAGCGCGGGCGCGACGCAGACTTGACGGCACCATCGCGTCGGGCGGGCCGTTTGAAGTCGGACTTGAATCCGGGCCGGCTGCTGCCCGACTTCGCGGGACGTTCCGCAGCGGCGCCTGGACCCGTCGCACCATCTTTGTGCCAGGGCTTGTGGGCCCGCGCCGCATGCCCCGCTTCTGCGCCGGACCGCGCATCCTGTTGCCAGGATTTGCGGGCCGGGCGCGCCCCATCGGCAGGACGGCTGTCCTGCTGCCAGGGTCGGGGTGTGCGCGCGGCACCGTTGACCGCGGCCGCACCGTCCTTGTGCCAGGGTTTGCCATGTGCCTTGCCGCCTTGCGGACGTGTGCTCTTGGCAGGCCGATCTTTCCAGGTCGGACGCGCCGAACGCTGCGGCTCCAGCCCCGGGATGACGTCCGTGGGTATGGCCTGACCGATGAAATGCTCGATGCGGCGAATCTTGTGACGTTCCGCATGAACTGCCAGAGTGATGGCCTGGCCATTGTGCCCGGCACGGCCCGTGCGCCCGATACGGTGCACGTAGTCTTCTGCCTGCATGGGCAGGTCGTAGTTCACGGCGTGGGTGATCGTCTGTACATCGATGCCGCGCGCCGCCACGTCGGTTGCCACCAGGACGCGCACACGACCCTTTTGCATCAGTCCCAGGGTGCGGGTGCGCTGGCGCTGGTTCATGTCGCCGTGCAAGGCGGCAGCGGAAAAACCTCCATCGACCAGATGCTCGGCCAGATCATCGGCGCCGCGCTTGGTGGCGGTGAAGACGATCGCCTGATCCAGGCTGGCGTCGCGCAGCAGATGGTCCAGCAGGCGCAGCTTGTGGGCCTTGTCGTCGGCATAGAGCAGATGCTGGGTGATGTGGGTGTGCTTCTGGTGAGCGTGCGAGATCTCGATGCGTTGCGGGTCACGCAGCATGCTGCCGGCCAGGCGTGCGATCGTGCCATCCAGTGTGGCCGAAAACAGCAGGGTCTGACGGTCTTTCGGCGTGCTGGCCACGATGGTTTCGATGTCTTCGATGAAACCCATGTCGAGCATGCGGTCAGCTTCGTCCAGCACCAGGGTCTGCACCGTGCTCAGGTTCACGCGGCGCGCCTGCAGATGGTCGATCAGGCGGCCCGGGGTGGCCACCAGTACGTCCACGCGGCGCGACAGGGACTTGATCTGGGCACCGTAGGGAACGCCGCCGACCACGGTCGTCACGCGCAGGCCTTCGACATGCTTGCCGTAGGCGCTGGTGGCATCGGCCACCTGCATGGCCAATTCACGGGTCGGGGTCAGGACCAGCACCTGCACACCGCGCCCGCCCGCACCGGCGCGGTGGCTCAGGTGTTCCAGGGCCGGCAGCATGAAGGCCGCGGTCTTGCCGCTGCCGGTCTGCGAGGACACCATCAGATCCTGGCCCGCCAGCGCGGGCGGTATGGCGGCAGATTGGACCGAGGTGGGGGTGTCGATACCCTGTTCGCGCAGAGCGGACACGAGCTTGGAGCAAAGCCCCAGAGAGTCAAAAGACATGATTTCCTTGGGCCCACAGCGTGGGCGGTGCATGACGGGTCGCGCGGGGCGTTCCCGTCAGGTTGATTCGCGGCATGTGCCGCCATTTGCAGTCGTGGGGTTCAAGCGCGCGAATGGGTTCGCACAGACTCGGCCACATGGGCAAAGCCCCTATTCCGACCGAATCAACCAGTACAGCACGTGGGTGTCCGGTTGGTGAGCCAAACGAAACACGAGGCGTGGAAACCAGGCCAGCAGGTCAGGTGACAAGCAATCTGTAAGTATAGCATGGCGTTTACCCTGCAATGGGAATGCGGGTCTCGAACTTGCAGCGGGCTGTGGCGAAAAAGCTGCGTACATTACGCACACGTGCATCACCGGTCAGATAGCGGCGCGCCAGATCCTGGTAGGCCGCCATGTCCGCCACCAGGGCCACGAGCACGAAATCGGGGCCGCTGCTGACCCGGTAGCACTGCTGGATGGCCGGTTCGGCAAGCAGTCGGGATTCAAAGGCATCGGCCTGGGTGGCCGCCTGGGCATCCAGCGTGACCTCGATGATGACGGTCAGGGCAGCGCCCATCAGGGCCGGGTCCAGCAGTGCGACGCGCCGCTGAATGATGCCGGCCCGCACCAGCCGGCGCACGCGCCGCAGACAGGTGGGCGGTGAGGCATGCACGCGTGCGGCCAGATCCTGATTGCTGAGCGCACAATCCCGCTGCAGCTGTTCCAGAATGCGGCGGTCCAGTTCGTCCAGCCGGGGTGACTCGGCGGCGATGGGAACGGTGGTGTGAGCGGAGGCGGTGAGCATATGGGGGCAACGGCCGGCTGGAGGCAAGGGGTGGCGGAAGGCAAGCCAGGACGCAGGGAGCCGCGAGGCAGACAGTCTGAAGACAGCGGACCGTCTTCGTCCGGTGAGTGGCCTGTCCCAGTAACCTGTCTCAGTGGCCTGGTTTCGTGGCCTGGTTTCGTGGCCTGGTTTCGTGAATGAAACATTCGTGATCAGGTGCAAACCGATTGACTGATTCGAACATGATTCTGAATTATATGAAATTTCCTATCATTCAGTCCTATGTACGAATGATCATTTCATATATTTGCGAATTAAGAAATCAAATTTCTATGCGTTTCGCACACAATAGCGCCTGGATCGTGATCCTGACGGCCACTGCAGTACGCTGGCGGCCCAGCCCGGACCCGGTTCGAATCCCGAGCGCAACCCCGGGAGAAAGGCGGGACTGCCCGCCGGACCTCTGAATCACAATGACAGGAGCATTTTCATGTGTGGCATTGTCGGCGCCGTGGCGCAGCACAACATCGTTCCCATGTTGCTTGAAGGCCTGCGTCGGCTGGAATATCGTGGCTACGATTCCTGCGGCATCGC
>JACDJC010001051.1_pt1 | contig 26793 bp, 24 predicted proteins | sample 7454191 | NCBI WGS metagenome assembly JACDJC01 (sample SAMN14253291, study PRJNA609438) | sludge metagenome | isolation source: sludge after 25d culture with pyrite and EDTA | collected 2018-12-20 | reverse complement strand
TTGACGCCAGAAAATCACGCACCTGCCTGTGCAAGGCGATGGCCATCGTGTTCATGAATACGATGGCCATCGCCTTTTCTGATCAATGATGCCCATCAGCAATTCTGATTATTTGTCCATCATTTTGAGTGATCACACTCAGGCCTCACTCTACACATTGCTACAGATCCTTTCGGTCACCCTTTTCGAGAAGATGCCCATGGAACAAGCCTTTCCAGCCATCGACTACAGATCAGAAAATCAACAATCTTCTAACCAATTGAATTTATTAGGTTTTTAACTGGACACTAGTGATCGGCACTATCTGCGCAACAAGCATCTGATTCCGATGGTGCGCGACGGTGAGCTGCGTTTCCGTTACCCGGAAAGCGCCAAACACCCGCATCAGGCTTATGTAACGCCCAGGGCGAGGGATCTTTGACATGTAGCCCCTGATCGTCTCTCAGCAGATCGGGCAGGAAAAGCCGCAACTGGGCATTCGTGCCATGATGGTGGATGAAGCTCAGGACATCAGCGCCGCTGCCTACACCTTGATTCGCGCGGCCGTGCCCAGGGCCGAGAACGATTTGTTCATTGTCGGCGATGCCCACCAGCGCATCTATCGCCACAAGGTGACGCTTGGCCAGGTAGGGATCGAGGTAAGAGGTCGCAGTCGTACCCTCAAGGTCAAAACTACCGGACGACCGATGAGATTCGACGTTGGGCCTGCGCACAGCTGGAAGGTATCGAGATCGAAGACCTGGATGGAAACATCGACAGCTTGCGCACCGGGTCAATGACGATATGGAGGTCTCCGAACGCTGCCTGTTGCATGTCGCCGCGACACGCGCAAAGCGGTATCTGTTCGTGCTCGCCAGAGGGGATTCATGGGATTGATTCATCAAATTGCTGCCAGCAACTAGCCCGGACTTTTCACCAAGAGGCTTGCGGGGCGATTTTCGGCCCGCGAGTTGATGTGGCGCTGCGGTAGCGTGCTTGCGCCTGTGTTGGAGGGGATTTTCCCGTGACACAGACGCAATTCCCCCTACCCCCATTGGTTTATGACGTGCTGGGGACAGCACTGACTCAGTGCTACGGGGCCATGGCGCGCGCGGCGTGTGCGAACACGTCACGCAAGGGGTGGTGCGAAGCCAGCAGGATGCGAAGCCAGCAGGATGCGAACCCGGCGGGTGTTGCGCACAATCGCCGCACCGATCTTCAAGAGGCGCACCCGGATGGTGGCGGCGCTCGCGCGCTCCAGTTCCGTGCCCTGCAGGGCCTGCTCACGCAAACGCTGCATCAGCGTGTAGGCCAGTGCGGCCAGCAGCAGCCGGAACTGATTGGCTGCGAATTTATGGCAGCTCACGCGCGTGCCAAACAGATCGAGCTGGGCTTCCTTGATGCGGTTCTCAGCTTCGCCTCGCGCACAGTACAACTGGTCGTAGAGCGCGCTGGCATCCGATCCAGCGATGTTGGTGACGATGAAACGCGGGTTGATGCCCTGGCTGCCGTATTCCAGGCGGGTGATCACCCGTCGGGGCCGGTTCCAGGAGTCGGCCGCGTAGGTGAATTCGCTCACCAGACGTTGCTTGCGACCCGTGCGCTCGTAGTCGCGCTCAAGCACGGCTTCGGCCAACTCGACCCGCGCCTACAGGCGCTTATTGCGTGCCAGGCCGATGATGTACTGCACATCGGCGCGTTCGCACCAACGGATCAGATTCTGGCGGCAGAATCCAGAATCGCCCCGGATGATGATGCGCACCTCGGGCCAAGCTTGGCGCAAGCGCCTGACCAGCAGCCTGAGCACCGCCCCAGCATGCCTGGCCCCGTCGATGCGGCTGGGCCGCAGCAGACAGGCGAGCATCGACTGGCCACAGAACACGTACAGGGGCAGATAGCAGTGATGATCGTAGTAGCCGTGGAACTGCTTGAGTTCCTGCTCGCCATGCAAGGGCACGTCCGAAGCATCCACGTCCAGGACCAGTTCCTTGGGGGCTGTGGCAAAACTGGCAATAAAATGCTCGACCAGAACCTCGTGCAGCGCCCATGCATCGGCGCGGGTGGCGCCCGTCTCCAAGCGACAAAGTGTGGGCGAGCTGGCCAAGGGCTTGTCACGTCCGACTGCTGTTTGCATGAGCAGATCGGCGCGCAGCGCATCGTGATCGTTCAGATCTTCGTAGCCGCAGCATAAGCCGTACAGGCGCTGGGCCAGCACATCACGCAAGCGGTGACGGATACGCCCGCTGGCGCGCCGCTCGGTCAGTGCCTTGGCTGCCAGTCGGGACAATCCGGTGCGCGCATCAATTTGGCGCAGCAGCATCAGCCCGCCATCGGAGCTGAGCTCGCCACCCTCGAAATTGGCCTGTAGGCGGCGGCGCCCAAGGCGCCCAAAATCCAGTTGTTCAGTGGTACGATTTGGTATCGGCACATTCCACCCCTAAATCTTGTTCACAACCTGATTTTATGCGGGTTTCAAAGGATGTGCCGATTCCTTTTGGTGAAATTTCCGGGCTAGTAACCGGAGGGCGGACGGTTTGTCGTGTGGCCGTGTGCTGGTATCAGGCGCCCGAGATGACAGCACGCGGTGCTCCCAGGCTGGCGCCTTCGATGAAAAGAGCTTCCATGGGCTGCTGACGCTCCACCGTCTCGCCCCTCAGCAGGCGAGCCATGATATGCGCGGCGTGCGAGCCGATCTGATGGGCTGGGATGCGGACGGTGGTCAGTGCCGGCTGCAGCATGGCAGCTTCCTCGATGCCGTCGAACCCGATCAGGGAAATGTCGTCGGGGACCCGGATGTTCATCCGTCTGCATTCGTCCAGCGCACCCATCGCCTGAAGGTCGGTGCCGAACAGGATTGCAGTGGGCCGGTTGACCTGAGCCCAGTAGTGCCGGATGGCAGCACGCCCGCCATCATATGAAAACGGGAATTCGATGATCCATTCGTCTCGCACCTGTGCGCCGACCTTTGCCGCGGCGGCCAGAATACCCTTGCGCCGGCAGCGCGCCCGTTCGTTGCAGGAAATGTCGCCGCCGCAGATGCCGAGGTGCCGGTGGCCCAGGGCCAGAACCTTCTCCGTCAGCGCGTACGCCGTGTCGAAGTTCGACACCCCTACGCACCACGGGTGTTCGCTTTCGTCTACCGACCACGTCAGCACATAGGGCAGGTCATATTGCTTCAGCATGGTGTAGACGGCTGCTGGATGGTCGGTCCCCACCATGATGAGCCCGTCGACACCTCGTTCCAGCGTGGTGCGGATCAGGGCGGCTTCGTCGCCCGCGTGGTATTCGTGGCTGACGATCAGCAGCTGATAGCCAAGTGACCAGAGCGTCTGCTGCATGGAGTGGGTCGAATGCGCGAAAATCGGGTTGTTCAGCGTGGGGTAGACGGCCGCCACGGTATGGGTGCGGCGCGAGGCCAGAGCCCGCGCGGCGCCGTCCCGGATGTAGCCCAACTGGTTGACGGCCCGGTTCACGGCCTGCAGTGTATTGGGCTTGACCTTTCCGGGTACGGACAGTGCGCGAGAGGCGCTACCCAGAGAGACGCCGGCCAGCTTTGCCACGTCGGCCAGGGTAGGTCGATGACGGCCTTTTCGGGCGGGTACAGGGTGTTTGGGCATTGACAGTGAATTTTAGTGTCGTGATAATCTGCCAAGAGGGAATGAAGCGCTTCAACGATTATAGGTGATCACGAAACCCGCATTCCCTTTTTTCGAGGCGCATTTTTGAAGCGCTTCAATGCCGACAATATTTCCCGTAGGGCAGTATTCGTCAAACGGGACGAGGAGTGTAGACATGCAATACAGAAAACTGGTTTTTGCCTTGGCGGCAAGCCTGCTGGCGACTACGGCAACGGCGGCCACCGTGAAGATTGGGGCGTTGTATCCTTTCAGTGGCGGTCTGGCGCTGCTGGGACAGGAAAGCTTTCGCGGGCTGGAACTCGCCGTCAACGAGCAAAATGCGGCCGGCGGCCTGAATGGCGACAAGATCGAGATCGTCAAGGTGGACGCCGTCGACCCGAACCAAGCCGTCTCAGGTGCCAAGCAGTTGGTGGCCGACAAGGTCAGCGCCATTTTCGGCAGCTATGCCTCCGGGCTGGCGTACGCGGCGTCGCCCGTTGCGGAGTTGGCGGGTATCCCGTATTTTGAGCTGGGTGCCACGGCGCACAAGATCACCACGCGGGGCTACAAATACCTGTTTCGCAGCAACCCGAACACCGAAAGCTTCGGCGATGCTGTCATAAGTGCGCTCGACAAGACGATTGCACCTGGCATGGGGATGGACAAGAAGGACATCCGGATCGGGATCATCCACGAGGATGGTCCTTACGGAACCGACGTGGCGGCCAACGAGGAAAAGAGCGCCAAGGCATTGGGCTACACCGTAGTGCAAAAGCTGCCGTATTCGGCCAAGTCGGTGGATCTGTCCTCGCTCATCCTGCGCCTGAAGGGTGACAAGGCCAACGTCGTGCTGCAGACGTCCTACCAGAACGACACGGTGCTCTACTTCCGCCAGGCCAAGGATGCCGGCTTTAACCCCGAGATCGTGATCGGCGCGGGCGGCGGGTATTCGCTGGCCGATACGGCCAAGGCTGTGGGTCCGGAAATCAACGGGGTGTTCGACCTGGATTTCCCGCAGATCTCCATCAATCCGCAGGGCGCGCCCGGGCTGGAGAAGTTCCTGTCCGAATACAAGGCGGCCTACAACGGCACGCCGCAGTCCGGGCATAGTCTGGCGAACTACGTAGGTGCCAAGGCTTTCCTGGACGCGATGGGCAAGGCGGGTTCGCTGGACAAGGACAAGATCCGCGAAGCAGTGCTGGCCTACGAGGTTCCTGCAGGCCAGACGGCCAATGGCTGGGGCTTCAAGTTCGACAAAGATGGCCAGAACGTGGCCTCGTCGCTCTACCTGATGCAATGGCAGGATGGCGACCTGAAGACGATCGCACCCAAGGATCTGGCGCAAGCGCAGCCCGTTTTCAAGAAGTAAGGGCTGCCGTGTGACCAGGGTCAGGGGCCGCCCGCCTGCCTCTGACCCGGGCCTTGTGCGGCACGCGGCGAATCGGAGACTGGGTTCATGGAAATATTTTTGCAGCTGCTGGTCAACGGGCTTCTCCTGGGAGGGGTCTATGCCATCATCAGCCTTGGCCTGACGCTGATTTTCGGCGTGGTTCGGGTCGTGAATTTTGCCCATGGCGAATTCTTGATGATCGGCATGTATCTCATCTATCTCGTGGCGGTCCACTTGGGCCTGCATCCGTATGTGGCCCTGGTGCCGGTGGCGATTATCCTGTTTGCGCTGGGTGCTCTTATGCAAAAGGTGGTGATTGAGCCTCTGTTGAACGCCAGCGAGGAAATCCAGATCTTCGCCACTGTCGGTGTATCCATCCTGCTCATGAACATGGCGCTCGTGATGTTTGGCGCCGACGTCTTTCAGGCGCATGTGTCGGTGGGTACCCGCTCAGTCACGGTGGGGCCGCTGTCCTTGGTGACGGGACAGATCTTCACCTTCGTCGTCGCGATCGTGCTGGCCGTGCTGTTGCATCTGTTCATGCATCGCACCTACCTGGGGCGGGCGCTCAGGGCCGTCGCGCAGCACAGGTATGCTGCCATGCTGATGGGCGTCAATGTCAAGTCCGTCTATGTGATTGCCTTCGGGCTGGGCACGGCGTTCGTGGGCGTGGCAGCCGGTCTGCTGTCGCCGCAGTATCCGGTGTTTCCCACGGTGGGCACCTACTTCGTACTGACCGCCTTTGTGATTGTGGTGCTGGGGGGGATGGGCAATCTGTACGGCGCCGTGGCTGGGTCCCTGATCATCGGCGTGGTGGACACCATGGCTGGCTACTACATTGCGCCGGATCTGAAGGAGGTCGTCTATTTTGGCGTCTTCCTGTTGATCCTGATACTGCGTCCCAGCGGGCTGTTTGGCCTGGGTACGGATTGACCCACAAGGAGTCCTGCGCGTGTTTCCCGATATCCGTCATCCCAGAACCTATGTCAGCGTGGTGCTTTTCGCGCTGATGTTCCTCATCCCGCTGTGGCTGGATAATCCCTTCTGGACCAATCTGTTCGTCCTGCTCTTCGTGTTTTCGTCGCTATCGCTTGCGTGGAACATTGTGGGTGGCTTCGCCGGCCAGCTCTCGCTGGGGCACGCCGTGTTCTATGGTATTGGCGGCTATGCATCCACCCTGCTGACGCAGGACTTTGGCATCTCGCCGTGGTTTGGCATGCTGTTGGGGGCCCTGGTGTCAGGGTTGGTAGCGATCATCATCAGCTACCCGACGCTGCGGCTCAAGGGGCCCTTCTTTGCCCTGGCCACCATCGCCATCCTGGAAGTGGTCCGCCTGCTCGTCATCCATGAAGAAAGCTGGACGGGTGGTTCCAGTGGCATCAGCCTGCCGCTGAACATCGGCTGGAAGTGGATGGTGTTTCGCAACAAAACAAATTACCTGATCATCGCGTTCGTGATGTTCCTGCTGATCCTCTGGATATCCTGGGCGATCCGCAAGGCGCGCTTGGGCCATTACCTACTGGCCATCCGCGAACGCGAGGATGCCGCGCTGGCTATTGGTATCCATACGGCCAACGTCAAGACGCTGGCGGCAGTCATTTCGGCCATGCTCACCAGCCTGGTGGGGACTTTCCACATCACCTACCTGACGTTTATCGATCCGGCGTCGGCCTTTTCGCTGGACCTTTCCATCCAGATCGCCATGTTTGCACTGATCGGCGGCATGGGGACGGTAGCCGGCCCGGTGGCCGGGACCTTCCTGGTGCTGCCCATAGCGGAGCTGGCACGGGCCTGGCTCAGCGGCGTGGGAAACGGCGTGCACGGACTCATCTATGGCGTCATCCTGGTGGTCGTGGTCCTGACGATTCCCCATGGGCTGGTCGGTGCGCTGGGCGGCTACGTCGAGCGGAAGTTCCTGGCGCGGCTGCCCTATCTTGGACGGCGGTCGCAGCACAGCCGCACGGTGGTGCCGCTGGCCGACGGCAACACGCGCAATGACAAGCCGGTGCTGGAGGCGCAGCATTTGTTCAAGAGCTTCGGCGGGCTGCGCGCTACCCAGGATGTTTCGCTGACGCTGTATGAAAACGAAATCCTGGGCATCATCGGCCCTAACGGCGCGGGCAAGACCACGGTCTTCAACCAGCTGTCCGGTTTCCTGCGACCCGACAGCGGGACGGTGCGAATGTTGGGGCGTAGCGGCGAATGGACGACCTGCCATGCACCGTTCCAGTACGCTCATCGGGGGCTGAGCCGCACCTTCCAGATTGCGCAGCCGTTCACCGGCCTGACGGTGCTGGAGAACATCATGCTGGGGGCCTTCATCCACACACCGGATCGGCGCCAGGCCGAAGCCGAGGCGTTGATGATCGCCGAGCAGACGGGTCTGACCGAGCAGTTGCGGGTGGAAGCCAGGAGCCTGACAGTGGGCGGTATGAAACGGCTGGAGGTGGCGCGCGCACTGGCCACCAGGCCCCGGATACTGCTGCTGGATGAAGTCATGGCAGGCCTGAATCCCACCGACATTGACAAGGCGATCACCATGATCCGCAGAGTCCGGGGTTCCGGAGTGTCGGTGGTGTTGATCGAGCACATGATGCAGGCCGTCATGGCGCTTTCCGACCGGATCATCGTCATCAACGAAGGACAGGTGCTGACCAGCGGCACGCCCCAGGAGGTCGTCGAGAACCCACAGGTGATCGAGGCCTATCTGGGTAAGGGGTACCAGCATGCTTGAGATCACCAATCTGTGCGCCGGGTATGGCAAGACCCAGGTCCTGAACCGGCTGAACCTACGGGTGGATGCCGGTGAGATCGTGACCCTGATCGGCGCCAACGGGGCAGGGAAGACCACAACCCTGAAGAGCTTGTGCGGCATTGTGGCGGCGACTGAAGGCCGCGTCGTGTTCGAAGGCCGGGATCTGACCAACAAGCCCTCGTACGAGATCGTCGATGCTGGTATCACCATGGTTCCCGAGGGGCGGCAGCTATTTCCCACCTTCACGGTGCGCGACAACCTGCTGATGGGTACCTACAAGCGGGCGGCCCGAGCGCAGACGCAGCAGCGCCTGGCCGAGGTACTGGAGCTCTTTCCGCGTGTGCACGAGCGCCTGGGGCAGATGGCCGGTTCGTTGTCAGGGGGCGAGCAGCAGATGGTGGCCATCGCGCGTGGCTTGATGGCCAGCCCCAAGCTGCTGGTGTTCGACGAGCCCTCGGTAGGGTTGTCGCCATTGCTGGTAGAGCAGATGTTCGAGACCATCCGGCGCATCACGTCAGGCGGCATGACGGTGCTGCTGGTCGAGCAGAATGTGTTCCAGACCCTGCAACTGGCCGATCGGGGCTATGTGCTGGAAAACGGCAGCATCGTCCAGGAAGGCACGGGCAGCGAACTGCTGGCGAACCCGCATATCAAGCGCGCATACCTGGGCCATTGAAGGCGAGTCATTGGCAGCGGACCGGTGACGGCCTGGCAGTGAGCCAGTAACAGCCCGGTGGGTGTGTGCGACGGCGTCGCCGTGCGCGGCGCAGCATCAGAGGCCTCAGACGATGTACAGCCCGCCGTTCACATGCAGCGTTTCGCCCGTGACGAAGGACGCGAGGTCCGAGCACAGGAAGGCGATGACGTTGGCGACCTCGGCCGCTGTGCCGTAGCGTTGTAGAGGCGTGTCGCTGATCAACGCCGCGCCCTTTTCCTGCACCAGCTGATCGATCATGTGTGTGCGGATGATGCCAGGGGCAACGATGTTGACGCGCGTCCTGGGGGCGAGCTCGCGTGCCAGGCTCTTGCTCAGGCTGCTGACGCCGCCTTTGGAGGCGGCATAGTGCGCATGCGAGAAGCTGCCCCGGTGGCCGGCCATGGACGACAGGTTGACGATGGAGCTGGCTTCTCCCAGGTGGGGCAACACGGCGCGGCACATGTAGAAGGTGCCGTCCAGGTTGACGGACATAAGGCTGCGCCACTGTTGGTCGCTCATCTCCCGAACCCGCTGTTCGGGATAGATGCCGGCAGCGTTCACAAGGTGGTCGATGGACCCGTGCTGGGCAGCGATCTCGCGCGTGACGGCGTCGCAGGCCCCTGAGTCGGAAACGTCCAGTGGATATGTGCTGACTTGGCCGGGGTCACGCGTAGCCACTAGTTCTTGGCGCAGGGTGTCCAGGGCATCTGCCGAAAGATCGCAAAGTGCGATGCTGGCGCCTGCGGCATGCATCAGGCGTGCGACCTCGCGCCCGATGCCGCCCGTGGCGCCGGTGATCACGGCGGTCTTCTGCTGGAAATGGATCATGCTGGATTCCCCCACGGGCCAGTTCAGTTCTTCAGGTAGAGCTTCATTCGTTCGGCCGCCTGGGCTAGGTGCCGTTCAGCTGCCTGAGCCGCTGCATCCGGGTCGCGTGCCTTGATCGCGGCGAAGATCGCCTTGTGCTCGTCCTGCACGGCCTCGACCAGGTCGGCGGAATTGGCCGCCTTGGTGTTGCTGCGCGCACGCCGGATGAGGCGTCGCACGCTGTGCTCCAGGTGCTTGCTCAGCGCCTGATAGTGCGGGTTGTGCGTCGCATTGACGATGGCCTGGTGGAATGCGAAATCTTGCTCATCGCCCAGGCGGTCGTTGGCGATCTCATATTCCATGCCCACAAGTGCCCGGCGGATGTTCTTGAGATCCGAGTCCGTGCGACGCTGCGCTGCGAGCCGCGTGGCGGCCGATTCGAACGCCGACAGCAGTTCCATGACCAGCGCCAGTGACTGCTTTTCGTCTAGGTCCACCGGCTGCAAGCGGAAGGCATCCTGATGGTTGGGCTCAGTCACGAAAACCCCGCTGCCAGCCTTGGACACGACCAGCCCTTCGGACTTCAGCTGCGACAGGGCCTCGCGCACCACGGCCCGGCTGACCGAGAATTCTTCGCACAGTTCGCGTTCGCTGGGCAGCCGATCACCCACCTTGTAGGTTCCGTTGTGGATGGCCGCAATCAGCTCGCTGGCGATCTCGTCCGGCAGGCTGGTGGGTTCAGCCTGGACCGCAAGCGAGTCAGCTGCAGGCAAGCAGGTGTCAGCGTGACTGTTGAGAGTAGGTTCAAGCGTTTTCATGAATGCACATTATAGGCCATTGGCCGCGGGGCTAGTCTGAAAATTCAACCTGCCTGACAGGTTGGAGAGTTTCTTTTCAATGCGTGATTGGAGCCGAAATATTCGGTAAGAAGCATCGCCTAGCGTCAACAGGTACCGATTATATTGCTGCAATGTATTGATTTAAAGGGATAATAAAAATTATCCGGCAAAAGTCTGTATCTTCCGTGGTGGGGTATCAGTGAAAACCCTTATTAATTACGGACTTTATTGACAGAGCAAAAAGCGATCCATAAACTTATCTGTCAGACCAGTTCAACAACGATCCGTCGGCCTGCCCACCCCCGGGTGACGAGACCGGACGACCCTTTGAATCCAGGAGACAAGTTTATGGAAAACAGCCGCCTTCTCAAGCCATTGGCGCTCTGCGCCGCCCTTTCAGTGGCCACCGGCCTGGCCAGCGCAGAACCGCTCAAGATCGCAGTCGTGGAAACGCTGTCGGGCCCGCAGGCATCGACCGGCCTGATGTTCCGCGACGCCACCCGTTATGCGGTGGACCGGATTAACGCCCAGGGCGGGTGGGGTGGTGAACCCATCAAGTTACTGCAGTATGACAGCCAGGGGACCCCGGCTGGGGCTGCCGAAAAGCTGAAGGCCGCCATTGCGGACGGCGCGCAGATGGTGGTCCAGGGCGCGTCCTCAGCCATCGCCGGGCAGCTCAGCGAAGACATCCGCAAGTACGACATCCGCAACCCGGGCAAGGAAGTGCTCTACTTCAATGTGGGCGCCGAAGCCATGGAGCTGACAGGCAGCAAATGCAGCTTCCATGCGTTCCGGTTCGCCGGGAATTCCGACATCAGTGTGAAGGCGCTGGTGGAGGCCATGAAAGCTGCCAACACGCTGGGCACCAAGGTCTATTCCATCAACCAGAACTACTCCTGGGGCGTGGACATGCAAAACGCGATCGAGCAGAATGCAGCCGAGGGCGGCTACAAGGTCGTGGGCGAGACGCTGCATGATGTGAACAAGATCCAGGACTTCTCCCCGTATGTCCAGAAGATCATCGCCAGCGGTGCCGAGACGGTGATCACCGGCAACTGGTCCAACGACCTCTTGCTGCTCATGAAGGCCGCCAAGTCAGGCGGGTTGAAGGCCCGTTTCGCCACCACCTTTCTGGATCAGCCCGGGAACCTCGCCAATGCGGGCCATGTGGCGCTGGGCGCTTATGTGGTGCACCCTTTTGATGCGGAAGCCAACGATGGCGCCGGCGTATCCCTGGCCGACGATTACAAGGCCAAGGTCGGTCACTACCCTGTTTACGTCGAACCGCAGACCATCTTCGGGATCGAGATGGTGGGCCAGGCGCTGAAGAAGGTCGCCCCTGAAAACGGCAAGCTCAACGTCAACAAGCTGGCACTCCAGATCGAGCAGACCAAGCTGGATACGCCTATGGGCGCCTGGACCATGCGTGCTGCGGACCACCAAATCCTGCTCCCCATGGTGGTGTCCGAAGTCTCCACCGCCGCCAAGTTCAAGGTTGACGGGACGGACATGGGCTTCAAGCCGGTGAAGCTGCTGTCTGGTTCCGAAGCTGAATCCCCGGTCCAGAGCACCTGCAAGATGCAGCGTCCCAGCTGATGACACCAATGCTTGGGCAGGGCGTTCCACATCCGGTGGGACGCTGCGCCTGGGCTTGGAGAGCTTAAGGGTTCGCTCAGGGCGTCAATCGCCAAAGGGACTTGGGGATACCTTTGGCGGACTTCCAGGAACAATATGGATTATTTCGTCGTTTCGCTGCTTAATGGCGTGATTTACGGGCTGCTACTGTTCATGGTGTCGGCCGGACTGACCCTGATCTTCGGCATGATGGGCATCCTCAATTTCGCGCACGCGTCGTTCTACATGCTGGGCGCCTACTTCGCGTATGCCCTGCAGCCGTATCTGGGGTTCTGGCTGTCGGTGATCGTGGCCACAGTCCTGGTGGGGCTGGTGGGGGTCGTGGCTGAACGTTATTTCCTGCGGCCCGTGCACAAGTACGGACACGCGCACGAACTGCTGCTCACGTTCGGCCTGTCGTTCATCATTGCCGAATTCATCAAGCTGTTCTTCGGCAACTTCCCGGTCAACTACAGGATCCCAGCGTCGCTTTCATTTTCTGCCTTCGAGATCGGCCAATCTACCTATCCGTTCTACCGCCTGCTGATCGGCGCGGTGGCGGTGGCGATGTTCGTTGTCATCTATCTCCTGCTGACGCGCACCCGGGTAGGCATCATCGTCCGTGCCGCCATTTACCGGCCGGCCATGGTGGAGGCATTGGGCCACAACGTACCCGTGGTGTTCATGGCAGTCTTCGGGGTGGGTGCGGCGCTTGCCGGCCTAGCGGGTGCAGTGGCCGGCGCCTTCTACACCACTAACCCCAACATGGCGATCGAGCTCGGCGTGATGGTTTTCGTAGTGGTGGTGATCGGCGGCCTGGGTTCGCTGGAAGGTGCACTGCTTGCATCGCTCCTCATCGGCCTGATCACCTCGTTCAGCATCGGCGTGGACTATAGCCTGGCCAACCTGCTCGCGCTGGTGGGGCTGGGTTCGTGGGCGCATGGGGTCGGCGGCCTGCTGACGCTGAAGCTCTCCAGCCTTTCAGGGACGATTCCGTACGCCATGATGCTGCTGATCCTGCTGGTGCGCCCCTATGGCCTGCTGGGCGAAAAGGAGTAAGGCCATGGGATCCAGGATCATTCTGGGCGGGATCGTCGTCCTTGCGCTGGTCGCCGCTCCCGCCGTGCTGTCGCCGTCCTTGGTCAATGCCGGCATCCAGATGCTGATCGCAAGCCTCTTTGCCTGCGCGTTCAGCCTGCTGTGCGGGCAGGCCGGGATGCTGTCGTTCGGGCACTCCGCGTTTTTTGGCGTGGGTGCATTTGCAACGGTGCATGCCATGAATGCGCTGGGCGGGGCGGGGTTGCTGCCCACGCCGTTCATGCCGCTGGTGGGCGCCCTGACCGGGCTGCTGGTAGGGTTGGTGGCCGGCTGGTTTGCGACCAAGCGCACAGGGGTGTATTTCGCCATGATCACCCTGGCCATCGGCGAGCTGCTGTATTCGCTGGCCCCGCACTTGAGCGGTTGGTTTGGCGGTGAGGCAGGAGTGTCGACCATGCGCATGCCTGCGTTCGGGCTGTCCTTTGGCAACAACGTCCAGGTGTATTACCTGACGCTGGCCTGGGTACTGCTGTGCCTGGGGCTGCTGTATCTGTTCACCCGCACGCCGCTGGGTCGCGTCGCCCTGGGGCTGCGGGAAAACACGCGCCGCCTGCCGTTCCTGGGCTACAACGTGCACACGGTCAGCGTACTGGTATTCGCGGTTTCTACCATGTTCGCGGGCGTGGCCGGTGCCCTGCAGGCGATCAACATCGAATCGGCAAACTACGTCCTGTTCAATCTCGATCTGTCGGCCCAGGTCCTGCTCAACAGCTTCATCGGCGGGGTCACGTTTTTCCTCGGGCCGGCCATCGGTGCGGCGCTGATGACCTTCTTTGGTTATGTAGTGTCGGACCTGACCACCTCCTGGCTGCTCTACCAGGGGCTGCTCTTCGTGGTCGTGATGCTATTCATTCCAAGGGGCCTGGCTGGCCTGATACAGACCGTGGCGGCCAGTGTGCGCAGTTGCGGCGCCGGTGCGTTGGCAGTGCCCTTTGCCCTGTATGCCGTGGCCTCGGTGTTGCTGGTGGCCGGAACGGTCTTCGCTGTGGAAATGCTCCAGCGCGTTTTCTCCCAGGACTATCTGTCTTTGGCGCGGCTGGGGGGTCACAAATGGCCGCTGGTCACGCTCTTTGGCCAATCGTGGCCGCCTGTGGCGCTGACGACGTGGCTCGTGCCGGTGGCACTTTTCGTCGTCGGGTTGCTGGTGTTGCGCCAGGCGGCGCGGCAGTGGCGTGTGGCGACTGAAGCAGCCACGCAGCCCCCCGACTCCGACGACACGGATGCGCCCGCGCTGGTATCGGGAGCATCCTCATGAACGGGCAAGCGGCTCTGTCACTGCGCGCCGTGCGCAAGTCATTCGGCATCATCGACATCATCAACGGTGTGGATCTGGATCTGATTCCCGGCGAACGCCACGCGCTGATCGGTCCCAACGGCGCCGGCAAGTCGACCTTGTTCCACCTGATTTCAGGTCAGCTCTCGCCCAGCAGCGGGGAGGTGTTCCTGGGGGATCGGAAGATCTCGGGCCTGCCTCCGGATCAGGTCAACCATCTGGGGCTGGCCCGCTCGTTTCAGATCACCAATGTGTTTCCTGGCCTTTCCGTGTTCGAAAACCTGCGTTTGGCGGTCATGCGCCAGCACGGCTTGCAGTATGTGTTCTGGAAATCCATCGCGCGCCGAGCTGATGTCGCCCGTGAAACCGAGGAGTTGCTGGATCGCCTTCGCTTGAGCAGTCGCGCGTCCACGCTGGCGAGCGCGCTGTCCTATTCCGAGCAGCGATCGTTGGAAATTGGCATGGCGCTCGCGTCCCGTCCGCAGGTAATCCTGCTGGACGAACCCATGGCGGGTATGTCCCGCGAGGAAACCGCTTATGCGGTGGAACTGATTCGCGACGTCACGCAGGGCAAGACGCTGTTCATCGTCGAACACGACATGGATGTGGTGTTTGGGCTCAGCGACCGCATCAGCGTACTGGTATATGGTCGCATCGTGGCGACAGGCACGCCCGACGAGATCCGGGCCGATCCGGTCGTGAAGGAAGCCTATCTCGGAGAGGAGGTCGCATCATGACCCGCGACACGGATCCCTTGCTGGAGGTCTGCGACCTCAATGCCTATTATGGCAAGAGCCACATTCTTCACGGCGTCAGCTTCAACGTGGCGCGCGGCGAGGTCGTCAGCCTGCTCGGGCGCAACGGCTCCGGCCGTTCGACCACACTGAAGGCCATCATGGGGCTGGTGCCGCCGGCTACCGGCGCCATCCGACTTCAGGGTCGGGACGTGGCCGGGCGGCGCCCCTATCTGGTCTGCCGCAGCGGCGTGGGGTATGTCCCGGAGGAGCGTGAAATTTTCACCAACCTGACGGTGGACGAGAATCTTCGCCTAGGGGTGCAGCCGCCAGTGAAGGGTGCGCCCGTCTGGGCGATCGAACAGATGTTCGACTATTTCCCGCGCCTGAAGGAACGCCGCCACACGCACGCGGGCAGCCTGTCGGGCGGCGAGCAGCAGATGCTGACCATGTGCCGTGCCCTGCTCGGCAACCCGCTGCTGATGTTGATCGACGAACCGACCGAGGGCCTGGCGCCCAAGATCGTGGCGGAGGTGGGCGACATGATCCGGGATATCCACCGCCGGGGCGTTGCGGTGATCCTGGTCGAGCAGAAGCTCAGAATTGCATTGAAGGTTTCGAGCCGGGTCTGTGTCATGGGGCACGGCCAGATCGTCTTCGAGGGGACACCAGGCGATCTTGCATCGCATCCGACCTTGCTGGACGAGTGGCTGGCGGTATGAACGAAGTTTGCCAAGGAGCGTAAAGTGTCGATGAAAATGACGGCCCCCCTAGAAGTTGGGCTGAATGTCCGCGATCTGAAGAAGATGCGAGAATTCTACGAAACCGTGCTGGAACTCTCGTTCGTGAACGAAATTCAGGTGTCAGCCGCCAAGGCTCGCCAGGCAGCGCTGAACGAGCAGGGCTATACCGTGGTGCGGCTGCAGACCTCGAACGGCGAACGTCTGAAACTGCTGGCATCGGCCTCACCCCCTGCGCCGGTGGTGGTGCCGCCCTTCATCCTGGACCGGCCGGGCAGTGCCTACGTCACCTTCATCATCGACGACATCCGCGCCGCCTGCGGCCGGGTCCGCGCAGCAGGCGCGCACTTCATGACCGGCCCGGAACCGGTGGAGGTTCGCCCGGGCACCTGGCTGGCGTTCTTCAAGGACCCCGAAGGACACGTCGTGGAGCTAGTGCAGTACGACGACATCGGGGCCTACCGACCCGATCTGCAGGGGTCCGGCCAGCCGGCGTAGAAGGCCGGCAGGGGCGGTTGCTTCGGCAGCGGCGCGATGGCATTGAATGATGAGTGGGAATGGGCGGTCAGATGATGCAGGATCAGGATGCAATGCAGGCGTTGGTCGGGATGGCCCAGGGCAAGGGGTTTTCCGACCTGGCGGACCGGGTGGTCTTCATTACCGGCGCGGCCAGTGGACTGGGGCGGGCGATGGCGCATGCCTTCGCGGCCAGCGGTGCGCGGCTGGTGCTGTTCGACATGGACGCCGCAGGCCTGGTCGCCGTCCGCGGGGAGCTCGAATCCGCGAATTCGGGTCTGGAGGTACGCTGCCGGCAAGGGCGGGTCAACGACGAAGCAGCTGTCGATCAGGCCTTCGATGAGACGCACGCGGCCTGGGGCGGCGTCGACGTGTTGCTGAACAACGCCGGCATTTCCACGAACTGCCCCACCTTGGAGCTGTCCGGCGAGCAGTGGCGCAAGGCCATAGACGTCAACCTGAACGGCGTGTTCTATTGCGCCCGGGCTGCCGGCCGCATCATGACGGCACGGGGTCGCGGCGTCATCATCAATACAGCCTCCATGTATGGCGTGGTGGCGGCTCCCAACCGGGTCGCATACTGCGCCAGCAAGGCGGCCGTTGCCATGCTGACCAAGTCGCTGGCGGTGGAGTGGGGGCCGATGGGGGTTCGGGTCAACGCCATCGCACCAGGCTATGTGCGCACTGCGCTGGTGGACGACCTGGTGGCGCGCGGCCGCATGGATCTGGATGCGCTGACACGCCGCACACCGTTACGTCGGTTGGGCACTCCACAGGAAATCGCGGCACTGGTGCTGTTCCTTGCATCCGATAACGCTGCATTCATCAATGGCCACGTCGCCGTGGCAGATGGCGGCTGGTCAGCCTACGGATATATCTGATTGGAGAACTCGTTCATGCCAAAATTGATTGCACTCACGCCGGCGTCCGCATGGTCGGAACTGCGCGTCACCGAGCGGGACTGGAAGACGGCCGATCCCGACGTACTGGGGACGCTGCTGGTCCACATGCACCTGATCCGCGCCTTTGAGGAAACCGTAGTCGAGCTGGCCTTGGAGGGCCTGGTCCATGGTCCGGCCCATTCCAGCATCGGCCAGGAAGGCGGGGCAGCCGGTGCGCTGGCGTTCTTGCGGGCTGCAGACCAGATCAACGGGTCCCACCGGGGCCATCACCATTTCCTGGCCAAGTCGCTGGCCTACCTGCGGCCCGGTCGTGCCGACCCGCGTGCGCCGCTAGGCGAGGATGTGCAGGCGCTGATGCAGCGGACCCTGGCCGAGATCCTTGGCCTGTCGCAGGGCTTTTGCCGGGGCCGGGGCGGGTCCATGCACCTGCGCTGGGCCGAGGCTGGCGTCATGGGGACCAATGCGATCGTGGGCGGCGGCGTGCCCTTTGCGGCCGGCTCCGCCTGGGCGCACCGCCATGCCGGCACCGATGACGTGTCGGTGACGTTCTTTGGCGATGGTGCTACCAACATTGGCTCCGTCCTGGAATCCATGAACCTGGCGGCCGCCTGGAAGCTGCCGCTGTGTTTCTTCATCGAGAATAACCGCTATGCGGTGTCCACCAAGGTGGAGGAATCCACTGCCGAGCCGCGCCTATCTTCGCGGGGCAGCGCCTTCAACATCCCGAGCTGGAAAGTGGACGGCATGGATTCCTATGCCGTGCATCTGGTCATGGAACAGGCCGTGGCTCACATGCGGGCCGGCAACGGTCCCACGCTGATCGAGGCCGACGTCTACCGCTACCTGCACCAGAACGGCGGTTATCCCGGTAGTGCCTTCGGCTACCGCACCAAGGAGGAAGAGGCCAAATGGCGTGCTCGCGATCCGCTGGCGGCGCTTGGTCGGCGCATGAAGGCGCTCAAGATGATCACGGAAGTCGAACTGGACGCACTGCGCGCCCGGATGCAGGCAGGGATGCGCGTGGCCGTGGCGGCGCTCATCGAAGCAGACCCGGAGCGCGCCGGCAAGCGCCGCATCCGACCTGAACTGTGGCCCGATCCCGGGTTCCGCGACGTCGGCATCCGCAGCGACCTGCACGAACTGCAAGGCGCGCGCACCGAAGATCAGGCCACCTTCAAGGGCAAGCTGGAGCCGCGCAAGTTCATCGACGTGGTGGCGGAAACCATGGAGCGCCGCATGGCGGTGGATGCGCGTATCGTGGTGCTGGGTGAGGACGTGCATCGCCTGAAGGGTGGCACCAATGGTGCCACGCGCGGTCTGAACGACCGCTTCCCCGGGCGCGTACTGGGCACGCCGATCAGCGAGAACGCCTTTGCGGGGCTGGGCGGCGGCATCGCCATGAACGGTCGTTTTCGGCCGGTGGTGGAGTTCATGTACCCCGACTTCCTGTGGGTGGCGGCCGACCAGGTGTTCAACCAGATCGCCAAGGCGCGTCACATGTTCGGTGGCGACATTCCCATACCCCTGGTGCTGCGCTCCAAGGTTGCCATGGGCACCGGTTACGGCTCTCAGCACTCCATGGACCCGGCGGGAATCTTCGCCACCAGCCCCGGATGGCGCATCGTCGCGCCTTCCACGCCCTTTGATTATGTAGGGCTGATGAATGCCGCGCTGCGGATCGATGACCCGGTGCTGGTCATCGAGCATGTGGATCTGTACAACAGCACCGGCCTGGCGCCCGTGGACGATTTCGACTTCCAGACGGCCTTTGGCCGTGCCGCCGTGCGCCGCGAAGGCAAGGACGTCACCGTGTTGACCTATCTGTCGATGGTGCAGCATGCGCTGGAGGCTACCGAACAGAGTGGTGTGGATGCCGAGGTGATCGACCTGCGCTGGCTGGATCGTGCCAGCCTGGACTGGGACACGGTGGGCGCCAGCATCCGCAAGACCAACAATGTACTGATCGTGGAGCAGGGTTCGACCGGGACTTCGTATGGCGGCTGGCTGGGTGACGAAATCCAGCGCCGTTTCTTCGACTGGCTGGACCAGCCCGTGCAGCGTGTGATGGGCGGCGAGGCTTCGCCCAGCATCTCCAAGGTGCTGGAACGGGCCGCCTGCGCCCATACCGAAGAGGTCGTCGAAGGCCTGCATCGCATCATGGCCGGACAGGGTGCACCCGAGTCGACCCAGGGGAGGAACTGACATGGCAACCTTGTTGCGGATGCCGGAGGTATCAGCCAACGTCGAGTCTGCCGTCATCGTATCCTGGACGAAAGCGCCGGGCGATGCCGTTGCGGCCGGCGAGTGTGTCGCCGAGATCGAAACCGACAAGGCGGTCATTGAATTCGTGGCGGAAGCCGGCGGGCGGCTCGGGCGTATCCTGGTGCCCGCCGGCCAGGAAGCGCGGGTCGGTATGCCGGTGGCAGTGCTGCTAGCACCCGGCGAGCAGGATGCCGATGCAGAGGTGGTGCTGGGGGGTACGCCGGCCGCGAGTGCGGCGCAATCTGCACCTGTGCCGGAGCCTGCATCTGTGCCGTCGGCACACGCGGATCAGCCTGCGGCGGCTGCGGTGTCGCCGGATCGCCCAGGTACGTCTGCGTCGCCTGCTTCACCCGCTTCTGCCTCGGTGTCTCCCGTTGGCGCGCTAACGGGCAGGCTGTTTGCCAGCCCACTGGCGCGTCGCCTGGCCGCGCAGGCCGGGCTGTCGCTGCAGGGCCTGGCCGGCAGTGGTCCGCATGGCCGTATCGTGAAGCGTGACGTGCAGGCTGCGCTGGCGCAGGGCCACTTGGTCGCCCGGGTGGGCACGTCTGCGCAGGCGGCTGCTCCGGAGACTGCCGGCGCGTCGGCTGCGGCTGCCTTGGCACCCGGAGACGTGGCGGTGCCGCATTCTGCCATGCGGCGCATGATTGCGCGTCGTCTGCTGGAGAGCAAGACGACGATTCCGCACTTCTACCTGCGGGCCGAATGCCGCATGGAGGCGTTGTCCGCCCTGCGCCGACAGATCAACAATGTGGAGGGGCGCCGCCATGTGTCTCTCAACGACCTCATCGTCAAGGCCGTGGCGGCTGCACTGGTCGAATGTCCGGAGATGAACGTCAGCTGGACCGACGAGGCCTTGATCCGGCACGCGGAGGTGGATCTTTCGGTGGCCGTTGCCACGTCTTCGGGTCTGATCACGCCGGTGGTGCGCGGAGTGCAGGGCAAGTCGCTGTCGCAAGTCAGTGCAGAGATCGCATCGCTGGCTGCACGGGCGCGCGACGGCAAGATGCAACCCTGGGAGTATCAGGGTGGCAGCTTCACGATCAGCAACCTGGGCATGTACGGCACGGCTGAATTTGCCGCCATCATCAATCCGCCGCAGGCCGCCATCCTGGCCGTGGGCGCCGTGGAACGGCGCGCGGCGGTGAGCGCTGACGACCAGGTCGAAGTGGCACCCATGATGACGGTCGTGCTGTCGGTCGATCATCGCGTCATCGACGGTGCCGTGGCGGCCCAGTGGCTGCGCGCCTTCGAGCAGGTTCTCGAAAATCCCCTGTCGGCCCTGATCTGAACGTGTGATGGAATCCCCTGAATACGATGTAGTGGTGATTGGTGCCGGACCCGGCGGCTATGTGGCGGCGATCCGCGCGGCGCAGCTGGGGCTGCGCACTGCCGTGGTGGAGCAGGCCGAGCTGGGCGGCATCTGCCTGAACTGGGGGTGCATCCCCACGAAGGCCTTGTTGCGCTCGGCCGACGTGCTGCGCCTGGTCCGGGTCGCAGATCGCTATGGCATTGGAGTGGGGGATGCCACCCCAGACCTGGCAGCCATGGTGTCCCGGTCGCGCAAGGTGGCTGGAGAGCTGCAGCGCGGGGTGGCGCATCTGCTGAAGAAAAACGGCGTGACGGTGATTCGTGCGCGTGCCAGTCTGGCGGGCCGGGGCGTTGTCGAGCTTCAGGATCGGCAGGAGCCAGGTGCGTCCTCGATCCGGGCCGCCGACATTATCTTGGCCACCGGCGCACGTGCACGCGTGCTGCCGGGCCTGGAGCCGGATCCGTCCTGCGTCTGGTACTATCGCGAGGCGCTGGCACCAGGGTTCCTGCCGCCGCGCATAGTGGTCATCGGTGCGGGCGCGATCGGCGTCGAGTTCGCCAGCTTCTACCATGCCCTGGGTGTGCAGGTGCAGATCGTGGAGATGGCCGATCGTGTGCTTCCGCCAGAAGACGAAGACATCTCCACGCAGGTGGCAACCTCTCTGCGCCGGCAGGGTCTCGCGCTGCACCTGGGCGCACGGGTGACGGGCAGCCGACGGGTGGGTGGTACTTGGCAGATTTCACTGCAGGATGCGGACATCCTGGAGGCCGAAGTCGTGCTGGTGGCCGCCGGCATCGTCGGCAACCACGAGGGCCTGGGGCTGGAGCAAAGCGCCGTGCGGGTGGAGCATTCCCACGTCGTCACGCATGCCTTTGGCGCTACTGACGAGCCTGGGGTGTATGCCATCGGCGACCTGGCGGGCGCGCCGTGGCTGGCGCACAAGGCCTCGCACGAGGCCGTCGCCTGCGTGGAGGCCATCGCCGGGTTGGCGCCGCAGCCGCTGGATGCGGCACGGGTACCCGCCTGCACCTACAGCCATCCGCAGGTGGCGCATGTGGGGCTGACCGAGGCGCAGGCGCGCGCGGCTGGCCATGCTGTGCGCGTGGGCCGTTTTCCGTTCACGGCCAACGGCAAGGCCATTGCGATGGGCGACACCGGAGGCTTCGTCAAAGTCGTGATGGATGAAGACAGTGGCGAACTCCTGGGGGCGCATATGATGGGTGCTGAGGTCACGGAGATGATCCAGGGATACGCCATTGCCATGGGTCTGGAAGCAACCGAAGAAGACCTGATGCAGGCGGTGTTTCCGCACCCCACGCAGTCCGAAGCCATGCATGAGGCTGTGCTGGCAGCATACGCGCGCGCCCTGCATATCTGATATTCGACGCATGGACTCGCTGGGCGGGGCCGCGTGTAGCCTGACGGCAGCGCTTGCGTTAAAGTGACAGCAATGCTGCAGGTCGTTGCGCCTGTGGCTTCGTTGGAAATTGGCCGGCGGTGCGGGGAATCATCTCTGTCAGAACCGGCCGTTTCTTGATACGATTTTTGAAGCGCTTCAATCTTGAGGATGCAGGGATGAAATTGATCGATCATGGCGCTGGCGGTGATGCCAGTGTTCTGAGGCTCGTGGACGCTCCCGTCCCTGAGCCAAGTGCAGGTCAGGTGCTCATTGCCGTGCATTACGCCGGCGTCAATCGGCCCGACGTGCTGCAGCGGGCCGGGTCCTATCCGCCCCCGCCCGACGCGTCGCCGTACCTGGGCCTGGAAGTCTCCGGCGAGATTGCGCGCGTGGGATCGGGCGTTACGCGCTGGAAGGTGGGCGACCGCGTCTGCGCGCTGACGCCGGGCGGCGGCTATGCCGAATATTGCGTCGTGGATGCCGGCCATTGCCTGTCTGTGCCAAAGGGGCTTTCCATGATCCAGGCCAGCGTCCTGCCCGAGACGTACTTCACCGTCTGGACCAACCTGTTCCAGCGCGGCCGGCTGCAATCCGGTGAAAGCCTCCTGATTCATGGCGGCTCCAGTGGCATTGGCCTGACGGCCATCCAGCTGGCCAAGGAACGCGGCGCGCGCGTGCTCACCACGGTGGGCAACGCCGAAAAGATGGAAGCCTGTCGCCGGCTGGGGGCAGACGTCGTCATCAACTACCGCGAAGAGGACTTCACCCAGGTGGTGGCCCGGGAAACGGGTGGCAAGGGCGTGGACGTGGTGTTGGACATGGTGGGCGGCGACTACATCCCGCGCAACATCGGCTGCCTGGCTCTGGAAGGCCGCTTGGTACAGATTGCCTTTCTGTCGGGCAGCAAGGTGGAGCTGGATGCCATGCCCATCATGCTGCGGCGCCTCACGTTCACGGGGTCCACGATCCGGGCGCGGTCCGTGCAGCAGAAATCCGATCTGGCGGCGGCGGTCGAATCCAACGTCTGGCCCATCCTGGAGACAGGGCGGTGCCTGCCGGTCATCCACAAGATCTTTCCGTTGGCCGAAGCGCGCGCCGCGCACGAATTGATGGAAAGCAGCCGGCACATCGGCAAGCTCGTGCTCAACGTCAACGGGGAACAAAATGAGGCATGAAAACAGGGTCGTGCTGGTCACGGGCGGCACGGGCGGCATCGGCAGTGCCATCGTGCAGCGCTATGCGGAAGAAGGCGCGCGCGTCGGCATCGTGGATCTGGACGAACAACGCGGCCAGGCGATGTGCGATCGCCTGCGCGACGAGGGACACACAGCAGCGTTCGCCGCAGCGGACGTAGGGACCATGGACGGTTGCCGGCAGGCAGTGGAGCGCATTCGCGGTGCGCTGGGCGAGATCGACACACTGGTGAACAACGCCGGTATTTCCCCCAAGCATGACGGCCACCCGGCCACGATGGCTGCCATGGACCCGGCTGAATGGGACAAGGTCGTGGCGGTCAACCTGAACGCGGCGTTCTACCTGTCGCACCTGCTGGTGCCGGACATGCAGGAGCGGCGCTTCGGGCGCATCGTGTCCATGTCGTCGGTGGCCGGCAAGGTTGCATTGACGGAAATCGTGGCCGTGCACTACAGCACGACCAAGGCTGCCCTGATTGGCTTTACCCGGCACGCCGCCGCCGAGCTCGGGCCGTTTGGCATCACGGTCAACGCCATTGCCCCGGGACGCATCAACACGCCGCTGCTGAAGACGGTGGGGGGTGCAGCCAATGACGCCGTCGTGGCCGAAACGCCGCTGCGACGCCTGGGCGAACCGTCGGAGGTCGCTGAGGTCTGCGCTTTCCTGACATCGGCCGAGGCGGAGTTCGTGACCGGCCAGGTCGTGGACGTGGCTGGTGGCTGGCGGATGACCTGACGGAAGCACGCCGGCACGAAGCAACATGGAGAGCGGGATGATAACGGGAAACACACGTTTGTATGCAATTCTTGCGGACCCGGTGGCCCAGGTCAGGACGCCGCAGGCGCTGAACGAGCATTTTGCGTCCATCGGCGAAGATGCGGTCTTGGTGCCGGTGCATGTGGCACCGGACGGTCTGCAGGCCGTCCTGGGCGGGCTGCGCCGCATGATGAACCTGGCGGGTTTCGTGGTGACCGTGCCGCACAAGATCACCATGGCCGAGCTGTGCGACGAACTGGGGCCGGCTGCGCGCGCCATCGGCTCGGTCAACACGGTCCGGCGCACGCCCGACGGTCGCCTTGTGGGCGAGATGTTCGACGGCACCGGCTTCGTGGGCGGGCTGCGCAGGCAAGGACATGATCCTGCCGGCCAGCGCGTGCTGTTGCTGGGTGCAGGCGGTGCGGCGTCAGCCATTGCCTTTGCGCTGGCCGATGCTGGCGCACGTCAGGTCGCGGTGGCCAATCGGACCCGGCAGAGGGCCGAGACCGTGGTGGCTCACGTCCACCGTGCCCTGCCGCAGGCGGACATCGCGGTGGGCGATGCCGATCCGCGGGGCTACGACATGGTGGTGAACGCCACGTCCCTGGGCATGCGACCCGACGATCCATTGCCATTGGACGTGGCTCGGCTGGATCCGCAGACGCTGGTGGCCGAGATCATCATGAAACCGGAACTCACCCGCCTGCTGGAGGCTGCGCGCCAGCGCGGCTGCCGGATCCACTACGGGCGCCACATGCTGGATTGCCAGGTTGATCTGATGGCCCGCTTCATGTCGGGCCGCGGTCAAGGATAGTCCATGGAAACCTTTGATTATGTGATCGTGGGCGGGGGTACGGCCGGCTGCATACTGGCCAATCGCCTGACGGCGTCCGGCAAGCACACGGTGCTCATGCTGGAGGCCGGGGTGGCCGAAGAAGGTTTCTGGATCCCGATTCCTGCAGGCTTTAGCAAGCTGCTGGTAGATCCGCGCTTCAACTGGCGCTTCGAGACCACGCCCGAACCCAACACGCTGAATCGCCGCATCGCGGTGCCCCGGGGCAAGGGGTTGGGCGGATCCACGCTGATCAACGGCATGATCTTCGTACGCGGTCAGCCGACCGATTACGACCGCTGGCGTGACCTGGGTGCCGATGGCTGGTCCTGGTCTGACGTGGAGCCCTACTTTCGCCGCTTCGAGACGTATGCGGGTGGTGGTGCGGGACGCGGCCACGAGGGCCCCATGCACATCACCGAGGTGGCCGAACGCCATCCGCTGGCCTCGGCCATGCTGGCAGCGGCGCATGAAGACGGCCAGCCCCTGAATCCGGATTACAACGGGACATCACAGGCAGGCTTCGGCTATTACCAGGTGACGCAGCACAAGGGGCGCCGCTGGAGCGTGGTCGAAGGCTACCTGAATCCGGCGCGGAGCCGGCACAACCTGGAGGTCCGCACGCAGGCGCATGTGCTGCGCGTGGACCTGGATGCCGACGATCGCCGCTGCACTGGGGTGACGTATCGCCAAGGCGGCCGAGATGTCAGCGTGCAGGCGCGGGTTGAGGTCATCATGGCGGCAGGCACCATCCAGACGCCGCAGATCCTGGAGCTGTCCGGGATCGGTGACCCGGACATCCTGCAGCCGGCTGGGGTCGCGGTGCGGCACGCGCTGCCGGGTGTGGGCGCGCACTATATCGACCACTTCTGCACGCGCATGAACTGGCGGGTGCACCATGCCCAGTCGCTCAACGAACTCACCCGGGGCTGGCGGCTGGCGCTGGCGGTGGCGCAGTATTTCACGCGCCATACTGGCATCCTGACCCTGGGGACCGGCATGGTGTTCGGCTTTGTCAAGAGCCGGCCGGATCTCCTGGCGCCCGACGTGCAGTATTTCTTCATGCACGCCAGCTACGCCAATGCTGCCGAACGCATTCTGGATCATTTGCCGGGGATGACGCTGGGCGTAGCGCAGATGCGGCCTCAGTCGCGCGGCACCATCCACATCCACAGCGCCGATCCGTTTACCAGCCCGTCGATCCGGCCCAATTTCCTGGCGAGCGAGGAAGACCAGGACAGCCTCATCGGCGGCATGGAGGTGGCGCGGCGCATCATGGCACAGCCCGCCATGGCGGGCTACGTCGAGCAGGAACTGAGCCCTGGCGCAGGCACCCGCACGCGCGAGCAGTGGCTGGAGTTTGCACGCGCCAACGGGCAAACCATCTACCATCCCATCGGGACCTGCCACATGGGTTCGGACCCGCTGGCTGTGGTCGATCCGCAACTCCGGGTCAAGGGCGTGGCAGGCCTGCGCGTGGTGGATGCCTCAGTGATGCCGGCCATGATATCGGGTAACACTCAGGGTGCCGTCATGATGGTGGCCGAAAAGGGGGCCGATTTGATCCTGCAGGACGCAGCCTGAAGACCGGTCGGCGTGCCGGCAGCCGTACCAGTGCCAGTGCACAGTGCGGGCGTCAGATAGGGTGGCTTGGATCAGTGCTTCAGGCCGTTGGAGTTGTGCGACGGCTCGCGGAACACGCTGACGGTGCCGCTGCACGCATCGCCGGGCAGTATCCGGTCGTTGGGCCGGTGCGACTGCTGGAACTGGGGGTCCAGGTCTTCGAAGCAGGATGTCACGATGGATGCTTGCGCAAAGCGCGGTTCGCAGATCTTCAGGATCGCTTGTCGCCGCCCGCGATGTCGATGTCGATCAGGATCATGGGCCCCGGTCATGACGTCGCGCAAGCCGGCGCACTAGCAGGTCGTCTAGGGCTTGCGCGAAGGCGGCCGGGCGCAGGCGATTGCCGCCCAGACGAGCAGGATCGCCGGCACGCTATAGATCCAGACGGGCGACAGCAACGGCAGAATCACACCGGCCAGGAGCGGCCCGGTGCCTGCCCCGATGTCACGCCATACTG
>JACDJC010001050.1_pt1 | contig 26796 bp, 26 predicted proteins | sample 7454191 | NCBI WGS metagenome assembly JACDJC01 (sample SAMN14253291, study PRJNA609438) | sludge metagenome | isolation source: sludge after 25d culture with pyrite and EDTA | collected 2018-12-20 | reverse complement strand
GGCTTTTTTGCTGGCGGCGTAGAGGCTGACCGGGTGGTTGACCGGGTCGTGGGTGGAAAACGGGATCTTGGTGTTGGCGCCGTAGACGCTGGACGAACTGGCGTAGACGAAGTGCTTGACGCCATGGTGGCGGCAGCCTTCGAGCAGGTTGGCGAAGCCGACGATGTTGGACTGAACGTAGGCGTGCGGATTTTTCAGCGAGTAGCGCACGCCGGCCTGTGCGGCGAGGTTGATGACGGCGTCGAAGTGCTCTTTTTCGAACAGGTCTTCCATCACCATGCGGTCTGAAATGTCGTTCATGATGAAACGAAAACCGGGATGGGGTTTCAACTGTTCCAGCCGTGCGAGTTTCAATTCCGTGTCGTAGTAGTCGTTGAGGTTGTCGATGCCGACCACCTCGTCGCCGCGCTTGAGCAGGATTTGCGCAACGTGCATGCCGATGAATCCGGCGGCGCCTGTGACCAGCACTTTCATGATATTCCTCCCGAATTTTCACGCGATTTTAGCAGTACGCCTCAGCCATCCCATAAAATCCGGCCATGGCATTAATCCTGCAACGCGCGCTGTATCAACTGCTGCTCTGGCTGACGCTGCCCTTGATTCCGTTGCGCCTGCTGGTACGCGGATTCAAGGAGCGTGGCTATTGGCGACATATCCCCGAGCGCTTCGGCTGGATGGATGCGTTGCCCGAAAATCCTGTTTGGATCCACGCAGTGTCGGTGGGCGAGGCGCGGGCAACTGCGCCGCTGGTAGAGAAATTTCTCGCGCAAAGTCCTGCGCCGCCGTTGTTGATGACGTGCATGACGCCGGCGGGACGGGCGACGCTTGAGCAATTGTTCGGCGGCCGTGTGACGGTGCGCTATCTTCCCTATGACCTGGGTAGCGCGATGATGCTTTTCTTGCGCCGGGCGCAGCCCCGCATGGGCATCATCATGGAAACCGAGCTGTGGCCCAATCTGGTGCGGGCGTCGCAGCGAGCAGGAATCAAACTGTTTCTGGTGAACGCCCGCCTGTCGGCGCGCTCGGCGCGCGGCTATCGCAAGCTGGCGACACTGACGCGCGCAACCCTGGGCGGCTTCGAAGCGGTCGCGGCGCAAACGCAGGCCGATGCCGAGCGCTTGCTCGAACTGGGCGCACGCAGCGTCACGGTGAGCGGCAATCTCAAATTCGATATCGATCCACCCGCAGCGCAACTGGAATTGAGCCAGATTTTTCGTCAGCGCATCGGCAAGCGCCCGCTGTGGCTCGTCGCCAGCACGCGCGAGGGCGAGGAGCGGCTGGTGTTGGATGCGTTTGCACGAACGGCGCCGGCCGATGCGCTGCTGGTGCTGGTGCCGCGTCATCCGCAACGCTTCGACGAGGTGGCGGCGCTGGCCAAAAATGCCGGGCTCAGCCTGCAGCGTCGGAGTGGGAGCGAAGCAGTACAGGCATCCACCCGCGTCTGGCTGGGCGATAGCCTGGGTGAAATGTTTGCCTATTACCAGGCGGCGGATTGCGCGCTGATCGGCGGCAGCCTGCTGCCCTACGGCGGGCAGAATCTGATCGAGGCGTGCGCGGTGGGATGCCCGGTGATCCTCGGGCCGCATACCGAGAATTTCAAACAGGCGGCGGAAGACGCCATCGCGCAGGGTGCAGCCGTGCGGGTGGGCAATGCCGAGGCATGGGCTGACGAGGCTGCGCGATTGATGCAGGATGACGCGGCGCGACAGCGGATGGGCGAAGCCGGCAAGACGTTCACTGCCGCGCACAAGGGTGCGGCGAGTCGGGTGTGGATGGTGTTGGGCGGCGGCACGCTGTCCTAAGTTTATGTCTTGCGTGGTGCGTCTCGTGATGGAATGCGCGCGATCCAGATCCCCAGTATCAGACCGCCGAACCCCATTGCCAGTTTCGCCGGCCAGCCCGGCACAAAAAACGCAATCGACACCCCGAAGCTCAGCGCAATCAGCAGCAAGGCAGTGCGCTTGGCTCGATAGGGGATGCTGCGATAGCTGTGCCATTCGTCGATGATCGGGCCGAAGGTCGGATTGTTCAGCAGCCAGCGATGAAAACGGGGCGATGAACGTGCAAAGCACGCTGCAGCCAGCAGCATGAATGGGGTGGTCGGCAGCACCGGCAGAAAGACCCCGAGCACGCCGAGCGCCACGAACAGCAGGCCCAATCCGGCAAAGATCAGGCGGATCGGGAAGGGGTGACGGTGAAGGGTGTCCTGCTGCGCCGACGGATTGTTAGCGGGCGGTTTGGTTGGTTTTGCCAAGGGTCAGCGCGTCATTTTTCAAGACCGGTGCTGCAAGGGTTGCTGTCGTCTGGGTGTCGGCAGCGGAGATTGGGCCGTTGCTGTGCTACGGGGTCAACAAGCTGTCGATTGCCTGCAGATCGTCAGCCGAGAGGCTGCCCACCGCGGCCTTGAGCGCCAACCCCGACAACAGATAGGCGTAGCGCGCGGCAGCCAGGTCGCGTTGGGCGGAAAATACCTGCCGCTCGGCGTCGAGCACGTCGAGATTGGTGCGCACGCCGACCTCCATACCCAGCTTGGTCGAAGCAAGCTGCGCCTGACTGGAGACCAGCGCCTGTTCCAGCGCGCTGACGCGGGCCGCGCCGCTGTTGACGTTGAGCCACGCCTGGCGGGCCTGCAGGCTGGCTTCGCGGGTGGCGGCTTCGAGCTCCTGGCGCGCCTTTTCCTGGTTGGCGACGGCTTCGCGCACCCGCGAACTGACGAGCCCGCCCTGGTAGATCGGCAGGTTGAGTTCGACGCCGATGCTTGCGGTGCGCGTGTCCAACTGGCTGGCGCCGAAGTTCTGGTTGTTGCTGATGTTGTAGCCGGCCACCGCGTCCAGCGTCGGGTAGTGGCCGGCGCGATTGCGCTCGACTTCCTGGTCGGCGATGGTCTTGGCGATGCGCTGGATTTCGGCCTGCAGGTTGCCGTCGGCGGCCAGCCCGGCCCATTCGTCGATGCTGCCGGCTTCGGTCTTCAACTGCTTTCCCTCGACCAGTGTGTCGAGCGAGCCGGGCGGCTTGCCGATGAGCTTCTCCAGCGCGCGCAGACGGATGGCGAGGCTGTTCTGTTCGGCGATCTCCTGCGCCACCACAAGGTCATAACGCGCCTGTGCCTCATGGGTATCGGTGATGGTCGCGGTGCCGACTTCAAAATTGCGTTTGGCAGAGGCCAGTTGTTCGGAAATCGACCTCTTTTGTCCGTTGACGAAGACGATGTCGTCCTGCGACTGCAGCACATCGAAATACGCCTGCGCCACCCGCAGCAGCAGATCCTGCTCGGCCAGCTTGAACTGCATCCCGGCAATCTTCACCTGGGCCTTGGCCTGTTCGTACACCACCCGATTCTGCTTGCGGAAAATCGGCTGGGCGGCGGTGATCGACACGCCATTGGAAACGTGATCGCCATCGCCGTCGGGCAGGCTGGAATCGACGTTGTTGTAACGCACGTTGCCGCCGAGGTTGACGTTGGGCAGCAGCCCGGCACGTCCTTGCGCGGCTTTTTCCTGACCGGCCTGCCAGGCGGCGCGGGCGGCGGCGTATTGTGCGTCGTAGGCCACCGCATCGCGGAAGATATCGGACAGGTTGGCAGCCTGGACAGCGGGTGCCAGCGCCAGCGTCAGAGCAAGACACACGGGCTTGAATTGCATGAGGGTTCGTTCCAGTTGTTGGTTTGTGGGGTCAGTAGCGCGGCATGGCCGGATCGACTTCGTCCGCCCAGGCTGCGACGCCGCCCGACAGGTTGATGACATCGCCAAATCCTGCATTTTCCAGGTAGCGGGCCGCATGGTAGCTGCGCACGCCATGATGGCAGATGACCACGGTTTCGGCCTGTTTGTTCAATTCTGCGAGACGCGACGGCAATTCGCGCATCGGGATCAGGATCGCGCCGGGCAGCCGGCACAGGTTCCATTCCCACGGCTCACGCACGTCGAGCAGCACCGGCGTATGGCCGGATTCGATGTGGGCAGCAAGTTCGACCGGGCGGAACTGGCGCATCAGAACACGAAGGCGGCAGGCTGCGGTGCATTCAGCAGCGGCGCCACGCAGGTCTCGAACAGAACCACGCTGCGGCTGGCGCCGGGTGCGGTGCAGGTGATGAGTTGCGCCTGCATCACCGGGGCTTCGCCGGTGATCGCAAACAGTCGCCCGCCGATTCTGAGGCGGCGCCGAAAGGCATCGGACAGCAGCGGGGTCGATCCGGTCAGCACGATGACGTCGAAACCGGACACGTCGGGCCAGTCGTGGGCGGCGTCGCCGGGGTGCAGTGTCACCTTGTCGAAACCGTGGGCGCGTAGTTTTTGCGTGGCGGCGGCGGTGAATTCGGGGACGATGTCGATCGATACCACCTCGGCGGCCAGGCTCGCCAGCAGCGCAGTGAGATAGCCGCTGCCGGTGCCGATTTCCAGCACCCGGTCGCTCGGCTGAATGTCGAGTTCCTGGATGACGCGTGCCTCCAGCTTGGGCGTCCACATAAACTGGCCGTGGCCGAGCGGGATTTCCATGTCGACGAAGGCCAGCGCGCGGTGCGCTGCGGGAACGAAATCCTCACGCCGCACCCGGAACAGCAGGTCGAGCACCTCCTGATCCAGTACATCCCAGGGGCGGATCTGCTGTTCCACCATGTTGTAGCGCGCCTGCTCGATGTCCATGCGGTGCCTTGAATATCAATAAGTTAGATGGGGGATTGCCTTGCAATTATTCCACAATTCCGCTACCTTGGCCGCTCGCCAGGGGTCTCCGGACGGTCGTTACGCCGAATGGAGTGAGATATACCCTTCGAACCTGATGCGGTTGAGACCGCCGTAGGAAGGCTGACAGGCCTCCTGTGTCGTTGTTGCAGCGAGGCCGCCTTCGGGGCCTCCGACCATTTTCTGCTGGAGTGCCCGCCCATGAACGCCGCTATTCCCAACAAAACCGCCCAATTCCTGGCCGCCACCGCCCACGTCGACGAGGCCGCGGTGCAGCCGCTGCCCAATTCGCGCAAGATCTACGTACAGGGCAGCCAGCCCGACATCCGGGTGCCGATGCGCGAAATCAGCCAGTCCGACACGCCGCTGATGTTCGGCGGCGAATCCGGTGCCGGCGGCGCGGAGTCCGAGCCCAACCCGCCGATCTTCGTCTACGACTGCTCCGGTCCCTACACCGACCCGACAGCGAAGATCGACATCCGTACCGGTCTGCCCGCGCTGCGCACCCGCTGGATCGAGGCGCGCGGCGACACCGAGGTGCTGGCCGACCTGAGTTCGGAATACGGCCGCCAGCAGGCGACCAATCCGGCACTTGCATCGCTGCGCTTTCCCGATCTCGCCCGCACCCCGCGTCGCGCCACGGCCGGCAAGAACGTGTCGCAGATGCACTATGCGCGCCAGGGCATCATCACCCCGGAGATGGAGTTCATCGCGATCCGCGAGAACAACAACCGCGCCGCCTACCTGGAGTCATTGAAGGCATCCGGCCCGATGGGCGCGAAGCTCGCCGCGCTGATGAACCGGCAGCATCCGGGCCAGAACTTTGGCGCGAATCTGCAGAACGAGATCACCCCCGAATTCGTGCGCGCCGAAGTCGCGCGCGGCCGCGCCGTCATCCCCAACAACATCAACCACCCGGAGTCCGAGCCGATGATCATCGGCCGCAATTTCCTGGTGAAGGTCAACGCCAATATCGGCAACTCGGCGCTGGGTTCCAGCATCCAGGAAGAAGTCGAGAAAATGACCTGGGCGATCCGCTGGGGTGGTGACACCGTGATGGACCTGTCGACCGGCAAGAACATCCACGAGACGCGCGAGTGGATCATCCGCAATTCGCCGGTACCGATCGGTACCGTGCCGATCTACCAGGCGCTGGAAAAGGTCGACGGCAAGGCCGAAGAGCTGACCTGGGAAATGTTCCGCGACACCCTGATCGAGCAGGCCGAACAGGGTGTCGACTACTTCACCATCCACGCCGGCGTGCTGCTGCGCTACGTGCCGATGACCGCCAACCGCATGACCGGGATCGTCTCGCGCGGCGGCTCGATCATGGCCAAGTGGTGTCTGGCGCATCACAAGGAAAGCTTCCTCTATACGCACTTCGAAGACATCTGCGAAATCATGAAGGCCTACGACGTGTCCTTCTCGCTCGGCGACGGTCTGCGCCCCGGTTCGATCTACGACGCCAACGACGAGGCGCAGCTGTCCGAACTGAAGACCCTGGGCGAGCTGACCCAGGTCGCGTGGAAACACGACGTGCAGACCATCATCGAAGGTCCGGGCCACGTGCCGATGCATTTGATCAAGGAGAACATGGACCTGCAACTGGAAGCCTGTGCCGAAGCGCCGTTCTACACCTTGGGCCCGCTGACCACCGACATCGCCCCCGGCTACGACCACATCACCAGCGGCATCGGCGCGGCGATGATCGGCTGGTACGGCACCGCGATGCTGTGCTACGTCACGCCGAAGGAACACCTCGGCCTGCCGAACAAGGACGACGTGAAGGAAGGCATCATCACCTACAAGCTCGCCGCGCACGCCGCCGATCTGGCGAAGGGCCACCCCGGCGCGCAGATCCGCGACAACGCCTTGTCGAAGGCTCGGTTTGAATTCCGCTGGGACGATCAGTTCAATCTCGGCCTCGACCCCGACAAGGCCAGGTCCTTCCACGACGAGACGCTGCCGAAGGAGTCGGCCAAGGTCGCCCACTTCTGCTCGATGTGCGGCCCGCACTTCTGCTCGATGAAGATCACCCAGGACGTGCGCGAATACGCCGCGAAGGAAGGCCTGAACGAAGCCGACGCACTGGCGAAGGGGATGGAAGTGAAGGCGATGGAATTCGTCAAGCAGGGCGCCGAGGTCTACCGCAAGGTGTAAGCGCTTGCATGTCCCCGGATGATGTATATACTTTACGTATATATTTTTTCAGGGGGCCGGCATGATAACCACCAAAGTGTTTAGAAGCGGCAACTCGCAAGCAGTACGTATTCCGCGAGAATTCCAGTTCGATGTTGCTGAAGTTGAAATCGAGCGACATGGCGACGAGATTATCCTGCGTCCGCTCGCGCGTAATCTGTCGGCCGCTTTCGCCGCATTGACCGATATGCCGGAAAGTTTTTTTGCCGAAGGCCGGCAGGATATCCCGCCGCAAACGCGTGAACACCTGTAATGGCGCTACAAGCACTTCTCGACACCAATATCTGTATCTACATTGCCCGCAACCGACCCCCCTCGATGGCCGATCGGTTTGCCCGGGCGGCACCCGGCAGCTTGGGTATTTCGCTTGTCACCTGGGGTGAACTGTGTTTTGGCGCAGACAAGAGCAACGATTCCCTCCGCGCCCACGAACGCCTTGCCCGTTTCGTTGCCGGCGTACCCGTGCAAACCCTGGATTTTGACGTGGGCGAACACTACGGGGACATCCGGGCGGCACTCGAACGCGCCGGAACGCCCATCGGCAACAACGATCTGTGGATTGCAGCCCACGCCCGCGCGCTGGGCGTGATGCTCATTAGCAACAACATTTGCGAATTTGAGCGGGTGCCGGGTTTGAGGTTGGAGAACTGGGTATAAAAATCTCACTACCGAAGCGCTGGGGTGTGGTTCGGTATGTGTCAATTAGCGCGTTGAGCCGGGCTTGCCATGTGCTGCCCTATAATCCTAAAAACCGCAGTTGACCGCGCATAACTCTGTGGAGTACAGCATGAACATTGGTTTTCCTGCCTTCGATCACGCCTACCCTCTGGGTGAATTCGCTACGCACCCGCTGGCACGCCTGGCCGCGCGCCTGCCTGTGTCGCTCGTCGTTGCAGGCCCCGGCCTGCCGCCTCCTCGCTTCGCGGCAGACACACACCCAGACGCACCATCGAGCGCGTCCAACTGCGGTTTCTAGGATAATCCGCAGGCGCGTCTGCCTGGCGTGCCTTTTTTTATGTCCACAGCGTCGCCATGACCGATTTCTCTCCGCTTCTGCACGCCCTGATCCTCGGCATCATCGAAGGCCTGACCGAATTTCTGCCGGTTTCCAGCACCGGGCATTTAATTCTGGCCGGACAACTGCTGGGTTTTAATGGCGAAAAAGCCAAGGTCTTCATGATCGCGATTCAGCTGGCGGCGATTTTTGCCGTGGTGTGGGAATATCGGGTGCGGCTTGGGCATGTGGCCGTGACTTTGCATACCGAGCCTGCTTCGCGGCGGTTGGCCATCAACCTGATGGCGGGTTTTCTGCCAGCGGCGGTGCTGGGTTTGCTGTTCTACAAGGAAATCAAAGGCTACCTGTTTAACCCCATTGTGGTGGCCTCTGCGCTGGTGGTTGGCGGCGTGTTGATTCTGTGGGCAGAGCGGCGCAAGCACGTTGTCAGTACCGAGACGGTGGAGGAACTCAATTGGCAGCGTGCGCTTGCGGTGGGCTTCGCACAGGCGCTGGCGATGATTCCCGGCACCTCGCGCTCGGGTGCGACCATTATTGGAGGTTTGTTTCTTGGCCTGTCGCGCAAGGCGGCGGCGGAGTTTTCCTTCTTCCTCGCCATTCCCACCATGTTTGCAGCCACGGCCTATGATCTCTACAAGAACTGGCGGCTGTTCGATATGAACGATGTTCCGTTATTTGTGGTGGGCGGGGTGGCCGCATTTATCAGCGCATTGATTGCGGTGCGCACGCTGATCAAGTTCGTCAGCCGCCACGACTACACCGTGTTTGCCTGGTATCGCATTGTGTTTGGTGGGGTGGTGCTGGCTACCGCCTACACCGGGTGGGTCGACTGGGGCACCGGCCACTGAGTCCCGCTCGCAATGGAGGCGATACTGTGTCGACTGCGCCTTGCCGTGCTGCAGCGCTGCTTGTGGCTTGCCTTCGCGTCTCGCTTCCATTGCGAACGGGAATAACCCACGATTAGTCGCCCTTGGGTGGGTGCTTGTCGAGTTTTCTTTGCAGGGTGCGGCGGTGCATTTTCAGCGCCCGCGCGGTGGCCGAGATGTTGCCGTCGTGCTCGTTCAGTACTTTCTGGATGTGCTCCCATTCGATTCGTGCGACCGTGAGCGGCGCCGGACTGACTTCCAGCGTGGCGTCGGGTTGGTCGCGCAGCAGTGCCGCGAGGACCTCGTCGGCGTCCGCCGGCTTCGCCAGGTAATGGCGGGCGCCCAGCCGCACCGCTTCGACCGCGGTGGCGATGCTGGCATAGCCGGTCAGCACGACGATGGCGGGCGCGGGGGTGAGCGCAGCGAGCATTTCGACGACCCTGAGCCCGGATGCGCCGGGCAACTTCAGATCGACCACGGCGTGGCTGGGAGCGAAATCCTCCACCAGATTGCGGGCCTCGGTTGCGTCGTGCGCCAGCGCCACTTCGAAGCCGCGCTTGCGCATTGCGCGTGACAGCACCGCCGCGAAATCGGCATCGTCCTCGACGATCAATAGTTTTGGGTTCATGAGGCAAAGTTCCACGGCAGGGTGATGCGTACGCGCGTGCCGCCGCCGCTGCGTTCGCTGAGATGGAGGTCGCCGCCGGCCCGTTCCAGGGTGGCGTGGGTGAGCGCCAGGCCCATGCCCCAGCCGCGCCCCGGCTTGCCGCTGAACTGCACCCGGCCGGCCAGCGCCTTGTGCTCGGGCGAGAACCCGGGGCCGCGGTCGGCGATATCGATCAGCAGTGCATCGGAGCGTGTACGCGCCTGGAATTCGACGCTGTCGGGAGACGCGTCGGCGGCATTGTTGAGCACATTGAGAATCGCCTGCTCCAGCCCGTCGGGCGGGACGAACTCGCGCGGCTCGGGCGCCAGGGTGACGCTAAGCCGAGCGTCGGGCCGCAACAGCTGCCAGCGTTCGAGCATCGAATTCAGCCAGGCGTCGAGTGGCTGCGACGCGGGCGGGGTGTCCTGCGCGCGCGCGGCGAGTTGGGTGAGGATGTGCTTGCACGCCTGCGCCTGTTTTTCGAGCAACTGGCAGTCGGCGCCGATGTCGGGGTCGTTGGCGAACTCGCGTGCGAGTTCGTGCGCCGTGGTCTGGATGGTGGCGAGCGGGGTGGCGAGTTCGTGCGCCGCCAGCGCGGCCTGGGTGCCGAGCGCGACGATGCGTTCGTCGCGCAGCTGCTTTTCGCGCAGGCTGGACAATTGCTGATCACGCGCGCGCAGCGCGGCGTGCATGCGGGTGACGAAAAACGCGATCAGCCCGGCGCTGATCAGGAAGTTGAACCACATGCCGCCGAGGTGCATGCCGTAGGCCGCCACCGGGTCGGCAACCGCCAGCGGCTGGAAATAGAACAGCAGCAGCCCGTAGAAAATGGCGGCGACCGTTGCCAGCAGCCATACCCAGCGCGGGCGCAGGCTGACTGCGGCGATGACGACCGGCACCAGCATCAGCGAAACGAAGGGATTGGTCACGCCGCCGCTGAAAAAGACCAGTACCGCAAACGCGGTCAGGTCGGCCAGCAGATGCGCGAGAAATTCCGTCTGGGTGGCGGGCACATCCAGCCGCAGCCGCCAGGCGGTGGCGAGTGCAAACACGCCCATCAAGCCCAGCACCGTCACCATCGGCAGCAGCGGCAGCGGGATCTTCAGCCCCCAGTTGAGCCAGACCACACCGGCCGCCCAGCCGGCGATCAGCGACATGCGCACCGCCAGCAGGCGCCCCAACAGGGCACGCGCGGGCAGGGTGGACAGCAGGGACGAGGTCGCGGACGACATGGCGGCATTGTAATGCGCGTACCGCCGGTGCTTGCGGGCTGCGGCAATTTGTCCAGTCGTGGGTGAGCGCACCTCGACTCAGGTCTGTTCGTGCTGCGAGTCGGCGGCGCGACTGTGGCGGTGTGTTTGCGGCCACGTGAGACCGTGAAAGCCACATGGTCAAACGCTTCGCGGCCTTCCCTGCGACAATCCGTCACATTCCGCGGACGCGGCCGATAAGAGACAATCAAGTCTTCTTTATTATCCTTGCGTGCGCCATGAAAACGTCTGCTTTTGCTCCCCGCCTGCTGCCTCTGCTGATCGCCGCCAGCCTGTCACCAGCGACCGTCAACGCCGAAGAAGCTTCCCCGCTGATGACGATCGTGGTGACCGGCACGCCCGCAGTTGTCGCCCCGACCGCCGTCGAGGTTGAAAATCTGCCGTCGCTGCGGGCGACCACCAGCGACACCGCCGGTCTGCTACGCAATGTTCCGGGGGTCAGCCTGTACGGCGCCGGCGGTGTATCCAGCCTGCCGTCGATACACGGGCTGGCGGACGACCGGCTGCGGATCAAGGTTGACGGCATGGACCTGATATCCGCCTGCGGTAACCACATGAACTCGCCGCTCTCGTATATCGACCCGACCCGCGCCGATGCGGTCACGGTCTTCGCCGGGCTCGCGCCGGTGAGTTCGGGCGGCGACAGCATCGGCGGCACGATCCTGGTGGATTCGGCCGCACCGGAGTTTGCGAGGCCAGGTGAAGGCGTATTGAAGAAGGGCGAGGCGGGCGTGTTCTACCGCAGCAATGGTGACGCCCGCGGCGGCAACCTGTCGGCGACGATCGCCAGTGAAACCCTGAGCCTGAGCTACAGCGGCTCGACCGCGAAGGCAAACAATTATCGCGCCGGCGACAATTTCAAGGGGGTCTACATCGACCCCGATGACGGGCACATTGTCGACGCCGACGAAGTCGGCTCCAGCATGTACAAGTCGACCAACCAGTCGATCGCGGTGGCGCTGCGCCATGAAAATCACCTGCTCGAACTGAAGCTGGGTCTGCAGGACATTCCCTACCAGGGTTGGCCGAATCAGCGCATGGACATGACCGGCAACGACAGCGAACAATACAACCTGCGCTACGCCGGGGACTATGACTGGGGCAAGCTGGAAGCCCGCGCCTACCGCGAGCATACCCGGCACAGGATGCAGTTCTTCGACGACAAGCTCTATTGGTACGGCGCCAACAGCATTCCGCCGGGCGTCTATGCCGACGGTGATTCTTCCTGTATCCCCAGCGGTGGTACGAATGGCTGTGCGGCGGGGATGCCCATGGATACCGAAGGCACGAACACCGGCGCGACGGTCAAGGCCGAGATACCGCTGTCGGCGCGTGACCTGCTGCGCGTGGGTGGCGAAGTCCAGCAGTACCGGCTGGATGACTGGTGGGATCCGTCCGGCAAAGGGATGTGGCCCAATGTATTCTGGAATATCAACGATGGCGAACGCGATCGTCTGGCGACTTTTGGTGAATGGGAAGCACAGTGGAACCCACAATGGCTGACGCAACTCGGCTTGCGTTACGAAAGGGTTGATATGAATGCCGGTACGGTCCAGGGATACAACCCGACCTACAGCCCTGCCGACGCTGCCGCCTTCAATGCGGCCGACCGCAAGAAGGCCGACGACAACGTCGACCTGACCGCACTGGCTCGCTATGTTGCCGATGCCGGGAAGACCTTCGAATTTGGCTACGCCCGGAAAACCCGCTCGCCCAATCTTTACGAGCGTTACAGCTGGTCTACACATGGCATGTCGATGCGCATGATCAACTGGGCCGGGGACGGCAACGGTTATGTCGGCAACCTCGAGCTCGACCCGGAAGTGGCACACACGCTCAGCGCGACCGGCGACTGGCATGATGCAGTGAAGAAAAAGTGGAGGCTGACAGTCACGCCTTACTACACCTATATCGATGATTACATCGACGCCGCACGCTGTGACTCGAACCCGGATGGCAATGCCTGCAACGACGCGAATCTGACCGCGACGAATGCGTTTGTCTATCTACGCTTCGTCAATCAGTCGGCCCGGCTGTACGGTCTTGACGTCTCCGGTCACTATGCGCTGGGGCGCATCCAGGGCTTCGGTGATTTCACCGCAACCGGCATGTTGAATTATGTCGACGGCAAGAACGAAACGACCGGCGACAATCTTTACAACATGATGCCGCTGAATGCGAAACTGGCGGTGGTGCAGAACCTGGGCAGTTGGACCAATACCGCGGAAATTGTATTGGTCGATGCCAAGACCAAGGTGTCGCGCGAACGCAACGAGCAAGAAACCGCCGGCTACGGCCTGCTTAACCTGCGCAGCAGCTACGCCTGGAAGCAGGCGCGCCTGGATCTGGGCATCGAGAACGTCCTCGACCGGTTCTACAATCACCCGCTGGGCGGAGCCTATCTCGGCGAGGGCAAGACCATGTCTGGAACCGGCGTTCCATGGGGCGTTCCGGTTCCTGGCATGGGCCGCTCGATCTACACTGCGGTGAACGTCCAGTTTTAACAGACTTGATTTTGAGGAGAAACCGATGAAAGCACTTTTTGCCGCAGCACTGCTGGCCAGCGCAGCCAGCCTTCCCGCCTGGGCCGCCAACGTCAGCGTCACTGATGCGTGGGCGCGTGCCACCATGCCGGGGCAGCAGGTCAGCGGCGCCTACATGAACATCCAGTCCGACGCCGACGCGCGTCTGGTCAGCGCCTCCAGCCCGGCGGTGCCGCGGGTGGAAGTGCACGAAATGAAAATGGACGGCAATGTGATGCGGATGCGCGAGTTGAAGGCGCTCGACCTGCCGAAAGGCAAGACCGTATCGCTCGAACCCGGTGGTTTTCACATCATGCTGATGAACCTGCAGAAGCCGATCGCTGCCGGTGACACGATTCCGCTCACGCTGGTGGTGGAGTCAGGCGGTAAACAGCAGACGGTCGAGGTGAAAGCCGAGGCCCGAGCCATGTCCCGGCAACCCATGCGGCATCACGCGCATTAACCGGCGCAACCGAGGATTGCGCCGTGCGCCTGCAAATCCTGCAGGAGTGCACTGCCGGCCTGAAGGATCATCGCCGGATCGGGATGGCGGCTTTCGGCCGCGATCTGCCCCAGCACCGTGCGTCCGCTGAGTGTCCCGCTTCCCAGCAGTGTCAGCAAGCGTGCGGTGAAGGCGTTGATTTCGCTGAACCGCACTTGATCGGCCGAGTCGCGAAACACCAGCAGATACGTTTCGGTGGGCCGCACTCGACGGCGCGGCGCGATGCGATGCACCGGCCAGTCGTAGCGCAGATTGGCCAGCACCGGATTCAGTAGCGGAATGCCGTCGAGCAGCTCGACTGTCGGATCGACGGCGCGATCGGTGCGGCGATTCGACACCGACAACACCAGCTCGATCCACTCGTAGTGCGCCAGTGCAAGTAGATAGGGCGGATAGTCTGCGGGCGGCGTCCAGGTGTCTTGCAGAAACTGCACGAACTCGTCTGGGATCTGCCGGAAGTAGGGCGTGTGGCTGCGGTGGGTGCTGAAAAATGCGCGCACCAGTCTGGCCCATCGGCGCGTGCCGAGTACCTGCCTGAGTACCGGAAAGCATGTCAGCAAAAAGCTCTCGACATTGTCGTACAGCAGCGTGTTGTAGATTTTCATTCGCCGCGCTGCCACGCCGGCCGGGCGCGGGTGTGACCTGGGGTCGCGGATGTGCGCGGTGAATGCGAGCTGGTAGTGCTGAAACTCAGGAAGCGTGGGTGACGGTTTCATGGATGCAGTGCGCGGCCTGGATGCGTGCGATGTGTTCGACCTCGCACACCAGTTCGGCGAGTGGCGGGATGTTGAAGTCGCGTTCCAGCAGCGTCGGCGCAACGCCGTGGATGCGGTAAGTCGCGTCGAGCAGCGCCCACACCGGATCGATCACGTCGGCGCCGTGGGTGTCGATGATCAAATCCTCGGCTTCATTGTAGTGGCCGGCTATATGCAGGTAGACGATGCGTTCAGTCGGCAGGGTGCGAATGAACTCAAGCGGATCGTAGCGGTGATTCACGCTGTTGACGTAGACGTTGTTGACGTCGAGGAGCAGGTCGCAATCGGCCTCGACGAGGACTGCGCGGATGAAGGTGATTTCGTCCATCTCGGCAATCGGCGCGGCAGTGTAGTACGACGCGTTCTCGATCGCGATGCGGCGTTCCAGGAAATCCTGGGTGCGGCGGATGCGTGCGGCGACGTATTTCACGGCGTCTTCGGTGAAGGGAATCGGCAGCAGGTCGTACAGGTGCCCGTCGTCCGAGCAGTACGATAGGTGTTCGGTATACAGCTGGATGCCATGCACATCCATGAACTGCCGGGTTTTACGCAGCAGCATTTCGTCGAGCGGGGACGGCCCGCCAAGTGACAGCGATAGGCCGTGGCAAACGAAGGGATAGCGTTCGGTGAAGCCGCGCAGGTCGTGGCCATGGGCGCCACCGATGTCGATCCAGTTTTCTGGAGCAAGCTCGAAGAAATCGATGGCGTCGGGGACCCGGGTTTTCAGCGCAGGCAGCATTTCGCGACGAAACCCCAGCCCCGCGCCGGACAGGCACAGGGAATTCATGGCTGACTGTTTACTTCATGCCGCCACACTTGCCGTCTTTCATCTTGGCTGCGGTTCCGCCATGCGATCCCTCCCCACAGGTGCCCTCCATCATTTTGCCCATCTCGGCCTGGTCGAGCGAGCCGTCCTTGTTGGCGTCCATCGCGTCGAACATGGCGGCATGCGCCTGGGTGAATTCTTCCCTGCTGACTTTGCCGTCCTTGTTGGTATCCATCATGGCGGCGCCGCATTTGTTTTCGGCAGCACTGGCTTTCATCGCCCCGCATTTGCCGTCGCCCATTTTTTCGGCCTGGGCGACCCTGTAGCCCTGGCTCAGGGGCTGCATGGCAAAAGGATTATCGGTAGCCGATGCGATGGGGGCGGCGGCGATGCCGGCAACGAATGCGGAGCCGGCGGCGACGACGATCAGGGTTTTCCGGGGCATGGTTTTTCTCCTAAAAGAGGTTTTACGACGGCCATAAAACGGTGCCGGACGATCCGGCTTCATGCAACAAACTCACGAATCAAGCTTTTTCCGCAATGCGACATCGATGCGCTGGCGGGCTACCGGGGCGAGCCCTGGGGCGTCATCCTCCGCCCCGGGTTCGGGGCGGAACAGGCGGCGCAACTCTTGCAGCTGCGCGTTGAAGTGGGCGCAGTTCCTGCAAATGATCAGATGCACGCGCATCGCCATGCGGTCGGCGAATGGCAGGCGCGCATCCATGGCGCGCGAGGCAAGTTCCGTTGTTTCCCTGCAGGTCGGCATCCATTTCATGCGCTATCCACCCTTGAAAATCCGTTCAATTCCAGACATTGCCGCATGAAGACGCGCGCCCGGTGCAGCAGTACCCAGCAGTTGGTCGGCGTGATCCCCAGTTCCTTACAGATTTCCTCGTTTTCCATGCCGGCCACTTCGCGCAGGCTGAAAACCTGGGCCATGGAGGGGTTCAGGCGGTCGGCACACTGGTCCAGCACGCGCCGCAGCTCGCTCAGTTCGGCTTCAGTCTCTGGACTTCCCCAGGGGCGCAGCGGCTCGGCCCAGTGACCATCCCGCCTGAACAGACAATCGATGGCTTCCTCGCCTTCCGCGTCTCGTGGCAGCTCGACCTCGCGCAGTTGGCGCCGGATCAGGTCGACGATCTTGTGCTTGAGGATGCCGGTGAGCCAGGTACGCGGGCTGGCGTCACCGCTGTAACGGTCGCGGGCGGAAAGCGCCGCCAGCAGCGTTTCCTGCACCGCGTCTTCGGCCCGTTCGTCGGAATGCAGCTGGCGCCGCGCCACGCGGAACAAATAATCGCCGTGATCGTTTAGCCAGGTATGCGGATCGAGCTGCTTCATTCGGCGTCCTTGTGCATGAGCCGCTGAACCCGGGCAATCTGGACGGGGGTACCAGGCGGCACATCGGGCTCTTGAAATGGGGGACGGTCCACCCCACGTAGTTTCCATCTGCAACATTCATCAACCTGAAGGAGGGCAACATGGTCAACATTACCCGTCATTCCCCGTTCGGCGTGATCGACCCGTTCGAAGCCAGCGATCCGCTGGACAATTTGTTCCGCGGCTTTTTCCGTCCGGTGCAAGTAGACAAGGATATGCCGCAAATCCGCATCGACGTGAAAGAGGATGAAAAAAACTATGCGGTTCATGCCGACATGCCGGGCGTGAGCAAGGAAGACATCCACGTTTCCATCGACGGCAACACGGTATCGATCAGCGCCGAGGTGAAAAAGGATACCGAAGAGAAGAACGGTGAAAAGGTGCTCCGGCGCGAGCGTTACTTCGGCCGCGTCAGTCGCAGCTTCGCCCTGGAAAACGAGATCGACGAGGCGAATTCCAGTGCCCGCTATCATGACGGCGTGCTGGAGCTGGTACTGCCGAAGAAAGCGGCGGCAGCGGCAAAACGGCTGGCGGTGCAGTAAGCATTCGTCACTCGCAGACAAAAGGCGGCCGAGTGCCGCCTTTTTTTTAATGGCGTAAAATCGGCCCGACATTTGATCCGGAGCTGCAATGACCCCCCCCCATACCGCTGCCGAAAAGGCCAACATCCTGTCCGAAGCGCTGCCCTACATCCAGCGCTTCTATGACAAGACCATCGTCATCAAGTACGGCGGCAACGCCATGACCGAACGGCACCTGATGGAAGCCTTCGCCAAGGACGTGGTGCTGCTGAAGCTGGTGGGGATGAATCCGGTGGTGGTACACGGCGGCGGCCCGCAGATCGCCAGTTTGCTGAAAAAAATCGGCAAGCAGTCCGATTTCATCCAGGGCATGCGGGTGACCGACGAGGAAACGCTCGACGTGGTGGAAATGGTGCTGGGTGGCCTGGTCAACCAGGACATCGTCACCCTCATCGCCAAACACGGCGGCAAGGCGGTGGGGCTGACCGGTAAGGACGGCAACTTCATCCACGCCAAGAAGATGCTGGTGGCGAACAAGGAAGAGTCCGGAAAATTTCTCGATCTCGGCCAGGTCGGCGAAATCACCCGCATCGATCCGAAACTCATCCAATTGCTCGACTCGGGCGACTTCATCCCGGTGGTCGCACCGCTCGGCGCCGACGCGGAAGGCAATGCCTACAACATCAACGCCGACGTCGCGGCCGGCAAGCTGGCGGGGGTCTTGCAGGCGGAGAAGGTCATTTTCCTCACCAACACTCCCGGCGTGCTGGATAAGGAAGGGAACCTTCTCACCGGCCTGTCCCCACGCCAGGTGGACGAGCGCATTGCCGACGGCACCATTTCCGGCGGTATGATTCCCAAGGTCGGCTATGCGGTCGATGCGGTGAACAGCGGCGTCAAGACCGCCCACATCATCGATGGCCGGGTCGAGCATGCGCTGCTGCTGGAAATCCTGACTCCGGAAGGCGTCGGCACGCTGATCAAAAAAGGCTGAGCATGCGCTATTGGCTGATGAAATCCGAGCCCACCGAGGTGAGCATCGACGACCTCGCTGCGATGCCCGATCAAAGCATCGCCTGGTATGGGGTGCGCAATTACCAGGCGCGCAATTTCATGCGCGACCAGATGCGGCCCGGCGACAAGGTGCTGTTCTACCATTCGTCGTGCGCTCAACCGGGGATCGTCGGGTTGGCCGAAGTGAGCGTTCCGGCCTATCCCGACGCCACCCAGTTCGACCCCAAGAACCAGTATTTCGACCCCAAGGCGACGCCGGAAACCCCGCGCTGGTTCAACGTCGACGTCAGGCTGGTGAAAAAGACGCGACCGATGCCGCTGTCGGAAATTCGCGGCTACCCCGAGCTCGCCAACATGCGCATCCTGCAGCGGGGCAATCGTCTGTCGATCACTCCGGTCGATCCGGCCGAGTACAAGTTCATCGTTAAGTACTTGGAATGATCGAGCCGGCGCTGCTCGCGCCTTACGGCGGCCTGTCACTATTCGCCGCCTACGGCGGACTGGGGCTGGTGGTCGGGTTCGTCGCCGGCCTGCTTGGCGTCGGCGGCGGGCTCATCATCGTGCCGGTGCTGATTTTCCTGTTGCATGCGCACCAGCTGGCGATCGGGATCGAACCGCAGCTGGCGCTGGGTACCTCGCTCGCCTCGATCCTGTTCACCTCGCTGTCCAGCGTGCGGGCGCACCATCGCCATGGCGCGGTCGAATGGCCGCTGGTGAGGCGGATTACACCCGGGATCCTGCTCGGCACGCTGGCCGGCGCGATGCTGGCGGCGCAGATGTCGGCCTGGGTGCTGAAGCTGTTTTTTGTCGTTTTCCTGTTTTATGCCTCGCTGCAGATGTGGCTGGATTTCAAGCCGGCGCCGCATCGCGGTCTGCCTGGGCGTGCCGGGACGGCGGCGGCGGGTGGGGTGATCGGCGTGGTGTCGAGCTGGGTCGGCATCGGCGGCGGCACCCAGTCGGGGCCGGTAAAGCTGTGGCACAACGTTGCGCTGCATCGGGCGGTGGCGCCTTCCGCGGCGAGCGGGTTTCCGATCGCCCCCGCGGGTGCGGCCGGCTACGTGCTGGGTGGCTGGCAGGTCGATGGGCGGCCCGCGGGTAGCCTGGGATTTGTCTATCTGCCGGCGCTCGCCGGCATCGTCGTCGGCAGCGTGCTGACCGCACCGCTTGGCGCGCGCACCGCGCATCGCCTGCCGGTACGCCCGCTGAAGCGGATATTTGCGCTGCTCTTGATGGGGCTGGCGCTGCGTATGGTATGGACGTTCTAGCAAATGAGGGTTTAACCACGATCTAGCGTCATACAGCGGAAGCTCGCACTAGATGTTGAGGCAAGGCGCGCAGGAGGATTTCATGCTTGAGTGCTCGCATTACCCGCGTTAGTCTGCGGATACATGCCGAAGCTCGTCGCATGGTCGATCAATCCAATTACGTGGAGATACTCATGGCGCATTTGCAAGCTGTTCGCACCACGCTGCAGCCGCAGCACACCTCATATACCCAGCTCACGACGTATTTCGATCCGCACAGCCAGATCGCCTGGGGCTACATGCACGCGGAACCACGCCCCTGCTTTACCCCGACTTTATTACAGGAACTGCTGGGCTGGTGCCATGCGGTAGCCGGCCAGATCGACGATCCGGCCCAACCCGAAGTGCGCTACATGGTGACGGCGTCGGCGCATCCCGAGGTGTTCAATTACGGCGGCGACCTGAACCGCTTTGCCGAATTGATCGCGCAGGGCGACCGCGATCGGCTTGCGCAATATGCCCAGGCCTGTATCGAACCCCTGTATCTGAATGCGGTGCACCTGAACCGGCCGGGTCTGAAGTCGATTGCCCTGGTGCAGGGCGATGCACTGGGAGGCGGCTTCGAATGCGCCCTGTCGGGCAACGTGCTGATCGCCGAACGCGGGGCCAAGCTGGGCTTTCCCGAAATTCTCTTCAACCTGTTTCCGGGGATGGGGGCATTGAGTCTGCTGGGGCGGCGGGTGGGCTATCAAAAAGCCGAGCAGATGATCCTGAGCGGCCGGCTGTTCCTCGCCGAAGAACTGCATGCCCTGGGGGTGGTCGACGTGCTGGCCGAGCCGGGCGAAGGCGAGCAGGCGGTTCACGACTATGTCCGGCGGGAGGCCCGGTCGAGGAACGGCGCGTTGGCGCTGCGTAGCGTGCGCGATGAAATCCAGCCGATTGCCTATTCCGAGCTGATGCGGGTCACCGAAATCTGGGTGGATGCCGCATTGCGTCTGGAGTCCAAGGATTTGCGCATGATGGAACGTTTGGTCGCGCGCCAGACCGGCAAAACCGAGCTCGCGAATGGTGGCGCGGGGTCAGCTGTGCTCCGCGCGTAACTTGCTGGCCTGATAGGCAAGCAGTGCGGCCTGCGCGGTGGCCAGCGCTGCACGCACCGCCTCCAGCCTGGCGCGCGCCAGGCTGGAGGCGAATTCAAATGGCTTGATCCGTTCAGCATGCGTGCATGCCTGGGCCAACTGCTGGGCGCCAATATCGCTGGCGCCCCCTTTCAACATATGTAGCTGGTCATGCCATTGGGCGTAATCCTGCGCCTCCAGGGCGCGTTCGATATCCCGCATCGAGCGCGCGCTGTCTTCCTCGAAGCTGACCAGCAAGTCTTCGACAAATGCCGGGCCGCCCATCTGGGCGAGTTCGTCGAGTACCGATTCGTCCAATGCTTCAGTCAGCTCGATCCGCGGTGCAAGGCTGGGGGCGGGCACCGTTGCTTGCCGCGCCAGTTGGACGACCCGATCCAGCAGTTCGCGGCTATTGACCGGCTTGGTCAGGAAGGCGTCGGCGCCGGCTTCCTCGCTGGCCGCCTGCGCCTCGGCGCGCGCGTCGGCAGTGAGCATGATGATCGGCAGGTGGCCCTTTTCCATGAAGCGCCAGCGTTGCACCACTTCGGGTCCGGACAGCTGCGGCATGTGCATGTCGATGATCGCCAGATGATAGGCCTGGTCGTCGGCTTCGAGCATGGCCAGCGCTGCCTCGCCGTCGTCTGCCACATAGGCCTGGTGGCCGGCGTGCTCCAGCAGGCCGCGAATCACCCGCTGGTTGACCGGATTATCTTCCGCCACCAGGATCCGCAGGCGGGTGGCCTGCCCGGATTGAGCCTGGAAGCGGTTGGCCAGCGATACCACGTTGTCCGGCATGTCATGGCTGGTGGCGGCGTGGATGGCATTGAACAGCAGCGTGGTATTGACCGGGGTGCGCAGGACCGAGGCATAGCCTTCACGCACCCGTTCGGCGTCGTGGGTCGTCGCCACGCCGGCATCCGACTCGATCAGGATCACCGGCAGCGAGGCCAGGCCGGGGTCGTCGCGCAATAGCCGCAGGAACGCGATCGGGTCACCCGGCAGGGCGCTGCGTTCCACCACCACCGCGCCCACCGGGGTGCTGCCAGACAAGTGGGTGACCAGCTCGGCGGCGAGCAGGGCGGTGCTGTCCGCAGTGACCGCTTCGGCGCCCCAACTCTGGATGACCGATTCGATGCGGGTCGCCAGTCCGGCGCCGGCCAGAATTGCGACCCGCATCGGCGCGTCGAAGTGCGCATCGGGCGGCATCACCGGGGCGGCCTGCAGGCTGAATGGCAGTTCGAACCAGAAGCTCGTGCCCTCGCCTTCGCGACTGTGCAGGCCGATCTGCCCGCCCAGCGCCTCCACCAGCTGCTTGGCAATGGTGGTGCCGAGCCCGCTGCCGCCGAAGCGGCGGGTGACCGAGGGATCGGCCTGGGTGAAGCTGTCGAAGATGCGCGTCTGGGCGGCTTCCGAAATGCCGATGCCGGTGTCGACGACCTCGAAACGCAGGCGTTGCGGCTGGCCCTGCCCGACCGGACGGACGTAGACGTCGACCCGGCCATGCTCGGTGAACTTGATCGCATTGCCGATCAGATTGATCAGCACCTGACGCAGATGGCGGGCGTCGCCATTCAGGTGGAACGGCGTCTGCGGTGCGATATGCGCCGCCAGCATCAGGCCCTTGCCGTGCGCCTGAGTTTCCAGCATCGCGACAGTGCCGTTGACCAGCCGGTGCAGATCGAAGTCTTCGTCGCTGGAGTTGATCCGTCCGGCCTCGATTCGCGAGATGTCGAGCACGTTATCGATCAGCTGGAGCAAGGCGTTGGCCGATGCGCGAATGATCTCGGAAAACTCCCTTTGATCCTTGTCCAGTTTTGTTTCGGCCAGCAACTCGGCCACGCCGATGACCCCGTTCAGCGGGGTCCGCAACTCGTGGCTCATGTTGGCGAGGAAACTGGATTTGGCCTGATTGGCATCGTTGGCGCGATCGACCGCGGCATGCAGTTGCCGGGTCAACGAGGCCGCGTACAGCGGCACGATCACCATGGTGAAGAGGATGCCCGCGCCCAGGGCAAGGTGCAGGTTCCAGAAGGCATTGAATATCAGCACCGAGCCGAAGCCCACCGCGGCAAGGACCGTGGAAAAATACAGGTAGGGCACGCCATACCTGAATCCGTTGCCGAGGGTTACCCACAGATAAATGCCGACCAAAGGTGCAGAGGTCTCGCCGCCGATCAGCATGAGGAACGAGGCGGTCGAAAAATCCACGATTGCACCCGCCAGTCGCCGTAGCGGCGAAACCTGCGGGCTCATCAAGGTCCTGATCAGGATCAGTGCGGCGGTGGGGATGAAGAACAGTCCGACGAAGTGGATGCTGGTGTAGATGTGCTCCGGATGGACGACCCAGTCGGAGCTGAAATACAGGAAGCCGATGATGCCGATGGCGAAACGGATCAGGGCCTGCTGGAATTCGGTATCCGGCCGCATCCGGATCCGCTTGTGCAGCGTCCTGACGAAAGCGGGAAGGGGCAGCGGGTTCAGCATCGCGGTCGACTCAATCGGGCGAGTCACCCAGTTCGCGCATGATCGCCGCCACTGCGTCGATGCGCAGTTCGAATGCGCGCACGCAGGCGGGGTCGAAGTGCTTGCCGCTCTCGGACTGGATGAAGCTCAGGGCGGCCTGGAACGTCCACGCGGGTTTGTAGGGACGGTTGGAGGTGAGCGCGTCGAACACGTCGGCCACCGCGACGATGCGTGCCGCCAGCGGAATATCCTCGCCGGCCAGACCCTGCGGGTAGCCCTTGCCGTCGAAGTGTTCGTGGTGGCCGAGCGCGATGACCGCGCCCATCTGCAGGTAGCGCGACGGGCTGTTGGCCAGGATCTCATGGCCGATCAGCGGATGTCGGCGCATGATGATCTGTTCGTCCGGCGAGTGACGGCCCGGCTTGAGCAGGATATGGTCGGGAATGCCGATCTTGCCGATGTCGTGCATCGGCGAGGCGGCCTCGATTTCGTCGCATTCCATTGCGGTGAGTTTGAGTTCCTCGGCGATCAGGCGGGCGTATTTGGACATCCGGACGATGTGATTGCCGGTTTCCTGGTCGCGGTATTCGCCCGCCTTGGCCAGTTTCATCAGGGTTTCGCGTTCGCGCGTGCGCACTTCGCGGGTTGCCTGCATGACCTGGTCTTCCAGCCATTGTGCGCGGTCGGACAAGAGTTTCTGGCTGCGCCGTAGCGCCAGCAGGTTGTGGCAACGGGCCCGGCATTCCTGCGGGTCGATCGGGCGGGTGAGGAAGTCGGTGGCGCCGTTTTCCAGCGCCTGATAGCGAATCTGGCGGTCTTCCACCACCGTCACGATGATCACCGGCACGTCCGCGAGGCGGCGCTCGGCGCGGATCCGGCGGGTGAACTCGATGCCGTCCCTGCCCGGCATCCGGTAGTCGGTGATGATGAGGTCTGGCGTGGCAAGCTGCATTTGCTGCAGCGCTTCCAGCGGATCGGCGTAGCTGTCGACGATCACGCCCGGCTCCAGGCTGCGCGCCAGGCCCTCGAGCAGGCTGCGCGCGGTGCTGCGATCGTCGACGATGACCACGCGCGCGCCGCCGCGCGGACGCGTATTGCGTGGCGGCGCGGAATGCGCAGCGGAGGGTACGATGCGCAACGGCTTGGCAGTCACATTCTTCCACCTTGGACGATTGATAAAATCACGGTTTCGTTAATTATCGGGTCTGTAAGCATCAACTTTAACGCGCGAAGGAAGCGAGATGAAGAAAAACCTGTTGTTGGGCCTGGTGGCCGGGTTGGCAGCGCTGTTTTCTCTGACCGCGCTTGCCGATGCCGGTGTGGCCGATTATGCGCGCGAGAAGAAGTGGGCGGACGAAGTGGTACCGGGGCTGGTGGTGGGCGATCCGGTCTACCTGCAGACCCCGCGCGGGCACCATAAATTCCTCACGCTGTTCACGCCGGTGGCCGACACCGACAAGGCTGTGATCGTCGTTCACGGCATGGGCATCCACCCCGACTGGGGCATGGTTGGTACGCTGCGCACCGAGTTGTCGGACCGCGGCTTTGCCACCTTGTCGGTGCAGATGCCGATCCTCGCCGCCGATGCCAAGGAAGCGGGCTATCCGCCGCTTTTTGCCGAAGCGGCGGAACGCATCGGCGAGGCGGTCGCGTTCCTCAAGGCCAAGGGCTATACGCAGCTGGCGATCGTTTCCCACAGCATGGGCTCGCGGATGAGCCGAGTCTACCTGGCCGGCACGCCCGATGCTGCGGTGAAAGCCTGGGCCAGTCTCGGGATTCCCTACGAAAACTACGCCGGAACCCGACTGCCGGTGCTGGACCTGTACGGCGACAACGACTTGCCAGCGGTGCTCAAAAACGTGAAGAAACGCAAGAACAGCCTGAAGGTCGCGGGGTCGAAGCAGTTGCTGATCGCTCACACCGATCATTTCTTCAGCGGGCACGAGAACCAGATGGTCGCGGCGGTGGCGGATTTCCTGGATGCGACGCTGAAGTGAACTCGTCTCCGCGAAATACGCCGACAAACCGGCTATCCCAATAACCGCGACATCGCCTCGCGGTACTTTTCGCTGGTTTTTGCGGCGATTTCGTCGGGCAGCAGCGGTCCCGGCGCCTGCTTGTTCCAGCCGCTGGCTTCCAGCCAGTCGCGCACGAACTGCTTGTCGAAACTGGGCGGGTTGCTGCCCGGCCGGTACTGATCGGCTGGCCAGAAACGCGACGAATCGGGGGTCAACGCCTCGTCGATCCACACCAGTTTTCCGGTTTCGTCGAGGCCGAATTCGAACTTGGTGTCGGCGATGATAATACCACGTGTAAGCGCATACTCTGCCGCAGCCTTGTACAGGGCAAGGCTCACGTCGCGCACCTGGGTGGCCAGTTCGGCGCCGATCAGCCCGGCCATCTGGTCAAAATTGATATTCTCGTCGTGCGCACCCAGCGCCGCCTTGGTCGACGGGGTGAAGATCGGCTCGGGCAGGCGGTCGGCCTGCACCAGGCCGGCAGGTAGCGCGACGCCGCATACCGACTGGCTGGCCTGGTATTCCTTCCAGCCTGACCCGACCAGGTAGCCGCGCACGATGGCTTCGACCGGCAGCGCCTTGAGTTTTCGAACCACGATGGCGCGCCCGGCCACCTGGTCGCGCTCCGATTCTGCCACCACGGATTCCGGCGCGATGTCGAGCGCTTGACTGGGGACGATGGCTTTCAGTTTGTCGAACCAGAAGGCCGACACCTGCGTCAGCACTTCGCCCTTGCCGGGAATTGGCGTCGGCATCACCACGTCGAAGGCTGACAGGCGGTCGGTGGTGACGATCAGCAGCTTGTCGTCGCCGACCGCGTAGATGTCGCGCACTTTGCCGCGGTGGATCAGCGGCAGGGACGCGATGCGCGATTCGAATAGCGGTTGGCCGAGGTGTGGTGTGGACATGGCGGATGAAGCGGGATCGAAACAGCCGGCATTATAGCTGCCGGCATAGAAGTCGCTGGCCTCGTATACCCCGCGCAATTCGCGCAGCGCCACCAGAAGCACCGCCGCCAGCGGCACTGCCAACAGCACGCCGACGAAGCCGAACAACTGGCCGAAAGCGGCCAGCGCGAAGATCACCGCCACCGGGTGCAGGCCGACGCGCTCGCCGACCAGGCGTGGGGTGATGACGTAGCTTTCCAGCACCTGCCCGGCGAGATAGATGCCCGCCACCCAGGCGACGCCGGTCCACTCGGAAAACTGCAGTAGTGCCACCAGCAGCGCCAGGACCACGCCGAGGCCGAAGCCGAGGAAAGGCACGAACGACAGTACCCCGGTGAGGATGCCGATCGGCAGGGCGTAATCCAGCCCGGCCGCCCACAGGGCCACCGCGTAATACAGCGACAGGGTGGCCATCACCGCCACTTGCCCGCGCAGGAATTCACCGACCACCCGGTCCATCGCGCGCGCAATCCGCGCTACCGTTTCCGCCCACGGGCGCGGCGCCAGTTCGGCGACCCGCGCCACCATCAGGTCCCAGTCCTTCAACAGATAAAACATCACCACCGGTATCAGCAGCAGGTTGACCAGCACCCCGACGATGGCGAGCGCACCGGTCTGGAGGGTCGGTAGCCAGGCGGTGCTGTTCTGTGCGGCCTTCTCGGTCAGCCAGGTTTTGAGCGCCGAAAGCTTGAAATCGACGGCGAGGCCGAAGCTTTGCTGCAGCCACGGCAGCAGCCGGGTCTGCAGCAGATCGAGTGCGTCCGGTACCCGCTGGGCGAGTTCGGCGAACTGACCCTGGAACAGCGGCAACGCAATCAGCAGCAGGGTGAACAGCGCAAGGCCGGCGAGCAGGATGACCACGACGGTGCC
>JACDJC010001047.1_pt1 | contig 26846 bp, 30 predicted proteins | sample 7454191 | NCBI WGS metagenome assembly JACDJC01 (sample SAMN14253291, study PRJNA609438) | sludge metagenome | isolation source: sludge after 25d culture with pyrite and EDTA | collected 2018-12-20 | reverse complement strand
GTGGCTGACGCTGGCGACTTTTGTCGGCTATGCGGTTATTTATACCGTCATTCTGAAACCGGCCACACCGCAGAACATCGTCATCGGCGGCGCGTCCGGTGCCATGCCGCCGGTGCTCGGCTGGGCCGCCGCGACCGGCGAGATCCATCACGATGCGCTGCTGTTGTTTCTGATCATTTTTGCCTGGACGCCGCCGCATTTCTGGGCGCTGGCGCTCTACCGGCGCGACGAATATGCCCGCGCCGGCTTGCCGATGCTGCCGGTGACGCATGGCGAAGCCTATACCCGGCTGCACCTGCTGTTATATACGCTGCTGCTGTTTGCGGTCGCCATGCTGCCGGTCGGCACCGGGATGGGCGGCTGGATCTATCTGCTCGGCGCCGCGCTGCTGGGCGCGCGTTTCATCCAGTATGGCTGGCGGCTTCACCGCCGCTATAGCGACGCCCTGGCGAAAGAAACCTTCCGCTACTCGATCTGGTACTTGGGCCTGCTGTTCGCGGTCATGCTGGTCGACCACTATTATCGAATACCCATTTGATTTATATGACAATTTGAGCTTCTATCTGGATATTCAGAGAGGATTGTTTTATATTGAGTCCAATCCATTCGCAGGCGCACGAGATGATCCTCTCCCGAACCAGCCAGTATGCCGTGCAGGCGTTGATCTACATGGCCACCCAGCCGAACGCCACTCCGGTTTTGAACAAGGATATCGCGAGCCAGCTCGGGGTGCCGGCGCCGTATCTGGCCAAGATCCTGCAAAGCCTGGCCAAGGGCAACCTGCTGTTTTCCTTCCGCGGCCGTCTGGGCGGTTTCTGTCTGCGCGACGGTGGCGACAAGATCACGCTGATGCAGATTCTGCTGCTGACCGAAGGCCCGGCGTTCACCCAGAACTGTTTGCTCGGGCTAAAAAAATGCAGCGACGAAACCGCGTGCCCGCTGCATTTCCGCTGGGTTCCGGTGAAGAAGAAAATCATCGACCTGCTGGAGGAGACGACCCTGGAAAAGCTGGCGAAAGCCGTTGAATCCGGCAAGTACCGGCTGGCTGACGTTCCCGGGATGATGTTCGAACAGATCAAGTCATGAGACGCTGGTTCGCCGCAGTCTGCGTGCTGACTGCGCTCGTCCTCGGAGGGTGCAACAAGTCCCCGCAAGCAACCCCGTTCCAGGCGACCGATATCACCGGTGCCGAGTTCGCGCGTGACTTCAGGCTGACCGACCACAACGGCAGCGTACGGACCCTGGCGGATTTCAAAGGCAAGGTGGTCGCGATCTTTTTCGGCTACATCCATTGCCCGGACGTCTGTCCGACCACGCTGGCGGACTTCTCGGCCGCGCTCCAGCAATTGGGGCCGCAGGCCGAACAGGTACAGGTCATATTCGTGACGGTCGATCCGCAGCGCGACACGCCGGAATTGCTCAAGCTATTCGTTCCGGCCTTCAATCCGGATTTCCTCGGTATGTACACCGATGCCGAATCCCTGCGCCGCCTGGCCAAGGAATACAAAGTGGTCTATCAAAAGACCTCGGTGAAGGCGGGGGACGATTACCTGATCGACCACAGCGCCGGCACCTACCTGTATGACCCGCAGGGACGTCTGCGACTGCTGGTGCCCTATGGCAGTAGTTCCGATATGATCGTTCACGACCTGAAAGCCCTGTTGGCCTCATCCTGAACAGGGCTTTGGCTTGCGATCTGCGATCGGCCCGGCATATAATTCCGCAGCTTTTCAATATAAGCATATGCTGTTTAAAGTGCGGCCAGCCGCACGATTTCAGGTCCACAGGAGCAAGCGATGACGGTAAGCACATATGCCGGGGCAGAGCAGTACAACTTTGATGTCGTCAAGAAATTCGCCGTCATGTCGCTGGTGCTGGCAGTGTTCGGCATGTTTGTGGGAGTGTGGATCGCTTCCGAGCTGGCCTGGCCGTTCCTGAATTTCGACAGCCCTTATTTTTCGTTCGGACGTTTCCGTCCGGTCCACACCACTTCGGTGATCTTCGGTTTCGGGGGGTCGGCACTGTTCGCCACCTCCTACTACGTCGTTCAGCGCACCTGCCAGACCCGCCTGATTTCAGACGGCATGGCCAGCTTCACCTTCTGGGGCTGGATGGCGATCATTGTCCTGGCCGACATCAGCTATGTGCTCGGCTACACCCAGGCGCGCGAATACGCCGAGATGGAATGGCCGATCGACCTGCTGATCGAAGTGGTGTGGGTGACCTACCTGATCGTGTTCGTTGGCACCATCATGCGTCGCAAGCAGCCGCATATCTACGTGGCCAACTGGTTCTATCTGGCCTTCATCCTGGCCACGGCGCTGCTGCATACCTTCAACAACCTGGCGATGCCGGTCGATCTGTTCTCGATGAAGTCCTACAGCCTGTTCTCCGGCACCCAGGACGCAATGACGCAGTGGTGGTACGGCCATAACGCGGTTGGTTTCTTCCTGACCGTCGCCTTCCTCGGGATGATGTACTACTTCGTTCCCAAGCAGGCCGGCCGCCCGATCTATTCGTACCGTCTGTCGATCGTCCACTTCTGGGCGATCTCGTTCATGTACATGTGGGTGGGCGCGCACCATCTGCACTGGACCGCGCTGCCCGACTGGACCTCGTCGCTGGCCGCCGCCTTCTCGATTCTGCTGCTGATGCCCTCGTGGGGTGGCATGATCAACGGCATCATGACGCTGTCGGGTGCGTGGGACAAAATGCGCACCGATCCGGTGATGCGTTTCATGATCGTCGCGCTGTCCTTCTATGGCATGTCGACCTTCGAAGGCCCGATGATGTCGCTGAAGGAAGTCAATGCGCTGTCGCACTACACCGACTGGACCGTGGGCCACGTTCACTCCGGCACGCTGGGCTGGCTGTCCATGATCACCTTTGGTTCGCTGTATAACATGATGCCGGCGCTGTGGAATACCAAAATGTACAGCCGCAAGCTGATCGAATGGCATTTCTGGCTCGCCACCATCGGCATCGTGCTGTACATCGTCTCGATGTGGATTTCCGGCATCACCCAGGGCCTGATGTGGCGTGCGTTCGACGAGTTCGGCAACCTGCAGTATTCGTTCGTCGAGTCGGTGGCGGCGATGATGCCCTTCTACGCGATGCGCGCAATTGGCGGCATGTTTTTCCTGGCCGGCACCACGCTGATGGCTTACAACATGTTCATGACCATCCGTCAGGGCAAGCGCGAGAACGCGGCGCTGGAAGCGAGTGTGGCTGCCAAGCTGGCACCCGCATGAATCAGGAACGATCAACATGAACTTGAACTTCAAACACGAATGGGTTGAAACGAACATCGGCCTGATGGCGGTGTTAACCATGCTGGCGATCAGCATCGGCGGCCTGGTGGAAATCGCGCCGCTGTTCTTCATCGACAAGACCATCGAAAAAGTCGAGGGGGTCCGTCCCTACACGCCGCTGGAACAGCGCGGTCGCGACATTTATATGCGCGAAGGCTGTTACGGCTGCCACTCGCAGATGATCCGCCCGTTCCGCGACGAGAAATTACGCTATGGCCATTATTCGCTGGCGGCCGAGTCGCAGTACGACCACCCCTTCCAGTGGGGCTCCAAGCGTACCGGTCCCGATCTTGCGCGGGTCGGAGGCAAGTACTCCAACGAATGGCATGTGCAGCACATGGTCGCGCCGCGCTCGATGGTGCCCGAGTCGGTGATGCCGAACTATCCCTGGCTGCTGTCGACGCCGCTGGATATCTCCGATGTGGGCGCTCGGATGAAGGCGCTGCGCCGGGTGGGCGTGCCGTATTCGCTGACCCAGGCGGAATATGAAGCCAACGTCAAGGAATTCAGTGAAACCGTCGCCCGCCAGCTGCATATCCCCGATGCGCAGAAGAACCTGATCGAGCAGGCCAACTTCGGCAACTACGACGGCGATCGTTCCGGTATTTCGGAAATGGACGCGCTCGTTGCCTACCTGCAGGTGCTGGGTACGATGATCGATTTCAGCAAGTACGCCGACGATGCCTTCGTCGAAACCCGCTGATCCAGCCCGGCCGGAGTCTTGCAGATGGAATGGCTGATGTGGTTTTCAAAACCCGAGAACACCAAGCCTCTGGCCTTGATCATTTTTTTCTTCACCTTTATTGGCATCGTGGTCTACGTCTACGGTAGCAAGAAGCGGAGCAAGGAAATCGAGTCCCACCGCAACATACCGTTTCTCGACGATCAGCCTGGCGATCTGGACGACACGAAGGACAAGCAATGAGCGAGCAACAACGACAATCCCAAACCGTGCAGACGACAGGCCATACCTGGGACGGCGACCTGCAGGAATACAATAATCCGCTACCGGCGTGGTGGGTCTACACGTTTTATGCCACGGTGGTGTTTTCCATCGTGTACTGGATCATCTATCCGTCGTGGCCGGTGGGTAAAGGCTGGATTGGCGGAGCGTCGACGATCACCTACGTCAACAGCGAAGGGGAAACCAAAACCCACAGCTGGAACACCCGCGCGCTGCTGCAGAAGGACCTGAATCAGGCGGCTGCGGCGCAGAAGCCCTATTTCGACAAAGTGTCGGCGATGTCCTACGAGCAGATTGCCCGCGACCCGGAGATGAACGGCTTCATCCTGTCCGCGGGCAAGGTGCTGTTTGCCGATAATTGCGCAGGCTGCCACCAGGCCGGCGGCCAGGGTGTACCCGAGTTCTTCCCCAATCTGACCGACGACGACTGGCTGTACGGCGGTTCGTTCGACGTGATCCACCAGACGCTGATGGACGGGCGCCGCGGTTATATGCCGGCGTTCAACGAAGTGCTCTCGGGCCCGCAGATCGACCAGTTGGCCCACTACGTGGCCGCACTATCCGGTATCGAACACGATGGCGCCAAGGCCGCAGCCGGCAACGCGCTGTTTCATAGCGAGACTGCAGCCTGCTACTTCTGCCACGGTAATGACGCCCGGGGTCGTCAGAATCTCGGCGCCCCCAACCTGACCGACACCATCTGGCTGTGGGCCAACGTGCCGACGGCGCCGGGTGCCGAAGGCAAGGTCGCAGCGATTCGCGGCGTCATTGCCAACGGCCTCAATAGGGGCGTGATGCCGGCCTGGGCGGGACGGCTGTCGCCGGAACAGATCAAGGTCTTGACGGTCTATGTCCATGAACTGGGCGGTGGCCAGTAACACCGCAGCGTGAATTGCTGACGTGCAAAGCCCCCGCTCCAGGGGGCTTTTGTTTCCCCATTCTCCCGTCGATCGGACCATGCAGACAGGCTTAGACGACCAACCCGGGTTGTACCAGAAACGTATTCCCATCTTCACGCGCTCGGTGAAGGGACCGTTTCGCCGGTTCAAGACGTCGGTGCTGGTACTTGCCTACGCGATTTATTTCCTGTTGCCCTGGCTGCCGTGGTCGCGTCTGGATGCGCCGGCGCAAGCGGTATTGTTCGACGTCCCGGGTCGTCGTTTTCTGATTTTCGGTTTGACGGTGTACCCGCAGGACGTGGTCTGGCTGGCGCTGCTGTTGTTCATTGCGGCGATCCTGTTGTTTTTCGTCACCGGGCTGTTCGGCCGCGCGTTCTGCGGCTACTTCTGCTTCCAGACCCTATGGACCGATTTCTTCATCTGGATCGAACACAAGATCCAGGGCGAGCGCCCGGCACGCACCCGCCTGTACCGGCAGCCATGGAATCGCGAAAAATTTCTTAAAGTTGGCGGCACGCATGCTGTGTGGCTGCTGGCTTCGTTCTGGACCGGGATCAGCTTCATCGCCTACTTTACCTACGCGCCACAACTGGTCGTGGACTTCTTCAGCGGGCAGGCCGCAGCCGTGGCCTACATCACCGTCGGGATCCTGACGCTTTCGACCTATGCCTCAGCCGGATTGATGCGCGAGCAGATCTGCACCTACGTCTGTCCGTACGGCCGGTTCCAGAGCGTCATGTACGAACCCGAAACCCTGGCCGTGCATTACGACGTCAAGCGGGGCGAGGCGGAACACGGCCGTGCGCCCGCGCGCGCCGGCCAGCGCACCCTGGCCGAGCGCCATGAAAAAGGTCTGGGCGACTGCGTCGATTGCAGCCTGTGCGTGCAGGTCTGTCCGGCCGGCATCGATATCCGCGATGGTCTGCAGTACAAATGCATTTCCTGCGGCCTGTGTATCGATGCCTGCAACAGCATCATGGATTCGTTCGATTTTCCGCGCGGGCTGATTCGCTATGACTCGGAACAGAACCTCGCCGCCGAGACGCCGGCCAGGCCCAGGGTGCAATGGAAGCGGCTGAAAACCGTCGGCTACGGCGTGGCGCTGGTGCTGATGAGCGGCTATCTCGTCTATAGCATCAGTACGCGTGGCAGCTTCGACCGCGCCGTCAACCAGGTGCGCCAGCCACTTTACGTGGTGCTGTCAAATGGCGACATCCGTAATCGCTACCAGATCCGTGTGACCAACAAGGCGGCGGCCGACCAGACTTATGTGATCAGTGCGAAAGGGATCCCGGCGGACGCACTCGATCTGGGCAACTTCCATGAGATCACGGTCAAGCCGGGGCATAGCGGCCTGGTACAGGCCAGCGTGCGGCTGCCGCCGGCACAGGCGCTGCAAACCCGGCATTTCGAACTGCTGATCACGCCGCAGGGCAAGCCTGCCGAAGCGCGTTCCGAAACCGTCCGTTTCGACAGCCCGAGCCCACGCCCATGAACACGATGATCACCCTGTTTGGCGGACTGGCCGCGGTGCTGGCCCTGTATGCCGTCGGCGGCCTGTTCCGCAGTCTTCCGCCGGTGCTGCGCGCGGCTCTTGCCGGCCTCGTTCCGCTGGTCGTGTATTTCGCCCTCATCGTTGGTCGCTGGCCGGGGCTCGATGTGGTCGCGATACACATCTCGGTTTTTCTCGCCGCGGCGCTGGTCCTGTTCGCCCTGAGCCAGTTCCATCGCCGCGGCGGCGGGCGCATGCATTGGGCGCCTAAATTGCTGACCGGCTTTTTCATCGGGCTGGTGTTTGTCAACGGCTCGCTCCTCTACATCGCAACCAACGGCCTGCCCGAGCCGGTCGCACACTGGTGGCTGGGGAGTGACGGCGGGGCGGTCTACAGTGGCTTTTCCGGCGTGGTCACGCACGACCCGAACGCCGCGAAGGCGGTCTCGTCGGAGCTGAGCGCGGCGCACCGTGAGTCCGTGCTTGGCTGGCGGGTCGAAGTGTCAGGGCTCGACCGCAGCGGCAACTCGCGCCTGGTGCGGATCCGGGTCAAGGACCGCACCGGACTGCCGGTCGACGGCGTGCTTGCCGAATTGCGCCTGCAGCGGCCAGGCGCGGTGGCCCCGACCCTCACGCTGCCGCTGGATGCAGTCGAGGCGGGCGTCTATGGCGGGGCGCTGATGCTGCCTGGCGACGGGCGCTGGCTGGTCGAACTGCGCCTGATGCGCGATGGCAAGCTGCATTACCAGGATATTCAGGAACTGCTGACGCCATGAGCGGCGTCCTGGTTTTCTTGTTTATTTTGTCCGGCGTTTTCGTGCTGCTGATCGTCTTTGGTGTGCTCTGGTCGATCAAGAGCGGTCAGTTCGACGACCTGGAAGGCCCGGCCGAACGCATCCTGATGGACGACGACGATCCCCTGCTGCCGACGCACCGCTTGAGCAACAAGGACGAATAAATTAAGATCAATCAACTTTAGATGGAGTGCGCGCGATGAAACAGATGCTGACTTTTCAGGGTCTTCCAATGCTGGTAGTGGTGGTGATGATCGTCTGGGCTTGGATCAGCCTTATTTCCGTGCTGGTCGCGTCATTTTTCTGATCGAACCCCGTGCCAGACAAATCAGCCTCACGATTCGGGGCTGATTTTTTTGGTGCGACGCTATTCTCGTTTCGCCGTCACCACTCGGCACGAAATTGCAGCCCCCACACCGGCGTCGCGTGGCGCAGGTAGGCGGGGCGACCGGCAGCCACGTCATCCGTCGCCATTACCGGCAACGGTAGCCCAACTGGCTGCCAGCGCAGCGTCGCCTTGACCCCGAACAGGCGATCGGTTTCTGCGCTGAGCACGCCCAATGGATCGGTGACGACCAGCAGCGTCTTGTCTGACCAGCTGAGTGCGCCGGACTTGGCGCGGATGCGGGCGCGTAACGGCGTGAACAGGTATTCGCCGACGAGCGCGCCGGCCACCGGCGTCACCACCAGATCCTGCGCCGAAACAGGTTCGGCCAGCGCCTCCGCGCCGTACTCGAAAATCGCTGACAACAGCGCCGAGTACCAGAAGGCCTGGGCCCGGTCGAGACCGCGCTCCCGTGCCTGGACGTAATAGGCGCCGCCCCAGTATGGGTGCAGCACGTAGTTGAGCCACCAGCGGTCATCGTCCCATACCGGCCGGCTGATATTGTTGCGCCACTTCTCGAAGCTGTAGTTCCTCTTCTGTTCGCGATCCCAGCCCGAAACGCTCTCCGGGGCTACGTACAGCACCGCAATCGCACCAAACTGGTAACCGAGGAAGTAGCCGATATCGCGACGGACATCCCCCCAGTCCGGTTTGTCGGGCGTTACTCCCCGCCAGTCGTAGCCCGCCGCCCGCACTTCAGTGGGCTCTTGCAGGGCCAAGTTTTGGCCGATGAACGGGGCATACGCCGCCGATAGCGGCACCGGCGGGCGCGAGGCCAAGCCTGCAAGTTCGGTGGCTACGACGGTCGCCGGCGACAGGACGCAGATGGCACTGAAAGCCAGGCCGAGGCGGGCGCTAAGCGTTTGCATCAGGGCCATCGAGGTGCAGGATGTGGCGATCGGGACGCGGCATCAAATCGGGGTGTCATCAAGACCCTGGCAAATCGGTGTTGACTGCGGGGCGAGTCGCATTGTGCTGCAGGATCGGCGCCATGCCAACAGAAACGGGGCCAACAGGAAGGGCACGGGTCAAGCGCGGCACAAGAAAAAGCCCCGCGGCTGCGGGGCTTGTCTGGAGGATTGCAATCAGGCCGGGATCAGCGCACGCATTTTTTGCAGCGCGCGTGCCTCGATCTGGCGAATTCGCTCGGCCGAGACGCCGTATTCGGCGGCCAGTTCATGCAGCGTTGCCGCTTCGCCCTCGGTCAGCCAGCGCGCCTTGATGATGTGGCGGCTGCGCTCATCCAGCGTTTCAAGCGCATCCTGCAGGCCGGTATGGTGCAGGCGCTCGGTCTGCTCGCGCTCCAGAAGCTGCGCCGGATTCTCGTCCGGGCTCGCCAGATAGGCCAGCGGACTGTAGGACTCTTCGCCGTCGTCGACGCTCGGGTCGATCGGGACGTCGTGTCCCGACATCCGCGTTTCCATTTCCAGCACGTCCTTGCGGCTGACCTTGAGTTCGCGCGCGATGTCGTCGGCCTGGCTGAGGGTCAGGGCATTGAGCGACTTTTTCAGACTGCGCAGGTTGAAAAACAGCTTGAGCTGCGGCTTGGTGGTGGCCACCTTGACCAGACGCCAGTTCTTCAGCACGTATTCGTGGATTTCCGCGCGGACCCAGTGCAAGGCGAACGACACCAAGCGCACGCCGCGGTCCGGGTCGAAACGCTTGACCGCCTTCATCAGGCCGACATTGCCCTCCTGGATCAGGTCGGCATGCGGCAGCCCGTAGCCCAGATACTGGCGTGCCACACTCACCACCACGCGCAGATGCGAGACCACCAGCTTGCGGGCCGCCTCGACGTCTTCCTGGTCGTGCCAGGCGCGCGCCAGCCGCTGCTCGTCTTCCAGACTGAGCATCGGATAGCGGTTGACCGTCTGGATATAGCTGTCCAGGCTGTACGCCGCAGGTATGGGTAAGGACATTGTTTCACTCATGGTTTGAAATACCCCCTTGCAAATGATTTTAGCACTCCCGATATAAGAGTGCTAAGCAGGGGGAGAGTTCCGCGGTGCGCCGAAATCAGGGTAACTCAGCGGGTTGCTTCGACCTGGCGCAGCGCGCGGGTCACCGACAGCCAGGCGCCGAGCCAGCCGAACAGGGTGGTCATCCCCAGCACCACGGCGATTTCGAGGCTGCCCGGCGGCTGTAACTGGAAGCCTGATCCATACAGGCTGGCCAGATGTTCGACCGGGGCGTGCAGCACTCCGCCCGCCAGCGCCAGCACCCCGCCCGCGGCCAGGCCGCCGAGCAGACCCTGCAATGCGCCCAGATACAGGAACGGCCGGCGGGCGTAGCGGTCGGTCGCGCCGATCAGACGGCTGACCTGAATTTCGTCGCGCCGGGTGAGCACCTGGGCGCGAATGGCATTGCCCGAGATCGCAACCAGCGCGATGGCGAACAGGCCGGCGAGCAGCCATACCCCGGTGCGGCCGATGGCGAGCGCGGCTTGCAGGCGCTCGGCCCACTCGCTGTCGAGATGCGTGTCGGCCACCCCCGGCAATTTGGCCAGCTCGTCGGCAACCCGGGTCAGGCCCTCGCGAGTCGCCGCCCGCGGGCGCACCACCCAGGCGTCCGGCAGCGGGTTGTCGGTGAGGCCGGCGGTGATGTCCGCCAGATCCTGCGCGGCGCTCAGCGCGGCCAGCGCGGCCTCCTTGGTCACCAGCCGGGCCTGGGCGATGTCGGACTGTTTCATCCGTGCGGCGATGGCCTGTTTCTGTGCAGTCGTCGCCGCGGCATCGAGGAAGACGCTGATCTCCGGCTGCGCGGGCAGGTCGCCCGCCACCTGGTTGAGGTTGCCGAGGATCAGGTAGAGCCCGCTCGGCAGGCTGATCGCCACCCCCATCGCCAGCGCGGTGAGGAGGCTGGCGACAGGTTGCGCACGCAGCCGGCGGATCGCCGAAGCCAGCGCATGCTTCTGGTGGCGGAGCCAGCCGATCATGGCGCGACCTCGACCCGGCCGTGATCCAGATGCAGGATGCGGCCGCCGAGCGCGGCGATGGCGCGGTCGTCGTGGGTGGCGATCAGCAGCGTGGTGCCGACCCGATGAAAATCGCGGAACATCGCCATGATGTCGGCGGCGTAGCCGGCGTCGAGATTGCCGGTGGGTTCGTCGGCCAGCAGCAGCGCGGGGCGGCTGACCAGCGCGCGGGCGATGCACAGGCGCTGCTGTTCGCCGCCGGAGAGGCTGACCGGATTGGCTTTCTCGCGATTGAGCAGGCCGACCTTGTCGATCACCGCGCGCGCACGCTTCAGCGCCTCGCGGCGGTCGAAGCCGGCGATGTCGAGCGGCAGCACCACGTTTTCGATCACGTTGCGGTCGAACAGCAGCTTGTGGTCCTGGAACACCAGCCCGATATTGCGCCGCAGATAGGGCACCGCGCGGTGCGACAGGCGGCTGATGTTCTGGCCGCTGACCGACAGCACGCCGCTGGTGGGGCGCTCGATCGCGGCGATAAGCTTCAGCAGGGTGCTTTTGCCAGCGCCGGAGTGGCCGGTGAGAAAAACCAGTTCGCCCTGTTCGATGCCGAGGCTGACGCCGGACAGGGCCTCATGGCCGCCGGGATAGCGTTTGGTGACCTGGCTGAACTGGATCATGCGCGGAGTGGTTTCAAAGCGGGAAGATGGCCTCGACGAATTCGCGTGCATCGAACGGCCGCAGGTCGTCGACGCCTTCCCCCACACCGATGTAGCGCACCGGGATCGGCCGCGCCTGGGCGATCGCGGCGATCGCGCCACCCTTGGCGGTGCCGTCGAGCTTGGTCAATGCCAGACCGGTCACGCCGAGCGCGTCGTCGAAGGCCTTGACCTGGGTGACGGCGTTCTGCCCGGTGTTGGCGTCGAGCACCAGCAGCACTTCGTGCGGCGCACCGGGGGCGGCTTTCTCGATCACCCGTTTGACCTTGCGGATTTCTTCCATCAGGTTCAGCTGGGTCGGCAGGCGGCCGGCGGTGTCGGCCAGCACCACGTCGATACCACGCGCCTGTGCGGCCTGGATCGCGTCGAAAATCACCGCCGCGGAATCGCCCTTTTCCTGGCTTACCACGGTCACGTTGTTGCGTTCACCCCAGACCTGCAATTGTTCGCGCGCCGCCGCGCGGAAGGTGTCGCCCGCCGCCAGCAGCACCGACAGGCCCTGCGACTGATACAGCTTGGCGAGCTTGCCGATGGTGGTGGTCTTGCCGGCGCCGTTGACCCCGGCGAGCATCACGATGAATGGCTTGTGCGGGGTGACGTCGAGCGGCGCCTGCAGTGGCGCGAGCTGGTCGACCAGCGCCTGCTTCAGCGCGGCCTGCAGGTCGGAGGCCTCGGTCAGCCCTTCGCGGCGCACCTTTTTCTGCAGGGTGTCGAGCAGCGCCTGGGTGGCGTCGACGCCGATGTCGGCGGTGATGAGGATGGTCTCAAGTTCCTCGAACAGTTCGGCGTCGATCTTGCGGCCCACGCCGAACACGCTGCCCAGCTGGCCGCCGAGGCGGTCACGGGTCTTGGCGAGCCCCTGCTTGAGGCGCTGCGCCCAGCCCGGGCGAGACGCGACCGGCGCGGCGTCGGCAGGAGCGGGGCGCGTGTCGGGCGATACCAGGCTTGGTTCAGGCTGTGCCAGAATCGGTTCGGGCGGCGCCGGCGGCTGGTCGGACGCGGCCTTCTCCACTACCGGAGCGGGTTTGGACTTGAAGAAACTAAACACGGATCAATGCAGTCATCACAACGGGTTGACGGACGCGGTATCTTATCATTCAGGCATCGGGTTCCGCCTGGGCTTCGGCTCACGCGGAATCGGACCTTGCCGGACTTATTCGAACAGGAGTGAAGACATGCATCGCAGGTGGGGAATACTGCTGACGCTGCTGCTGGGCAGCGCGCAGGCGGCGGTGACCGACGTCACGCTGGACAACGGGATGCGGGTGATCGTGCAGGAGGACCATCGCGCGCCGGTGATGGTGTCGCAGGTGTGGTACCGCGCCGGGTCAATCGACGAATTCAACGGCACCACGGGCGTCGCCCACGTGCTCGAACACATGATGTTCAAGGGGACGCAGACCGTGCCGCCGGGCGAGTTTTCCAAACGCATTGCTGCCGCCGGGGGGCGTGAAAACGCCTTCACCAGTCGCGACTACACCGCCTATTTCCAGCAGATGCAGAAAGACCGGCTGGAACTGGCGATGCAGCTGGAGGCCGACCGCATGACCAATCTGGTTATCAGCGACGAACTCTTCGCCAAGGAAATCCAGGTGGTGATGGAAGAGCGCCGGCTACGCACCGACGACAAGCCACAGTCGGTGACCTACGAGCGCCTGATGGCGACCGCCTACCAGGAACATCCGTATCGCCGGCCGATCATCGGCTGGATGAACGATCTGGAGAACATGACCGGCCAGGACGCACGCGACTGGTACGCGCGCTGGTATGCCCCCAACAACGCCACGCTGGTGGTCGCGGGTGACGTCACGGCCGACGAGGTGATCGCGCTTGCCAAGCGCTATTTCGGCGTGCTGCCGGCGCGCGAGTTGCCGGTGCGCAAGCCGCAGCTCGAGCCGCAGCAGATCGGCAAAAAACGCATCGTGGTGAAGGCGCCGGCGCAATTGCCCTATCTGCTGATGGCCTGGCATGCGCCCACGCTCAGGGACTGGCAACACGACACCACGCCCTACGCGCTGCAGATCCTTGCCGGCGTGCTGAGCGGCAACGATTCGGCCCGGCTGCAAAAAGCGCTGGTAAAAACCCAGCGGATCGCGGTCAACGCGAGCGCGGGTTACGACGCGGTCGCGCGCGGCCCCGGCCTGTTCATGATCGACGCCACCCCGGCGGACGGCAAGTCGGTGGCCGCGCTGCAGCAGGCGATCCGCGCGGAAATCCGGTTGATCCAGCGCGAAGGCGTCAGCGAGGCGGAACTTGCGCGGGTCAAGGCGCAGGTGATCGCGGCCGACGTCTATCAGCGCGATTCGCTGTTCTACCAGGCGATGCAGCTGGGCGAGTACGCGACCACCGGCTTGCCGCCCGAGGCGCTCGCCGGGCGGGTCGACCGCTTGCGCGCCGTCACCGCCGGCGAGGTCCAGGCCGCGGCGCAGCAATGGCTGCAGGACGACCGGCTGAGCGTGGCCGAACTCGAGCCTCAGGCGCTGACGCCGCAACCGGCCCGTGCCGCCGTACCGGGAGTGCGTCATGTCAATTAAACAGTTCCTCCTCGCCCTGCTGCTGGGCCTGCCGCTGTCGACACAGGCGGCGCTGGCGATCCAGCACTGGCAGACGCCGCAGGGTGCGCGGGTTTATTTCGTCGAAAGCCACGAACTGCCAATTCTCGATATCGCGGTCAATTTCCCCGCCGGCAGCGCGCGCGATCCGGCCGGCAAGGCGGGTCTCGCCCAGTTGACCCATATCCTGCTCGATCAGGGTGCGGGCGGCCTGACCGACACCGCCATCGCGCATCGCCTGGCCGATGTGGGGGCCTTGCTGGGCGGCGACTTCGACCGCGACCGGGCTGGCGTCACCCTGCGCACGCTTTCGTCCAGCGCCGAAAAGACCGTGGCGCTCGACACCCTGGTGCGGGTGTTGCAGCGCCCCGATTTCCCGCCGGCAGTGGTCAAGCGCGAGAAAGCGCGCCTGATTTCGGCCATCCGTGAAGCCGAGGCGGACCCCGGAACGGTCGCGGGGAAGGCGTTTTATCGTGCGATCTACGGCGACCACCCGTACGCGCACGATGAATCGGGCGAGCCCGCCACGCTCGAACCGCTGACCCGCGGCGACCTGCAGACCTTCTATCGGGCGCACTACAGCGCCCCCAACGCGGTAATCGCGCTGATGGGCGATATCTCCCGCAGCGAGGCCGAGGCGATCGCGCTGCGGCTGGCTAGCGGACTGTCCGGTGCGGCGGTCCTGCCGGAATTGTCCAAACCTTTATCGCCGCCGGCGTCCGAGCGGCGCATCGATCACCCTTCGACCCAAAGCCACGTGCTGGTGGGGGCGCTGGGGATGGCGCGCGACGACCCCGACTATTTCCCGCTGTTTGTCGGCAACTATGTGCTGGGCGGAGGCGGCTTCGATTCGCGGCTGCTGCGCGAGGTGCGCGACAAGCGCGGCTACGCCTATAGCGCCTACAGCTATTTCATGCCGATGATGGAAGCCGGGCCGTTCCAGCTCGGCCTGCAGACCAAGCTGGAGCAAACCGACGCCGCGCTGAAGGTGGCGCTGGACACGCTGCGGCAGTTCGTCGCCGAAGGTCCCAGCGAAGCCGAGCTCGAACAGGCGCGGTCCAACCTCACCGGCGGATTTCCGCTGCGCATCGACAGCAACCGGAAAATCCTTGGCTACCTGTCGATGATCGGCTTCTACAAGTTGCCGCTCGACTATCTGGATACCTGGGTCGACCAGGTCAATGCGGTCGACGTCGCGGCAGTAAAGCAGGCGTTTGCCCGCCGCATCGACCCCGACAAGCTGGTGACCGTGGTGGTGGGCGGTGCGCGCTAAGCAGGCGGCGCCCAAGCGCGCGCATGGCGCACCCAACCGGGTGCGCATCATCGGCGGCCAGTATCGCCGCCGTCTGCTGGATTTTCACGACAGCGGCGGGCTGCGCCCCACCCCCGACCGGGTACGCGAGACCGTATTCAACTGGCTGGGCCAGGATCTGCCGGGCTGGAGCTGTCTCGACCTGTTCGCCGGCAGCGGTGCGCTGGGTTTCGAGGCCGCCTCGCGCGGGGCGGGACGGGTGGTGATGGTCGAGCGCGACCCCAAGGCGATCGACGCGCTGGAAAAGAACCGTGCACTGCTGGCGGCGAACCAGATCGACATCGTGCGCGCCGATGCGCTCGCCTGGCTGGCGAACAATCGCGAGACCTTCGACCTGGTTTTCGTCGATCCACCTTTCGGCGCCAATCTGGTCGAACCGGTGCTCGCTGGACTTGCCGTCCATCTCAAACCGGGCGGCCACGCCTACATCGAGCACGAGGCGAAGCTGATCGCCCCACCCGGACTTATCATGCACCGTAGCGGGCGCGCGGGGCGCTCGCATTTTGCGCTACTGATCAAGGATGATTGACCGATGCTGACCGCCGTCTATCCTGGCACCTTCGACCCCATCACCCGCGGCCACGAGGATCTGGTGCGGCGCGCGGTGCGCCTGTTCGACTGCGTCATCGTCGCGGTGGCCGAATCGCGCAACAAGCAGCCATTTTTTTCGATCGAGGAACGCGTGGCGATGTCGCGCGACGTGCTGGCCGACGTGCCGCAGGTTCGGGTGGAAGGCTTTTCCGGTCTGCTGATCGATTTTGTCGCCGAGCAGGGGGCGATTGCGGTGTTGCGAGGGCTGCGTGCCGCGTCCGATTTCGAATACGAATTCCAGTTGGCGGGGATGAACCGCAATCTCAAGCCCGAGATCGAAACCCTGTTCCTGACGCCGTCTGACCAGTACATGTTCATTTCTGCCAGCATGATCCGCGAGATCGCGCAACTGGGCGGCGACGTCTCGCCGTTCGTCCACCCATTGGTGGCACAGCGATTAAGTGAGAAAATAAGCGGAAACTGATATGACCTGGAGAACCTCATGGCCCTGCTGATCACGGACGAGTGCATCAACTGCGACGTCTGCCTGCCCGAATGCCCGAATGAAGCCATTTCCCAGGGCGACGAAATTTATATCATCGATCCCAACAAGTGCACCGAATGCGTCGGCCACTTCGATACCCCGCAGTGCGTCGAGGTGTGCCCGGTCGACTGTATTCCCTTGAATCCCGACTACCCCGAAACCAAGGAACAGCTGCAGGAGAAATTCCTCCGCCTGACCGCGGACAAGTAGGTTCTGTTCAGGCGCTTCTGGCCAGCCGCACCGCGGCCAGATTGTCGGACAGGGCGTCGTTGATGCGTACATTGATGCGCGCCAGGTGGTCGAGCTGGTCGCTCACGGTTCCGATTTCGGCCTCGAGTTCGGCGATCCGGTCGTCCAGCGTTTCGGTCGCCGCGTGGATCCGGCTGACGCTTTCCAGGCGGCGCTTCAGCTGGATCTTGTGTTCGCGCACCTGGGTCTCCATCGGTGCAATCAGCGCCTTCAGCCAGGATTCGGTTTCGCTGTTGGCAAGCTCGAACACCTGCACCACCTTGCTCGCCAGGGTCTCGAAGAAACGCGCAGTCAGCTGGTGCTGGCCCAGGGTCAGCATCTTGAAGACCGTATTGAAGCGCTCCTCGAAAATGCGCTCCAGCCGCATCATTTCCTTGCGGTATCGGTGCAGGCTGTGGTCGGGCGGGTTGACCGCAGCCAGACCGTGCTCGTCGCTGAATTTCTGATACATCGCGGTCATCATGGCGCGAATTTCCTTGATGATCTCGCTGGATGCGTACAGGTTGCCGTCAAGCTGGCTGAAGAAACGTCCCATCGCCTCGCGCAGGCCGGAACTGAAATGGCTTTTCTCCATCGCCTGCCGGGTGTGCCGCACTTCGCCGCGTAGCGCTTCCATGCCCAGCCGCTGGCGCAGGGTTTCGACCTGCGAGGCGAATACGTTGCGCAGCGCATTGAACTGCTGCAGGCCGCGTTCGAACTGCTGCTTGTCTTCGTTGGCCTTGACCATCATGTGCTGGATCACATCGCGGTTCTTGCCGCGCAGCCCTTCCAGTTCGTCGACCTGATCCTGGAGGCTGGCGAGCCGGGTTTCCAGCAGTTCGGTGGCCTTGACCACCGCATCCTCGACCCCCGCCTGGGTGGATTCACTGACCAGCGATTGCTTGCACGGAATCAGTTCCTGCGACAGCGCCGCTTCCAGTTCGGGCAGCCGGCTCCGTGCCAGCAACTCGGGATTGTTTCGCACCTTGGCAACCAGCGCTTTCTGCGCCGACACCGGGTAGACCTGGCTGGGCGGCAGATCGAGCAGGGCCGCGCTACTGGCGGTTTGCCTGGCGATTTCGGCATCGATGTCGGCCGGGGTCCGGAGTTCGTCCCACAGGCCGTCGATCTTGTTCAGCACCACCAGTCGCGCCCGGCTGGCGCCCTGCACCGGAGCGATGTGGTGGCGCCAGATTTCGATATCGGATTTGGTGACACCGGTGTCGGCGGCCAGCAGGAACAGCACTGCGTGGGCGCTGGGCAGCATGCTCAGCGTCAGTTCGGGCTCGGTGCCGATGGCGTTGAGACCCGGGGTGTCGAGGATGACCAGCCCCTGCTTCAGCAGCGGATGCGGAAAATTGATCAGTGCATGGCGCCAGCGCGGAATCGCGATGCTGCCGTCGCGCGCCAGGCTGCGCATGGTTTCCTCGTCGTTGGGGTTGATCAGGCCGTAGGCTTCGGCGGTGGCGGCGTCGACCGGCATGGTGTCGGCCAGCCGCATCAGCGTCGCACTCATCTCCTCGCCGGAATCGAGGTTGAGCGGGAATTCGGCCCAGGCGTCGGCGTCGCGCCTGAAGTCGGCAATGCTGCCCGGGCGGGTCTTGGTCTCGATCGGCAGCAGCCGCAGCGAGGGGCGGCGAATCGGGTCGAAATACAGTTCGGTGGGGCACATGGTGGTGCGCCCGGCGGACGACGGCAGCACGCGCTGCCGGTAATCGGCAAAGAAAATCGCATTGATGAGTTCGGATTTGCCGCGCGAGAATTCGGCGACGAAGGCCACGTTCAGCGTGTCTTCCTGGAGCCGGCCGAGCAGCTGGTCGAGTTGCCGCTCGGATTCGGCATCGCCCAGTTCCTGCGCGGTGAGCCAGTTGCGCAGTGCCTCGACGCGTACGAACACTGCGTCGCGCCAGGCGCTGTACTGCTCGAATTCGTCAACCAGGGTGGTGGGGTTCATGGGTCGATCCAGCGGATAAGCCACAGATATTTAACGACATGTTAATGACAAACCTGAATTCCGCCAGCGGCAGGCATCAGCGCTGGCAGACCGGGCAGTAGAAAGTGGCCCGCTGACCCAGCACGATGCGGCGGACCGGTGTGCCGCAGGCCTTGCATGGCAAGCCCTGGCGGCCATATACCCGCGTCTGCAGCTGGAAATAGCCGAGCTCGCCGCTGCTGTGGACGTAATCGCGCAGCGAGCTGCCGCCCGCGGCAATCGCCGCCGCCAGCACCTGCTTGATCGCAGCGGTCAGGCGGGCGCAGGCCGGGCGACTGAGTCGGCGTGCAGCGGTGGCGGGACGGATGCCGGCATGGAACAGCGATTCGGACGCGTAGATATTGCCCACGCCGACCACCACCCGCGCATCCATGATGACCTGCTTGATCGCGGTGCCGCGGCGCTGGCATTGCGCGTGCAGGTAGGCCGCGTCGAACGCCGGGGTGAGCGGTTCCGGCCCCAGGTGCGCCAGCAAAGGGTGTTGCGCCACGTCGTCGGTCAGCAGGACCGCTCCGAAACGGCGCGGATCGCGCAGCCGCAGCACGGTGCCGTCGTCGAACTGCCAGTCGAGATGGTCATGGAGGGCGGCCGGCTCGTCGGGCGCGGCGAAGCGCAGGCTGCCCGACATGCCCAAGTGCACGATTTGCGTGGCCGGGCCAAAATCGAACAGCAGGTATTTGCCGCGCCGGGTGAGGCCCTTGAGCGTCAGCCCTGCCAGTTGCAGATCCAGGTCGTCCGGCACCGGCCAGCGCAGGCGCGGGTTACGCACGACAAGCTGCTTGAGCGTGCGTCCCTGCAGGCGCGGCAGCAGGCCGAGGCGGGTGGTTTCAACTTCGGGCAATTCGGGCATGGTGGGGCAAAGGCTGGAGGCGATGAAGCGTTGAAATTGGACGGGCGGCCGATCGACCGGCTGGGAGCCCGTCCCCGTTTTGTTCGGTGAACGGGAACCGAACCGATACACTGTGATTCTATATAACGCGCTGTAACCTCTGAAACCGTTCCCGATTTTGACTAGACGACTTTTCCTGCTGCGGCCGATGATCAGCGGCCCGGCCTTTGCGGCCGATCCTTTCCTGGTGTTCGACCATTTGCAAGCGTCGCCAGCGTTCGACCCGATCAAGGCGCTGCGCGTGCAGTAGGCACACAAGGCTTGCAGGCGAGCCTCTAAGGCTTAGAATCGTGGCAAGCACCCACCCATAAGGCAATTACATGGCACAGCTCAAGACCCTTCCCCTATACGTGGCGCTGGCGCTCGCGGCCGCATGCAGCCAGCCCGGCGTCAGGGTGTCGCAGCCGCCGGTGACCGAATCACAGGCGCAGCAGACGGTCGATCCCTCGGACGATGCCACAGTCGATACTGCGGCCGAGGACGCGGCCAAGGCCAGGGCGCTGGCGGCGTTGCCGAAGCAGCCGCTGACCCCCGATATCCTGTTCAAGTTTCTGGTGGCCGAAGTTGCGGGACAACGCGGTGCGATCGGCGTCGCGCAGTCGACCTATCTCGATCTGGCCCGCGAAACCCGCGATCCACGCATTGCCCGGCGTGCCGCCGAGGTGTCGATGTTCGCGCGCAACCAGGCGGGCGCGCTGGAGGCGACGCGGCTGTGGGCGGCGGCCGAACCCGATTCGGAACGCGCGCAGCAGACGCTGGCGGCGTTACTGCTGAACGCGGGCAAGTTTGACGAGGCGGAACCGGCTCTGCGGATTCTGCTGCAGGAAGACGCGGCCAAGGGTTTTATGCATCTTCAGTCATTGATGGGCAAGACGCGCGACACCCAGGCCACGCTGCAACTGGTCGAACGCCTGGCGGCCGATTACCCGGAGTTGCCGGAAGCGCATTTTGCGGTGGCGCAGGCGGCCGCGAGCGCCGGCCGTTTCGACGTGTCGATCGCCGCCCTGCAGCGGGCCGACCGGCTGCGCCCGGGCTGGGAATCCGCCGCCCTGCTGCGTGCCCAGGTCCTGGCGAAAACCTCGCGTGGCGATGCGCTGAGCTTCCTGCGCGGTTTTCTGGCGGCCCATCCGGACGCGCGCGAAGTGCGGCTTGCGTATGCGCGCGCGCTGGTCAATGCCAACCAGGTGAGCGAGGCGCGCACCGAGTTCACTCGGCTGGTCCGCGATTTCCCGCGCAACGCCGAAGTCAGCTTTGCCGCCGGCTTGCTGTCGCTGCAAATGGGTGACCTCGCCGCCGCCCGCGAGTTGCTGACGCAAACCCTGGAATACGACCCGCGCGAACCCGATACCGTGTATTACTACCTTGGGCAGGTGGCCGAACAGATGAAGCAGCCGGAGACGGCGGCGGCCCACTATGCCGACGTGCGGAGCGGCACCTACCTGGTGTCGGCGCGTGCGCGCCAGGCGGCGCTGCTGGTGCAGGCGGGCAAACTGGACGAGGCACGGACGCTGCTGGCCTTTACCCACGGTGAAAACGACGCGCAAAACGTGCGCCTGGTGCAGGCGCAGGCGGAACTGCTGCGCGACAGCAAAATGTCCAGGGAGGCGTTCGACACGCTGTCCGACGGCATCAAGCGCTTTCCCGATTCGACCAATCTGCTTTACGACCGCGCGATGGTGGCCGAGAAACTGGACAAGCTCGACGTGCTGGAAGCGGATTTGCGCCGCGTGATCGCGCTGCGCCCCGACGATGCCCAGGCCTACAACGCCCTCGGCTATACGCTGGCCGACCGTACCGAGCGGCTGGCCGAGGCGGTCGCGCTGCTGGACCAGGCGCTGAAGCTGGCGCCGGAAGATCCCTTCATCCTCGATAGCGTGGGCTGGGCGCAATACCGTTCGGGCAATCTGGCGCGTGCCCAGGACTATCTCGAGCGCGCCTACAAGCTGCGCCCCGACCCCGAGATCGCAGCGCATCTGGGCGAAGTGCTGTGGGCGCGCGGCCAGCGCGACGAGGCCGGGCGCTTGTGGCAGACCAGCCTGCAGACCCATCCGCAGAACGAAGTGCTGCTGGAAACCTTGCGCCGGCTCAAACCCTGATGCGGCGCCTGACTGCGGCGCTGATGCTGGCGCTGGCATTGGGCGGTTGCGCGACCTCACCGCCGGTTCCGCCTGGCGGCCTCGACGCCCCGCTGCCGGTCAACTGGACCCTCGCGGGGCGTCTTGGCATCCAGACCGACGAGCAGAGCCTGTCGGGGCACATCCACTGGCAACATCGCCCGGAAACCGACGACGTGCTGATGACCTCGCCGCTGGGACAGGGGGTGGCCCGCATCGTGCGCACCGCGGACGGCGTCACCCTCGAACTGCCGAACCAGCCGGCGCAGCACGCGTCCGATGCCGAGGAATTGACCCGTACGGCGCTGGGCTACCGACTGCCGGTCTCCGGGCTGAGCTGGTGGGTGCTGGCGCGGCCGGCGCCTGGCCGGCCGTTTCACGCGACCCATGACGATGCTGGACGTCTCGCCCAGCTCAGGCAGGATGGCTGGGTGATCGACTACCTGCAATATGCCGCCGATGCGCCGCTGCGTCCGCGCAAGCTGGTGGTGGGGCGCGAGGGACTGCAGATCCGCTTGGTGGCGGACAGCTGGCAAGACGAATGAGTCACGCCTACCCGGCCCCCGCCAAGCTCAATCTTTTTCTGCACGTCGTCGGCCGTCGCGCCGACGGCTACCACCTGCTGCAAAGCGTGTTCCGGCTGATCGACCGCGCCGACACCGTTCACCTGGAACTGCGCGACGACGGCCGGGTGGTGCGCGAAGGCGACCTCCCCGGGGTGGCCGAGGACGACGACCTGACCGTGCGCGCGGCACGCCTGCTGCAGGCGCATGCACCTGCAGGCGCCGGCGTGAGTATCCGGCTCGACAAGATTCTGCCGCTGGGTGGCGGGCTGGGCGGCGGCAGTTCGGATGCGGCAACGGTGCTGCTGGCGCTCAATCGTCTGTGGCAGGTTGATCTGCCACGCGAGTCGCTGCAACGCCTGGCACTGCAACTCGGCGCCGACGTGCCGGTGTTCGTGTTCGGCCAGACCGCGTTTGCCGAAGGCGTGGGTGAGATCCTGCACCCGCTAAGCGTGTCGCCGGCGTGGTATGTGGTCTTGACGCCGCCGGTGCAAGTGCCGACCGCAGCAATTTTTGCTGCGCCGGAATTGACACGCAACACGCCACCCCTCAAAATAGCGCCCTTTTCCGCAGGCGTGGGTCAAAAAGCCCTCTACGGGCTTCAGGCCGCCGCAGCTCGGAGCCCTCTTTTTGGGCATAACGATCTGCAGCCGGTGGTCGTTCAGCGCTACCCCGAAGTCGCCCGCCATCTCGCATGGCTGGCGCAATTTGGCGAGGCGCGGATGACCGGTTCGGGCGCCTGCGTGTTTGCATCGTTCGAGACCGAAGAGGCGGCGCATGGCGTGCTTCGCCGGCTGCCCGAAGCGATGCAGGGTTTTGTGGCGCAGGGTCTCGACCGGCATCCGTTGATCAGCTGCTGCGCCTGAGCAGTACCCGGTTTATTGGGGAGTCGCCAAGTGGTAAGGCATCGGATTTTGATTCCGACATTCGCAGGTTCGATCCCTGCCTCCCCAGCCAGTTAAGCGAGCAGCCGCCGGTGGCGGCTGTTTTTGTTGTTGTGCCGGTCCATCCCAATCGTCGGAGGCGTGCGTGCCCATAGACAACTTGATGGTGTTCAGTGGAAACGCCAATCCGTGCCTTGCCAGCGATGTGGTGCGCCATCTCAACATGCATCTCGGCCGTTCCACGGTGTCGCGTTTCTCCGACGGCGAGGTGATGGTCGAAATCCTCGAGAACGTGCGCGGCAAGGACGTGTTCGTGCTGCAATCGACCTGCCAGCCGACCAACGACACGCTGATGGAGGTGATGGTGATGGTTGATGCGCTGAAGCGCGCGTCGGCTGCGCGCATCACCGCGGCGATCCCGTATTACGGCTATGCGCGCCAGGATCGCCGCACCCGCTCGGCGCGGGTGGCGATCACCGCCAAGGTGGTGGCCAACATGCTGCAGGGCGTGGGGGTCGACCGGGTGCTGACGATGGATCTGCACTCGGACCAGATCCAGGGCTTCTTCGACATCCCGGTCGACAATATCTACGCCAGCCCGATCCTGCTGGGCGATATCTGGAAGCGCAACCACCCTGATCCGGTGGTGGTGTCGCCTGATGTGGGCGGGGTGGTGCGGGCGCGGGCGATCGCCAAGCGGCTGGAATGCGAGCTGGCGATCATCGACAAGCGCCGTCCCAAACCCAACGTGGCCAAGGTGATGCACATCATCGGCGACGTCAAGGATCGGACCTGCATCATCATGGACGACCTGGTCGACACCGCCAACACCTTGTGCGAGGCCGCGAATGCGCTCAAACAACATGGTGCCAGGAAAGTGGTGGCGTATTGCACCCACGCAGTCTTGTCCGGCACCGCCGCCGAGCGCGTGACGCATTCCGCACTCGACGAACTGGTGGTGACCGACACCATTCCGCTGCGCGACGATGCGCGTGCATGCGCAAAAATCCGACAATTGTCGGTGGCTGAACTGCTGGCGGAAACCATCCGCCGCATCAGTAACGAAGATTCCGTCAGTTCGCTCTTCATGGAGTAGGGCTGACCCGAATGCTCCTGGTCGCGGGGGCTTTAGCCGTGCAGCGCTTTTTTTGGGCGATGCATCATCAAGCAGGTTTTTTAGGAGAAGTTTCATGGAAATCGAAGTCATTGCTGCCAAGCGTGAATTGCAAGGTACGGGTGCGAGCCGCCGTCTGCGTCACGCGGGCAAGGTTCCCGGCATCGTCTACGGCGGCAGCGCCGCCCCGGTGCAGATCGAACTGGATCACAACGCGCTGTATCACGCGCTGCGCAAGGAATCGTTCCACGCCGCAGTGCTGACGCTGAACCTCGACGGCACCAAGGAGTCGGTGTTGCTGCGGGATTCGCAGTGGCACCCCTACAAGCAGCAGGTGCTGCACGTCGACTTCCAGCGCATCGAAAAGGACCAACAGGTCCGCGTCAAGGTGCCGCTGCATTTCCTCAACGCCGAGGTGTCGCCCGGAGTCAAGACCGGCGGCGGCAAGCCGCACCACATCGTGACCGAACTCGAGGTGCAGTGTCTGCCCGGCAGCCTGCCCGACTTCATCGCGGTGGAGATGGGTACGCTCGAAGTCGGCCATTCGATCCATGCGAACGACCTGGCGCTGCCCAGGGGGGTTGAACTGGTTGCCCACATCAAGGCGGACAACCCCGCCGTCGCCTCGATCAACGCACCCAAGGGCGGTGCTGTCGAAGAAGAACCCGCTGCCCCTGCGGCGTAATCGGGCTGCGCAATCCCCAGGTGTGTTCGGCCCGGTGGGTTGTGCATCGCGAACGGCATGACCGCGCCAGCTCCCATCACCCCGCGCCTGATTGTCGGCCTCGGTAACCCCGGGCGCGACTACGAAGAGACCCGGCACAATGCCGGGTTTTGGTTTTGCGCGCGCCTCGCGCGAACGTGGGGTGCGATGCTCGCGCCGGAGTCGCGTTTCCACGGCCTCGTCGGGCGTAGCCCCAAAAATATCTGGATGTTGCTGCCACAGACCTTCATGAACCGTTCCGGCCAGGCGGTCGGTGCGCTTGCCCGGTTTTATCGCATCGCGCCGGCCGAAATCCTGGTGGTGCACGATGAACTCGACGTCCTCCCCGGCCAGTTGCGCCTCAAGTTTGGCGGCGGCATGGGCGGACACAACGGGCTCAAGGACATCACCTCGCATCTGGGCACGCAGGACTACTGGCGGCTGCGTATCGGCATCGGTCATCCCGGCGACCGCAACGAAGTCGTGAACTACGTGCTGAAGCCGCCGCGCCGCGAAGAGCAGGCTGAGATCGATCGCGCGATCGATCGCGCGATCGATCTCATGCCGCTGATCGAAAAAGGCGAGTGGAACGCGGCCGTCCAGCGCGCCAACACCAAAGCAACTTCCCCCAAATCCCAGGAAATCCCATGAGTCTCAAATGCGGCATCGTTGGCTTGCCCAACGTCGGCAAGTCCACCCTTTTCAACGCGCTGACCCAGGCGGGCATCGCGGCTGAGAACTACCCGTTCTGCACCATCGAGCCGAACACCGGGGTGGTCGAAGTGCCGGATCCGCGCCTGGCGCAACTGGCAGACATCATCAAACCGCAGAAAATCGTTCCGGCGATCGTCGAGTTTGTCGATATCGCCGGGCTGGTGGCGGGAGCCTCCAGGGGCGAGGGGCTGGGCAATCAGTTTCTTGCCAACATTCGCGAAACTGACGCAATCTGCCACGTGGTGCGGTGTTTCCACGACGAAAATGTGATTCACGTCGCCGGCAAGGTCGATCCGCTGTCGGATGTGGAGACCATCGCCACCGAATTGGCGCTGGCCGACCTGGCGGGCGCGGAAAAAGCGCTGGCGCGCTACGAAAAACCGGCGCGTGCCGGCGACAAGGACGCGCAGAAAATGGTCGCGGCGTTAAGGCCGGTGGTGGCGACGCTGAACGAGGGCCGCCCCGCGCGCGCCGCCGGGCTCGATGCCGAAGGCCTGGCCGCGATCAAGCCGCTGTGCCTGATGACGCTCAAGCCTGCCTTATACGTCGCCAACGTCAGCGAAGAAGGTTTCCACGACAACCCGATGCTGGATGCGCTGAAAGCGTTTGCCGAGGACGAGGGTGCACCGGTCGTTCCCGTATGCGCGGCGCTGGAGGCCGAACTGCAGGAGTTGTCGCCGGAAGATCGTCTGGAATACCTGAAGGAGCTCGGCTGGGACGAACCCGGGCTCAATCGCCTGATTCGTGCCGCCTACGATCTGCTCGGCCTGCAGACCTATTTCACCGCCGGGGTCAAGGAAGTGCGGGCCTGGACGATCCACAAGGGCGACACCGCGCCGCAGGCGGCGGGTGCGATTCACACCGATTTCGAGCGTGGCTTCATTCGGGCGCAGACCATCTCATTTGATGATTTCATCGCCTGCCGCGGCGAGCAGGGCGCCAAGGAAGCCGGCAAGATGCGCGCCGAAGGCAAGGAGTATGTCGTCAAGGACGGCGATGTGATGAATTTTCTGTTCAACGTCTGAACCGGCCGGTTTTTTGCTGAGAAGGTGTTTGACAGGGTCTTCCGAACCCCCCTATAATCTCGCGCTTCGTTTGGGTGGGGTTCCCGAGCGGTTAAAGGGATCAGACTGTAAATCTGACGGCTCTGCCTTCGAAGGTTCGAATCCTTCCCCCACCACCAGATTCATGCAGTACGAGCAGGGCGAAGCGGGTGGAGCGTGGTTGTCC
>JACDJC010001046.1_pt1 | contig 26873 bp, 21 predicted proteins | sample 7454191 | NCBI WGS metagenome assembly JACDJC01 (sample SAMN14253291, study PRJNA609438) | sludge metagenome | isolation source: sludge after 25d culture with pyrite and EDTA | collected 2018-12-20 | reverse complement strand
CGCCGCGGAAACTGCACCCCGTCGGCTCCAGGGCGGGCGCTCCGGGGGTGCTTCAAGGAGGCCGCGGCGAGAACGCCGCGGAAACCGGCTCGTATGGATAGCTGCCGGACGGATCCGTAGGCTTCAATGAGGCCGCGGCGATATCGCCGCGGAAACATCGGTTTCGCGCAGATCGAAACCGCAATCAAGAAGGCTTCAATGAGGCCGCGGCGATATCGCCGCGGAAACTCGTTCACTGGAGAAACGTTCTCGATATTCATTGGTGATGCTTCAATGAGGCCGCGGCGATATCGCCGCGGAAACGTGGAGGCTGAAATCTCCGTTCCTTTGGATGAGGGAGGCTTCAATGAGGCCGCGGCGATATCGCCGCGGAAACTTCCGTACCGTGTACCGCCATGGACTGGAAACGACTCATCGCTTCAATGAGGCCGCGGCGATATCGCCGCGGAAACACAGGCATCAGTCTTGGTTGAGTAGAATCTTCAGACGGCTTCAATGAGGCCGCGGCGATATCGCCGCGGAAACCGCGGCTGTCGCCGTGCTTGACCAGGTCGGCGTGATGCTTCAATGAGGCCGCGGCGATATCGCCGCGGAAACCCACAGGCGGCCCCACCCGTCGTCCATCCTGTTTGAGCTTCAATGAGGCCGCGGCGATATCGCCGCGGAAACATCGCCGAAAGCACGGATGTGCTCGGCCAGTACACGCTTCAATGAGGCCGCGGCGATATCGCCGCGGAAACGCGCATTGCGCCAACGAACCAATGGAGGACATGGGATGCTTCAATGAGGCCGCGGCGATATCGCCGCGGAAACTGGTCCGGCCATTCGAGGTCGCCCGGCAGCGCGATTGCTTCAATGAGGCCGCGGCGATATCGCCGCGGAAACCATTGTTTTCCTGTGACGGTAAAGGCCGACTCCACGGTGCTTCAATGAGGCCGCGGCGATATCGCCGCGGAAACCACACGTGCTGCTGGTGGCGCACATGCGCAAGGGCGCTTCAATGAGGCCGCGGCGATATCGCCGCGGAAACAGTACCCCAGCAAGCCTCGGGGGCACAAGGGGTTTTGCCGGGTTCTGCGAGAGGTGAGTGGAACTGGGGCGCTCCGGGAACAGCCGCCTGCCAAAGCGCCTTCAGTTCCAACTGGAACGTGCTGATTTTCAAGGAGCCGACGAGTGCGAGCCGTGCCCGGGCTTGCGGACACCACATGACCGCTCGCGCCGCCAGGGCGAGTATCGCGCACACATGGCCGAGGTTCCACCTTGGATCTCACACGATGATTGGCTGACGCGTGACGGCCTCGAACTTGTCGCCGAGGCTGACGACCTTGGGCTTCACCTTGTCGGCGGGCCCGATGTCGATGATGAGCAAGGCATCGACCTTGTGGTTGATGATTCCGTCGAGCAACTGAACCAGTTCCGCGTGGCCACGGGCGCTGAGACGGCATTGGAACACCGACAGCTGAAGCCACTCGCCGAAGCCCTTCATCAACTTGAAGACCCGCCGCCAGCGCTTGTCGTCACGAATGTCGTAGGTGACCAGGTACAAGTGTTCGTCCATCGCCTTCCCTTCCCGCCACACCCGCTCAGCGGGTGGTGAAGTCAGGATACTCGTCAAGCTCGCCAAGCAGAAATCGGCCGAGGAGTCGCGCCTGAAGTTCCAACAGACGCCGATAGCTCAGGCGGTAGCCAAACAGCGGATGGGTGATCTCCTGGCCGAGGCGACGCTCGAACGCCGCAATGAAGCGTTTGCGGCCGCTGGCGTCCAGATTGACGCTGCCGGCGGCACGCACGAAGTCGGAAGGATGAATCTCGCCATTGTTGATGACCTGCATCACCACCGAATCGGCAAGCAGCGGGCGAAATGGTTCCATCATGTCCAGAGCCAGCGCGGGACGCCCGTAGCGCGGCTGGTGGTAGAAGCCGCGGTAGGGGTCGAAGCCGACCGCGGCGAGCACGGTCGTCCAGGTGCGGGCAAGCATCGCATAGGCAAAGGACAGCATGGCATTCACCGGATCCGTCGGCGGGCGCCGGTTGCGGCGCGTGAAGTCGAATGCAAGCAGCGGGCCGTCTTCCGCACTGGGCGGCTTCAGGGTGTTGCGAAATTCGCGGAAGTAGATGGCGGCCGCGTTGCCCTCGAAGCCGAGCAGGGTTTCGATACTGGTGGCACGCTGGGCCTGGTCACGCGTGTGTTTGAGATCGGCCAGTACCCGTTCGGGCTTTTCCTCCGGCTTCCAGTTGCGGCGCAGTTGGGTTCGGCAGTTGGCGATCTTGGCGGCGACGAGACCGCGCGCGATGCGCAGGCAGGTCTGATCGGAAAAGCTGGCGCGAAACTGCGCCGTGCGAAGCTCGACGTTCTTGTGCCCATTGCCCTGGGTGTGGCCGAAGAAAAACCCGCCATAGCTGTGCCAGGTCACCGGGATGTCGCGCTGCAAGAGCTCATGGAGGCAAGGCGTGGTGACATAGATATTGCCTTGCAGGACAACCTGCGAAACCTCGCGAAGGCGCGCCGTCACCAGGACGCGCCCATCCTTGTCGGTGACCTCGAGCATGTCGCCCTTCTTCGCGAGCTTGGCACTGTAATGCTGGATGTAGAGCGGCAGGGCCTCATGGTAAGGCACGGCCAGCGGTCGCGGTGCCAGCTCGGCACGCTGCAGGAACTGCACTTCATCGGGCAGACAGATGGTGACCAGCGAGCAGCGTGAGCATTTCGGGCTATCCACCAGTGGCGGTGGGATGCGGCCACCGGCCGCCATGGCGCGCAACTCGTCGATCGCCTTGCGAGTCAACGCCAGGAGCTCGTCATCGAAAGCGACAGAGACGCGCTCCTTGCTGCCAACTTAGTAGATGGCGCCCTCCTCGCAGGTATAGCCATGCTCGCGCAGCAGAAGTCCCTGCGCGCAGAGCTGCACGCGTTCGGGATCGTACACGCCGCGCGCGGTATGCGGCCGCTTGCCGCGCTTGTAGTCCACCGGCGTCACGACGTTGGCGACGCCTTCGATCAAGTCCAGTCTGGCGATCAGGCCGAGCGAATTCGACGACAACGTGATCGATCGCGCGTGGATTTCCACGCGCTCTTCCTCTGCCGATTCGGCATCCGGCAGATCACCCGCAGGCTTGTCCACGCGCCGGTGCGCATGGCGGCCCTCCACCGTATCGGACGTGTCGGCCCATTCGCCCTGCACCCATTCGAGGTAGGCCAGACGCGGACAATACACATGCTCGTTGAGCATGCGCACGGGGATCAACGGTTGGTCAGCGCCGAGGTCGGGGAATGGAAGCTCGAGTTCGCCTTGTTTGGGTTGCATCGCGAGTCACCGGCCGGTAGATCCCAGGACTCAAGCCGGCTGCGCCGCGGTAAAGTTTCGAAATTTGCCCTGCGTAATGCGACGGCAACGAAAAAGCTCGCGGATACCGCGCCGGGCCAACTCCTGTCGATCGGGGCTCGAATTTTGCAGCGCGGGCAAGGCAATCAACGACTGCACTGCCGGCAGATCAATGAACGGGCCCCATATGGGCCAGGTCAGTTCGGTGCGTCCCTTACCCTCGGTGAAACCGGTCGTGACGAGTCGGCCAGCTCGCGGTACGGTGGTGAACAGCGGCAGGGCTTCAATCGCCAAACGGTAGGCGCCCCACATGCTTCCCGACTTCTTCCTGTCATTATCCTTGCTTGGTTCCGTCCACTGCAAGGCGTAGCGGATATCATCCTGTGGGTCCCAACGCAGACTGTGGTTCTGCAGTGGGTCACCGTAATCCCACGGTGCAAACAGCGCAGCGGCAAGATGCTGTGCTGTCGTATCTTCGATGATGGTGCGCATCGTGCCGAGAAAATGCTGGTGTCCGGCGCCACTCATGGTACGGAATGCGGTGTCGGCAATTAGACCGGAAGGCTTTCCAGCAACCTGACCCTGTACCGCGTCACTGCCAAAAGCAGCGAGAAAATCGACCTCATTCCGGTTGTCCAAACGTGCATCGGTGCACGAGGCCATGAGCGCGGCCTGGAAGTCTTCTACGGCGACGGTGAGGTTATCGGCAAGGTTGAGTGCCGGCGCGCTCGCTTGGGCGCCGAGGTATTCCTGTAGGCCCCCGATCAAGTCTTCCTGCGAGAGTACATCGTCGAGTTGCAGGGTTGCATACCAGCTTCTGCCCGTCAAAGTCCATGCCAACTTCGGCGTGCGTTCCGCGTGTATGAGGCTACAGGTGCGCAGCGTCCCAAGTGCTGCCATGAAAGCCACGAGATTGTCTGCCTTGAGACCTGTAAATTCGAAGCGGGTCATTTGTCTTCCCCCTGTGACGACTCTTCCCATTCGCTGCGGCGGTGGTCAGCGAGCCGTAGAATGGCTTCCAGCCATGCCAGGCCCCACCAGCCGAAGTGCCGGGTGAGGCGCCAATAGCGTTCGGTTATACCCGAGTCGAGGCGCTCAAGTTGCGTGTCACTGCTGTGCGCAAGGTTTTTCCCATCAAACTCGACAGATACCGGCTTTGGCGAGTCGTCGATGATCACCGGGGCGAACGGTCGGCAATGGCCGTGGTGGCTTGCAACCAGGTGCAACACGAGATCACGAAGGATGGGATCGGTAGGCAAAAGCTCGGGCGCCGATTCGGCCAGACGCACGGAAAGCAGTTCGTGGCGTGCACCTTTCGGATAGCCCGCCGACGCGCGGGCAGCCTCGTAGGCTTGCCGACTTTGCGGCACGGTTGCCGATTTTGCCAACACGGGACCTCGTGCCCACGGGTTGCCGCTGCGAAGAATGGCCTGAAAACGCGGGTCTGCCTTGCCCAGATCGTGCAGGCGACCGGCGCAACGCAAGGCATCCACCAATCGCGCCGGTAAACCGCAGGCACGAGCAAAACGTTGGGCAAATTCGCCTACGCCATCGAGATGCGCCGGCAGGACCACATCGACGGTCCCCGAGGCAGTGGCGTCGTCCTCATCGCCAAAATTGACCGTCGCGCCGACCATTTGCAGCCGCCTGGAGCCATGAAGGATGAATCCGCCTGCAGGATGGAGTTCCATTCGTGGCCGCCTGTCGGATGTCAACTCGCTACATGTGTCACGCAACCAACGGTGCCGAGTATCGCGCTCAAGCTCGCTGGCAATCTTTTTCAGCAATGCACGCAGCTCGCGCAGCGTGCCGCTCGGGTCTTCTTCGAAGAGTGTCCGTCCACCCGGCAACCAATCCTGCAAGGCACGGATTGAAGCGCTTTCGGGCCAGACCTTGAGCCAGCACTCGAGCAGCGCTGGGTGGAGCCTGAGTTGCGCCTTGGCGTGTGTTTGCAAGCTGGCGCGGTCACCGATATCCAGGCCGCTCGATCGATCCAGACCATCACCCAGCGCGAGGCTGTCGCGCCTGCTTGCCGGCAACACATAAACATCACCGGGACGCACCTTGCGTGGGTCCGCTACAGGCTCGACTTCATTGCGATTGCGCCATCGGATCGCGCTGCGGGTTGTTGCAGCATCCTCATCCGTGACGTCCGCTTCGTCAGCTTCACCCTCGAGATCGGAACCAGTGGCGACAACTTCTTCGCCAGCCAGCCAGCGTCGAAAGGCACCGATGGGTACGGGGAGACATTCTGCCGTGGTCGGTGGCGCAAGAATCAGGGTATCAACCGAGGCTCCTCGCTTATCACTGTCGTCAAAGTCAATGTCGGCGCGCCAGCAGACTTGCACGTCCGCAGATCCACGCCCCACACCATGCAGGAACAAGGAGACATCCGCGCTCGGCATGGGCTCGGGCGCAGTTTGCGCCCAACCATCGACGTGGGCCGGCAACATGACGGGCGTCAGAGGTGCCGCGACGCTCAACTTGGCGAGTGTCTTTGCATCGGGTAGTTTGCCCTCAAGTGCCTTGATGCCGAAATCGACGCTCTGGTCGGAGTCGGCAAGTTGTTGCAGCCACCGCCAGGTATTGGCCAGTGCTTCACCATAGACCGGATCGTCGGAGCTGTCGTCGGCTTGACTTTCACGCACGACGATGGATGCCGTTGCGTTGATTGCCCGCCCCATGCGGTTGAGCCGGCCGAAACGCTGGCGCAACGCGTCCAGGCTCGCGCATTCCGTGACCAGTGCATCGAAGTCCAGATCCGCACCGACTTCGAGGGTCTGCGTGGCGACGACATAGACCGGCTGCTCCAACTTCCGTTGCGCACTGCGCTCGGAAGCCAGCGCCTCGAGGTGGTACTGAACGATGTCGTCCTTGTCGATGGGACGCATGCGCCCGGTCAGCAGAACTGTCTCTCCGGGTTGCTGCTTCGAATTGGCGAGAATGGCATACACGGCACGCGCGGTTGCCACGCGGTTGCAGAAGACCACAACGGCACGGTGGCCGCTCTTTGCATGTGCCTGCGCCTGCTTTGCCATTTCCTGAACCAGATTGTTGTCCGCAGTCTTGGCCGTGCCTTTCACCGGCGCGCACAGCACAGCGCGCTTGACCGCGAGCTGCCGCTTTCCGAGCGGGTGTTCGGGATCCGCGGGCTCAGCGGACTCGTCCCTGAAAACATCCCGCGCCCCTGAGGGCGGCGTCGCCGACATGATCGATACGAAAAACGGTGTTTGCAGTGGCGCTTCGGCCCATGTGCGGTATTTCCCGATGGCAGCCAGGGTTTGCAGCAAGGGTCGCGAACAGTGCGCCTCGTCGACCAGAATCAGGCTGTCGTTGGCCACCAGCCCGGCATGGATCGGCCATGCCTTGAAGGACCGACCGTAGGCGCGGAACAAGAGCCGCGAGCCGAGCTGATCGACCGTGGTGCAGACGATCGTAGGCGTGGTGGGTGATTTCGCCCAGGCCTCGGCCCGATACATGCCGCCGCGCAAGACGTGTGCTTCCAGCGGTCTGGTACCAGCGTCGCTGTTGCCGCTCAAACGACGCAAGTGTTCGGCAACGTCCTTCAGGATGCCATGGGTAGCCTCATGCAAATATTTCGCAATCTTTCCCGCACGCACGAAGGCCTCATCGACAATGATGCGTCGATCCACGGTGTAGAAAAGGCGACGGGGCACCCGCAACGGCCGGCCATCTGCGCCGCGTGCGGCAGCCGCAGCCAGGGCGAAGACTGCGATATCGATGCAAGCGGTTTTGCCCGAGCCGGTCGGAAGTCCGATGACCTCAGGCCACGGCGCCTCTTCGTTCTCCATCACCCGCTCTGCCAGGCGGCGCTGCCAAGCAAACGGCGCCCTGCGCCAGAGTGCTTCGAAATATCGATCAAAGTCGGCAATAGAAAGATCAGCCATTACGATCCTCCCGATCCATGGGTCGGCACAGTCCATAACCGCGGAAGCGTCCGGCACCAATGATGACGGGACCGACTACGGCCTCGGAAAAGATCAGGTTGACGTGCGTGTGCTCCATGCTGCCGCCATCGCGTTTGCGTTTGAGCGGCGGAAAGGTGCGCGCGTGCGGGACACCCTCTACGCTCGATACGGGATTCAGGGAAACTTCCTCCGGTTGCGGCAGCCCGATTCGTTCACAGGCCTTCTTAAGACTCTCGGCAGCCTGCTCCCACATGTCACTCCCCTTGAAATGCCGATCCAGCACCACCGGGGTGACGCTGGACCAGACACGTGACGGGCCGGTCCAGGTGCGATTTTGCAAGTTGTGGGGGCGGGTACCACGCAGTTCGATTTCGGCTTCCGCTTCCAGCCACTTTCCGTCGAACAGCGTGATGGTTTTGGCTGCCCCGGTTTCGTCATCCCAGAACAAGGGGTTGAGACAACGACCGATTTCGTCCGGGTCGAGTCCGCGCGGCACGATCAGGGCCAGTCCCATCAAGTGCCCATCGGCGTGCTCCCGGCCCACAAAGGGCAGCGGTACCAATGCCAGATGTGGCTTGCGGCTTGGTCGTTTGGAGTCCGGCTCGTGGCCTGACAGCCATTCGGGGATCGGCTCGGGACAAGCCTTGAGCAGCGCGCCGCGCAACGCTTCCGTGCAGCGCAAGGTCGAAGGCAGTGGATAGCGCCGCCCGCGCAGGGCAACGACCACCAGGGCGGGATCAAACAGCGAAGCGGGAGTGGTGGCCGAGGGTGTTTCTGCAGCGCGCGCATAACCTTGCCAACGGCCGGTAGTGGGCCGTTGGGTAATGGGTTCGGACACGCCTAGTTGCGCGAACTTTTCTTCCAGTGCGCGCAGTGCCTTGGCAGAGGTCTTGCGCTCATTCTTGCCGGTGAGCGTCTTTCGGTCTTCCTTGCTCTGCCGGATGGCAGCCTGGAGGTCGCGCCACGCGATGTACGCATCGCGGTTCATGCGCTGTTTGAGATCGTCGAGACGACCTGGGTAGCTCACGCGCATGCGCTGCTCGACCGTAACCTCGCGTGGGTGCCAGTCGGCTGGCGGTGGTGCGGGTTCGATCCACATCTGCACCAGTGAGGCCGAGTGTCCGACGCGACTCACGCTGCTGACCAAGGTCTCCAGCGCCGCACGGTGCAGGCTGGAATCCGCATCCGGCCAGATAAGGAAAACGTCTGGCGACTCCGGGATTGCCACCGGAAAGCTGCGTGCTTGCCGCGAACGAAACTCGGGCAGCAGATCAAGCCCGGCTTCCTTGAGCTTCTTGAGGTCGAGGCTCTCCGGGAGCTTTGTGCCGGTCTTCGCATCGTTGACCGGCACATAGCTGACGACCGGGTTGCCCCGTCCAGTGGAAGTGCGTTCGCTCGCGGTAGTGGCTGCGATCCGGGGCGGCGGCAAGGCTTCCAGCCAGCGTAGAGCGGCTCCCTGTGCGGGATCTTCGCCGGTTTCAAACCACGCAGCCGCCAACGCCATGAAGACGCGGTCAGGGTGTGGCGGCCATTCGGCGTGTTGCTTCTCCTGCCCATCCGCGGCGGCCATGGCCCAGCCCATCAAGTAGCGCAGGCCAAGAGCAAGCATTACTCGCCCTCCTCACCTTCTGCCACGGCCAGTGTCTGGCTGCGGCTGACCAGTTCGAGCAACTCGCTTGAAGGACGCAGCTGAATTTCCCCTTCCCACGGGAGTCTTGCGGCCTTGGCCGCCTCGATCGCTTCGTTGCACAGAGCGACGGCTTCGTCGCCGCTGAGCTCGAAACGTCGGGGCTCCTGACCGGGCCGATCCAGCAATTCCCAAACGAATGCCTCGGTCGGCACCAGTTGGCAGCGGGACCGCAGATCAGCGCCTTCCTCACGCGCCAAGGTGGCGGCAGCGATGGCGATGGCGGCCAGCGCCGTGCGGGCAGCAACGTCTACGGTCGGATCAGATTCGGCAGCACCATCCAGCGGGAAGCGCAAGCGGCGGAGCGTGGCCAATGACAATACGGTGGTCTGCGTGGCTTTGGTGATGGTGAATCCGCCCACATTGAAGTTTGGGGTCACGTTGCCGTGGTTGGCTTCCGAGGGCTTGCCATCCTTGCCAAGTTTCTTGTTTCCTAGACTGGCGTCGAGAGTCCAGGCTGGCTCAGATGCGCCAGGATTCTTGCGACCATACAACGGACCCGCCCCCAACATGATCTGTGCCGGATCGATCCGACTACTGGTCTTTACCCCGGCAATCGCGCCATAGCCCACGATTTCCGACACCAATGCACGCTGGAACTTGGCCCCCAGACCTCCGCGCGGACCGGTCGAATCCCACAACCCGAACACCAGCGCGGTCGGGTTGAGTCCGAAGAGCCCGGTTGCGTTGCGAACGTCGACCGTGTCCAACATGCGTCCCTTGTCGGACTTGCGAAAGATGACGTCGCCAAACGTGCAGTCACGGAAGATCGCATCGGCGGCGCGATGCGGCGCATCCAGGCTGGTCACGGTGAAGCGCTTGAGCAGCTTCTCGTCATCGAACCGCGCGACCAGCAGTGGCAAGGACAAGCGCTTGGCGCGATACGCCTCCAGCAGCGCCTGTTCATTGCGGTTGGCCTGGGATTGGACCGAATCCATGATCACGCAATCGACCGGTTCACCATCGATGACGCGCGTCTCGGTGGCGTATTTGCCGCTTTCGTAGGTCGGGGGAAAGACCTTGTCGCCCGGGCCGCCCGCGGGCTGATAGTCGGTGACGCAACGGAACGCGGCAGCGTGAGAGCTGATGGCTTGTTGCAGCTGATTGAGGGTCAGTGACATGACGGAACTCCTTTTTCGAGAGGGACTAAAGTCGATCAACAGGCGGAAGCCTGGGTCGGTATCGCTGGTGACGTGATCCAGCAGGCGCATGCTCGTTGGAGGGGGGCTCGTGGGCCGCGTAGTAGCGGACAAGCGCTCGGGCCACGACCAGCGGATCGGTCCGCCGGCTGGCCGAAAGTTGCGCAAGTTCGGTGGCAACGCTGCGGGGCAGCGGAATCAAAGTGAAGTCGGCGGGTTCAGACGGAGGCATCGCGACAGGTTCCAAGGGAGACGGCGCCACGTTAACATCGGGCTCGGCAATCGTCAATCTTCATGTGATTCTCCAGTAGAAGCTGGTCATCATGGGTATGGTCGACTGAGGCGGGGCCTAGTACCATCTGCATCGCTTGGTGCGGCCTCATTGAAGAATGTGATTCTCGAGTAACATACTGATTGTGAAAGCTTTTTCCGCACCAAGTCTCTATGTTGATCTGTCACTGGACAGTCGGCGCCAGACGATCTGATGGCCATCGCTTCGGTGTCTGAAGAACGAGGGGACCAGATTCGATGGCGCTTCCATTTCCGTCAGGAGTTGCATGCGATCTTCCCGGCGTTCGGCGGCGCAGATCGGGCGGGAGCGTTGCCGGCGCGTTTTGCATTGCTCCGGAGCAACTCGTCAGGGCTGAGTTCGGATACGTAGCCAGGCGGGAAGTGCAACCACGAATTGCCGTGCAGACTACCGACGCAGGCTCTGAGCACGCGGGTCGTCTACGCGGATAGACTGTCACCGGATGTTGCTCTCGGCCTGTTCCACCAGGACGCGCATGGGCAGGCACCACACGAGCCGCCGCGGGGTGGTGGGGTCAATGGCTTCGCTGCGCCCACCCCGCCGCCAGCCGCGCTTCCACAACCACGCGAGTGTCACCGCAGCGGTCTTGCCCAGGCCGGTCGGCACGTCCAGCAGATCGGGCCAGGTCGCCTGCGCAAGGCGTTGCTGATACGCGTAGGGCACCAGGCCCGACGGGTCGCCGCGGCCCAATGCGTCGGCGAAAAAGCGGTCAAACGCCATATTCCTTCCCCCTGTGCTCCAAGTCCATGCGCCCCATGCCGCGCGTGATCGAAGGAATATCACGCGCGCGTCTCAAATGCTGAGACGGGTCGTTGACGGCTCCCGGCCGCCTCGTCGACCGCCGGCACCCGCCCCCTGCAGAGGCAATCTGCCAGTTTGGAGGGCGTTGTGCCAGCGATCCGACGTCAACCTGGCGGCGGGGCGCAACGCTGCCCATGGGTTTCGCTGGTTCCCGGCGTGTGCCGGGATGGCGAAAGGCTGGGTCGCGACGTCGCAGGTGCGGCTTCCCGGCGAGCGCCGGGACGATCAAGGGGGTCGTCGCGGCGTCAAGGGCATCCGGGTGCCGCGTGCTGTGGGGCGTGAAGCGTGGGGAGGCGCTTGCAGGTGCGGTGCTATTCGCTGTAGCCGAACTGCTTCAGGGCACGGGCGTCGTTGCTCCAGGATTCGCGTACGCGCACCCACAGTTCGAGGTGGATGCGGCGCTCGAAGGCCTGCTGCATGGCGCGGCGGGCGGCGCTGCCGACCTGTTTCAGGCGGCTGCCGCCGGCGCCGATGACGATGCCCTTCTGGCTGTCGCGTTCGACCCAGATGACGGCGCCGATGCGGGTGATGCCGGGGGCATCCTCGAAACGCTCGATTTCCACCGCGGTGGCATAGGGGAGCTCGGCGCCGAGCTGCAGCATCAACTGCTCGCGCACGAACTCGGCGGCGAGGAAGCGTTCGCTGCGGTCGGTGTACTCATCCTCCGGATAGGCGGCCGGCCCTTCGGGCAGGCGTCGGGTGATGTCATCGAGCAGGGCCGGCACGCCGTCGCCGCGACGGGCGGCGATGAAGTGCACGCCGGCATAGGGACGCGCGCGCGTGAGCTCGGCCGCCAGCGGCAGCAGCGCGGTCTTGTCGGCGAGCTTGTCCACCTTGTTGATGGCAAGCAGGCGCGGCGCCGGCTGCGCAGCCAGGAGCCGCCACACGGCCTCATCCTCGTCCGTCCAACGCAGGCCATCGACCACGTGCACCAGCACGTCGGCTTCTCCCGGTACCTGTTGGGCCACGCGGTTGAGCTGGCGGTTCAGGGCGTGCTTGCCGCCCTGGTGCAGGCCGGGCGTGTCGATGAAGGCAAGTTGTGCGTCGGGCCGGCTGAGGATGCCGAGGATCCGGTGCCGCGTGGTCTGCGGCTTGGGCGTGACGATGCTGAGCTTGGTGCCGAGAATGGCATTCAGCAGGGTGGACTTGCCGACATTGGGCCGGCCGAGCAGGGCCACGTGGCCGAAGCGGTGCGGGGCGTCAGTCATGCCGGTCGCCCCTGGCCACGATTTCGTCCAGTGCGCGCGCGGCGGCCAGTTGTTCGGCGGCGCGGCGACCCGATGCGCTGCCGGCGGTGGTGATGTCGAGCGCCTCGATGCGGCAGCACACCTCGAAGATGCGCGCGTGCTCCTCGCCGGTGGTGGCGACGAGCTCGTAGGCCGGCAAGGCCAGGTTGCGCGCCTGCAACCATTCCTGCAGGCGCGTCTTGGCATCCTTGGGCGCGTGTTCGATGTTGGCCACGCGCGTGGCGAACAGGCGGCGCACGGTATCGCGGCAGACCTGCCAGTCGGCGTCGGCGTAGATCGCCGCGATCAGGGCCTCGAGCGCATCGGCGAGGATGGAATCGCGCCGGAAGCCGCCGCTCTTGAGCTCGCCCGGACCCAGGTGCAGGCGTTCGCCGATGCCGTGTTCGCGGGCGATCTCGGCCAGGGTGCCACCATTGACCAGCGCGGCGCGCAGGCGCGTCATCTCGCCTTCATCGGCGCGCGGGTGCTGCTCGTAGATCAGCTCGGCCACGTACAGGTTGAGCAGGGCGTCGCCCAGGAACTCCAGCCGCTCGTTGTTCTGGTGGCCCGCGCTGCGGTGCGTCAGGGCGCGTTCCAGCAGGTCGGGGTCACCGAATCGATGGCCAAGGATGACGTGCTCAGCCACCCGAGTTGGTGAGCCTGACCGATTTGTCGAACTTGCCGACCAGGTCGATGTTGTAGAGGAACGGCACGCGCTTCTCATAGGCGATGCGCAGCGTGGTGCCGCCGCTTTCGCGCTTGATGGAGATGGCCGAGGGCGGTACCGAAGTATCGTCCACATACTGGGTGTTGAACTTCAGGCTGAGATCGCTGCGGATCTGGTCGATCGATTTCTGCGCCGAGTTCGGCTCATTGCGCACCATCTCCATGGACTTCACCACGCCAAAGTATTCGACGTACATGGGCACCAGGCGCATTGCCAGGTAGGCGAAAAACCCGAGTACGCACAGCCCGATCAGGAATCCGATCAGGGTGATGCCCCGCGCCTTGCCGATCATCTTCATGTCCCCTCCTCCCAGCTTGCCCACTACGCGGCCACGTCGGCCTGCGTGCCTATTTGATCACGGTACCGATGCGGCTGAAATCGATGCCGTCATCAAAGTTCATCCAGATCAGGAATGCGCGACCGACCAGGTTCTGCTCCGGCACGAAGCCCCAGAAGCGGCTGTCGGCGCTGTTGTCGCGATTGTCGCCCATGGCGAAATAATGTCCATCGGGCACCTTCCAGGTGCCTTCATGACCGATCCACACCTGCGGCATCTCGAGGATCCGGTGCTCGGTATCGCCCAGATCCTCCTGCAGCACTTCGGCGCCGGCCATGCTGCGTCCGGGCTCGGAAGGACCGGTGTAGCTGCCCATGGGGGTTTGCGGCACTTCCACGCCGTTGATGTAGAGCGTCTTGTTCCGATAGGTGATCTGGTCGCCCGGCAGCCCGACCACGCGCTTGATGTAGTCCTCGCGCGCCACCTTGCGGAACGGCTGGTTGCACGGGTTGCCGCTCTGCACCCATCGGCCATCCACCTGACAGCGATAGCCGGGATAGCGGAACACGAACACGTCGCCGCGCTCGGGCTCGCCGATGTTGACGATCTTCGTGTTCAGCACCGGCAGGCGCAGGCCGTAGGCGAACTTGTTGACCAGGATGAAATCGCCGACCAGCAGGGTCGGCATCATCGAGCCGGAGGGAATCTTGAAGGGCTCGGCGACGAACGAGCGGAACAGCAGGATCAGCAGCAGCACCGGGAAGAACGAGTGCGCGTACTCCACCACGATGGGCTCGCGCAGCGCATTCTTCATGCGCGCCTCGCGCTCTTCGGGCGACAGCGCGGACATTTCCGCGACGGCGGCCGCACGGCGCCTGCGTCCGGGCTTCAGCAACAGGTGGTCGAGCAGCCAGATCACGCCGGAAACGGCCGTCAGCACCACCAGCAACAATGCGAAATCAAAGTCCATGGGTCTTCCTTCGGGAAAACGGGAATGGAGAATCGGGAAGCAAGCATCGCCTGCGCGGCACGCCCTGAACGGCCTGGCGCCTGCGATCCTCGGCTTTCCGCTCCCGACCCCCGGCTATTTGTCCATCTGCAACACCGCCAGGAAGGCTTCCTGCGGTATCTCGACGTTGCCCACCTGCTTCATGCGCTTCTTGCCTTCCTTCTGCTTTTCCAGCAGCTTGCGCTTGCGTGACACGTCGCCACCGTAACACTTGGCGAGCACGTTCTTGCGCAGCGCCTTGACGCTGGAACGGGCGATGATCTGCGAGCCGATGGCGGCCTGGATGGCCACGTCGAACTGCTGGCGCGGAATCAGATCCTTCATCTTCTCGACCAGCTCGCGCCCGCGCCGGTCGGCGCTGGTGCGGTGCAGGATGAGACTGAGCGCGTCCACGCGGTCGCCGTTGATGAGCACGTCCACGCGCACGAACGGGCCGGCCTGGAAGCGATCGAAGGCATAGTCCATCGACGCATAGCCGCGCGATACGGACTTGAGCTTGTCGAAGAAGTCCAGCACCACCTCGGCCAACGGCAGCTCGTAGGTGATCTGCACCTGGCTGGCCATGTAGTGGATGGAACGCTGCACGCCGCGCTTTTCCTCGCACAGCTTGATGACGCTGCCGATGTGATCGGGCGGCGTGAGGATGCTGGCGACGATGATCGGCTCGCGTACTTCCTCGATGTTCTGCGAGGGCGGCAGCTTGGCCGGGTTGTCCAGGGTGAGGATCCTGCCATCGGTCAGCAACACCTCGTAGACCACCGTCGGCGCCGTGGTGATGAGGTCGAGGTCGTATTCGCGCTCCAGCCGCTCCTGGATGATTTCCATGTGCAGCAGGCCAAGGAAGCCGCAACGGAAACCAAAGCCCATGGCTTCGGACGTTTCCGGCTCGAAGTGCAGCGCGGCGTCGTTGAGCTTGAGCTTGTCCAGCGCCTCGCGCAGCGCCGGGTAGTCGTCCGCAGCGGTCGGGAACAGGCCGGCAAACACGCGCGGCTGCATCTGCTGGAAGCCCGGCAGCGGCTGTGCGGCCGGGTCGCGCGCCAGGGTCAGCGTATCGCCGACCGGGGCGCCGTGCACTTCCTTGATGGAAGCGGTGACCCAGCCGACCTCGCCCGCGCGCAGGGCATCCCTGACCACGCGCTTGGGCGTGAACACGCCGACCTGATCGACCTCGTGCGTGCGCCCGGTGGACATCACCAGCAGCTTGCTGCCGGCCTTCAGCTCGCCCTGCATCACGCGCACCAGCGAGACGACGCCGAGGTAGTTGTCGAACCAGGAATCGATGATCAGCGCCTGCAGCTTGTCGCTGCCGCGCGGCGTCGGTGGCGGAATGCGCGCAACGATGGCTTCCAGCACCGCTTCCACGTTCAGCCCGGTCTTGGCACTGATGGCGATCGCGTCGGCGGCATCGATGCCGATGACGGCCTCGATTTCTTCCTTGACCTTGTCGGGATCGGCGGTCGGCAGGTCGATCTTGTTCAGCACCGGCACCACTTCCAACCCCATCTCGACCGCCGTGTAGCAGTTGGCCACGGATTGCGCCTCGACGCCCTGCGCTGCATCGACCACCAGCAGCGCGCCTTCGCAGGCCGCCAGCGAGCGGCTGACCTCGTAGCTGAAATCGACGTGGCCCGGGGTATCGATGAAGTTGAGCTGATAGACCGTGCCGTCCCTGGCCGTGTAGGGCAGCGACACCGATTGCGCCTTGATGGTGATGCCGCGCTCGCGCTCGATCGGGTTGTTGTCGAGCACCTGGGCGGCCATCTCGCGCGCGGTCAAGCCGCCACACAGCTGGATGATGCGGTCGGCGAGCGTGGACTTGCCGTGATCGACATGGGCAATGATCGAAAAATTGCGGATGTGGCGCATCGGGTCTGACAAGCTGGAACCGCTCCGGAAGGTCTGCGGGTGCCCGCTGCTGCAGCGCGGCAAAGCGCGGGATTATCGCAGAAATGAGCGTCCCTGCGGGATTCCGGTCCCAACCGGCCAAAGCCGCATGCAGCCCGGGCAAGGCTGCATGCGGAGCGTTCGTCGGGTGCCTGACGGTCGCTGCGCGGCGAACCGTTGGCGGGTGTGCACCGCTTGTCCGGACTGCCCGAGGCGGTTCGCGAGGGCGCCGCCCGCGCAACCCGGGTACGGCCGCGCGCCGTACCCGGGAGAAGCGGCGTCTAATCGCCGGACTTGGGTACCGTCATGGCAATGAACTGGGTCTGGTCGTTGCGCCGCACCAGCAGCATCACTGCATCGCCGGGCTTGGCGGACTTGAGTGCCGCATTGAAATCGGCGGCCGACTTCACCGGCTTGCGCCCGACCATCAGGATCACGTCCCCGGGCGCCAGCGCCGAGCGACGCGCCGTTTCACCGATCAGGCGCGTGACCACCACGCCCTCGTCACGGTCGATGCCGAGCTGCTTGCGCTGTTCGGGGGTGAGCTCCTGCACCACGATACCGAGCGGGTTGCCCGCGGCGGTGGGCTCGCCCGCGTTGCGCGCCACCTGCTTGCCGACGTCGGTCGGCTGCGTGCCGACGACGACGGGCACGGTGATGATCTTGCCGTTGCGCCAGATGCGCATGTCCACCTTGCTGCCCGGCTTGGTGGTGCCCACCATCGGCGGCAGGTCGGCCGAAGTGGCCACGTCTTCGCCGGCCCAGCCGAGGATCACGTCACCGACCTGCACACCCGCCTTGTCGGCGGCGCCGCCCGGCGTCACCTCGTTGACCAGCGCGCCGCCGATGCGTGGCAGGCCGAGCGCCTTGGCCTGGTCGCGATCCACGTTCTGGATGCGCACGCCGATCATGCCGCGGCTGACGTGGCCGGTGGTCTTGATCTGCTCGACCGCATCCATGGCAATGTCGATGGGGATGGCGAAGGACAGGCCCATGAAACCGCCGGTATTGGAGAAGATCTGCGAGTTGATCCCGACCACCTGTCCGTCGAGGTTGAACAGCGGACCGCCCGAATTGCCGCGGTTGATCGGCACGTCGGTCTGAATGAACGGCACGTACTGCTGATCGGCGCCCCCGAAGCTGCGGCCCACGGCGCTGACGATGCCGGCGGTCACGGAGTGATCGAAGCCGAACGGCGAGCCGATCGCCACCACCCACTGGCCGGGCTTGAGCGCCTTGGAATCGCCGATGCTGACGACGGGAAGGTTGTTCGCATCGAGCTTGAGCAGCGCGATGTCGTACTGCGAATCGGTGCCGATCACCTTGGCGTCCAGCACGCGCCGGTCGGACAGGCGCACGGTCACGTGATCGGAGCCATCGACGACGTGGTTGTTGGTGAGCACGTAGCCATCGGCGGAAATGATGAAGCCCGAACCCATCGATATCCGCTCGCCGCTGCGCGGCTGCTGCGGCGGCAACGGGCCGAAGAAGCGGCGGAAGATCTCGGGCACGTCCTGCAGGGCATCGGCACCTTGCATGTCCACGCTGCCGGTGGCCTGCACGTTGACCACCGCCGGGCCGTACTTTTCGACCAGCGGGGAGAAATCGGGCAATTCGACTGCCAGCGCCGGCGTGCTGGCGAGCAGCATCAGTACCGGTACCAGCAGCCAGCGACAAAGCGTTCCACTGCGCATGATCGTCATGATGGTTGAACCTCGCTTTTCCCTGGTGAATGGAACTTTATCCGCGACGCCCCCAGTGACCACCGGCGTCGAACGGGCGCCCCTTGGACGCGACGCGTCCGGCAAAGTTCCGGCTGCGGCGCTGTTGCGCGCGCGCGCTCAGGAACGCTTCAGCGAGACGGCTCCAGCAGCCGCGCCGAACGCGCCATGCGCTCGACCGTGGCGGCCGGCACGTCGCCGAGCGCGGTGACCTGCCAGCCGTCGCGCGCGTGCGTCCAGGCATTGATGACGCCGCGCGTGGCAACGCGTTCGGGCGCCGTCCGGTCGGCCGTGACCGGCTCCACATAGACCGACACGTTGGCCAGCCCATCGGTATAGATCTGATGCTCGGCGCCTTGCGGGCCAGCGACGGGTTGCTGCGTGCGCACCAGGACGAAGCCTGGCGGCAGATCGGCAACCTGCCAGTGCGTGGTGCGCAGGGGCGCCTCGGTTGCCGCGGCCAGCAGACCGACCTCGGCGCCGGCAGCGAGATCGCCTTCCTTCGGCACGGCGCCGATTTCCAGGGAGACGAACATGAACTGCTCGAGTGCGCGCTGGCGGGCATCGATGATGGCCGCACGCAGCGGCAGATGGGCGCCCTCCTCGATCCACACGCGGTAGCCATAACGGAACTCGTCGCGTGGCACGACCTCGACGATGCGCGCGTGATAGCCGGCCACCCGATCGCTGCCGCCGGCGCGCACCGTGTAATGCTGCGCCGCGCGCGCGGACAGGTTCGGCAACAGGGGCAGCAGACGCGCATCGTGCTCGTCGCGGAACAACATGCTGGGGGCGCTGCCATGCAGGCAGGTCACGCTGTTGCCGATACGCACCACCTCGCTGCGCGGGCCACTGAGGCTCACCAGGCGCGCGCGGCCGCGGCCAGCGCCGGCGTGGAAGATGCGCAGCGCATCGAGCCGGCCATCATGCTCGTAGACGAAACTGCCCTGGTAATCGAGGCTGGCCAGGGCGCGGTTCATCTGCATCAGCAGCCCTTCCGGCGTGGTGGCCTCGGCGGCCTGCAGCGCACCGCCCGCACCCAGCACGGCGAGCGCGAACATCACGCGCGCCACGCCACTGACCCATCCTGCGGCACCGCCGCGCCGCGACGGGAAGGCAGGCTCTGCCACGCCGCTCAGCGCTCCTGGCGATCCGGCTGCTGCGCGGGCGCGGGCTGGGGCGTCACCAGCAACACGTAGGGCACGTAGGGCGACTGGCCGCTGCGGCCCACGCTCTGGTAATGGCGCAGCAGGTAGGACTGCATGTGCGGGTCGAAGCCGATCGCGCTCCCCGCATCACCGCCGAAGCTGGCCGGGGCGGCCTCGATCGGCGCCGTCGCGGGCAGCAGCGGGGCACGGAAATCGCGCGCGGCCGAAGTGGCCGCGACCGGTGTCGCGCCAATCGCACCAAGGCCCTGCACCGGTGTGCGCGGCGCGGTTGCCGTGGCCATCGGCGCCACGCCGGCCGGTTCGGCGCCGGGCGGCGGCAGGACCATCAGGGCCGCCACGGCTACGGCTGCGGCAATCGCACCACCGGCGCCCCAGCGCAACCACGGATGCACGGCGCCACGGCGGGGCTCGACCTGCACCATCTCCAGCCGCGCCATCACCGCATCGGCAAACCCGGCGGGCACGAACACCACGCCGCCCTGGCGCCGCAGGACCTCGCGCGCAACATGCCAGCGGCCCCAATCCAGGCGCAGCTCGCGCTCGCTGCCGGCGCGCTTCAGCACGAAGCGCGTGGCATCGGCGCCAAGCTCGCCATCCATCAGTGCCGAAAGCTGTTCGTGAATCGGGTTCATCGATTAGTTCTCCGACAGCAGCGGGCGCAATCGCTCGTCGATTGCCTCGCGGGCGCGGAAGATGCGTGACCTGACTGTTCCGATCGGACAGTTCATCGCTTCCGCGATTTCCTCGTAGCTCAGGCCGTCCACCTCACGCAGCGTGATCGCGGTCCGCAGCTCCTCTGGCAGCGCTTGGACAGTGGCGAACACGGTTTGTTCAATTTCCTGGCGCATCAGTTCGCGTTCGGGCGTGGCCGACTCGTGCAGGCGCGTGGCGCCCTCGAACTGCACCGCATCCTCGACGACCACGTCTTCGGTCGGCGGGCGCCGCCCCTGCGAGACGAGATGGTTCTTGGCGGTGTTGATGGCGATCTTGTACATCCAGGTATAGAACTGCGCATCGCCGCGGAACGAGCCGATCGCCCGATAGGCACGGATGAACGCCTCCTGCGCCACGTCCTGGCATTCACTCCAGTCGTTGACATAGCGCGAGATCACGCTGACCAGCTTGTGCTGGTACTTCCTGACCAGCAGGTCAAAGGCGTGTTTGTCGCCGTGCTGAACTCGCTCGACGAGCGCACGATCCGAGTCGCTTTCGCCCATCCGGGCCTTACTCCAATGGTTCCGAAGGGCCGCGCGCCGGTCGCCGGAGCCACCGCGGGCGGAACGGGGTGCGCAAGATTGCCAGACACATGGGGTTGGCGCCGCGCCGGCTCAAGCGGGAATCGCCGGCGCGCCGCGCATTTCGCCCAGCAGGTGGGCGCGCTGTTCGAGCAGGCGCTCGAATCCGGCCGCCGGCAACGGGCGGCAGAACAGGAAGCCCTGCACCACCTCGCAACCCTGCTTGCGCAGGAACTCCAGGTGCTGCTCGCTCTCCACGCCCTCGGCCACTACCTCGCGCTTGAGGTTGTGCGCCATCGTGATGGTGCCGTGCACGATCGCCTCGTCATCCGGATCGATGCCGATGTTGCGCACGAAGGCCTGGTCGATCTTGATGCGATCGGCCGGGAAGCGGCGCATGTATTCCAGCGAAGCCTGGCCGGTGCCGAAATCGTCGATCGACACGCCGCAACCCATGCGGCGCAGGCCGTTCAGGGTTTCCAGCAGGTTCGGGATCGACTTCATGCTCATGCTCTCGGTGATCTCCAGATCCAGCAGTTGCGGTGGCAGGCCGCTGTCGCGCAGCACGGCCGCCACCAGGCGCACGAAGCCGGGCTGGCGCAACTGCAGGGCCGAGAGGTTCACCCCCACGCGCAGGCGCAGGCCGAACTTCTGCACCCAGCGCTGCGCATCATGGCAGGCCTGGCGCAGGATCCATTCGCCCATCGAGATGATGAGTCCGGACTCCTCGGCCAGCGGGATGAAGAACCCGGGGCTGATCATGCCCAGCTCCGGATGCTCCCAGCGGATCAGTGCCTCCATGCCGACGATATCCTCGCTGGCGGTGCCCAGCTGCGGCTGGTAGAAGGCGCGCAACTGCCCGCTGGCCTCGGCCTGGCGCAGCTTGGTTTCCAGCATCAGGCGTTGCTGATGGGCTTCCTCGGGCACGGCGACATAGGCCTGCACGTTGTTGCGGCCCAGCCCCTTGGCCGAATACATGGCGACATCGGCGTGCTTGAGCAGGCGTTCGGCATCGGTGGCGTCCTCCGGGTAGAAGCTCAGGCCCAGCGAGGCGGTGATGCCCAGCTCCAGGCCATCGGCAAGCTCGAGCGGCGCCTCCATCGCGCGCACGATCTTGTCGGCCACGCGCACGGCATCCTCGCGCTGGCCCACGTGGCGCAGGATCAGGGTGAACTCGTCGCCGGCATAGCGCGCCACCGTGTCCGATTCGCGCACGCAGGCACGCAGGCGGTTGGCGACCGCGATCAGCACCTGGTCGCCCACGCCGTGGCCGAGCGAGTCGTTGATGGTCTTGAAACGGTCCAGATCGACGAACAGCAGCGCGAAGTGCTCCTGGCTGCGCTGCGCCTCGCGGATGGCCAGTTCCAGGCGATCGTTGAAAAGCAGCCGGTTGGGCAGCCCGGTGAGCGGATCACCCAGGCTGACGCTGCGATCGCGTTCGCGCAACTGGCGCAGCGCCAGCTCCGCGGCGGCGGCCGCGGCAAACACGCGCAGGGCCGCCAGCGCGCTGCCTTCGGCATCCAGCGCACGCGACCGCGCGAGCAGCAGGACGCCAAGCACATCCTGGCGCTCGTCGCAAAGCGGCAGCGCCACCATGCATTCGAGACCGTTGGCGCGCACGAAATCGGCCGAATTCGGATGCCGCCAGGCGCCGTTCGCACGCACCACTTCATTGCCATCCAGGGCTTCGGTGAGCGCGTTGATGGCAAACAGGTCGAGGCCGGAGTCGGTCCCCACGCGGTGATGGAACATCAGCACTTCCGGCATGGTGGCCGGCCCGTTCGGCGCGGCGACCACGGCGACCAGCTCCGGCGCCAGCCACTCGCCAAGCGCGCGCGCGAGGGTGTCGAACATGCCCTCGTGCTGGGCCGCGGAACGCGTGAGCTGCGCCACCGCGTCCAGCGCATCCCGGCAGCGGCCCAGCTCGCCGATATCGCGGAACATGTACAGGTGCACCAGGCTGCCATCGCGCAGGGCCCGGCGCACATGCATGTCCACGCGGTAGGAATCGCCGTCCGCGCGCGGCTTGCGACAGCGCAGGCTGCAGCTGTCCGCGCCGCCCAGGTGCGTTGCCCAGGCGCTGCGCTGGGCCGGATCGAGCAGGGCGTCGAAGCGATCGATGCGCGCGCCGATGAGTTCCGTCCGCGTGTGGCCGGAACGCTGCACGAAGGCGGCATTGACATCCAGGATGCAGCCGCTCTGCGGATCGACGATGGCCAGCTCGTCGATGCTGCCCTCGAATACGAAACGGTAGCGGTCGGCCTCGCCACTCATCGCCAGCGGCGTGGCCGGCGCGCTGCCTTGCGCCGCCAGTGCGGCCTCGATGCGCGCGGTCGCGTCGAAGGCACGCACGGGACTGGCGATCCATTCGACCAACCCGGCCGGCTTGGCGCCGCCGCGCGCGGCGGCATCGCCGACGACGCCGATCACCGGCACGCGATCGGCCACCTCGGCGCAAAACGCCGCGGCCTCGACCGGATCGGCGGCAAACTCCAGCAGCACCAGGCGGATCGACGGATCCTCGGCGAAGAATGCGCGGGCCTGGCGCGTGTCGCGGGCCGAATAGACCGCGTCGAGCTGCAGGGCGTCGAGTACGTCGAACAGGACCCGGCGGTCCTCGCGGCCGGAAGCCACGATCAGTGCCGCGCCGCCTGCCGCCCCGGCCGGCCCTGGCATGCTCAGGCCACCCACCGGCCGTCGCGCAGGCGCAGTTGCGGCCGCACGGTACCGGCACCCTCCAGCCGGTCGAAGAAGCCTTCCAGTTCTTCCGGCATTTCGACGCTGGCGCCGAGAAACACCAGCTTGCGCCCGTTCGGCGTCGCCATGCGCGAGATGCGCCGCAGCAGCAGGATATCGACCGCCTTGAGGTGCTCCTCGAAGGCAGTAAACAGGTACACGCCAAAATGCGTGCTGTGCGTGATATAGCGCAGCGCATCGGTCAGGCGCCGCGAACCGGGCACGTTGAGGCCGCTTTCGCGCAGCGAGACCAGGCCGGCATCGGGCTCCCAGGCATACACCGACGCGCCGCCGCGCATGGCGAAGATGCGCAGTTGCGCCAGCACCTCGCCGGCCTGCACCGTCTGCAAGGCGAGCAGATGCTGCGACGAACCCACGATGCGCTCGAACAGCTTGCGTACGACGACGAGACCGTCGGCTTGATCGACCACCAGCGTCTCCCTGGACCGCCGCATTGACCCGACGTACGGCTTGCCGGGATTATAGCCATCCCGCCAGCGATTTCCGGAGCCTGCCATGTTCGAAGGCCTGCGTTTCCAGCATTGGCAGTCATCGCTCGACGAAGATGGCATTGTCACGCTGACCCTCGATCGCGCCGGCCGCTCGGCCAACGCGCTGAGCCGCGAGGTCATGGATGAGCTGGCCGAGATCGTCGAGCGACTGTCCTTCGAGCCGCCGCGCGGCGTGGTGATCCGCTCCGGCAAGCGCGGCTTCATCGTCGGCGCCGATCTCACCGAATTCGAACAGTACGCGCGCGACGGCCGCGTCCAGGATGTCCTGGAGAACGGCCAGCGCGTGCTGCAGAAACTCGCCCAGCTGCCCTGCCCGACCGTGGCCGCGATCCACGGCGCCTGCATGGGCGGCGGCACCGAGATGGCCCTGGCCTGCCGCTACCGGGTCGCGTCGCGCGATCCGTCCACGCGCATCGGCCTGCCCGAAGTCAAGCTCGGGATCTTTCCCGGCTGGGGTGGCAGCGCGCGCCTGCCACGCCTGATCGGCGCCCCGGCGGCACTCGAACTGATGCTGACCGGCCGCGCCGCCTCGGCGGAAAACTGCCGCAAGCTGGGCCTGGTCGATCGCCTGGCCGACGCGGACCGGCTGCTGCAGACCGCCAGGGAGCTCATCACCCGCCCGCCGCACCGCAGCCTCAGGCAGCGCGCCACGGCCTGGGCGAGCAACACCTGGCCGGCGCGCCAGGTGCTCGCCGAGCTGATGCTCAAGCAGACCGCGGCCAAGGTGCGCAAGCAGCATTATCCCGCGCCGTTTGCGCTCATCGACACCTGGCGCCGCGGTGGCGCCCGCCTCAGCCAGCGCCTGAAGCTGGAGGCACGCGCAGTGGCGAAACTCGCCGCCACGCCCACCGCCCGCCAGCTGGTGCGCGTGTTCTTCCTGCAGGAACGCCTGAAGTCACTGGGCAAGGATGCCGAGCACGGCATCCACCACGTGCACGTGGTCGGCGCCGGCGTCATGGGCGGCGACATTGCCGCCTGGTGCGCGCTGCGCGAGTTCCAGGTGACCCTGCAGGATCGCGAAATGAAGTACGTGCAGCCGGCGCTGGAGCGTGCCCGCACCCTGTTCACCCGAAGATTGAAGACCCCCGAGCGCATCGACGCCGCACTGGCGCGCCTGCGCGCCGACGTCGAGGGCAGCGGCATCGCCGCGGCAGACCTGCTGATCGAGGCCATCTACGAGAACGGCGAGGCGAAGGAAGCGCTGTACCGGGACGCCGAGCCGAAACTGAAGGCCGATGCGCTGCTGGCCACCAATACCTCCAGCATTCCGCTCGACGAACTGCGCCAGGCAGTGGCCCAGCCCGGCCGCTTCCTCGGCCTGCACTACTTCAACCCGGTGGCCCTGATGCCGCTGGTCGAGGTGGTGCGCCACGACCGCCTGGCCGACGCCAGCGAGAAACGTGCGCTGGCGTTCTGCAGGGCCATCGGCAAGCTGCCGCTGGCGGTGGCTGGCACGCCGGGCTTCCTCGTCAACCGCATTCTCATGCCCTACATGCTGGAGGCGGCACGCGCCTTCAGCGAAGGCATCCCGGGTCCGGTGATCGACAAGGCGGCCAGGCACTTCGGCATGCCGATGGGGCCGATCGAGCTGATCGATACGGTGGGCCTGGACGTGGCCGCCTCGGTCGGCGCGGTGCTCGGTCCGTTCCTCGAGCTCGAAATCCCCCCGGCCCTGGAGGAGCTCGTCCAGGGGGGCAAGCGCGGCAAGAAGGACGGCCAGGGCTTCTACAAGTGGGAGGATGGCAAGCCGCAGAAGCCTGCGGTCGATCCGGCCGACCAGGCGCCGGCCGACCTCGAGGACCGACTCATCCTGCCGCTGCTCAACGAAGCCGTGGCCTGTCTGCACGACCGCGTGGTGGACGATGCCGACCTGCTCGACGCCGGCGTGATCTTCGGCACCGGCTTCGCACCCTTCCGCGGCGGCCCCATCCAGTACATCCGCGACACCGGCGCCGCGGCGCTGCAGGCCAGGCTGGAAACCCTCACCCGCACCTACGGCCCGCGCTTTGCCCCGCGTCCCGGCTGGGATGCCCCGGAGCTGACCGCGCCCGCCTGAGGCGGGCTACGTTCCGGCCGGCTGGGTATCCCGCACCAACGGCAAGGGCGGGATCGCCAGGCTGCGCCTGGGGTCGCCGGTCGCGCCACTCTGCATGTTCGGCGGAATGTGCCCGCTGTCGCCCACCGCGATCACCTTGAAACGTCCATCGGCTTCGATGCGAATGGTGGTGATGCTGGCATGGCGCACCGACATCTCCAGCCAGCTCATGGTGTCCACACCGAGCGCGCGACTGACCAGGTAGCGGATGACGTTGCCATGGCAGACCAGCATCTCGGTGCGCGGCGTGCCGCTGGCGGGCTTGAAGAACCGATCGAAGGCCCGGTCGAGCTGGGCCTTGCAGCGCGCCAGGCCTTCGGCGGTCTTGCGCTGCATGACGTCCTCGCGGCGCGTCGGCGGTGTGCACTCGGCAAGATCGTCGACGATCTCGAACCGGCGGCCGGGAAAGTCTGCGGCGATCACGGCCGCGGTATCACGCGCGCGCTGCACCGGGCTTGACCAGAGGGCGTCGAAGTGGCCCGGCATGCCGGCGAGACGGGCGCCGGCCAGCTGCGCCTGTGCCACGCCGATCGGCGCAAGGTGCGGCCCCAGCCTTTCGTCCGCCTGCGGATCGCGCTCGTAGAGTCCGTGGCGCACCAGCACCAGGGTGCGCACGGCAGGCGCGTTTGCGGGATCGGGGGCCTTGCCCTGCGCCTCGGCGGCGAGCGCGGGCGCGGTCAACAGCAGCATGCAAAGCGCGGCAAACAGATGTTTCATGGGCAAACCTCGTGAGGTGCCGCTGCGGCACGCCGGTCGCCCGATGGTGGGCGCCGTGCGGCCCGCGGTCAACGGCCGCGCACGCGCATCATCCGACATGGCGCTTGACCTGGCGTCCCCGCGTTCGGGAACATGGCGCCAAACGGGGGCGCACGCCATTCGATCCCCGAAGCCTTCCCGCCGCGGTCATCGATCCGGCCGCCACAGCCTTGGGGCAACCTATGAACCTGATCCGTATGCTGATCGCAGCGTCGTTGGCCGCCGGCCTGCTGTCCGCGCCGGCACGGGCGCACGCCGCACCGGAAATCACGACGCGAACCCACGCCGCCGCAGCACCCGTCTACGTGGTGACTTCACGCGAAGCCTTCGCCGGCGT
>JACDJC010001045.1_pt1 | contig 26888 bp, 26 predicted proteins | sample 7454191 | NCBI WGS metagenome assembly JACDJC01 (sample SAMN14253291, study PRJNA609438) | sludge metagenome | isolation source: sludge after 25d culture with pyrite and EDTA | collected 2018-12-20 | reverse complement strand
TCGGGAGCCCTGTGCGGGCGGATCGGTAGGATGGGTCGTGTGAGCGACCCCTCCCCCCAGGCAGCCGACCTCGACGCCGAGAGCGGTAGCCCCGAGCCGCCGCTCCATCAGGCGCTCGGACTCACCGACGACGAGTTCGCCCAGATCGGCGAACTGCTCGGCCGGCAACCCAACCACCTCGAGCTGGCGATGTACTCGGTGATGTGGTCCGAGCACTGCTCCTACAAGAGCTCCCGGGTGCACTTGGGCCGGTTCCCGACCGAGGCCCCGTGGGTGCTGGTCGGCCCGGGTGAGAACGCCGGCGTGGTCGACGTGGGCGACGGCATCGCCGTGGCACTGCGCATCGAGAGCCACAACCACCCGTCCGCCATCGAGCCCTACCAGGGCGCGGCCACGGGCATCGGCGGCATCGTGCGCGACATCTTCACTATGGGCGCCCGCCCGATTGCGCTGATGGACCCGCTGCGGTTCGGCCCGCTCGACGACGCCCGCAGCCGCTGGATCGCCGAGGGCGTGGTGTCGGGCGTGTCCGGCTACGGCAACTCGGTCGGCATCCCCACCGTTGGCGGCGAGGTGGTGTTCGACGAGACATACACCGAGAACCCGCTGGTCAACGTGTTCTGCCTGGGCATTCTGCCCACCGAGCGGCTGGTGCTGGCCAAGGCCTCCGGCGAGGGCAACCTGGCGGTGTTGCTGGGCAACTCCACCGGCCGCGACGGCATCGGCGGGGTGAGCGTGCTCGCCTCGGCCGAGTTCGCCGAGGGCGACGAGGCCAAGCGCCCCAGCGTGCAGGTGGGCGACCCCTTCGAGGAGAAGCGCCTGATCGAGGCGACGCTGGCGCTGCTCGACGCCGGTTTGGTCGTCGGCATTCAGGACCTGGGCGGCGCCGGCCTGACCTGCGCCACTTCCGAAACCGCTGCCAACGCCAACATGGGCATGGACGTCGACGTATCGGCCGTGCACCAGCGGGAGCCGCACATGAGCGCGGTCGAGGTGCTCACCTCCGAGAGCCAGGAGCGCATGCTGGCGATCGTCGAGCCCGAGAACCTAGATGCGGTGCTGGCGATCACCGACGCCTGGGAGGTGCGGGCATCGGCGATCGGCACCGTGACCGACACCGGCCTGCTGCGGGTGTTCGACGAGGAGGGCGGCGAGGTGCTGGCCGAGGTGCCGGCGACCACGCTGCACGAGGACGCGCCGTTGCTGCGGCGGCCGTTGGCGCCGCCGGAGGACCTGGAACAGCGCTGGGCCGACGAGCCCGACGTTGCTGCCACCGGCGACCAGACCGAGGTGTTGCTCGGCATGGTGATGGACACTTCGTGGGTGTCGAGCCAGTACGACCACCAACTGTTCCTCAACACGGTGGTCGGCCCCGGCGGCGATGCCACCGTGCTGCGCCTGCGCGATCCCCGCACCGGCGCCGACACCGGCCGTGGCTTGGGCCTGAGCGCCGACGGCAACCACCGCTGGACCGCCAGCGACCCCGAGCGCGGCGCCGCCATGGTGGTCGCCGAGTCGGTGATGAACCTGGCTGCGGTCGGCGCCCGACCGCTGGCGCTGGTGAACTGCCTCAACTTCGGCAACCCGGAACATCCCGAGGTGATGTGGCAGCTGAGCAGCACCGTCGACGGCATGGCCGGGGCCTGCACGGCGATGGACCTGCCCGTGGTGGGCGGCAACGTCAGCCTCTACAACACCTCCGGCGGACGGAACATCGACCCGACCCCTGTGGTGACCACGCTGGGCCTGATCGACGACCTCAGCGCCGTGCCGCCGGGCCTGACGCTGGCCGAGGGAACGACGGTGATGGTGCTCGGTACGCCCACCGAGGGCCTGGCCGGCTCGCGCTGGGCCTGGGATCAGGGGCTTCGGGGCGGTCGCGTGCCCGAGCCCGACCTGGCGGCGGTGAAGACGGTGGCCGAGCTGACCCGCTCGTTGGTGGCCGATGGCACCGCGCTGGCCGTCCACGACGTCTCCGAGGGTGGCCTGGCCCTGGCGCTGGCCGAGATGGCGGTGGCCGGCGACGTCGGCCTTGAGACCGACGGCCACGATGGCGGAGATCGGACCGGTTCGACAATCCCCGACACGACGGGTGGATGGTTTGGCGAGTCGGCCGGCCGCATGGTCGTCGCTGTGTCCGAGGACGAGCTGGATGGGGTGTTGGACCGTGCGCACGCCGTCGGCGTTGATGCGGTGACCCTTGGCCATGCCGGGGGGTCCGTCCTTCGGTTGGGACAGGTGGTTACCGTGGATTTGCAGACACTTCGTGACGAGTGGCGCAGCCGATTGCCAGCGGCACTCGGCTCCGGCAATCTGTCGGAGTGAACCGCCCGTCGAGCTCCGTCCCCAGCACGTCAAAGGACCGCCCATGACCGTGCCCAACGTCACCGCACCGCTTCCGATCGGCGCAGCGGGTCGTTCCCTGTCGGGCGGGGTCGGCGACCATCTCGCGGACCGGCCGCCGGTCTCGAAGCGGAAGCGCTCGGTTCGCGACCTCACACCTTTTGTCTTCCTTGCGATGATCCTGATCCCGTCGCTGATCGTGCTGTGTCTGGCCATCGCTGACCCGGGTGCCAAGTCGCCAGGATCGGGCGCCGGCCCGGCTGTCGCCGTCGCCCCCGGCCCCTGAACCACCGCGCCGGCCAGACGACCGTCGACCTGGTGCTCCACATGGTGTCGACCGCGTTCCCGTGACACACTGAGCGCGGTGTCTCCTCCGGATGATCTGGCCCTCATCGACGGACCCGAATCGTGGGACGCCAGCGCGTCCGACGCCAACGGGGCCGACCTCGACGACGATCGGCCCAAGGAGGCCTGCGGGGTCTTCGCCATTCGTGGTCCCGGGCGCGACGTTTCGCATCTCACCTACCTGGGGCTCTACGCGCTGCAACACCGCGGCCAGGAATCGGCCGGCATGGCGGTCAGCGATCGCGAGCACATCACCGTGGTCAAGGACATGGGTCTGGTGTCCCACGTATTCGACGATCGCACGCTGGCGGCGCTTGACGGGGATCTGGCGATCGGCCACACCCGTTACTCGACCACCGGGTCCAGCGAGTGGCACAACGCCCAGCCGGTGTACCGATCCACCGGTTCGGTCCACTTTGCGCTTGGCCACAACGGCAACCTGACCAACTCGGGCGCTCTCGCCGCCGAGACGGCGGTGCTGCCGGGCACGATCACCTCCGACACCGACCTGATGGCCGAACTGCTCGCCGATGAACTCGGGGTGGGCCGGGAGCGCGGGGTGGCCGAGGACGAACTGCTGATCGAGGCCGTGGCCCATGTGGTGCCCCGCCTCGAGGGAGCGTTCTCGCTGGTGTTGTGCGACACCGACCGGGTGATCGGCGTGCGCGATCCCAACGGGTTCCGCCCGCTGGTGCTCGGCGCGTTGGACGATGACTGGGTGTTGGCATCGGAGACGGCTGCGCTCGACGTCGTCGGCGCCAAGTTCGTTCGGGAGATCGAGCCCGGCGAGGTGATCGTCATCGACGACGCCGGGCCGCGCAGCCGCTTCCCCTTCGACGACGATCGCATCAACCCGACACTGTGCCTGTTTGAGTTCGTGTACTTCGCCCGGCCCGACACCTTCTTGGGTGGACGGGGCGTTCACCGGGCCCGCGTGCGAATGGGCGAGGTGCTGTCCACCCAGCAGCCGGTGGAGGCCGACATGGTGATGGGCGTGCCCGAGTCGGGCATGCCGGCGGCGGAGGGATATGCCCGGGCGAGCGGCATTCCCTATGGGCAGGGCCTGGTGAAGAACCGCTATATCGGTCGAACGTTCATAGCGCCGTCCCAAGAGGTGCGATCGCTCGGGGTGCGCATGAAGCTCAACCCGCTGCGGGAAAATATCAAGGGCCAGCGCCTGATCGTCGTCGATGACTCGATCGTCCGGGGCACGACCACCAAGGCGATGGTGGCCATGCTCTACGCCGCCGGCGCCGCCGAGGTACACCTGCGGGTGTCGTCGCCGCCCTATCGCTGGCCGTGCTTCTACGGCATGGACACCGGCGCTCGCGACACCCTGCTCGCCGCCAAGATGACCGTGCCGGAGATCGAGGAGTATCTCGGGGTCGACAGCCTGGTGTACCTCGAGCTCGACAAGTTGCTGGCGGCGGTCGGGCCGTCCGCGGGCAGTGACGGCGACCCGGCCGACGAGTTCTGTGCCGCATGTCTGACCGGGGAGTATCCGGTGGAGATCCCGGTCAACCTGGGCAAGGACGTGCTGGAGGCCCCAAAGGCCCCGCAGCCGTCGCAGGCCTCTCTGCTCGGGACTGATGGAGACGCCGCAACCCCCGGCCGTCCAGAAGCAGGAGACCGCACCCCGGCATCGATTGGTGCCGGTCGGTGAGCGCTTCGAACGATCGCCCGACAGCGAATCCTTCCGACGGCGCCACCTACGCCGCGGCGGGCGTCTCCCTCGACGCTGGGGAGGAGGCGGTGCGTCGCATCCTGCCCATGTTGCGCCGGACGCACACCCCCGGGGTGATCGCCGACATCGGCGGCTTCGGTGGCCTTTTCGAAATGCCCGCCGGCTATCGACGGCCCGTGCTCGTCTCATCGACCGACGGGGTGGGCACCAAGCTCGAGGTGGCGCGTCTGGCCGACCGCTGGGACACCGTGGGCCTCGACCTTGTGGCGATGGTGGTCGACGACCTGGTGTGCTCGGGCGCCAAGCCGCTGTTCTTCCTCGACTATTTGGCGGTCGGTCGTCTCGACCCCGACCGGGTTGAGCTGTTGATGTCCGGCCTGGTGAAGGGCTGCGAGATCGCCGGTTGTGCGCTCATCGGTGGCGAGATGGCCGAACACCCCGGAACGATGGACCCCGATGCGCTCGACGTCGCCGGTTTTGCCGTCGGCGTCGTCGAACGTGACGAGATGATCACCGGCGATGCCGTCGTCCCCGGCGACTCGCTGGTCGGCCTGCGGTCGCCCGGCCTGCGCAGCAACGGATTCTCCTTGGCCCGGTCGGTGCTGATCGATGCCGACGACCCGCGGGCCTCGCTGGCCGCTCCGGCCTACCCCGGCGCACCCGAAGGGCCCTCCGTCGCAGACGAGCTGCTGTGCCCCTCGGTGATCTACTCGCCGGCGGTGCAAGCGATGCTGGCTGAGGCCCCGGTGCATGCGGTGGCCCACATCACCGGCGGTGGGCTGGTGGGCAACCTGCCGCGGGCGTTGCCCGAGCACCTCGCAGCCCACCTGGACGACACCGCCTGGGAGCGCCCCCCGATCGTCGCCGAGATCGCCCGACGCGGCGCCGTGTCCGAGGACGAACTGCGGCGGGTGTTCAACCTGGGAATCGGCATGGTGATCGCCACGCCCAAGCCCGACGAGGTGATCGCCGCCGCCCGCAGTGTTGGGGTGGAAGCCAGCGTCATCGGCGAGGTCGCGCCCGCCGAAGGTGACGTCCGCGTGCGCTTCGACTCCGACCGCTGAGCGAACCGATCGCACCCGGTCCCCGGGCGATCTCCGCCGATCATTGGTGAATCGCGCCGATCTGGGTCTACCATGGCGAGTCGCCCACGTGGCCTCCTGGCGCTCCTCCTGCGCCGACCCGTTTTCTCTCCCCACCGTTCCCCATCCGCAAAGGAACCTCCGGTGCGCACCTACGCCCCCAACGAAGCCGACATCGAGCGAGCCTGGCATGTCGTCGATGCCGACGGCCTGGTCCTCGGCCGCATGGCCACCGAGGTCGCCACCATCTTGCGCGGCAAGCACAAGCCGACCTTCGCCCCCAACGCCGATGTCGGTGATCACGTGATCATCATCAATGCCGACAAGGTGGTGCTCACCTCCAACAAGGCCGAGCGCAAGCCGATGTACAGCCACTCCGGCTACCCCGGCGGCCTCAAGGAGACCACCTACGCCGCGATGATGGACAAGGATCCGGCCGACGCAGTGCGGGGCAGCGTTCGAGGGATGATCCCCAAGAACAGCCTGGGCCGACGCATGCTGAGCAAGCTGCAGGTCTACACATCCACCGAATTTCAGGATCAGGGTGGGCATCCCCACGCCGCCCAGAAGCCTCAACCGTTGGCCATCGAACACGCCCGGGCGCGCTGAGCACCCTCCACAGGAGCACCATCATGGGACACCCCCTCGTTCAAGCAACCGGCCGACGCAAGCGCGCCGTCGCCCGCGTCCGGGTCCGTCATGGATCCGGCCAGATCACGGTGAACAATCGTCCGGTTGAGGCGTACTTTCCCAACGAAACCCACCGCATGGTGCTGGCCGAGCCGCTGGTTCTCACCGAGATGGGTGAGAACTACGACATCGACGCCACCATCCACGGTGGCGGCCCGACCGGTCAGGCCGGCGCGATGCGCCTCGGCATCGCCCGGGGCCTGGTGGCGCTCGACGCCGACCTGCGCGAGTCGCTCAAGCGTGCCGGCTTCCTCACCCGCGACGATCGCGAGAAGGAATCCAAGAAGTACGGCCTCAAGAAGGCTCGCAAGGCGCCGCAGTACTCCAAGCGCTGATGGACGTGGGCGCCCCCGAACGCGGTGGGGCACTTCGGTCATGAGCCTGCGCTTTGGAACCGACGGCGTAAGGGGCGTGGCCAACACCGAGTTGACCCCCACCTTTGCGTTGGCACTGGGCGCAGCCGTTGTCGACGCGTTTGACACCACTCAGGTGGTGATCGGCGTCGACACGCGGCGGTCGGGTTCCATGCTGGCCGCGGCGGTCTCCGCCGGGGTCGCCTCCGCCGGGGCGGACGCCATCGAGCTTGAGGTGATCCCGACGCCGGCCGTCGCCCGTGAGGCTCGAGTGCGCAACTGCCCCGGCGTGATGGTGTCGGCGTCGCACAATGCGTTCCAGGACAATGGCCTGAAGGTGTTTGGTCCCGGCGGGCAGAAGCTGTCCGATGCCGAGCAGAGCCGGATCGAGTCGACGATCATGGCCATCCTCACCACCGGCCGCGGCGTTCGCGTGGTCGGCCCCAACGAGACGGCGCAGGAGATCCCGCCGCCGACCGGCGCCGAGGTGGGCCGCATCGAGTGGGAACCTCAGGTGGCCGAGGACTACGTGGCCGAGCTGGTGCAAGCCGGTGGCGGCGACGGGGCACTTGACGGCATGGTGGCGGTGCTCGACGCCGCCCACGGCGCCGGATCGGCCATCGGGCCCCGGGCCCTGCGGCGCCTGGGTGTCGAGCTGAGGGTGATCGGCGACCTGCCCAACGGCACCAACATCAACGACGGCGTCGGATCCACCGCATTGGGCCCGCTGCGCGAGGCGGTGATGAACCTCGACGGTGCGGTCGGGTTCGCCCTCGACGGCGACGCCGACCGCTGCCTGGCCGTCGACGAGCACGGCAACGAGATCGACGGCGACCAAATCATCGCCGTCTGCGCGCTTGAGATGGCTCGGGCCGGCAAGTTGGACAATTCGGCGGTTGCGGTCACCGTCATGTCCAACCTGGGCTTCCGCAAGGCGATGGAGGCGGCCGGCATCGGCGTGGTGGTCACGCCGGTTGGTGACCGCTACGTGGTCGATGCCATGGCACGCGAGGGTCTGGTGCTTGGCGGCGAACAGTCCGGGCACGTGATCTTTGCCGACGTCGCCACCACCGGCGATGGCCTGCTCACCGCCATCCGCCTGCTGCGGGTGATGGCCGACCGGCGCAAGCCGCTGGGCGAGCTGACCGCCGAAGCGATGGTGCGTTTGCCCCAGAAGCTGCGCAACGTCTCGCTCGACGTTCGGCCTCCGGACCTGCTGGAGCGCATCGGCGATGCGGTCGACCGCGCCGAGGCCCGTCTGGGCGACGACGGTCGGGTGTTGATCCGTCCCTCGGGCACCGAGCCGGTCGTTCGGGTGATGGTCGAAGCACCGACCGCCGAGCTTGCCGCCGAGGTGGCCGACGAGCTGGCCACCGAGGTCGCACGCGCCGCGTTGGCGTAGGACTCAGGCCGGGGCGGCTCCCCAGCGCCGCAACCTTCTACACTGTCAGGGCACTGCCACCGATCGCCATGATGGTTCCGCCAGTCCCTGCGGACGCCAACACCATCATGATCACCCCACTCGCCGAACCTATCTCGGCTCAAGGAGTTGCCCTCGATGTGTGGAATCATCGCCCTGTTGCGTCGACCGGCTGCGGTGCAGCCCATCGACCTCACCCCGCTGGTCGGCCAGCTGACCAACGCCGCCGACCGTCTCGCCGGTGACGGCGAGACCCCAAATTGGAAAATGCTGGGCGAGGCCATCGAAGCCGCCGGCTTCGTCGACGAATCGCTGCGCGGGCTCAACGGCGCCGCAGCGCTGCTCGCCGAGCCACAACAGTCGGCCGAGCTGAAGCTGGCGTGCGAGCGGCTCGACGCGCTGGCCGACCGGATCGAGGCGGCCGAGGCAGAGGGGCTCGTGCCCGCCGACCGGGTCGAGGCAATCAACGCCGAGCTGATCGCGTTGCGCGATCCGTCCTGGGCGATCGCCCACGATCGTTTGCGCGCCGCCGAAGGCATCGTCGAGCTGATGGGCCCGGACCCGACAGACGGGGCGCTCGCCGCCGGGCTGTCGGTGCATCAGGCGTTGTCGGCGCTCGACCGCCTCGAGGTGCGCGGCCGCGACTCGGCCGGTATCCAGCTGCTCGTCACCGGCCACGGCCTCGATCTCGAGTCACCCCAGGTGCAGGCGCTGCTCGACGAGCGTCGCTACCCGTTCTTTGGCTCCGGTGCCGTCCGCACGCCGGAAGGGGCCCTGTCGTTCGTCTACAAGGCGGCCGCCGAGATCGGCGAGCTGGGCGACAACACCGCCGCGATCCGCTCGGCGGTGCTGGGCGACGAACTGTTGCACCTGGCGCTGGAATCGCCCCACGCCTGGACGATGGTGCTCGGCCACACCCGTTGGGCGTCGGTCGGCATCATCTCCGAGGCCAACGCCCACCCCCAGTCGAGTGAGGAACTCGCAGCGGTCAGCGCGCTGCAGCGAGGCTCGACCGGCGGGGACACCCAGCCCTTCACCACGGCGGTGCTCAACGGCGACGTCGATAACCACGCCGACCTGGCGGCGGCTGAGACGCTGCAGCTGCCGGCCGAAGTAACGACCGATGCCAAGGTCATCCCGGTGCTGTGGAGCCGACGTCTGGCCGAAGGCCAGGACAGCGAGGTGGCGTTCCGCAATGCGGTGGCGCCGATGGAGGGATCGGTGGCGATCGCCGCCAACAGCGCCGCTCGTCCAGGCGAGCTGATGCTCGCCCTTCGGGGCTCGGGCCAGGCCTTGTACGTCGGCCTGGCCGACGATGCCTTCGTCATCGCCTCGGAGCCCTACGGGGTGATCGAGGAGACCGCCAGCTACGTGCGCATGGACGGCGAGACCCCGAGCGACCCGGCCAACGCCAACGCCACCCGCGGACAGATCGTGCGCCTGGATGCGTCCGCCGCCGGCAGCCTGGCTGGCATCACCCGCTGGGGTTACGACGGCACCGAGCTGCCGGTGGCTGAGGGTGACGTTGTCTCCGGCGAGGTCACCACGCGCGACATCGACCGTGGCGACTTCCCCCACTTCCTGCTCAAGGAGCTGGGGGATGCCCCATCGTCCTTCGCCAAGACCCTTCGGGGCAAGCTGCTCGAACGTCCCGATGGTGGCTACGACGTGCGCCTCCCCGACGCCACATTGCCCGAGGGTGTGCGTGCAGCGCTGACCGACGGCACGATCGACCGGGTCTTGGTCATCGGGCAGGGCACCGCCGCCGTGGCCGGCCAGAGCCTGGCGTTTCAGCTGTCCAACCTGCTCGCAGACAACGACATCGACGTCGATGCCCTGCCCGCCACCGAGCTGTCGGGCTTCCAGTTGCGCTCCGACATGTCGACCACCCTGATCGTGGCGATCAGCCAGTCGGGGACGACCACCGACACCAACCGCACCGTCGACCTCGCTCGGGGCCGGGGGGCCAAGGTGGTGGCGATCGTCAACCGGCGAAACAGCGACCTGACCGACAAGGCCGACGGCGTGCTCTATACCGCCGATGGTCGCGACGTCGAAATGTCGGTCGCCTCGACGAAGGCGTTCTACTCACAGATCGCCGCCGGCATGCTGTTGGCCTACGGCATCGCCGCCGAGATCCCGGGAGCCCGCACCGCCGACGATCCCGAGGAGCAGGAGGTGCTGGCCGCGCTGGCCGTGCTGCCGGCCGTGTTGAAGGCCACCCTCGAGGTGCGGCCCCAGGCCGCCGAGGCCGCCCAGCGGTATGCGGTGTCGCGGCGCTACTGGGCACTGGTCGGCAACGGGCCCAACATCATCTCGGCTCGCGAGGTGCGGATCAAGCTCTCCGAGCTGTGTTACAAGTCGATCGCGTGTGACGCCACCGAGGATAAGAAGCACATCGACCTGTCGTCCGAGCCGCTGATCCTCGTCTGCGCCGCCGGGCTGGTCGGCTCCACCGCCGACGATGTCGGCAAGGAAATCGCCATCTTCCGGGCTCATAAGGCCGCCCCGATCGTGATCGCCACCGAAGGGGCCAGCGAGTTCACGGCTGCGGCCCACGTGATCTCCGTTCCCGAGACGCATCCACGCCTGGCGTTCATCCTCTCCGCCATGGCCGGGCACTTGTTTGGCTACGAAGCGGCCCTGGCGATCGACGCCCAGGCCCGAATCCTGCGTGAGGCCCGGGTGGTCGTCGAGGGGGCCCTGGCCGCTGGCGAGGATGCTGGCCAGCTCCTCGCAGGCCTGCGCGACGAGCTGGCGGCGCCGGCGAACAGCTGGTTTGCGGCGCTTCGGGCCGGCGAGCTGAACGGCCACATGGAGGCGTCGACCGCCCATCGGGTGGCCACCGCATTCCGCTTCACATTGGGTATTGCGCCCCTCGACGCCTACCAGGTGGAGCTGGGCAAGATCGGCACCCCGGGAGTGCTGATCGACGACCTGACGTCTGCGCTCAACGATGCGATCGACGAGCTGACCCGTCCGATCGATGCGATCAAGCACCAGGCCAAGACGGTCACCGTGGGCATCAGCCGCAGCGACGAGTCGGTGCTCGAGATCCCCTTGGTCAAGGAGCTGTTCGCCGCCGGTGCCAACCGGGACCGTATCAGCTACCGGACGCTGCGTACGCTGGCCGATCTGTCGCCGGCGGTCGCCGAGGTGCGCGGCTTCGTGCGCTACGACGTTACCGACGCCGACAGTGACACGCCGACAGCCACCGTGCTCGACAAGGGCGGGGTGGCCGCAGCGCTGACCTCCCGACTCGAGCGTGACCCCCGCCTTCGGGGAACCAAGCACCTGGTGGTCCGCGAGCAGGAGCTGCTGGTCACCCGAGGTCGCAAAGACGGCCGTTCGGTGTTGATCGCCCCCCAGGTGAAGAATGGGGTGACCACCGGCCTCGTGTTGTTGCACGTCGAGCTGGCCGGCCACCTGGACGCGAAGACAGCCCGCAACGTGCTCCAGGGCTATCGCAGGCGGTATCAGGGGTTGAGCGACGCGGTCACCGAGACCGAGGAGCACTTCCGCGACGACCTGCTGGCCGAACAGCCCGTCATCGACTTGTTGGCACTGCCGGTCTTGGAGCTGGCTGAGCGCTGGCGCAGTGCACCGGCGGGCGGCTAGCGCAGGCCGTGCCGCAGCGATGAGCCCGATCCACTGGGTGGCGTCCAACGGCCCGATGCCCGAGCGCATTCCGGCCGTTGACGCCGACCCCGGCGGGGATGGCCATGACAACGCCGATGAGGGCGCTGCGTCGTCGCAGCCCCGGCTCGACGGTGTCCATGGCGCGGTCTCGGTGCACTTCGGCGGGGGTGTCCCCGCCAATGCGGTGGCGGTCGGCATCGACGCTGTCGACGTGCAACGGTTGGCTGTGGTGCTCGAACGCACCCCGGCCATGCGGGAGCGCTGTTTCACCACCACCGAGTTGGTCGACGCCGCCACAGGCGGCGACGAAATCGGCCACCTGGGCATCTGTTTCGCCGCCAAGGAGGCGGTGGCCAAGGCGTTGGGGTGTGGGCTGGGTCCGGTGGGGTTTCACGACATCGAGCTCCACCGCAGCGAGTCGGGTGCCCCGGCGCTGAGCCTCAACGGTGCGGCCGTGCCGCTGGCCGAGGCCGCCGGCATCGCCTCGTGGTTGGTCTCGGCCACCCACACCGACACGGTGGCCCAGACCGTCGTCATCGCGCTCGATGCAACGAGCGGGGCGAGGCCGGCCGCCCGATAGCGCGACTCCCCACAAGGCCCCAACGGCCTCGGTCGCAGGCGAACTGGGGAGTGCAGGGCGCGGTCTGGCGGTTGTCTGGGCTCCCGGGTTCGGGGCCGGGACTTGGCGTGGGGCGAACTGGGGAGTGCAGGGCGCGGTCTGGTGGTTGTCTGGGCTCCCGAGTTGGTCGAGGTGGCAAGCTCTGGAGATGGAACCGGTGCTCACGCCCGAGGAGATGACGGCGGTCGACGCCGCCGCTGCCGATCGAATGGACGAGCTGGTGCAACGTGCCGGCGCCGCCGTGGCGCGTCAGGCGTTGCGAATGCTCGGCGGCGCCTACGGGCGTCGTGTCCATGTCATGGCCGGGCCCGGCAATAACGGTGCGGACGGTCGGGTGGCTGCCGAGTTGCTGCGCCGCCGAGGTGTCCGTGTCAGCGTGGGCACACACGATCAGCCCGTGCCGACGGCGGTCGCCCACGACCTACTGATCGACGCCGCGTTCGGCACCGGCTTGAGCCGCCCCTACGAACCTCCGCCGGCGCCCGGGGGTGTCCCCGTGCTGGCGGTCGACATCCCCTCTGGCCTCGATGGTTTGACCGGGGAGCTGCGGGGTCGACCTTGGCGGGCTGACGCCACGATCACCTTTGCTGCGCTGAAAAGCGGGCTGATCCTCGGCGAAGGACCTGAGTACTGCGGCGCGGTCGAGGTGGCCGGCATCGGGTTGAGCGTCGACGCCGAGGTGGGCTCGGGCTCACGGCTGACCAGGGGACTGGTCACCGACGACGACGTGGCATGTCACTGGCCTGGTCGATCGACCAGTGCGCACAAGTGGCAGAGCGCGGTTTGGGTGATCGGTGGTTCACCGGGCATGACCGGCGCCGCTGCCCTCGTCGCCCAGGCAGCCAGCCGCGCCGGCGCCGGATATGTGCTGGTCAGCGCACCGCCGGCGCCGTCGTCGCAGCGTTCCGTTGGCGAGGACTCTCGCATCCGGACCGACGGGACCGGCGCCCCCGGCCCACACGGCCACCTGCCCGCAGCTCCGCTACCGGTGGAGGCGGTCACCCGGCAGCTCAACGGGGACGGCGGCGCCGGATCGAGTTGGGCCGAGACGGTGGCCGCAGAACAGCGGGTTGGGGCGCTGGTCATCGGCAACGGGCTGGGGCGCGATGAGGGCGTGCTTGACGGGGTGATCGAGTTGCTGGCGCTCAGCGACGCACCAGCTGTGCTGGACGCCGATGCGCTCGGCGGCGGCGGGGAACGGCTGCTGGACGCTTGCGCCAGGCGCCAGGCCACGACCGTGCTCACCCCGCACGATGGCGAATACGCCGCGCTGATGGGGGACCCGCCAGGAAGCGACCGTCTGGAGGCGGCACTTCGGCTGGCCCGACGGGGCAACTGCATCGCGCTGTTGAAGGGTCCGACCACCGTCGTCGCCGGGCCTGACGGGCGGGTGGCGATCAGCACCAGCGGGGACCAGCGCCTGGCCACCGCCGGCACCGGCGACGTGTTGGCCGGCATCGTGGGGGCCGCCCTGGCCCGTGACGGTGCCGATCCGCTGATGAGCGTTGCGTTGGCGGCCCACGTTCACGGCCGGGCAGCCATGCGGGGCCCGGAGCTCGGGTTTCGGGCCAGCGACCTGCCCGACCTGGTCGCCGCCACGCTGGACGAGCTCGTCACCGACGGGCACCAACCGTGAGGGGCTCCTCAACCCGCGAGGAGCGCAGGAACTCGGGAGCCCAGCGTGCCGTCTGGTGGGCGTTTCCACTCCCGACTTCGGGGGCGGTCTGGAACTCGGGAGCTCAGCGTGCCGTCTGGTGGGCGTTTCCACTCCCGACTTGGGGTGTGGGCTGGAACTCGGGAGCCCAGCGTGCCGTCTGGTGGGCGTTTCCACTCCCGACTTGGGGTAGGGGGCGCTGACGTGACGCGGCCGAGCTTCGTCGAGGTTGACCTCGACGCCATCGCTTACAACGCCGCCGTGCTTGCGGAGGTGGCCAGGCCCGCCCGGTTGTGCGCGGTCGTCAAGGCCGACGGCTACGGGCACGGCGCAGTTCCGGCGGCTCGGGCGGCGCTGGCCGGAGGGGCCGACATGCTGGGCGTGGCGATGGTGGAGGAGGGGGCCGAGCTGCGTTCTGCAGGGCTGGATGCGCCGATCCTGGTGCTCGGCCCGCAGGCGGACGACTCGATGAGCGATGCGGTGACCCACCGGCTGGAGCTGATGGTGTCCTCGGTCGCCGAGCTCCGTGCGATCTCCGCCGCCCATCGCCAGCTCGGGGGTGGCAACCCGTCGACCAGGGTTCACCTGCTGGTCGATTCGGGCATGCGACGCGCCGGCGTGGAACCTCGCCAGCTGGTCTCGTTGCGCGCCGAGGCGGCTCGACTTCCCGGGATCGAACCGGTGGCGGTGGCCACCCACTTCGCTCGGGCGGACGAGCCGACCGAGCCCACCACAGACCTTCAGCTCGCCCGGTTCGAGGAGGCGCTGACCAGCCTGGACCTCACCGGCAACGAGATCCCGATGATCCACGCCGCCAACTCGGCGGCGACGATCACCAGGCCCGACGCCCGCTTCGACCTGGTGCGTTGTGGCATCTCGCTGTACGGGCTGGCGCCGTCGCCTCAGCTGGAGAGCAACGAGGTGGTGCGACGGTTGCGGCCGGCGCTGCGGGTACTCAGCGCGGTGAGCCTGGTGAAAGCGGTGCCGGCGGGGGAGGGCGTCAGCTACGGCCACCACCGGGTGACCGATCGGCCCACGATGCTCGGGGTTGTACCCATTGGTTATGGCGACGGCGTCCCCCGTGGGATCGGCCTGGACCCACGGGCGGGACGCGCCGCGACGAGCGGGCAGCCGGGAGTCAGCGCACTGGTCGGGGGCGTTCGGCGGCCCATCCTCGGTGCGGTCACGATGGACCAACTCGTGCTCGACTGCACCGACGGACCATCGGTCGGGGTGGGCGACGAGGTGGTGTTGCTCGGCGCTCAGCCGGTCGCCTCCCAGAGCCAGACCGGCGTCGCGATCAGCCCCACCGAATGGGCGGGCTGGATGGGCACGATCAATTACGAGATCGTGACCCGCCTTGGGGCGCGTCTGCGGCGCCGCTACCTCGGGGTCGCCTCGGATGGGGAACTATCCTGAGGCCGTGACCCAGCGCGACCAGGCATTCCCAGGGCCACCGGCGGAGTCGTCGCGTCGGTTGCGCACCCTGTCGGCCGAGGGCACCAAGGCGGTGGCGGCGTCGCTGGCCGGTTGGCTGGAGCCGGGCGACGTCGTCGTGCTCAGCGGTGATCTCGGTGCCGGCAAGACCACCTTCACCCAGGGCCTGGCCCTCGAGCTGGCGGTGACCGACCCGGTGACCAGCCCGACTTTTGCGATCCTCCAGCAGTACGACGGAACCCAACACACCCAAGGGAGCCAACGAACGTTGGTGATCAACCATCTCGACGTCTACCGGTTGGGGACGCTCGACGAGGCCGAAGCCCTCGGGCTCGACGAGTTGCTCGACGGCGAGGCGGTCACCCTGGTCGAGTGGGGGGAGGCGATCGAAACCTTGCTGGGGCCGTCTCGGCTGGTGGTTACCTTGCAGCTCGCGCCGGTTGACGACGACGGGGAACCGGACGCCGCCGGTAGCGACGCTCTCGATCAACGCGTGGTCACCCTCGAGTTGCTCGGCACCGAGCGGCGGCGCCACCAGAGCCTTGACCGGGCGCTGGCGCAGGCGCTCGACGACAGGGGCGTTGCCCTGGAGGGCGAGGAGCCGTGCTGATCCTGGGCATCGAAACCGCAACCGACCGGGTGGGGGCTGCGCTGGTCGACCATGGCGGTGTGCTCGCCGAGACCCACCTGCGGGGTGGTCGCCGCCATGCGGAGACGCTCGGCCCGGCCATCGAGTTCCTCATGGGCCAGTCCGGTCAGACCCCGGAGGACCTGGCGGCGGTGGCGGTGGACGTGGGCCCCGGGCTCTTTACCGGTCTTCGGGTGGGCCTCGCCCACGGCAAGGCGATGGCGCACGCTCTGGGGATCCCGATGGTCGGGGTGCCCAGCCTCGATCTCGTCGCCTTCCCGCTGCGCTACACCTGCCGACGGGTGGTGTCGGTGATCGATGCCCGACGCGGTGAGGTGTACTGGGCGATCTACCGCGCGGTGCCGGGCGGAGTGCAGCGCATCGACGACTACCAGATCAGCTCACCGGACGACCTGGCGTCAGAGCTGACCGCCGATCCGGAACCAACCCTCGGGGTGGGGGACGGGGCCCATCGCTACGCCGACGTGCTCGGCGAGATCGGCGGTTTCGAGCTGGCCGACCCGGCGCTGTCCCACCCGTCGGCCTCGTCGCTGGTGCAGCTGGCCCACCCTCGGGCGATGCGGGAGGAGTTCGTCAACCAGAGCGAAGTGGAGCCGATCTACCTGCGCCGACCCGACGCCGAGATCAACTGGGTCACACGCAACGGCTGAGGCTCGCTTCGTCGGGCCAAGAAACAGCGGCAGGACGTCAGGATCGGCCCGACGACCTAGCCGGCGGCGTGGCGGTGACGCTTGGAGAGGGCCCGAACAGCGGTGACGTCGTTGGGCGGAGTTTCGGGTCCGAAGGCCACCGCGTACAGGCTCTTGTGCGCGCCGCAGTCGAGGGCGAACAGCACGGCCTCGTCGTCGGGGTTGCTGTCCCCCTCGAAGCGCACCACATGGTCGATGCCGATGTTGGTCGCATCGCATGCCGAATGGCACCCGGAGCAGTGAAGCTTGCCGTCGTCGTGGGCGGATACGTCCTCGGTGTACCCGTCCTGTACCAGACGGGTCATCGCTTCAGAGAGAGTTTCCATCGCCATGTGTTGAAGCTATCCCCCCCTCGTCGGGAGAGACAGGGGGTCATGGCGGAATCTCGTCACGGGAGTTGGTCGATCAGTCGGCGAAGGCCTCGATGATCGCCTGGTTGAAGCCGGGCAGATCATCGGGGTTTCGGCTGGTCACCAGTACGCCGGGACCGCAGTTGCACACCTTGACGGGCTGGTCGACCCATGCTGCCCCGGCATTCTCGATGTCGGTGCGAAGGCTGGGCCAGCTGGTGAGTTCGCGGCCGACGACGACGCCCGCCTCGATCAGAGTCCACGGGCCATGACAGATCGCCGCCACCGGCTTTCCGGCTTCGAGGAACGCCTTGGTCAAGGCAACGGCAGGAGCGTCGGTACGGAGCTGATCCGGGTTGGCGACGCCCCCGGGCAGCACCAGCCCGGCGTACTCGTCGACCCTGGCGTCAGCCGATGCCACGGACGCATCGAAAACGTCGCCCCGGTCGAGGTGCTTGAAGGCCTGAACGTCGCCGGTGTCGGGAGCGATGAGCACCGGGGTGCCGCCGGCGGCCTCGACCGCCTGCCATGGATCGGTCAGCTCCACCTGTTCGACGCCTTCGTTGGCGACGAGAAATGCGACCTTCTTGCCGGTCAGTCCTGCCATGGCACGTTCCCTTCGTCGACGAGCGGGCTCAGCGGGCGTACCCCGAGAGAGCCGTGATCAACCATGGCGCGCGACCGATGACGATTCAAGGGCAATCATCCGGACGTCCTGGTGGCAGCGGTCGAGCCCGCGCTCTGAAGCAACCGGGCCAGCGCGGCCTCGCCCCGGCTCCTGACCGCCGAGCCCCGCGACGCCGACCAGGCCGATCGGAGTTCGTCGGCGCCGGCCTCGAGCACCCGGGGGTGTACATAGGAGGATCGAGCGACCGTTCGGGTATTGCCCAAGGCAGCGGCGGCGGCGTCCACGGCTTCGACCTCGTCGGCGCCGGTGACCCGGGCCTCCAACGCGACCGCCGATCCTCCCCAGGTGCGAAAGTCCTTGGTGGAGAATCCGGGGCCGGTGTGTAGGCGCACGAACTCATTGACCTCGGCTGCGCTGACGTGGCGGGGTTCATCACCCCGCACGGGGTCGTCGGGGTCGACGAACCACAGCAGCCGGTCGTCCTCGCTGCCCGCAGCGAAGCGCTCGAGCAACCGAGCCAGGTCGTCGTCGAGTTTGATTCTGCGCCGCTGACCGCTTTTGGAGTAATAGTCCAGCCGGGCGACTGCCGTGGGCTCGCCCGCGTGCTCGTCCTCGCCGGCCTCCTCCCCATCGTTGTCGTCCTCAGCGCCGTTGCGGAGGTGGTCGACCATCAACGTGGTGGCCCCGTGGTGACCGTCGTCGGCCGAGTCCTCGTTGCCCACCCTCAGCAGGTGCCGATCGATCAGGGCGGCGGCGGTGGCGACCGCCAAACGTCGGCTGCCCAGCGGTTGGGCGAGTTCGGCGGCTACGGCGGTGCGCAGGCCCGGGATCGCCCGGGGGAAGTGGCCCAGGCGCTCGAACTTGCGACGATCCATCAGCGACGCATAATCGGGGTGATAGCGGTATTGCTTGCGTCCGGCGTCGTCGATGCCGGTGACCTGGAGGTATCCGGTCTCGTCCGGGCAGACCCAGACGTCCTGCCATGCAGGCGGAATCACCAGTGATTCCAGCCGGGAGCGATGCCCGCCTGTGAGCGTCGTTCCGTCGGCGGTGCGATAGCTGAAGCCCCGCCCACACACGCGGCGGGTCCAGCCCGCTTGGTCGTCGGTGACGTGGACGAGCCCGGCCTGTGGTGCCAGCACGGCCGGATCATCTTCGAGCAGTTCCTTCGGGAGGCGGACGGCCATGGCTTCAGCGCTCGGTGCCGAACGAGCGCTTTGCGTCCCGGGGCCGCTCGAGCTCGGCGTTGATCTCCGCACCGACGATGATGACGATCGAGCAGATGTACATCCACAACAGCGTGACGACGATGGCTCCCAGGGAACCGTAGGTCTCGTTGTAGGAACCGAAGCGGCTGACGTACACGCTGAAGCCAAGCGAGGCGATCACTGTCGCCGCCACGGCAAAACCAGCGCCCGAAGAGATCCATCGGCGCGGCGGTTTGGAGCGTTCGGGGCCCACCCGATAGAAGACCGAGAGCGCCACGGTGATGATGGCGGCGGCTCCCAACCAGCCGCCGATCCGCACAGCCACCGAGGCCGGGCCGCTGAAGGCGGTCGCTGAGAAAGAGAGCACAATGGTGATGAGCCCCAAGACAGCGAGCAGCGCCAAAGTGAGCGCGACCGCATGACCGCGTTTGCGCCAGAAGGGCCGATCGTCGGAGACGTCGTGGGCGATGTTGAGGGCCTCGGCCAGATGGAAGATGCCGCTCGAGGCGGTCCACAGCGCCACGAGCACACCGGCGGCCAGGCCCACGCTGAGTGCCCCTGAGGAGGCGGAGGCGACCGAGTTGAGTTGTTGTTCGATCAGTTTGGTCACGGCGTCGGGCACCCCCGGCCCGAGCCGGGCGATGAGGTCGCTGACCTGATCTGGGTCCGAGACCAGACCGTAGAGCGAGACCCCGGCGATGATGAGCGGGATCAGCGCCACGAAGCCGAAGAATGCGACGCCGGCGGCGGTGAGGGTTACGTGATCCCCGACGAATCGCTCGTAGACGCCGATGGTGAGTTGCCTGAGTCGGCGCCACCGGCTGTCCGACCCGTGTGCCCCGGCTGGCGCCGGTTGTCGGTTCACTACGCGGCTCGCTCGATTAAGCCCCGCAGGTAGGCCGCCTGCCCGACGTGCTGAAGGCTGTCGTCGGCCACGCTGACCAGCCGCACGCCCAGGGTGACGGGCGGGTCCCAAGCGTCGTCGATCACGTCGTCCAGCCGGGCGGCGTTGAGCGAACCCAGGTAGGCGCGCGTCCGCTGCCAAACCGCATCGTGATAGTCGACGATGGCGTCTGGGCCTACCGCACGAACCGCAACCATTTCGGTTGGGGAATGCCCGTAGCCCGTGTTGTTCGGGTCGGAGTCGAGACCGAAGCGCTCACCCCAGTTGCTGCGTTGCCACAGTTGGGCCTCGCCGAGCAGTTCGCTCAGGTGGTGGTCCTGCACTCGGCTGAGGTGCCAGAGCAGCCAGCCGATCGTGTTGCCACCACCGGCCGGTTGGGTGGTGAGCGATCGTTCGTCGAGGCCGTCGCAGGCGGCTACGACCAGCGGGGGGATTCGCTCGTACAACTCGATGAGCAGTCCGTTTGTGTTCACGATCTGGTGCCTTCCGTGAGGTCGACTTCGGTTCGGCAGGGGTTGTACCCCGTTCGGCATCCGCCCAACCCCGGAGGTTGCCAGCGCGCCGGCCCTTGATGGCACGCATCAAGGGGCTGGATCATGGCGGTCTTGAGAAGAAGACGGGCCGACCGAGTCGGCGACGTGCGCGCCGCGGCGGCCCATGGGCTTGGCGTGACCACGTGTGCTGTCCCGCAGCGTCTGGGGCTCCATTTCGGCGTTGAGCTCTGCGCCGACGATGACAACGATCGCGACGAGGTACAGCCACATCAGGGTCACCACGATCGCTCCTAACGACCCGTAGGTTTCGTTGTACGAGGCAAAGTTGGCGACGTACAAACTGAAACCGATCGACACGATCACCGCTGAGACCACAGCGAGACCAGCGCCCCAGGAGGCCCATCGCCACTTCGGCTCGTCACGGTCGGGCCCGTAGCGATACAACGCGGTCAGCCCGAAGGTGATCAGGGCTGCGACGGCCAGCCATCCGACGATCTGAGCCCCGATGGAAGCGACCCCGGTGATCGCCGACGAGCCGGCCAGGGTCAGCACGGCGCCGACGGCAGCAGTCAGTACCAGTGCTCCGAGGGTCATCGCCAGAGCAAGCGCCCGCTTCTTCACAAAGGTTCGGCCGTCGGTCTCGTCATAGGCGATGTTCAAGGCTTCGATCAGGTGGGCGAACCCGCTTGATGCCGTCCACAGCGCCACGGCGATGCCCACCACAGGGGCCACACCGGCGGCGGTCAACGTGACGTGATCCTCAAGAAACTCGTCTTTGACGCGGAGGGCGATGTCCTTCCAACCGGAAGGGGGGAGTTCGGCCGGTGACGTCGCGTCGCGACCTCGTTCGGTTGTCATGCATGACCTCGTTGTTGTGGTGGCTGGGGTGATGGCTGCGGCAACAGGAAGGTCGTTGACGCGGATGGAGAGGAGGCAGATCGGGGCACACCGGGCAGCGAGTCCGGAGCGCAGCGATCTAGTGGTTCCGCAGTGCGTCGATCAGCTCGTCCATAGCCATGCTTGAGCGGCCGTCGATGTGCAGCTCTTGGGCTCGTTCGTACAGGTCGTCGCTGGTCCAGTTGTCGTAGCTCGGCGACTCGCCACCCCGCTTGGTGGCGGTGGTGCGGTCGATGTTGGTGATGCGAGCGGCCTTTTCCTTGCTGGCGCCTTGGTCGCGCAGCGCCTCGTACTGCTCGTCGTCCTTGATGCTGGGCCCGTGGTCCTTGGCCATGTCTCAACTCCTCATGCGGGGGTGGGCAGAGCTTTACCCGAACCGTCGACGGCCTAACCGCAGGTTCACGCCGCCATTCATGCCATTTCCCGGACCCGTCGGAGGCCCGCAGGTGTGGCGGATGCCACGGCTGGTTTAGCTCCACCGTGATCGGGTACTGACAACATCCCCGACACAAAGGAGCCAGACATGGCAGACCACGATGATTCCGCAGCAGAAAAGGGCGCCAAGGGCTTCTTCGAAGACGCCAAGGGCAAGGCCAAAGAGGCCGTTGGCTCGGTCCTCGGCAACGAGGACCTGAAGCACGAGGGTGAGGCCCAGCAGGACAAGGCCGAGGCCCAGCGCGAGGCGGCCGAGAAGCAGGCCGAGGCCCGCAAGGCCGACGCCAAGACCGAGGCTGCCGAGGCCCGCCAGAAGGCCAACCAGGACTGAGGTCCTACACTCGGATCGCCTGTCGGTTCGAGATGTGCCAACGCCGGTCGATCCTTCGGGACCGGCCGGCGTTGTCGCGTCGGCGCAGCGTTCGGGTGAATCGGCTCTTCGACGGGGGAAGCGATGCCGGTTTCCGGCGTTGGACCTCGGGGTAGTGGTCGACGATGGGGCCCATGACCGAGGAGGCACACCGTGACGGCTGAGGCCGCAGCGCAGGTCGACCCCACCGAGGGCGGGCGCTGGATCGTTATCGACGGCCGTCGATGGAGGGCGACGGACCCGTCCATCCCCGAACCGCTTCGCCAAGAACTGGTCAACAACTTGATGGCCGCCCGGCGGGGGGTCGGGTCCGCTCGGCGCGCCGGTGACGACGCTGCAGAGCGACTCGCGAGGGCGCAGGTTGACGACGCCAAATTCGCCCTGGGGGAACGGGGTGAACCCTGGTGGGAACCACCGAGCGAGGGCGGGCGTCGTCGGCGTGCCCGGGCCACCGTTCGTGCGCTGAGCGGAGGACGAGCGCCCGATCGCACGATCTGTCCATCCGACGTGGCACGGGCGATCGGAGGTCCCTCATGGCGGTCGATCCTCGGGATGGTCCGCGACGAGGTGCGCACCCTGGCCTACGACAACGTCGTCGAGGTGAGCCAACGCGGTAAACCGCTCGATCCCGATCGGGCGTGGAAAGGGCCGATCAGGATTCGTCGAACCGGGTGACTGCGGACGACCACAGGGCGGCGTCCGACGTGTGTTGAATACGCGGCGTTTCAACGACGCCACCCCGGGTATCGAACGTCGGTGCTGCTGGACAAGCCGGGCCCGACGGACATGTCGACGAAGAACACGGCGGTGAACGACATCGCCCACGTCGTCGTGGTCATTCCGGCCCATGATGAGGCCGCTCGATTGGGGCGCCTGCTGGCATCGATGTCGCTCGCCCGGCGTCGCGTGAGCGAGAAGGTGTCGACGAGTTGCGTGGTGGTGGCCGACGCCTGCACCGACCGCACCGCCGAGGTGGCCCGATGCTTTCTCACCGGCGGGCAGGATGTGCTCGAGGAGGTGGAGGTCAGGTCGGTCGGGCGTGCCCGCCAGCGCGGCGTTGCGTCGGCGATCGAGGGGCACGAGGACCTTCGACGCGTCTGGATTGCCAACACCGACGCCGACACCGTCGTGCCGGACAACTGGTTGACCGCCCAACTGCGCCTCGCCAACAGCGGCTACGACGCGGTCGCCGGCACGGTGACCCTGCTCGAGGACGATGACTGGTGCCCGACGGTGGCGGCGCGTTTTGAACGCGCCTACCGCTGGCCGCCGGGTACACCTCATCCCCATATCCATGGCTGCAATCTGGGGGTGAGGGCCTCGACGTATCTGGAGGTGGGCGGCTGGAGCGAGCGTTGCTCGGCCGAGGACGGGGACCTGTGGCGGAGGCTGAAGACACACGCTCGGGTGCTGTCGTCGGCCGAGAGCCGGGTCGCCACCAGCGCTCGCATGCACGGCCGGGCCCCGGACGGATTTGCCGGCCATCTGGTGAGCCTCGACCAGAGCGCCTTCCCGAGCCGCCAGCCGGCGCACCCATGCGGCTGCCAGGACGTTGATCACGCGGGGTGTCATGAGCTCACCCCAGCGAGGTCGGCATCGTGACCAGAGTGGAGCTTCCCGACCTCGGCCGCTGGGCGCCACAGCGCACCGATGCGCAACGGTGGGAGCCACCTCGGAAGCTCACGGTGGTCGTGGCCCCTCACCCCGACGACGAGACGCTGCTCAGCGGCGGCCTGATCGCCCATCAGGCCAGGGCGGGGGTGCCGGTCATCGTGCTGGCGGTGACCGATGGGGAGGCGGCCTATCCAGGCGACCCGGACGGGCTCGCCCGTCAACGGCGTCGGGAACAGCGCCAGGCGCTGAGAGCCCTGGCGGGCGAGGAGCTGCCCGTCCTCCGCCTGGGACTCCCGGACGGTCGGGTCGAGGACCATCACTCATCTCTCGTCGCCGCCATCGCCGAACACGTGACCGTCGATTCGCTGGTCGTGGCGCCGTGGCGCTTGGACCATCACTGCGACCACGAGGCGGTGGGGCGAGCAGCGCACGAGGCGGCGGGCCGCTGTGGTGCGGCGCTGGCCGAGGGCCTGTTCTGGGCCTGGCACCATCGCCAGCCGCAGGAGATGGTGAGCCGGTTGCGCGAGCTTCCCCTGTCGCGCCGGGAGGTGGAGCGACGGCGCTGCGCGCTGAGCCACCACCACAGCCAGGTCGCCGGCGATGGCGCATCAACCCCGGTGCTGCACTCGGGTGTGCTGGGCCCCTTCGACTGGCCGTCGGAATACTTCATCCTCAGCAACGAAGGAGACGACCCGCTATGACCGTCCGCGCCGACCTCGAAGCGCTGTGCGCGCAACCGATTGCCGATCTGGGGGCGGGCCGCACAGCGGAACGTTGGCTGACCATGTTCGACTGGGCGCTCGGTGGGTCGGTCAGCGTGGCCCGTTTGGCCGAAGCACACGCCGATGCCGTCGCCATCCTGAGGGAGGGAGGCCGGGATCCGGTCAAGGGCGCCATCTACGGGGTATGGGCGTCGGTCGATCCTCGCTACGAGCTGCGCTTGGACGGCTCGGGCACGCTGAGCGGCACGAAATCCTTGTGCTCGGGCCTGGGGATCGTTGACCGTGCGCTGGTCGCTGTGGTGGGGGAACGGGGTGAGCAACTCTTGGTCGACGTTGAGGCGTCGGGTCCGACCGTGATATCGGACGTTACCGGGTGGGCGACCCCGGCAATGTTCGACACGGCGACGGGAACGGTTGGTTACACCCAGCACCCTGTCGAGATCGTGGTCGGGGACGACGCCTGGTATCTCGAGCGGCCCGGGTTTTGGAACGGGGCGATCGGGCCGGCCGCATGCTGGGCGGGCGCCGCTGCGGGGCTTGGTGCGTATGCCGATGCCAAAGCCGTGACCGACCAGCATCAGCTGGTGGCCCGCGGGGTGTTGAGGGCGGAGGCGGCGCTGTGCCAAACGTTGTTGCGCGACGCCGGCCGAGACATCGACGATCACCCGACCGACCAAGTGGCGGCGCGCCGTCGGGCGTACGTGGTGCGCCATCTGGTCGAACGGTCGGCCACTCGTTCGGTGGACGCATTCAGCCGGGCGTTCGGACCGCGCCCGTTCGTTTCCGACGGACACCTGGCTCAACGGGTGAGCGACCTGATGCTCTACGTGCGCCAGCAGCACGGCGACCGGGAATTGGCCGAACTCGGAGGGCTCTGAAGTGGCGACCGACCACGGGCTCTCACACGACCGCCGCTATTTCGACTCGATGTACGGGGCCGACGCCGACCCGTGGGGCTTTGACTCTCGGTTCTATGAGCGTCGCAAGTACGCCCTGACGCTGGCGGCACTCCCTCGGGAGCGTTATGTCCGCGCTGTCGAGCCGGGATGCTCCAACGGGGCTTTCACCGAGCTGTTGGCGCCGCGCTGCGACGAGCTCATCGCCTTTGATTTCGTCGAAGATGCCGTCGAGCGCGCCCGGCGACGGTTGACCGCTTCACCCCACGTCACGCTGGCATGTGCCGAATTCCCCATGTGGTGGCCGGAGGGAACGGGAGACCTGGTCGTGTGGTCCGAGGTGGCCTACTACCTGACCGAGCGAGGTTGTGATGCGGCCGAAGTGGGGTTGGCGGACTGGCTCAGACCGGGAGGCCACCTGGTGGCGGTCCACTACACCGGTCGCACCGACTACCCGCTCGGCGGCGACGAGGCGCATCGTTGGATCGACGGCATCCCGTTCCTCCAAACCTTGTTCGCGGCGGTGGACGAACAGTTCGTGATGCGGGTGTGGGGCCGGGAGTGACCGACGTCGACACGAGCGCAGCAACCACGAGGGACCACCGCACCCGGGATCGCTCTCACCGAGTTCGCGGGGGTGGATGAGGTGGACGATCCCGGTTTTGTCCAGCCGATGCTGGCCACCCCTGCCGAGCGCCCCATCGAGGGCGAGCACTGGGTGTACGAGCGCAAGCTGGACGGTATCCGCCTGATCGCGGTGCGCAACCGCGAAACGGTCAGGCTGTTCACCCGCAATGGCCACGACCGCAGCGCCGCCTACCCCGAGGTGGTCGAGGCGCTGGTCGGTCAGCGCCATGACCGCTTTGTGGCCGACGCCGAGGTGGTGGCCTTCGACGGCGATGCCACCAGCTTCGCCCGACTACAGCGACGCTCGGGCCTGAGCGATCCCGCCCGCATCCGCCACAGCGGGGTTGGCGTGTTCTTGTACCTGTTCGACCTGATGCACCTGGAGGGTCACAGCTGTATCGATCTGGCGCTACGCGACCGCACGAAGCTGCTGAGCGAAGCGTTCGACTTCGACGATCCGCTGCGCCTCAGCGAACACCTCAACGGTGACGACAGCGGCACGGGTCGGCGACTGTTGGCCGACGCATGCGACCGCGGCTGGGAGGGCCTGATCGCCAAGCGGGCCGACTCCCGCTATCGGCCGGGTCGACGGTCGCCCGACTGGCTGAAGCTGAAGTGCGTCGCTCGTCAGGAGTTGGTCATCGGCGGGTTCACCGCACCGAAAGGCGCCCGGATGGGGTTGGGAGCGCTGCTCGTCGGCCACATGACCGACGAGGGCCTTGCGTACGCCGGTCGTGTCGGCACCGGCTTTGACGACGCGACGCTGCACCGCCTCTGGAGCCTGCTCGAGGTCCGCAAACGCTCGAGTTCCCCATTTGTGGATGCGCCCGAGGGGAGCGACGTCACTTGGACCGATCCGGATCTGGTGTGCGAGGTGGGGTTCACCGAATGGACCTCGGCGGGCAGGTTGCGCCACCCCCGGTTCCTTGGCCTGCGCGACGATAAGGCGCCAGGCGAAGTGATGCGCGAGTTGCCGGCTTCGGCTCGATAGATTCAGATGCCGGAGGGGGCTCGATGACTACATATCCCGAGGTATCGGCTGCGGAGTATCGCATCCAGGCCGACGAGAAGTTGGAAGCGGCGGTGCGCCGGATCGCCCACGAGCAGGTCGAGCAGGCGATCGCCCAGCTGCGAGGGAT
>JACDJC010001044.1_pt1 | contig 26917 bp, 23 predicted proteins | sample 7454191 | NCBI WGS metagenome assembly JACDJC01 (sample SAMN14253291, study PRJNA609438) | sludge metagenome | isolation source: sludge after 25d culture with pyrite and EDTA | collected 2018-12-20 | reverse complement strand
GAAGAGGTTTTTTATGTTACCCTGACACGTAACTTTGGCTTTGGATTAAACGGTCAGCCTTTTGAGCAGATGGCGCGGCAAACACCGTGGAAAATTGTGCTCCGAAGCGCCGACGACCGGGAGCGTCTTGAAGCCTTGTTCCTGGGGCAGGCGGGCTTCCTGGAAGGATTGGTGCACGACGATCCCTACATCACTCGTTTGGCACGTGAGTACACTCTTTTGCGCAAAAAATACGATTTAATGCCTCTCCCTGTTCATCAATGGAAATTTCTGAGGCTGCGACCTGTCAACTTTCCCACCGTTCGGCTGGTGCAGCTGGCCTCGCTTTTCACTCAAAATCAAAAACTTTTCTCCTCCCTGCTGGAGTGTGATTCTCTGAAGGCTATGTATAAATTGCTGCAGGCCACTCCCTCCCCATACTGGAATCACCATTACCGGCCGGGCGCCATAGGGCAACCCGGAAGTAAGAAGCTGGGAGAGCACTCCCGGCAACTCATTGTAATTAATACTGTGGTGCCTTTGCTGTTTGCCTATGCCCGATTGCGCGATAAACCGGTTTATCAGCAAAGAGCCCTTGACTGGCTGGCCCAAATAAGCCCCGAAAAAAACAGCATCATCACCGGGTGGGCCAAAAAGGGAATCGGCATTGTTGCTCAATCAGCCGGTGAATCGCAGGCACTTGTCTTTTTGAAAAAGCAATATTGCGATCATCGTAAATGCCTGGCTTGCAGAATTGGGCACAAGCTGGTGGCTGGTAATCACAGGTAAGGGATGAGGTTTTTCCAAACCTTAGGGCCGATTTCTCGTAAAGTCATTAATGTTGTTCGATAGGTTTGGTTCGTTTTTTGACGTTAAAAATCTTGAAGATAGTTTTTAATTGAATATTCGTATTAATATCTAACCCATTTGAAATAAGATTTCCCCCACCCATCACCAAAGCTCGAATCCCTGTCATTCCGAGCCCTCGGAGAGGAATCTTGTGTAATATAAAACAGAGATATTCAATTTTAAAATAGGCATACCAACGGATATTTAAATAGTTTTAATCCCCAAATTCTGACATCTAACCTCTAATCCCGATAGCTATCGGGACTAACCTCTAACCTCTATTATCTAATCCTTAATCTATAATCTTTAATCTCTATTGCAATTATGAATCTAAAACTTTTACTCAGCGCAGCCATAGTTTTAAGCCTGGCCACCGGCCTCAACAGCTGCAAGTCCAAATCAAAAGTAACTTCCAAAGGTGAGGTGGGCAAGATTTTGGAAGATTTACCCTGCGAAGATGCCGGGAAATCGGACAAGAAGTATTTCCGTGCCAGCGCTATGTCCACCAGTTCCGACCTGAGCCTGGCAAAAGAAAAGGCGCTTTTATTGGCCAAGCAGCGATTGGTGACCCTCATTAATTCAAACACCAAGTCGGTAACCGACAGGTATGTGAATGAGCGCGAATTTGGTGATGCCGCCGAGTTTGAGCAAAAATTTGAAAACCTTACCCGTGAAGTGGCCGATGAAACCATCTCAAATGTGGTGGTTACATGCGAAAAAGCCAGTGTGCTGGACAATGGCAAATACCGGGGTTTTATTGCCATAGAAGTGCATCGCGACGATGTGGTGAATAAAATTGCCAATCGGGTGAGTAACGATAAAAAACTTCAGATTGATTACGACAAGAAGAAATTTGAAGAAATTTTTGACCAGGAGATGGAGCGGATGGCAGAAGAGAGGGGCTATTAGTAACAGCTTTTTGCCGCGAAAAAAGAAGGCCGGATATTGAATCCGGCCTTTTCGGTTTTTGTTGGAGCTAAACCAGGAAATCATCACACTCCCTGTAGGCCTCAATAACTCTTTTCTCGCCTTCGATGCCTCCTATGCTTTGTCCGTGTTCCATGCATAAAACTCCCTGATACCCTTTATTGTAGATGTGACGAAATACATTTTTGTAATTGATTTCACCACTGGTAGGCTCCTTTCGTCCGGGATTGTCGCCGGTATGAAAAGCCGCTATTTCACTCCACGCGGCATCTATGTTGGGGATGATATTGCCTTCGGTGATTTGCTGGTGGTAAATGTCGTTCACCATTTTGCACGAGGGACTATTAACAGCTCTGCACAGCGCATAGGCTTGCGGAATGCCGGTAAGAAACAGGCCGGGATGGTCATTAAGTGTATTGAGCGGCTCCAGGACCATGATTAAACCGGCCGGTTCCAGAATTTCGATGCAGGCCCTCAAATTGTCAATAACGTGGGCGGTCTGAAAGTCGGGATGCAGCCGTTCATCGTATCTGCCGGGCACTACCAGCGCCCATTTGGCGCCAAGTCTTTTCGCCACTTCTACGCCCTCCTTCATCTTGTTTACTAACATTTGTCGAATGTTGGTGTCATCAGTGACGAACGAGGTGACCCCAAAATCGGCATACAACACAAAGGGGCCAAAATCCATGCCCAGCCGGCTAAGCTCAGCAGCAATTTTATCCTGCTCGGCCACAGGCCGGTTCATAATGCCATTGTCGAAAAGGGCACGGAAGCCCATGTCGTGACAAAATTTGATGTAATCCACCGGGTCGTTGCCTCCCAGCTCCCTGAACATGCCGAAATGGGGAGCATATTTCAGGTTGAAGGGTTTCTCCGCCTCTTTCAGCTTCTTCTTTTTTCCCGGGGCCGTTTGAAGAGTGGTTGCAGCTACACCCGGTGCAGCCATCATAACGGCACCCGTTCCGGCTATTTTTTTCACAAAGGCGCGCCTCGACTGGTCTTTCAGGTTTTTCATAGTGGTTGTTTTATGGAAAAGTGTTTATCCTTCATAAGCCTCTCCAGGAACCGGCACATCCTTAGGTATATCCACAGGGCCAAACACAAACACTTTGGGGCCCAGTTTAAGGTCGGAGTTCATCATCTCTTCCCAGGTAACCGTTTTGCCGGTATAAGCCGAAATCCGGCCCATAATAGCCACCATGGTGGAGGCGGCTACATCTTCGGTTTCATTAATGGGCTTGTTGGTTCGGATGGCGGTAACCAGATCGATGTGTTCCTGAAGATAGGGGTCCATCATGAGACTGCTCTGTGGAACTTCTTCTTCATTCAAGGGGTAAACATATTCCCAAACCAGCTCATTTTTCAGGTTATGTATCTGGTTGCGGCAATTGGTGTTGCCCTTGGTGCCCTGTATCCATTCAGACACGTTGTTTGAGCAGCCATTAATTTGGCGACACATACTGTGCATGTGCATGTTGTCGTTGAAAACAAAGTCAACCGAGAAGTTATCATACTGGTCACCGGTTACGCGTCTCTGGCGCGAGCCGAACCCGGTGGCACTCACCGGATGTGCCCCTTTGAACCAATGCACCACGTCCAGGTTATGCACGTGTTGCTCTACAATGTGGTCGCCCGAAAGCCAGCACCAGTTTACCCAGTCACGGATCATATATTCCATCTCGCTCCAATCGGGGTTGGGGTCGCGGTGCCAGAGCTTTCCGCCATTCCAATAAACATTTGCCCCGGTTATCTCCCCGATGCTACCCTCGGCTATTTGCTGCCAGGTGTGCACGTAATCGCGCTGGTGGCGCCGCTGAGTTCCGGTAACCACACAGAGCCCCAGTCCTTCGGCTTTTTTGCCGGAAGCCATCACCGACCGGATGCCGGTTGGATCTACGGCCACAGGTTTTTCCATAAAAACGTGTTTGCGTGCCTGCACGGCAGCCGCCAGATGCTCGGGCCGGAAGAAAGGCGGGGTGGCCATTATCACCACGTCAACGCCTGAATCAATCACCTTTTGAAAAGCATCAAACCCTACAAAACAGTTTTCATCGGCAATCTCCTGACCCCTTTCATTGTTGAGCATTTCTTTAGCCTCCAACATGCGGTCTTCGAGCACATCACCCAGTGCCACTACTTTTAAATTTGGCCCGGCGTCTAAAAAGTTCTGGGCGGCGCCTTTCCCGCGGCCACCGCAACCAATTAACCCCGCTTTTAAAAGCGGCCCGTCCGGTGCCTGGTCCAGGAATTCAGGAATTTCTACTCTCTTACGGCTACAACCCGTAATAATGGACGGCGTTACTACAGCAGCAGCGCTACCGACCAGGGCCTTGCCCAGAAAGTTTCTGCGATTAATGAAATTTTGACTCATTGTATTAGTTATTATTTGGTTGATAATTCTGTTTTAATTCTAACGCTCTATAGCCGCTCTGTGGCTTGAATTTTAGCTTTCAGCTTTCCTTCCTTTCGGCACATGGGAAGCTTTTTCACTTTTTACCTTTTACCACCAACTAACGTCTATCTTTTCCCGTCAATCCCTTCAATCTTTTTCCTTCAATCTTCCCTGCTTACCCTGCCAACCGGCAGGCAGGCGTCTTCGGTTCCGATAGCTATCGGAATCGGTCTTCCGTCTCCTGTCTCCCGTCTCCTTTCAATCTCCTTGCCACTGCCACACCACCCTAAATCCCACATGATTACAATCCGAATACCACCAAATGGATTTGGGCATTTGGGGGTCGGTTTTCATCCATAGCTCCGACTGGGTATGCCCGCGGGTTGCACATCTTACGTTTCCCGCGTCGTCGCGGAAAGAGCCACCCCGTATCACACGTTCAGTGCCGGATTCCGGCCCGGTGGGGTCTATTACTATGTCGTCAGTGTATTGTTTGTAGCTGTCGGGTTGATACCAGTCGCTGCAAAATTCGTCCACATTTCCCAGCATATTTTTTAATCCAAAGGGGTTGGGCATCACTTGGTCAGGTTCCTGGGTTTTTGAAGGGCTGTTTTCGTTATAGATCACATATGAATTGATCGTTGTTGTATCGTTATCGGCAAAAAGTGCCCTCAGACCCTTTCTCTTGAATTTTCTGGGGTCTCCTTCAAAAAAGTAGGGTGTTTGGGTTTGAGCCCGGCAGGCGTATTCCCATTCTGCTTCGGTGGGAAGCCGGTAAGTTTTACCGGTGACTTTCGACAGCCACTTGCAGTAGGTTTCGGCTGCATGAAAACGCATGGTTATGGCGGGTCGGCGGCCCATGCCCCAGTTCTGGTCGGGCTGACCGTAAGGAGGCGTAGCTCCAACAATGGCATCCACATCCTCCATGTTTGCCGACCGGAGGCCTTCGGTATCGGTGGAACGGCCTTCGCCCGATGTTTGGCGGTAGAACTCAAGATATTCGTCCCAGGTTACTTCCACTTCCGCCATGAAAAACGGACTGATTTTAACCTGTTGCACCGGCCCTTCATCCTCCTCACGGTAGGGTTCCGTTTTGGGACTGCCCATGGCAAAAGTGCCGCCGGGTATGGCCTTCATATTAAATGAGACAGCCGAGCCGGGAATCTTTTCCTCGAATGACTCAAATCTATGAACCGGGGTAGGAGCGGTGTACATCTCTTTTTGAGTTGGTAGGCGGCTGCCCAAAAGATCATGGCTTTTAGATGAATAGCCCTCCATGTAATGCCCGGCATTCAAATGACAGTTGATGCAATGCAACTCTTTATCGTCGGAGTTTTGGGAATAGTAGAGATGGGCCTCTTCTCCCTCCTGGGACAAATCAGCAGGGAAGATGGTTTCATGACATTTTTCGCATGAACGGTTGTAAACATGCTTCTTTGCATTCTCCAGAAGGGAACGCTCCTCCCAGTCGAAGGAGTTGGGGTCTTTGGTCCATTTTGACCACACATCACGCGCCCCGGTTTTTACCTTGGCCACAAAATGGCCCTCTCCTTTAGGCGGAAGATGGCAATCCACGCAATTGGTGCGTACCCCCGATTTTGTATCGTAGTGCATCGACTGCTTCCACGAGGTAGTGGCTTGAGGATGAATGTTGTGGCACGAATTGCAATACTCGTTGGTGGAAGTATGATCCATCAGCTTCCCGCCCAGTAAAATAAATACAATTCCCAGTAAAAATGCAGGAGCAGAAAAGAGTGCGATTTTTTTCATGAATGTGACAAAAGTAAAGGCAACCAAAATAACAAAAAAAAATTGAATCTATTTTTAAATCGCACGATGAGCGTTGTTTTTTAGACTGAATATAAACAAGTGATTCCGGGAACAGTCATTTTTTTCCATTTCTCTGTTTGTTTGCTTTCATATAAATATCTATCTTTGCGAGCTCATAAAAAACCAATATATAAATGTAGGTTATGCACTTGACAAAAGAAGAAAAGCAAGGGATTTTTGAAAAGTACGGGAAGTCTAATTCTGACACTGGTTCACCTGAAAGCCAGATAGCATTATTTTCCAACCGTATAAACCATTTGACGGAACATATGAAGTCAAATCGGAAGGATTTTGGTACCGAACACGCCCTGAAGAGAATGGTGGGTAAGCGCCGTCGTATGCTCGATTATTTAAAGGACAAGGATATTGAAAAATACCGTGCCCTTATCAAGGAGTTAGGCATCCGCAAGTAATCCGGAATGAATTTTCAGTGAAAGGCAATTCTCTCGTAGAATTGCCTTTTCTGGTTTATTATTGCAGGGCTTCCCTGGTTTGCCCGATTGATTCCTTAAAAAACACAGCCTCATAAACCGATGGTATGAAAGATATTACCTATATTTGGCGAGTTAAAAAAAATTGTAAGAAAAATTGACATTGAAGATGATTAAACCAATTGAAAAAAGTATTGACCTCGGTGATGGAAGGTCTATTGTTATTGAAACCGGAAAATTGGCCAGGCAGGCCGATGGCTCGGTGGTAGTGCGAATGGGCAACACCTGGTTGCTGGCTACCGTTGTTTCTGCCAAAGAAGCAAAAGCCGATGTGGATTTTATGCCACTGTCGGTCGATTATAAAGAGAAGTTTGCTGCCGCGGGTCGATTCCCGGGTGGTTTTCAAAAACGGGAGGCTCGCCCTTCCGACTACGAAATACTTGTGTCCCGATTGGTAGACAGAGCCTTGCGTCCGCTCTTCCCCGAGGATTATCACGCCGACACATTTGTGAACGTCAACCTGATATCTGCCGATAAAGAAAGCACTCCCGATGCATTGGCCGGCCTGGCTGCCTCAGCCGCATTGGCCGTGTCGGACATTCCCTTTGGCGGACCTATTTCCGAAGTACGCGTAGGTCGCATCAACGGAAAGTTGATAGTCAATCCCTCCGCCTCTGAAATCAAGGAAGCCGACATGGAGATTATCGTAGCTGCCACTATGGACAACATCATGATGGTGGAAGGTGAGATGAGTGAGGTGTCTGAAGCCGATTTACTGGAAGCCATGAAGTTCGCTCACGAAGCTATTAAGGTTCAGTGTCAGGCTCAAATAGAGTTGGCCGAAATGGTTGGTAAAAAGCCTGTTAGGGAATACAGCCACGAGAATAACAACGAAGAGCTGCGTCGGCACATTAAGGAGGCTACTTATCAAAAAGCTTATGAAGTGGCCCGTTCAGCCAATCCCAATAAACATGAGCGCCTCGACGCTTTTGAGGCCATTGTGACCGGTTACATTGCCGATAATTACAATGTGGAAGAAGACGATGTGCCCGAGGCCCTCATTAAGCGTTACTTCCACGATGTGGAGAAAGAGGCTGTGCGTCGCGCTATGTTAGACGAAAATGTGCGGCTCGATGGTCGCGCCATGGACGAGATTCGACCCATCTGGAGCGAGGTGGATTACCTGCCAGGCCCCCATGGGGCCGCCGTTTTTACCCGTGGTGAAACGCAGTCGCTCACCACTGTAACGCTGGGCTCAAAGATGGATGAAAAAATTGTGGACGATGTATTGTATCATGGAGTGGACCGGTTTTTACTTCATTATAACTTCCCCCCTTTTTCTACCGGAGATGCACGTCCCTACCGGGGCGTGGGGCGTCGCGAAATTGGTCATGGAAACCTGGCCCATCGTGCCCTTAAACGTATGATGCCCGATGAGCTGCCCTATGTGGTTCGCGTGGTGTCGGACATACTGGAGTCCAACGGCTCATCGTCGATGGCCACCGTTTGTGCCGGAACTTTGGCATTAATGGATGCAGGTGTGCAAATGAAAAAACCCGTGTCGGGTATAGCCATGGGGCTCATCACCGACACCGCGAGTGGTAAATATGTAGTGCTTTCCGACATTTTGGGCGATGAAGATCATTTGGGCGATATGGACTTTAAAGTAACCGGAACCAAAGATGGGATTACCGCCACCCAGATGGACATTAAGGTGGATGGCTTGTCGTATGAGGTACTCGAAAAGGCATTAGATCAGGCGCGTAGGGGGAGGTTGCATATTTTGGAAAAGATGAGTGAAACGCTCAGTGCTCCACGTGCGGATTACAAACCCCATGCACCACGTATCGTCACCATTCGGATACCTAAGGAGATGATTGGTGCTGTAATAGGCCCGGGAGGCAAGATTATTCAGGCAATCCAGGCCGAAACCGGGGCCGTGGTCATGATTAGTGAGGACGAAAATAATGGTATTGTGGACATCTCTGCAACCGATAAAGAGTCCATTGATAAAGCACTTGCGCGCATTAATGCCATAGTGGCAATTCCCGAAGTAGGTAAAATATATACCGGAAAAGTGAAGTCGATTGTTCCCTTCGGCGCATTTGTGGAGATTCTTCCTGGCAAAGACGGATTGTTGCATATCTCTGAAATCGAGTGGCGCCGTCTCGAAAAGGTGGAAGATGTGCTCAAAGAAGGTGAAGAAATTGAAGTTAAACTTATTGATTTGGATCAGCGCTCCGGAAAGCTTAAGCTCTCCAGAAAAGTGTTGCTTCCGCGACCCGAGAGAAACTAACTGCCTCCGGCACTTTGTAAAATTCAATCCCCGGCGGTGTTTTGTCACTTCCGGGGATTTTGATTTTCCGGCATATATCTATATCTTGACAGCAGTTGTGTTACCTTTGTTTATTTGGGATAATTGCAGCTTGTAGTGTTTGTGAAATGTAAACATCGCCTATGCCTAAGTACAAGAGCATTCAGCAGTGGTACGATATTTTGAGCAGCCGGCTCAAGGGAATTCCCCGCGAAAGCATCCGGTTTTACAGTCTGGAGGCTTTTCCCCGCCTGATGCACTATCTCGAGTCCCATAAGAAGGATTGTACAGAGTGTGCGGAGTATTTCCGCAAACTCGATGAAATGAGTCATCATTTGGGGCAATGGATGAAAAACGATGCACCCGAAGTTAAGCTTTTTCAAAAGGAACTCGAAGCCAGCGTCAAACATCTGCGGGCTCATCACCAGGCCTTTCCACGTGGCCTTTGGCTTTCGCGATTCGTGTTTTTTGGTATTCTGGTAGGCGTATTGGGCGCCCTGGTGGCCGTCTTCTTTATAGCCGGGTTGGTCATCGGCGGCATTCTGTTTACCGGTGGATTTATAGGGATGTTGGCCGGCTGGATAGCCGGGAAAAACAAGGAGCGACGCATAAAAAAGCAAGATAGACTTTATTGAAATAGGCTTCAGGGGGTAAAAGGTAAACGGTGATCGGTAAACGGTGATCGGTAAAAAAAGGAAAAGGTGGTCATGCTGGTACGGAACGGTTCTGTATGGCGGTTTTGCGAATCAGAACCGTTCCTTAAATACCTGGCAAGCAATTTCGGAACGTTTCTGATTGACAGCTTTCCTATACAGAACCGTTCCCGAGGCGACCTGCGAATCAGAAGCTGCAGAGTGGGGAAGGAAAACCAGAACAAATGTCTGATTTGGTCGAAATTATTATAGGTATGGATAACCCTGAATGCTGTACAAACGCACAATTTGTGCCTGCCTACCGCCTGCCTGCCGGCAAGCAGGGAAGGCAGGCGTCTCTAACCCCAAACTGTACAGACAAGGCATGCCTTGTCTCTAACTCACAATTAAAAATGAAACACACAATCCAATTCTTTCTGTTATCAATAATGATAATCCTCTACACCTCCTGTGACTCAAAATCAAAGCGGCTTAACTATCCGGAAACCAGGCAGGTTGATACGGTTGATCAGTATTTTGGACAAACAGTAGCCGATCCCTACCGCTGGCTCGAAGACGATCGTTCGCCTGAGACCGAAGCATGGGTAAAAGCCCAAAATAAAGTGACCGAAGAATATTTGAGCCGGATACCTTTCAGAGATACCATTCGGAAACGACTGACACAGGTATGGAATTACAAGCGCCAGGGAACCCCGGTACGTAAAGGCGATTATTGGTTTGTCTCGCGCAACAACGGGCTTCAGAATCAATCGGTGCTTTACGTTAAAAAGGGCGAAAATGGTGAAGAACGGGTTCTGCTCGACCCCAATACCCTTTCGGATGATGGCACGGTGGCGATGGCCAACTATGCCTTCTCCGAAAACGGAAAATATGTGGCTTATGCCATCTCACGCGGGGGGTCCGACTGGCAGGAGGTTTTTGTGAAAGAGGTGGAATCGGGTGAAGCGCTCAACGACCATCTCGAATGGGTGAAGTTTTCGGGAATCTCCTGGCTCAAAGACCAGGGCTTTTATTACAGTCGTTATGATGCTCCGGCACAGGGGGAGGAGTTGACTGACGTAAATGAGTACCAGCAGGTGGTTTTCCATAAGCTGGGAGATCCGCAGTCAGCCGATCGTCTGATATATAAGGACAACGATCATGCCCGACGAAACTATGGGGCGCAGGTAGATGATGATGGCCGGCGGTTATTGGTATCAGGAAGCGAGTCTACCAGCAACAACTCTCTTATAATAAAAGCGATAGGTGATGAAGCTGCCTGGCAAATAGCCGATACTACTTTCGAGAATGAATCTTCTTATCTGGGCACAGTGTATAAGAAATACTGGATACTTACCAATAATGAGGCTTCCCGTTACCGGGTGATAGAAATGGACCCCGAAAAACCTGCACTGGAAAACTGGAAGGAGATCATCCCCGAAAATGACCATGTGCTACAGGGTGTTTATCTCACCAAATCGTTTGCCGTTGCCCTGTACATGGTCGATGCCGAGTCGCACCTCGAGGTTTACAACCTCAAAGGGGTGAAGCAGTACAACCTGGATTTACCCGCACCCGGCTCGGTCTCTTCCATTGAGACCACCAGAGAGGACGATGTGGTGTTTTTTAATTTTACCTCCTATGCAGTGCCTGGGAGGGTTTATCGCTGTGATTTAAATACCAAAGACCTGGAAGTTTATTTTGAACCCGATGTAGATTTTGATGGCAATCGCTACGAAACCAGCCTGGTGTTTGTGGAAGCCGACGATGGCGCCCGCATTCCCTTGCACATTGTGCATAAAAAAGGCATCACCCTCGATGGTTCTAATCCCACACTTCTGTATGGATATGGAGGTTTTAACATCGTTTACCAGCCCCGCTTCGACGTGCGTTTGGTGCCCTGGCTCGAAAATGGAGGCGTATATGTAAATGCCCACATTCGCGGCGGCGGTGAATATGGGGAGGACTGGCACCTGGCCGGTACAAAATTAAATAAACAGCGGGTGTTCGATGATTTTATTCTCGTTGCCGAAGAGCTCATTAGAATGGGCTATACCAATCACAACCGCCTGGCTATTAAAGGGGGCTCCAATGGCGGCCTGCTGGTGGGGGCGGTGGTTAATCAGCGACCCGACCTGTTTCAGGTGGCGCTGCCGGCCGTGGGCGTAATGGATATGTTGCGCTATCACCTCTTTACCATCGGATGGGCCTGGGCCGGCGATTACGGACGCAGCGACGACAACGAGGAGATGTTCCGCTATCTTTATGGTTACTCACCGTTGCACAACATTCGATCGGATGTGGAGTATCCGGCCACCCTCGTCTTTACGGCTGACCACGACGACCGGGTGGTGCCGGCGCACTCATTTAAATATATTGCCACCCTTCAGGAAAAATACAAAGGCGATAATCCTGTGTTGATAAGGATTGAAACCAAGGCAGGGCATGGTGCCGGAAAGCCGGTGTCCAAACAAATTGAAGAGGTAACCGACGAATGGGCCTTTACATTTTATAATATGGGGATCACTCCTTATTGATGGGGTGATGGAGTTCATGAGTGGAAGGATGGAAGAGTGGAATGTTGGAATAATGGAATAATGGAATGATGGAATGATGGAATTTTACATCGCTCTCACCCTTCCATTCTTCCCTCTTCCCTCTTCCTCTCTTCCATTTTTCCAACATTCCATCCACTAACTCACCCATTTTTCCCAAAAGAGGCATATTTTATGACAAGAATGTTCGTTTTTTTGTCGAATCATTTTTATTAATGCCTATTATTTATAATTTTGTAGGCGGAAAGCTTTTATTTTTTAAAAACATTCTTAAATTTGTAGGGAAGATTGGATTTGGATTTTATTCGAAACAAATAATTTACTTGACATTATGAAAAGAACAAGAATTAATCTTTTTGCAACCGTGGCAATAGCAGCTGTATTGGCGAGCTGCTCAGGCCTGAAAAAGATGGAAAAAAATGCAGCTGATGTAAATTACACGGTTACTCCTGAGGTTTTAGAAACTCATGGTGGTAAAGTACCGGTAAGCATTAAAGTGCAAGTGCCAGGCGGCTATTTTGATAAAAAAGCCGTAGTTGAAGCTACACCCGTATTGGTTTACGAGGGCGGCGAAACAGCTTATGCGCCTTATCGCCTGCAGGGTGAAAAGGTAGATGGTAACGATAAAGTTATCTCTTATGCCAATGGCGGACAATTAACCTACAATGGAACTGTTGATTACAACGACAACATGCGGGTATCCGACTTGGTGGTGCGCATTCAGGCCTCTAAAGGCAGTAAGGAAGTTGGCTTCGAGTCCTTAAAAATTGCCGAAGGTGTAATAGCTACCTCTGGTTTGGTATCTCAGGAGGGCATCTTTGCCGCCTATGGAAAAGACCAATTCCAGCGCGTTATTCCCGAATCTAAGCAGGCGGCCATTTATTTCCTCATTCAACAGGCTAATTTACGCCGTTCCGAGTTGACCAAGGATGAAATTAAAGCCCTGAATGATTTTATCAAAGAGGCTCAGGAAGCTGATAACCGCGAATTCAAAGGGGTTGATGTTTTAGCCTATGCTTCACCCGATGGTCCTTATACCTTAAACGAGCGTCTGGCAGCTCAGCGCGAGAATGTGGCCAAAGGCTATATCGAGAAAGAGCTTAAAAAAGCCAAGGTCGATCAGGCAGCCGATGCCGATTTCTACGAGTTGCGCAGCACTCCCGAAGACTGGGAGGGTTTTAAAGAACTGATGGAAAATAGTTCTATCCAGGATAAGGAACTTATTCTCAGGGTGCTTTCCATGCATTCCGATCCTGAAGTGCGTGAGCGCGAAATTAGGAATATGTCTCAAACCTTCGAGGTGATTGCCGAAGACATCCTGCCGAAGTTGCGTCGTTCAAAAATGAACGTGAACATTGAGGTGATTGGAAAATCGGATGCCGAGATTTCTGAACTGGCCGAAAATAATCCTTCCGAATTGAACGTGGAAGAGATTCTTTATGCTGCCACACTTACCGATGACCTTGACGACCAACTGGCTATTTACAAATCGGCCGCACGTCAATTCCCCAGATGCTTCAGAGCTCAAAACAATATAGGAGTTGTGCTGTATCAGCAGGGCGATCTCGACGGTGCTAAAGTGGCTTTTGAAAAGGCCAACAGCATTAAGTCAAACGTGCCTGAAGTAATGAACAACCTGGGCGTAATTGCACTTCGCGAGGGGGATACAGCAAAAGCTGAAGAGTATTTTGGTTCTGCTGCCGGTGCCGGCGACGAGCTGAACAACAACCTGGGCGTAGTAGCCATTTATAAAGGCATGTACGACGAAGCCGTTCGCTATTTTGGCAACAGCACTTCCTTAAATGCTGCTTTGGCTAAGATACTTAATAAAAACTACGATGCTGCTTTGGCTACCCTTAATGCCAATACACAGGAAGTAGGTCTTAAGTATTACCTCAAAGCTGTGGTTGGTGCCCGCACCAACGATACCGACCTTATGTTCGACGGTTTGCGCAGAGCTGTTAGCCTGGATAGCAAATACAAAGAACTGGCCGCTACCGATATGGAATTTGCCCGTTACTTTGAAGACGCTACCTTTAAAGGTATTGTCCAGTAAGTAGAACAATATATAGCTTTTAAAAAAGGCAGCCCTGTTTTCAGGGCTGCCTTTTTTTGTGGTGAGAAAGGAGTTTGAAGTTTGCTTTGTCCGTTGAGCTGTTCAGATATGTTTGAAGCACTCCTTCGTCTCATACGTGTCATTTCATTTTTCTAACCATTTCCCACATTACAATGCCTGCCGAAACCGACACATTCAATGAGTGTTTGGTGCCGTATTGGGGAATCTCAAGACATAAGTCGCACCTGTCGATCACATTTTGCGACACTCCGCGTACCTCATTGCCAAAAATGAGAGCATATTTTTGGCCCCGATCCGGAGTGAATCTGTTAAGCAGCGTACTGCCCTCTGCCTGTTCAATGCCTATGAGTAAATATTGCGCTTCTTTCAACTTTTGTAAGGCTTCCGTTGTTTCTTCAAAATAAACCCAGTCAACCGAATCTTCGGCACCCAGTGCAGTTTTGTGAATTTCGCTGTGGGGAGGGGTAGAGGTGATGCCACAAAGGTAAACCCTCTCCAGTCGAAAAGCATCACAGGTGCGAAAAATGCTGCCCACGTTGTGGAGGCTTCGAATGTTGTCGAGCACAATTGTGATGGGCATCTTGGGGGCTTCTTTGTAATCTTCTACCGACAAACGGCCCAGCTCGCTGAGTTTGAGTTTACGCATCTCTTTGTTAGATTTGAAGGGAGTAAAAATAAGCAATATTAGCGGGAAGGGATTTGCATAGCCGCTAAATCAAAGATTTTACTGTCACAATTTGGCACTTCGGTTGCGATTCCGGGAATAAATGGTTAGTTTTAATAAAAAATTAATTTTCCTTTTCTATGAACATTCACGAATATCAAGCCAAAGGCATCTTAAAACAACACGGGGTAAATATCCAGGAAGGGATTATGGTTACTTCGCCCGATGAGGCTGTAAGGGCCGCTCGTCAATTACAGGAGCAAACAGGCACCGGCTGGTGGGTTTTAAAAGCCCAGATACATGCCGGAGGCCGTGGTAAGGGTGGAGGGGTAAAGCTGGCCAAAACGCTGGAGGAAGTTCAGGAGGTGGCTGCCGCTATGATTGGGATGCAGTTGGTGACTCACCAAACCGGGCCTGACGGTAAAAAGGTACGGAAAATATTAATCGCTCAGGACGTTTACTATCCCGGACCTTCCGAAAAGCTTGAATTCTACGTAAGCATCCTGCTCAATCGTGCCACGGGGAGAAATACGGTAATGTACTCTCCGGCTGGTGGTACCGACATTGAGGAGGTGGCTGAAAAAGAGCCTGAAAAAATTTTTTGGGAGGAGATTGACCCCGCTGCCGGGTTACTGCCTTTTCAGGCACGAAAAATAGCGTTCAATCTGGGCCTGAGCGGCGCAGCTTTTAAGCAAATGGTGGCCTTTATCGAGTCATTGTACCGTGCCTATTTGGCCATTGATGCTTCGTTGTTTGAGATTAATCCCGTGTTGAAAACCACCGATGATAAAATTATTGCGGTGGATGCCAAAGTAAACCTGGATGATAATGCGTTGTTTCGTCATCCCGAGTTTTCCGAATTGCGCGATCTTGATGAGGAAGACCCTGCTGAAGTAGAGGCCGGCAAGCACAATCTTAATTTTGTGAAGTTGGATGGGAACGTGGGATGCATGGTTAATGGTGCCGGCCTGGCCATGGCCACCATGGACATTATAAAGTTGTCGGGAGGTGACCCTGCCAATTTTTTGGACATAGGCGGTGGCGCCAGCGCACAAACCGTAGAGGCGGGACTGAGGATAATCCTCGGTGATGCGTCGGTGCAGGCTGTGCTTATCAATGTGTTTGGTGGGATAGTGCGTTGCGACCGCGTAGCTGCCGGTATAGTGGAAGGGTATAAAAAATTGGGTGACATTAGAGTGCCCGTTATTGTACGGCTTCAGGGCACCAATGCAGAAGAGGGCAAGCAGGTGATTGATGAATCGGGCCTTAAAGTATATTCGGCCATGTCGCTTCAGGAGGCTGCCGATTTGGTAAAGAAGGTGGTGCAATAGAGTCCTTCTGGTTAATCGTCACTCATAGCCTTTGCCTTGTCCAGTGAAATGGGCTCACCATTTACAAAGGCAACGACAAAGGCACCATCAAAGCCTGCTTCCCGGATAGCTTCCACATAGCTTTGTGCTTCCCTAAAGGTGTTCCAATGGCCCGAATAATAACGGGTAAGGTTCTTCCCCTCCACCTGACTGGTGGATACCGGAGGAATTATATCAATAGCCTTTTGACTGGGTTTACTGCTGAACACGCCAATCTGGATCTTGTAAACCGGCTTTTTAGAAGCCTGAAATGCAGCAGCCACCACTTTGGCGGGAGATGGTGCCGGGGAAGTTTGAGAATTAACGCCGGAAATATTGGGTTTTTCTGCGAAGCTGCTCTCAGCAGCGGCGTTTGTCGTTTTTATCTGGCTGGAAGCCGTATGATTTGAGTTTGTGCCGGAGTTATTAAGCAATACGCTTTCCATTTTAGCAACCGCTTCTCTCTTTAGACTGCCAAGCGCCTCGTAACGTTCCTGATTGTAGGTGTACATTTTCTCGAGGCCTTCCACGGCTTCGTGATAATAAGCTCTTATTTCGCCCAGCGAGTCTTTCAGATGAGAGTTTTGCGACTTTTGAGAAATTTCCGTAACAACAGGCAGGTAAATGCGGTATTTGGCATCCAGTGCCTCGTGGTATAGCTCCAGCGCCTTTTTACCGGTGGCCCGGGCTTCAAAAACATAGTTGGCTTCGGGTTCTTCCGTGCCTTTTAGGGTGTCGATGTTTCTTATCTTTTCCAGCAAAGACAATTTGTTCTCTGTGTTTTCAATTTCTCTGCCTTTTTCCAATAACCTTGCCGACTCTAACTTTAAGAGGTTGGCCCGTGCATAAATACTGTCGGCCTTTAGCAAAGTTGTATTGTCCAAAGGGCTAAAGTAGTGGCGATACATGGCCCGGAGCTTCTCTGTTTGAACTTCGCGGTCATTGTTGTAAAAAAGGCCATATCCGGGCGGGGCTGTTTCTCCCGGAAGTTTGGTGCCGGTGGACTTCCGGTTATATTGAGGGGCATTGTAAGTGCCCTTTTTTTTCATCTGCTCAATCTTCTGCATCTCCAGTTGCCGCGCTTTCATAAAATGATTCTGAATCTGGTCGGTAAGGTTGTAAACCTGCTGTTCGAGCTGCAGGATTTCACCAATCAGTTCGGTGAGCTCTTTCTTATTATAGCTTTGCGAATAGATTTCCCGTTTTCGGTTCATCAGCAGCTCAAGGCTGTCCTTACGGTTTTTCATGTCAAACCCTTTCTTAAACTCATTAAGGGCTTCGGCACTCATAAAATGCTCAAACAATGTGTAAAACAGGGTGTCGTTTATGTGGAATCTAAAGTCTTCCCTGGTCTTCCTGTCTTGCGGCCGGTCTGTCTCCTGTTGTGGCCCCTGCAACAAAGCAGAATCTTTTTCCTGAAGTGGCAGTTCTGCCAGTTGCCGTATTTGTTCCGTATCGCGCGCCAGATTTTTTATCACCGACTTGTCCCATTTCAAAGTTATTACGGCTGTTTCTCCCGGTTTAACGCCCCGTGTAGTCGAAAACCACGCTTTATTACCGAAAGGGTCTGCCGCAAACATGTAATCGTCTGCGGGCGAGTTAATGGGTGGACCCAGGTTCTCGGGAGGAGAGTAGGTATTGGTTTCGGGATCGAAAAACGATTGGTAAATATCCATTCCACCCATACCTCCCGGGCGGTTGGAAGAGAAATAAAAAGTGGTGCCATCTACCAGAAGAAAGGGGTAGCGCTCGTCGTGCTCAGTATTAACAGGTGGGCCCAGCTCCTTGCTTTTACTCCAGCTATCCAATAGCCGCACCATCTTATAGATGTCATATAGGGCGGTATCAGGCTGCTCCAGCACAAACAGCACTTCATTTTCCATCTCCGTTTTATACATTATTTGTTCGGGGTCAACGCCGGTTTTAAAAAATGAGCGGTTGCGGGTAAGCGTGCCGGCCTCGCCCGAAAGGTGATATTTCGATAATATATCTTCAGTGGGGAGAGTGTCTTTGGCCAGAACGGTTACCTGATAGTATTTATTAATCAGGGCGGCAGCACTCCGGCAATCGTCAATGGCTCTTTGAGCTGTGGTTTGCCGGGCGTCTTCCTTATCTGCATTTTTCATAAAACGGGTGAATTGCTTGATGGCCTCTTCAAACTCATAAGCATTCTGATAGGCCTTACCCAGATAAAAAAATACGTCGCGGTTCACATTTTTCAGAGAGGCAAATTTTAACCGTTGAATGGCCTCTTCGTTATTTTGGTGCTGCTCAATAAGACTAACGCCAAAATAGTAGTTGTAGTTGGGTGAGCGGTCGTAACGTTCCAACAACGCTTTGTAAAGGGGAATCGCCCTCTCATAATCGCCGTTATTAAAGTGTTCCAGCGCTTTTTTTGCTGTACCCTCTGTCTGCTGTGCCTCCAAGTTATTGGAACACAGCATTAAAGAAAATATGAAAATAAGATTGGTAAATATTTGGCGCATTTTTATCATTTGTTTGTAAGCAACGATGGTATCCGGCCTCAAATTTAAGCAATAGTGGCGAATTACCTAAATGGTAAGGTTTGTTTCGTAAATGTTGGTATTTTTGTAGGATGATGCCACGGCGATTGTTTTGTAGGTTTAGGTTTTATGGAACAAAGATTAAACCAAAGTGAGCCCACAACGTTTGGCTTATACAATATTTTATAAAAACAACATTATGGAAAAATTAGTGGAAGGTCAAAAAGCGCCTCATTTTACAGGGAAAAATCAGGATGGGAAAACTATTTCTCTGGATGATTACAGTGGAAAGAAAGTTGTTTTGTACTTTTATCCCAAAGATAATACCTCGGGATGTACAGCCCAGGCCATAAATTTGAATGAGAATCTTGAAGAGTTTGTAAATAAAGGATTTGCAGTGTTGGGCGTTAGCCCCGACAGCGAAGCTTCGCACCGCAAGTTTATTGACAAGCACGGATTGCGGTTCGATTTAATTGCAGACACCGAAAAGGAAATTCTTCAGAAGTATGGCGTTTGGGCCGAAAAAAAGATGTACGGAAAAACTTACATGGGAGTGGTGCGTACCACCTTTATTATTGATGAGAAGGGCGTGATAGAAAAGATTATTGAAAAGGTGAATACCAGCGAACATGCCAGCCAAATATTTACCGGGTTAGAAATTTGATCTGGTGGTTAAAGTTTCTGTTTTAAGTAATTAATGAATTGAAAATAAAGCTATAAAGAAAATGTCAGAGCAACTGGAAAAAGATATTAAAAAGGTGAATGCTGAAAAGCTGAAAGCGCTTCAGCTCACTATGGACAAGATTGATAAAACCTATGGCAAAGGTGCCATCATGCGCATGGGAGAGTCGAGTGTTGATAATGTGCCCTCTTTCCCTTCGGGTTCCATCACTCTGGATATTGCCCTGGGCGTTGGCGGATATCCGCGCGGACGCGTAGTGGAAATATTCGGGCCCGAGTCCTCGGGGAAAACCACGCTGGCCATACATGCCATTGCCGAAATTCAAAAGCTGGGCGGCATCGCGGCCATTATTGACGCGGAGCATGCCTTTGACCGCTTTTATGCCGAAAAGCTGGGCGTGGACGTGGAGAACCTGTTAATGTCTCAGCCCGACAATGGTGAGCAGGCTTTGGAGATAGCCGACCAGTTGATTCGATCTTCCGCCATCGACCTGGTGGTGATAGATTCGGTGGCTGCCCTTACCCCTAAAGCAGAAATAGAGGGGGAGATGGGTGAAAATAAAGTAGGGCTACAGGCGCGACTTATGTCGCAGGCGTTGCGTAAGCTCACCGCCAACATTAGTAAAACCAATACCTGCTGCATATTTATCAACCAGTTGCGCGAAAAAATAGGGGTGATGTTTGGCAACCCCGAAACCACCACAGGAGGTAATGCGCTTAAGTTTTATTCCTCTGTAAGGCTCGATATTCGGCGTGCTACTCAATTGAAGAATGGTGAGGAGGTAGTGGGTAACCGCACCCGGGTTAAGGTGGTGAAGAACAAGGTGGCGCCGCCCTTTCGGAAGGCCGAGTTCGACATCATGTATGGCGAAGGCATTTCAAAAGTGGGCGAAATTATCGACCTGGGGGTTGACTTAAACATCATCAAGAAGAGTGGTTCGTGGTTCAGTTATGGCGATACCAAGCTGGGTCAGGGCCGCGAAGCCGTTAAAGATGTAATTCGCGACAACCCCGAGCTCGCCGAAGAACTGGAAAAGAAAATTGTGGCCGCTATCCATGAGGGGGCCGGAAAGGTAGTGTGAGCCTTGTGTGGGGAGGAAGAGAGAGTGAGCGGTTGGCGGTAAAAGGTGAACGGTGAGCGGTAAACTCTACCTTTCATTCAACCATTTCCGAACAGCTTAATTACCCAACCTCTCTGCATCTCACTTGAAAGATGCTCCATCAGATTATACCATCGCTGACATCGGGCCAATATTTGTGAGTCGGAGGTTAAAACGATGCCTGGGGCTGCAACAATCAATTGGTCGGCCTGGTTTGTCAACTCAATTTGCCACTCAAGGCCCAGCTTGTCTCCTGTGTTTTTAACCAGTTGAGCCAGTCGCCCCGAATTACTCACCGGCTTGTCGAATATCCAGAGGACAGGTCCTGCGTGATGTTCTTCCAGATAGTTGGCAATAAGTGCAATGGCCTGTGGCGTCTCTTCTATTTTGCGGTAGGAGCCATGTACCCCCGAGAGATCGCGCAAAACACCATCCCTTCCCTGAAACAATGGTGCTCCGCCCAGGAGGGCCTCGAGAGTGATGAGCATATTAAAACCATCGATAACGATATGCTTGTTACTTAGGTGGTTCGCGTTTAAGGCTCGATGACTTAAAATGCTTTCAGTCATCTGGTTGGACTGGCAGCTTCGGGCCAGCGCCTTCCGCTGACGCTCCTGAAGTTTGTAACGATCACCCACCAGTTTTAAGGAGGCCTTTTCGGCATATTCTTTATCCAGAAGCCAGCATAAGTCAACTGCCGCAGCCGATAACAGCGGTATTACCTCTTCCCGGAACAGTTGAGAATCTTTGGGACCGGGTCCCCGGTGTTGTCGATTGTCGGGCGACATAATGGCTTTTCTTCTTAATATCTGAACTCGCAATCCCTAACCTGGATAAACCAGAAATAACAAATGACAAAAAACAAATCGCAAGCCTGCCTGCCGGCAGGTAATGATCAAATTCCAACAAACCAATCCCGATGGCTCGGGATCAAACGACTTTAGGTAGTTTTGAAATTTGTTTTTTCGATTTGGGATTTATTTGTTTTTTGTAATTTGTCATTTGATATTTTGCAAAAAAATGCAATGCCTGCCCCGTTCTACGGAGAATATAACTGTTAAGACACAAAGTGCTCTTTGTCCCGCAGCTGCCGGATTGAGCTTTCAGCGTTCAATCCTTCACCCTGCTGAATGTAAGCGCTTTAACCATAAAGTTAGGAAGTGGCTTTTGGGGGTCTCTTTTTTTGAGGTTAAGATGCCAGCCCAGTTTCTTCAAAATGGGTAGTTTGTGGGTTTCTACAAATTCTATCGGGGTTCCGTCGGGGTCGGATATATACGTGAAGTGACCGGCGGCAGCCCCCATGCCGAAGCTGTTGGCACTGTTCACAGTGAAGGGAAAGCCTTGCTGGTTGCACTCCTGCTCCAGCGCCTCCATGCCGGTGATGTCGAAACAGATGTGGATAAACCCCAGCTCGCCCCAGATGCGATTTTCGTATATTTTTTTGGGTTTTCGTTCCATGGGTTGAATCAGCTCTATCTGGGTGGGTCCCAATAGATTGCTGAATGGGCCCGAGCGGGGTTTGTGTTTCAGTAATACCCGCCGGTACTCTTCATGGCCGCCGGGCAGAGGGGCCAGGTCTTCAAAACGGGCCGTTTTATCGTATGCCTCTTCGGTGTATTCAAGTATCCCCGAATACACTTTTTTGGCTTCCTCAATATCAGAAACACCTATTACCACGCCGGCCACTCCTCCCGTGGGCGACTTTTGCTTCATAAAGTAAGAGGCATCTTCCACCACCTCGAAGAGATTGCCATAGGGATCGCGCAGGTAGTAGTGCAGAGTACCCAGCGGATTGCGGGTGAGTTCGCCCTGTATGTTTAGCTTCATAGATTGATGGAGCCCGAAGGATTTGTGGATGTCGCGGCTCTTCATTTTACAGATAAAGATGCCGGTATCGCCCAACTTAACCTCAAAGGCCGGCGGTTTTGGCGTCATGTCGGTGTGTTGCCACACTTCAAAACCCCCGCCACCCTCCATGTTCATGGCAAGCGCGGCGTAGCGGTTTACCTCTTTGCCGTTGGTGTAATGCAACATCAGCCTGGCAGTGGCGGTATCTTCAAAAATACCAATATCCATTCCAAAGGCACGGCGATACCATTTCCAGGCCTCTTTGCCATCTTTTACCCCAATGCCCACTTGTTGAATGCCTATAATATTTTTACCCATGCTTAGTGGTTTTCCACAAGATAATAATCTTTATTTGATATTAATCCGTGGTATGGTTAATTTCCTATTTTTGTAACCAGCCGGTGGTAAAGTGCCGGTAAAAAGCGCCTGATATGTACCATTAAAAGTTCCGATTTCCCTACCAGGAGCTCTTTGCGTTCCTTTTTTACGGCTTTCACTATTTGTTGTGCGCAGCGTTCCGGTTCCATCCCCCCGGCTTGCCCGGCATCCATTTTATTGTAACTTTTGCCATCTTCGGTGAGGGCATTAAGCGAAATGTTGGTTTTTATTCGGCCGGGCGAAACGATGGTTACCTTTATATTATCATGAATCAGTTCGGCCCTGAGGGATTCAAAATAGCCCTGAAGGGCATGTTTGGAGGCCGCATAGGCGGTTCGTAAAGGAAACCCGAACTTCCCGGAAATGCTGCTGATTACCACGATGTGTCCCGACTGTTTTTTTAGCATTTGTGGCAACACCTGTTTCGTGAGGGTTACCGCCCCAAAAAAGTTAACCTCCATAAGGTTCCGGTCGTTCTCGATGGGCGTATCCCGGGCCAGGGAACGCTGACTCCTGCCTGCATTGTGGATAAGTACATCCACTCCACCGGTCAGTTGCAATACTTCATTTGCCACTTGCTCCATTTTCGCCGCATCCGACAAATCCATTGGTTTTACCCAACATTTGGAGGTCGATTTTAAACAGCGGGCTTTCACCTCCTCAAGTTTTTGGATGTTGCGTGCCGATAGTACCAAAAAAGCACCTTCATGCGCGAGGGCATGGGCTAATGCTTCGCCTATTCCCGAAGAGGCGCCGGTAATCCACACAACTTTTTCTTTAAGATGAGTCATAGGGGGGGTGGTTGAACTATTTTAAAAATCAAAAAACAAAAAAATAGCCTCAGGTCTGTGCTCCTGATCTTTCTGCATGCTGTTTTTTCAGGAGCCAGTAGAGCCCTTTTACGCCTATTTTTATGTCGTCGAGGAAAAATAAAACAAATATTTTTTCAATATAGGCTATTGCACCCCAGCCCACGGCCAGATAGTACAACCAGGGATAAAACCCGAAAACAAAGAGTATAAAAAAGAATATGCCTTGTACATAGCCTGCCGAAACTGCCGAATAGAGATGCAGACCCGGTATCTTACCGAAGCGGGTAAAGGCTATGATGTAGCTGAGTACAAAAACCGTTAGAAACAGCCAGAGTATCCAGGCGTGGGGCTCAATCTCTGTCCATTTAAACAGGAAGAGCCCCAGCAGGGCCATGGCATAGGTGCATATGTCGGCTAGGTTGTCGAGTGCCGCCCCAAAGTTGGTTTGAAGATTAAAATAGCGTGCAATATTTCCATCCAGCACATCGCTCACCAGACTGATGCTTATTAGGATAACAAACCAATCCTCCCGGCCGGTGAGCGCCATCACCAAAATTACCGGGAACACCAGTAGGCGGTAGAGACTTATCAGGTTGGGGACGTTTAAAACGTTTTCGCCCTTAACTATAATTTGCTTCATGCTTTATGGGTTATTTGCGGTTGTGTTTTTTTCTGCGATAGTTCATCCACGAAGTATTTCAGCATCCTAAAAATCATCTCTTCGGTTACTTCATTGTTTCCGTGGCCTATTATCTTCTCCAGGTTTGTGTTGTCGAATATTAGTCTGGTGTTGGTGTAACTCCCTGTAAACGACATGCCCAGCGAGATGATCCTCTCGAGTGAGCTCATATCCGCCGCTTCCAGCTTCTCTACCGGTTTAAGGTTTATGGGCAATAGTTTGCAGAGTGAATTGATGATACATTCGTTTTTTATTGAGTTTTTGGCTGTAAGATTTATTATGGCCGGCAGATTATTGGTCTCAATAATCTTGAAAAAAAAGCAAACCACCCGGTCAACGGGAATCAGGTTCTGCGTAGAGTGAGGCTCTACCTGCACCCTCACTGTTTCACCGGGAAACCGGTGGGCCAGCTTGTGTACCCGTTTGGCAAAGTCGAATATGCCATAGTCGGTTTTGGTAAATCCCGTGCGGCTGTCACCTATCACCTGCGAAAGCCTCAGGATATGAGCATTCAGGTGGTTGGCGTCGATGTGTTTTTTAATGATATTTTCGGCAAATCGTTTAGATTGTTCGTAATAGTTTCTGAAACCCGAAATATCGTCGTTGTCATAAAACTCTTCCATGAAAGGGCCGGAAATATTGCCGCACGAGTAGGAGGTGCTGATAAAAAAGTAGCGTGAACCACTGCCTGCATACTTCAGGAATACCTTAACCGAGTTTTCAACCCCTTCCAGATTGGTTTGAAGAATTTCTTCCTTTGAACGTTCATCGTATTTTAGGGTGGCTGCAAAATGGAAATAATCGGAATCCTGCTCAAAAACAGCTTTCAAATCATCGGGGGACATGCCAAAGTCGTTGCGATGCAATGAGTAGTTGTAGACTTTCAGATTTTTGGGAATGGCGTATTCGCCCTCATTTATTTCCGACAAAGCATCCTTCATCTTACGCAGGGATGATCGCTTACCCGAATTTCGGACCAGGGCAATGACCTCATAATTGCGTGCCAGTAACTGGTAGATAAAATTGGAGGCTACATATCCATTTGCGCCATTTATAATAATTCTCTTCATGGTTTATGATTTTTCAATATCTGCCCCCGATTTTCAGTTCCGGTAATGATTGTCAAACAGATTGGTTTCAAAATTAAAGGGCGATTGTTTTTTTTATAGGTTTAGCAAAAAATAATATTCACAGAAAAAGCAACAGCATCAACAGCACGCTCAGTGGAATGGTGAGATTGTCGGAACCCCGCCAGCTAAAGAGTTCGGCCAGGGTGCCTGTTGCGGCAATGAGCAAGGATAGCCAAAATGTTTTAAAGGTAAAAGCTTCGTGATGAAAATAGAGTGCTATGATGCTTATAATAAAACTGGTAATTAAAAAGGCGGCCGAGCCGAGCCAGGTTTTGTTCATTTTGTGCCCGAAAAGAGTTATCCTGCCGTTCATCTTTTTAATATTGATGCCCAAAACGGCTGCCATAGGGTCGCAAATGGCCAGGATGAGCATGGGCAGGATGAATAAAAATTTGTTGTCGAGCAGCGATGATATCAGAAAGGTTAAATAGATGGAGAGGGGTAACAGATAGCTCCCGATAGATTTCCGGTGGATGTCGTGAATTGAGTTAAGCATCTTGCTCTTTTGGGTGAGAAAGAGAAACGCAAAATAAATGGTTGCCAAAATAAGCACGTACCAGTGCGAGGGCATGATGTAGGGAAAGGGCACCACAGCCAGGGTAGCAGCGAAATGGGCGAACTTGCGCGTTATCTCACCGCTTATCTTCAGCCGGCGGTAGTTGAGTTCGTTAAATGCCAGCAAAAGGGCTATTGCAACCAGATATATGAAGGATATGACTACTGTATTTCCCATAGTGTATTTTGCAGATTAACAGTTTATCAGGTTAACCGAAAGTGCAACCCAGGCGCCCCCGGCAATAAGGCTGTCGAAACGGTCGAGAAAGCCTCCGTGGCCAGGGATGAGGTTGCTGTAATTTTTTACGTTGTATATTCGTTTATACCACGAGGCGGCCACGTCGCCCACAAAGGCAAATACTACAATACCGGCCGAAATAAGCAGTGCCTCTCCCCGCGACCCGGGAAAGAGCCGCCCCAGCAGCAGGGCGCTTCCCAGCGCCACAGAGGCTCCGCCAACCAGTCCGCCAAGTGTTTTATTGGGACTTATGGAGGGCATTATTTTCTTTTTCCCCCACAGCTGGCCGGTGATCTGGCTAAAGCTGTCAAAGATAGAAAGGATTAGGAAAGAGAAGAGAATCAGTTCTTTCCCGAGCCCGGAGAAATGGTACAATCCCACCGAAAGGAGCAGGTAGAGCAGGAGGGATTGGATGAAAAATCCCTTTCGCCGGAAACCACTCTCTTTAAATAGTTTATAGAACTCGAAGACGCCGGCGCCTATAATAACCATCATAACATACCTAAATATTGTGGAATTGATGGTGATGCTGAAAAACAGGATGTTTATGATAAAAAAATAGGTTATAAATTTTATATAGCTGTCGCGTGCTTCCCCAGGCGGTTTTTTACGGTTAATGGCATAAAAGCCAATGCCACCAAGGATAAAATAGATTAAAATGATGTAGTAAATGGTTTGTATCATAATAATAAGTTCTGTGTTCCGGGTTCCCGCCTAATTAAATTATAGGTTATAGGCGGTCCCGATGCCTTTTCGGGATCGTTTCACTCCATCTGGGTTCCGGGTTGAGGGTGGCTCGATTGAGACGTTTACCTACCCTGCCTGCCGGCGATGCTGGTGCTTGTCTTCTGTCTTCCATCTTCCATCTTCCAACCCTGTCTTGTCCTGAAATAGGTTGACCATTTAGTAATTTTTCAAAAAAACATTATTATGAAAAAGAAGCGGTCACAATTTCAGCTCAAGAGTCGACGTTATTTTAGTGAAGAGTTCAAG
>JACDJC010001043.1_pt1 | contig 26956 bp, 18 predicted proteins | sample 7454191 | NCBI WGS metagenome assembly JACDJC01 (sample SAMN14253291, study PRJNA609438) | sludge metagenome | isolation source: sludge after 25d culture with pyrite and EDTA | collected 2018-12-20 | reverse complement strand
CCATTCTGGCCTACCGCTGCTGGGATGCCGGCATCAGCCGCGTGGGCCCCACGCGTGCGGGCTTTTTCTACAACTTCACGCCGCTGATTGCGGCCCTGCTGTCGCTGGCCCTGCTGCATGAAACCCCGGGGCTTCATCATGTGCTGGCATTTGTCCTGCTCCTGGGTGGCATCGTGCTGTCCTCGCGGCGTCGGGCTGTCCCATGAAGGCAGCCGGCCTCGCCGCGCACTGCGCCCGGATGAACCTGGCGTCCTACGGGAGCCTGGCGCTCAGCATGTTCATCGTCGGCTCCTATGTGGCCCTGAGCAAACCGCTGGCCGCCGTGTTCCCCGTGTTCCTGCTGGGCTGGCTGCGCTTTGGCATCGGCGGCGTGGCGATGGTGCGCTGGCTGCGCAAGCCGTCCACCGAGCCGGTCCTGGCGGGCCACACGCGCCTGCTCATTTTCCTGGAAGCATTCATCGGCAGTTTCCTGTTCACGATCTTCATGGTGCTGGGGGTGAGCTACAGCGGCGCGGTGGCCGCAGGTGTGATCATGTCGGCGATTCCGGCCATGATTGCCGTTCTCAGCCGGGTGTTGCTGCACGAGACGATCCGGCCCCAGGTGCTGTTGGCGATCGCCTGTGCGGTGTCTGGCATCGCCCTGCTGGCCGTGGCCCAGCCGGGCGCGGTCGAGGCAGCGGGGTCGCCAGACCGCTGGTTGGGTTATGCCCTGTTGAGCGCCGCGGTGCTGTGCGAAGCAAGCTACGCGGTGATTGGCAAGAAGCTGACCGCCGTACTCTCGCCCAAGCGCATCAGTGCCATGGTGAACCTGTGGGGCTTTGTACTGATGCTGCCCGCGGGTGCGGTGGCTGCCTGGTCCTTCGATTTCAGCGCGGTGTCCTGGCCGATCTGGCTGCTGCTGGTCTTTTATGCGGTGGCCGCCAGCGTATGGACCGTCTGGCTGTGGATGACGGGGCTGCGCCGGGTGCCCGCCTCGCGCGCCGGGGTCTTCAGCGTGATGCTGCCGATCGGGGCGACCTGCGTCGGGGTGCTCGTGCTGGGCGAGCCTTTCAGCGGCCTGCACGTGCTGGCTTTTGGCGCGGCGCTGCTGGGGCTGGTGCTGGCGTCATGGCCGGGCCGCGAACCATCCGAATAAGCTGTTGCACGCTGAGCAGTGGTGGCTGGCAGGCTGTCGGGCCTGCGGCTTCGAGCCCGCCCGCTTTGCCGGGCTGTCCGGGAGGCAAGCGAGCCTCTGTTCGAGCGGGACGCTTGTGATTCGTCCGGGGGACGAATCACCCCGCAAGTTTGGCGAGCGCCCGGACGGCCTGGCAAAGCGGGGCAGTCCCGGCTGCGCCGGGACCGGGTGAGGTCGCAGGCCCGACAGCCTGCCAGCCACCACCTGTTCCACACCACCTGTCCCATCAGAACGAACCACCCAGAACGAACACTGCCACCCGATCCATCCGTTCCCCTATTCCTGCATCCCGCACACATGCTCGATCAGCAGCTGCGCCGTCGTTTGCCCACCCCAGGTGTTGCGCTCCAGCCGATAGACCGCTTCGATCGTCTCGGGCAAGCATTCGGCGTGATTGAACCAGATCGCATCCAGGCGCAGGCCATCGCGCTCCAGAAAAAGCTTCAGGTGCCGATCCTTCAGCACGCGCTGGTGCAGCACGCGGAAACGATCCTGGAACACGGGCGCCGGAAAACCCGCGCCCCAGATCTGTTCGGCCAGCAGACCGGCAATTTCCGGATTGACATAGGACGCTTCCAGGGAACCGTCCGTATCGATGCAGGGCTCAAAAGAAGCGCGCCCGGTGAGGGTGCGCACCGCCAGATCGAACTGCTCCGAAAACGCATCAAAGGCTTCGACATGCAGCGTCAGCCCGGCGGCCATCGCGTGGCCACCGAACTGCACGATGGCGCCGGGCAACCGCTTGGACACCAGATCCAGCGCATCGCGCAGGTGCACCTCCGGGATCGAGCGGCCCGAACCGCGCAGCATGCCGTCCTGGTCCGGGGCGAACGCCAGCGCCGGGCGCCAGCAGGCCTCCTTCAGGCGCGAGGCCACCAGGCCAATGACGCCCGGATGCCAATCTGCCTGCCAGACGCAGACGCTCGCGGCCTGGGTTGGAGGCCGTGTTTCCAGGTGGACCAGGGCCTCGTCGCGCATCACCGTTTCCCGCGCGCGCCGTTCGCGATTGATGGCGTCCAGGGCCTGTGCCAGTTCCCGTGCGCGCATCGGATCGTCTTCAAGCAGGCAGTGGATGCCCAGACTCATGTCGGCCATGCGGCCGGCGGCATTGATGCGCGGACCCAGGGCAAAACCCAGGTCGCCCGTGCTGGCCTGACGCGGATCGCGCCCGGCCACTTCGAACAGCGCCTGCAGCCCCGGCTGCATGCGCCCCTGGCGGATGCGTCGCAGGCCCTGGCTGACGAGCAGGCGGTTGTTCGCATCCAGCCGCACCACATCGGCGACCGTGCCCAGGGCGACCAGATCGGCACAGGTCTCAAGCCGCGGGCCGCCTTTGGCAGACAGCACGCCGCGTTCCCGCAGGACGGCGCGCAGGGCCAGCAGCACGTAGAAGATCACGCCCACGCCCGCCAGATGCTTCGAGGGGAAACCGCAGCCGGCCTGGTTCGGGTTGACGATGGCCAGTGCCGCCGGCAACTGCGCGCCGGGCAGGTGGTGATCGGTGACGATCACTTCAACGCCCTGGGCGCGCGCGGCCGCCACCCCTTCGATGCTGGCAATGCCGTTGTCCACTGTAATCAGCAGGTCCGGCTTGCCGGCCGGGTGCCGGCAGGCCAGAGCCACCACCGCGGGCGAGAGGCCATAGCCGGTTTCAAAGCGGTTGGGCACCAGAAAATCCACCTGTGCCCCCATGGCACGCAGGCCGCGCACCGCCACTGCACAGGCCGTCGCGCCGTCGCAATCGTAATCCGCAACAATGAGCAGCCGCTGTCCGGCGTCGATGGCATCGGCCAGCAGTTCGGCGGCCTGGCGCACGTGGCTCAGGCGCTGGGGCGGAATCAGCGCCGCCCAGTCGGTGGCTGCCGGCCGATCGATGCCACGGGCCGCCCACAGGCGTGCGAGCAGGGGATGGACCCCGCTGTCTGCCAGGGCCTGCGTGCGGCGCGGATCGCTTGTACGCACACGGATCAGCGGCTGCACCACCAGCGCCTCCAGTCTTGTGGCCGCAGGCGTGCGAGCCAGCCGCTGCGCACCACCAGGGTGACGAAGCAGTCGCGGCCGGTGAGCACCAGCGTCGGGGCGGCGTTTGCCAGAGGGGCGAAGCAGTGCTGCTCGAGCTGAGCCAGGGCTTCAAGCCAGCGACCCCAGTCCTGGGTGTTGGCCGGCCCTTCCAGCGCGGTTTCGATGCGGGTGTCCGCTGGCAGCGCGCGGGCCAGCTGACTGGGGCGGGCGCCGCCGTACAACCACAGGCTGTTGATCGGGGCCTGGCCGGCCTGCTGACGCGCCCGATTGACGGGGTGCTCGAACCAGGCCATCTGCAGGCTGTTGACCAGGCGCCGCCAGGGCCGTGCCACCGCGTCCTGGGGCCACCAGTCATTGACCGCGCTGACGGCGACCAGGGCCGGACTGGCACACGCCAGCTGCAGAGGGTCCGGCCAATGCACCCGCAAAGTCTGGGGGGATTGTGCGACGAGCGCCAGCCCGCTGTCTGCGATCACCTCGCGGGCGTCGTCCAGCAAGGCCTGCGACTGTTCCGGTGTGATGTCCAGCACGGCAGCCGGCAACAGGGCCGCACCATCACGCGAGGGCGCCATGTGGATCAGTTCGGCCAGCCACACGGGCTCGTCGTCGGCGGTTTCGGCACGCAACGGACCCAGACCTGCGCTAATATGCTCGGTTTGTGCCGGCTGAAATCCGCGCGCCTGCAGCAGCCAGTGTTCCAGGGGCGTGCACCAGGTGTCTGCGGCCCGGCTGGGCGTGAACTGCCCTGTGCCACGGCCCAGCCAGCGCGCCAGGGTGGGCGCGCGCTGCTCTACATGGGGTGCCAGTTCGGCGGCTGCCCCGGCGTCGGGCAGCGCACCTGAAAGTATGATGTGCATGCCGGAATTGTAGGGTCAATCGGAAACTGATGACGAAATCACATGGCCTATGAATGGTGGATCGGCGCCCGCTACGCGGGGCTGGCGCATGTGGGGCGGGGCGGACGCCGTGGCGATCGCTTCGTTTCCTTCGTCGCGGCCAGTTCCATGGCCGGCATCGCGCTGGGCGTGGCGGCGCTCATCATCGTGCTGTCGGTGATGAACGGCTTCCAGACCCAGGTGCGTGATCGCATGCTGTCGGTGCTGCCGCACATCGAGCTGTTCGTGCCGGGGATCGACCACTTGCAGGTGCTGGATCATTGGCAGGATCTGGCGCACGCGGCCCGGGCCAATCCCGAGGTTCGCGGTGCCGCACCCTTTGTGGCGGCCCAGGGCATGCTGGCGCGCGGTCGGGGTCTGAGCGGGGTGCAGGTGCGTGGCATCGACCCGGCCCTCGAACCCAGGGTGTCGGATCTGGGCGGGCAGATGGAAGCGGGCAGGCTGGACAATCTGGCGCCCGGTTCCTTTCGCATGATCGTCGGCAGCCAGATCGCGCAGTCGCTGGGGCTGACCCTGGGCGACACGGTGCTGCTGCTGGCGCCGCAGGGCTCGATCTCGCCGGCCGGGTTCGCAGCGCGCATGAGCCAGTTCACCATTTCCGGGATTTTTTCCACGGGGTATTACGAATACGACGCCTCGCTGGTGTTTGTCGACGTGCAGGATGCCGCCCGGGTTTTTCGTGACAGTGGCACCAGCGGCGTGCGCCTGCGCATCGCCGACATGCAGCGTGCCCCCCAGGTGGCACACGCACTGCTGGCCCTCATGCCCGCCGGGGTGCAGGCCACCGACTGGACACAGAGCAACCGCACCTGGTTTGCCGCGGTCCAGACGGAAAAGCGCATGATGTTCCTGATCCTGACACTGATCGTGGCGGTGGCGGCCTTCAATCTGCTGTCATCCCTGGTCATGGCAGTCAAGGACAAGCAGTCCGACATTGCCATTCTGCGCACCCTGGGGGCCACACCCGTCGAGGTCGCGAAGATCTTTCTGGTGCAAGGCGCGCTGATCGGCTTCGTGGGCACGAGCGCCGGCGTGCTCCTTGGCACGCTGGTCGCCTACCACATCGATGTGATCGTGCCCTGGATCGAGCGCATGCTGGGCATCCATTTCCTGCCGCAACAGATTTATTTCATCAGCGAACTGCCCTCCACTCCGCAATTGGGCGACATCGCCACGATCGGCGTCACCTCGCTCGTGCTGTCGCTGCTGGCCACGCTATACCCCAGCTGGCGCGCCGCTCGCCTGCAACCTGCACGGGTGTTGCGCCATGACTGAGGCCCTGTCGACCGGCACCACGGTGCTGCGCGCCGAGCATCTGGCCAAGACCTACGACGAGGGCGCCGGGCGGGTCGAAGTCTTGCGCGATGTCAGCCTCACCGTCCAGGCGCATGAAATGGTGGCCATCGTGGGGGCCTCCGGTTCGGGCAAGAGCACGCTGCTGCACGTGCTGGGGCTGCTGGACGATGCCGACAGCGGGCGCCTGTGGATCGCAGGCGAAGCGGCCAGCGGCCTGAGCGAGCGCAAGCGCAGCCAGCTGCGCAATCGTGCGCTGGGCTTCGTCTACCAGTTCCACCATTTGTTGCTGGAATTTTCCGCACTGGATAATGTGGCCATGCCGCTGATCGTGCGTCGCCGGCCGCGAGCCGAAGCCCGTGAGCACGCGCAGTTGTTGCTGGATCAGGTCGGGCTGGCCGCCCGCGCGGGCCACTTTCCGGGCCAGCTCTCGGGCGGCGAGCGCCAGCGTGTGGCCCTGGCGCGTGCCCTGGTGACGCAGCCCGCCTGCGTGCTGGCCGACGAACCCACCGGCAACCTGGATCGCCAGACCGCGCAGGCCATGTTCGATCTGCTGATGCGCATCAACCGCGATCTGGGTACCGCGTTCGTCATCGTCACGCATGACCCGGCCCTGGCCGCCCTGGCGCACCGTCGCCTGGACATGCAGCTGGGCCGCCTGAGATGATGATCGACACGCATTGTCATCTCGATGCCGCCGAATTCGATGCGGATCGTGCGCAGGTCATTGAACGCGCCTGCCAGGCCGGGGTGCGCGGCGTGGTGATCCCGGCCGTATCTCGCAGCAATTTCGACACGGTGCGCACGCTGGCCGCATCGCTGCCGGGCGCGGCCTATGCCCTGGGCATTCATCCGCTGGCCGTGGCGCAGGCCGACGAGGCCGACCTGGAGGTCCTGAGGCGCCACCTGGAGGCTGCGCTCGGAGACCCCCGGCTGGTGGCCATTGGCGAAATCGGCCTGGATTTCTTTGTGCCTGCGCTCAATACCCCGGCGCTGCGTGCACGCCAGGAAATGTTCTACACCCGCCAGCTGGCACTGGCGCGCCAGTTTGGCCTGCCGGTCCTGTTGCACGTGCGCCGATCCCAGGATGTGCTCTTGAAGCATTTGCGCCGTCAGCCCCACCCCGGCGGCATTGCGCACGCCTTCAATGGCAGCTTCCAGCAGGCGCACCAGTTCATCGAGCAGGGCTTTGCCCTGGGCCTGGGGGGGGCCATGACCTTCGAGCGGGCGCACCGGATTCGCCGCCTGGCGGTGCAACTGCCGGCCACGGCCCTGGTGCTGGAAACCGATGCGCCCGACATCGCACCGGCCTGGCTCGGCCGCACGGCCGACGGTGTGCTCCACCGGGCACGCAACGAGCCCGCCGAAGTGGCCGGCATCGCCCGCTGCCTGGCGCAGCTGCGCCAGGCACCCCTGCAAGCCGTGGTCGACCAGTGCGCCCGCAATGCCTTTCGCGTGCTGCCGCGGCTGGGTGCCCTGTTGGGGCAGGACACGAAGGCCACACCAGGCACCCCGCCACCGACCTGATGCATTAGGCTTGCCGGAAGGGGAGACTTTCTGGGGAAGCCATGATCGGGCGGGCGATGGTGCTGGCGGGGCTGCTGGGCGTCGTGGCGGCGCATGGTCTGGCGGATTTGCCTTCACCGCGCGTTCTGTCAGGCGCGACGCTCGCTTTGGGTCTCGGCCTGTGGGGTGCTCGCCAGCTTGCGCACCGCATGGCGCTGCGGGTCGCCGCAGCAGGAATCGTGACGGCAGTCGCTGGCCTGGACGTCCGCGGCACCCCCATGAACCTGCGGCATCGCCTGATCGGCGTCGGCCTGCGGCTGGGCGCTTGCCTGCTGGCCGGCTGGGCGGCCTTTGCCGTGACCGCACTGTGGGCCCAGGCGCGGCTCGATCAGACCCTGCTGGCCGGCAATGTCGATCGTGTGGCGCGCGTGTTGCTGCGCATCGACGGGCTGCCACGGCTGCAAGTGGACCGCGTCAGCTTCGAAGCCCGGGTCCTGGGGGCCCACCCCGGGGGTGTGCCCGAGCATCTGCTGGTGAGCTGGCCGGCGCCGGGGTGGCGCGGCCCCTACGCGCAACCGCAGCCGGCCGACCCGCCGTTTCCCGAATTGCGTGCCGGGCAGATCTGGCGCATGGCGCTGGTGCTGCGGCCGGTGCGATCGGCCCGCAATCTGCATGGTTTCGACTACGAGGGTCACGCTTTTGCCGCCGGCATCCGCGCGCTGGGCACCGTGCGGGGCACGCCCGAACATGTCCGTGATGAGGACTGGGGCAGCCTTTCGGTGGTGGCCGGGCGCGCCCGTCATGCGGTGCGCGAAGCCATGGCACCGCACCTGCAGGGTCGCCGCTACGGTCCGGTGCTGCGCGCACTGGCCATTGGCGACCAGGATGGGGTGGATGATGCCGACTGGACGGTGTTCAATCGCACGGGCATCACGCACCTGGTGTCGATTTCCGGCTCTCACATCACCATGCTGGCCGGGGTCGGTGCCGTGCTGGTGTCCTGGCTCTGGCGCCGCCTGCGCTGGCGCGGGCGCTGCCTGGCCGAGCGCTGGCCGGCGCGCCGGGCGGCCGCCTGTGCGGCCCTGATCGTGGCCTGGCTGTACTGCCTGCTGGCGGGCTGGGGCGTGCCGGCCCGCCGGACCTTCCTGATGCTGGCCGTCGTTGCGGGGGCCCAGGCGCTGCAGTTGCGCCTGAACGGCGCACGGGTGCTCGCGCTGGCGGCGGTGGTGGTGCTGGCCATGGATCCCTGGGCCGTGCTGGCCAGCGGCTTCTGGCTGTCCTTCGTGGCGGTGGCCGTGTTGCTGGCGGTCGGCGCCAGCGCACCGCAACCGACTGGGCACGGGCAGGCCGATGGGCCTGCTCCGCACCGGCGCGAACGCTGGCTGCAAGGCCTGCGTCTGGCGGCTCGGCTGCAGTGGGCGGTGACGCTCGCCCTGGCACCGGCGCTGGCCTGGGTGTTTCATGAGGTTTCGCTGGTTTCACCATTTGCCAATGCCTACGCCATTCCGCTCATCGAGCTGGTGGTCACGCCACTGTCGCTGTTGCTCGCCGCCGCTGCGCTGACACCGGGGCTCGAACCCGTCGCGGCCGGCCTTGCCTGGCTGGCCCACGGGATTCTGAATGCCATGATGCAGCCAACCGAATGGCTCGCGCGCCTGCCGACGCTGCCCGTGGCTGCCGGACCGGCAGGCCTGTACCTGCTGGCCGCTGCGGGTGCGGCGGTCGCCCTCTGGCCACACGGGCGCCCGCAGCGCGCCTGGGCCTGGCTGGCGATGCTGCCGATGGTGTTGTGGCCGCCGGCACGCCCGGCCTTGGGGGAATGGGATCTGTACGCCCTGGATGTGGGGCAGGGCAGTGCCGTGCTGCTGCGTACGGCTGCGCACACGCTGCTGTTCGATGCCGGAGCGCGCCACGCGCGAGGAGTGGACGAGGGCGCCCGCACCCTGGTCCCGGCGCTGCGCGCGCTGGGCATCCGCCGTCTGGATGCGCTGGTCGTTTCGCACGCGGATCTGGATCATGCGGGCGGTGTGCGCAGCCTGCTGGCCAGCCTGCCGATCATGCAGGCCTACAGTTCGTTTGCGCTGCAACCCTGGCTGCAGCGGGAAGCCCGCAAGCTGGACGCCGATCCGGTGCCCGCGCCACTGGCGGCCACGCCCTGTCAGTTCGGCGGGCGCTGGCGCATCGACGGCGTGAGCTTCGAGTTCCTGTGGCCGCTCGATGTGCGCGCCGTGCGCCGCGGCGCCGCCTCCAACGCCGGCAGTTGCGTGCTGCGGGTGCGTGGCGCACATCACAGCGTGCTCCTGACGGGCGATATCGAAGGGGCTGCCGAAGCCGCGCTGGTCGAACGCGGCCTGAACGCAGTGGACGTGGTGGTGGCGGCGCACCATGGCTCGCGCAGCTCGTCCTCGGCCGCTTTTGTCGACGCCACCGCGGCACACCACGTGATCATCCAGGCAGGGCGCTGGAACCGTCACGGGCACCCTGCGCCGGCCGTGCTGGCACGCTGGTCGGGGGCTGGCGCACAGATCTGGCGCACCGACTGGCAGGGTGGAATAAACGCGCACTCGCGCGCCGGGGGTCTGTCGTTGTACAGTGTTCATGAGTCGTCCCGTCGCTATTGGCACGGACGGCGCCCGTAACTCCGCAGTCTTGCGCAGCATGGCGGGATCAGCGATGATGGGGCAGCCGTCCACAAGACGATTGCTGCCCGGTATCCGGTTTGGCTGATTCATGCATCCAGATTCGAATGCACGAACGCGTCAGGCGGGGCATTTGCAGGGCTTGTAGAAAATCCACAAGATTTTTGCGACCATGACACAGACACCACTCAAATTCTATGTGCCCGAACCCTCGGGCCGTCCCGGCCAGGCCACCGATTTTTCCTATCTGCGCCTGCAGCCCGCTGGCGAAGCACGCAAGCCCCCCATCGACGTCGCCCCCTACGACACCCGCGACCTGGCCCTGGGCCTGATCCGGGTGCTGGATGATCAGGGCCAAGCGCTCGGCCCCTGGGCCCAAGACCTGCCCGACGACGCGCTGCTGCGCCGGGGCATGCTGGCGATGATCAAGACGCGCATCTTCGATGCCCGCATGGTCATTGCCCAGCGGCAGAAAAAAACCTCTTTTTACATGCAGTGCCTGGGCGAGGAAGCCATCAGCATCGGTCAGGCGCTGGCCCTGCGTCCCGGCGACATGCACTTTCCGTCGTACCGCCAGCAGGGCCTGCTGATTGCGCAGGATTACCCGCTGTTCGACATGCTCTGCCAGATCTTTTCCAACGACAAGGATCCACTGAAGGGCCGCCAGTTGCCGGTGCTGTACTCGGTGCCGGAAAAGGGCTTCTTCACGCTGTCGGGCAACTTGGCCACCCAGATGCCGCAGGCGGTGGGCTGGGCCATGGCCTCGGCCATCAAGGGCGACACGCGCATCGCCACGGGCTGGATCGGGGATGGTGCCACGGCCGAATCGGACTACCAGACCGCGCTGCTCTTTGCCCATGTCTATCGTGCCCCGGTCATCCTGAACGTCATCAACAATCAGTGGGCCATTTCCACCTTTCAGTCCGTGGCAGGGGGCGAGGGCATCACCCTGGCGGCCCGCGGGATCGGTTCGAACGTGGCGTCGCTGCGGGTCGATGGCAATGATTTCCTGGCGGTCCACGCCGTATCGCGCTGGGCGGCCGAGCGGGCGCGCAGCAATCATGGCGCCACGCTGATCGAATGGATCAGCTATCGCGCCGGGCCGCACTCCACTTCGGATGATCCGTCCAAGTACCGGCCCGCCGACGACTGGTCGCGCTTCCCGCTGGGCGATCCCATTGCCCGGCTCAAGCAGCACATGATCGCGCGCGGCATCTGGTCGGAACGGGAGCACCAAGAGGCCCAGAGGGCCTGCGAGGCCGAGGTCGTGGCGGCGCAGAAGCAGGCCGAGGCCCACGGCACCATGGCAACAGGACGCACCACCAGCGTGGCGACCATGTTCGAAGACGTCTACAAGGACATGCCGGCGCATCTGCGCCGCCAGCGTCAGGAAATGGGGGTGTGAACATGGCACAGGAAAAAAAGCTCGCAAGCCGCCCCATGACGATGATTCAGGCGCTGCGCTCAGCCATGGACGTCATGCTCGAGCGCGATGACAATATCGTCATCTTCGGCCAGGACGTCGGCTATTTCGGCGGCGTGTTCCGGTGCACCGAAGGGCTGCAGGCCAAATACGGCCACAACCGCGTATTCGACGCCCCCATCTCCGAGAGCGGCATCGTGGCGGCAGCCATCGGCATGGGGGCCTATGGCCTGCGTCCGGTCGTCGAAATCCAGTTCGCCGATTATTTTTATCCGGCCGCGGATCAGATTTTTTCCGAAGCGGCGCGCCTGCGTTACCGTTCCGCAGGTGGCTACACGGCCCCACTGACCATCCGCATGCCCTGCGGCGGCGGGATCTTCGGCGGCCAGACCCACAGCCAGAGCCCGGAAGCGCTGTTCACGCATGTGACCGGGCTGCGCACCGTCATGCCCTCGAATCCCGTCGATGCCAAGGGCCTGCTCATCAGTTCCATTGAAAACGACGATCCAGTCATATTTCTGGAACCCAAACGCCTCTATAACGGCCCCTTCGATGGCCACCACGATCAGCCGGTGGTGCCCTGGTCCAAGCACCCCCTGGGCAATGTGCCCGAGGGCTACTACACCGTGCCGCTGGATTCGGCCGCTGTCTATCGTGAGGGCCGTGAACTGACGGTACTGACCTACGGCACCATGGTTTACGTGGCCGAGGTCGCCGCCCAGGAAGCCGGCATCGAGGCCGACATCATCGATCTGCGCAGCCTCTGGCCCCTGGACCTGGAAACGATTCTGGCGTCCGTACGCAAGACCGGGCGCTGCGTGGTGCTGCACGAAGCCACGCGCACCAGCGGCTTTGGCGCCGAGCTGTGTGCGCTGGTGCAGGAACACTGTTTCTACCACCTCGAGGCCCCGATCGAGCGCATCACGGGCTGGGACACGCCCTATCCCCACTCGCACGAATGGGCTTATTTCCCCGGTCCGAAGCGCGTGGCCGAGGCGTTCAAGCGTGTGTTCCGGGAGGCATAATGGGCATTCACATCATCAAGATGCCGGACATCGGTGAAGGCATCGCAGAAGTCGAACTGGTCGAATGGCATGTCCGCCCGGGCGATTCCGTCACCGAGGACCAGGTGCTGGCCGATGTCATGACGGACAAGGCCACCGTCCAGGTCCCGTCCCCGGTGCACGGACGCGTGCTGTCCCTGGGCGGGCAGGTGGGCGAGGTCCTGGCCGTCGGCTCCGAACTCATCCGCCTGGAAGTCGAGGGCGAGGGCAACGAACACACCTTCAAGACCCGGGCGCCGGCGGCAGCTGGCGACTCGCGCGCAGCCGCAGCCGCAGCTGCTGCGCAGGTGCCAGCAGCTGCGTCAAGCGCGGACACGGACCCGGACGCCGGCAAGGGCACAGGTCGGGACGCCCCGCCAGCAAGCGCCTTTGATCAGGCATCCGATGAGGCAGCCGCCGTGGCCACTGTGCCAGACGCCCGGCAAACGTCTGTGGCCATGCCGCCGGGCGACAGCGGCCCGGATGCACGAGCACCGGTGCGGCCGGGCACGCATGCGCCGGCCCGCCCCGAGGGCCAGCGGCCCCTGGCGTCACCTGCGGTGCGCCGGCGCGCCTGGGATCAGGGCATCTCGCTGCAGTACGTGCCGGGCAGCGGGCCGGCCGGGCGCATCACCCATGGCGACCTGGATGCCTGGCTGGCACGCGATCGCAACGCCACATCGAACCGCACGGCCGGTACGCTGTTTGCCCCCCACAACGAAGAAACCGCCATTCCGGTCATCGGGCTGCGGCGCAAGATCGCCCGCAAGATGCAGGAATCCAAGCGGCGCATCCCGCATTTCACCTATGTCGAGGAAATCGACGTCACGGAGCTGGAAACCCTGCGGGCAAGGCTGAACGAACGCTATGGCGCCGAGCGTGGCAAGCTGACGCTGCTGCCGTTCCTGGCACGCGCCATGGTGCTGGCCCTGCGCGACTTTCCGCAGATCAATGCCCGCTTCGATGACGAAGCCGGGGTGGTCACGCAGTACGGTGCGGTGCACCTCGGGGTGGCGGCACAGACGCCGGCAGGCCTGATGGTGCCGGTCTTGCACCATGCCGAAACGCTGGATCTCTGGTCCTGCGCGGCCGAGGTCGCACGCCTGGCCGAGGCCGCCCGCCAGGGCAAGGCGGCGCGCGACGAACTCACCGGCTCCACCATCACGCTGACCAGTCTGGGGCCATTGGGCGGGATCGTGTCCACGCCGGTCATCAACCACCCCGAGGTCGCCATCGTGGGCGTGAACCGGGTGGTGGAACGCCCCGTCTTCCAGCAAGGTCAGGTCGTGGCGCGCAAGCTCATGAACCTGTCCTCGTCTTTCGATCATCGCGTGGTCGACGGCATGCATGCCGCCGAATTCATCCAGTGCATCCGGCGACATCTGGAATGCCCGGCGCTCTTGTTCGTGGAGTAAGCATGTCGAATACCGTCAACACCACATTGCTCATCATCGGCGGGGGCCCGGGCGGCTACGTGGCGGCCATCCGGGCCGGCCAGCTCGGCATTCCGACCGTGCTGGTCGAGGGCGCGGCACTGGGCGGCACCTGCCTGAACATCGGCTGCATTCCGTCAAAGGCCCTGATCCATGTGGCCGAACAGTTTCACGCGCTGCAGGGTCACGCGGCAGACGCCGCACTGGGCATTCGCGTGCAGGCGCCAGAGCTGGATCTGGCGCGCAGCATTGCCTGGAAGGACGGCATCGTCAAGCGCCTGACGGGCGGTGTCGCGGCGCTGCTGAAAAAGCACAAGGTCACCGTGGTGCGGGGCTGGGCACGCATCGTCGATGGCAAGACGGTCGATGTCGACCCGCTGACCCGGGGCCAGTCCGGCGCCCCGCAGCGCATCCTCTGCGAGCACCTGCTGCTGGCCACGGGTTCAGAGCCCGTGGCACTGCCCTTCATGCCATTTGGCGGGACGGTGATCTCGTCGACCGAGGCCCTGGCTCCGCAGAGCCTGCCGGAATCCCTGGCGGTCGTGGGCGCGGGCTACATCGGTCTGGAACTGGGTACGGTCTATCGCAAGCTGGGGGTCCGGGTCGAGGTCATCGAGGCCCAGGATCGCATTCTGCCGGCCTACGATGCCGATCTGGTGAAGCCGGTGCACTCGGCACTGAAATCGCTGGGCGTCGGCCTGCACCTGCAGACTCAGGTGCTGGGCCTGGCCGAAGACGGCCAGGGCCTGCGCATCCAGCCGCCGCGCTCCGCAGAAAGGGTGCTGCCCGCACAGCAGATTCTGGTGGCTGTGGGACGCCGGCCGCGCAGCCGCGGGTTTGGCCTGAGCACGCTCATGCTCGACATGGACGGCCTGGCCGTGCGGGTGGACGATCGTTGTCATACGTCCATGAGCGGGGTCTGGGCGATCGGCGATCTGACGGGCGAGCCCATGCTGGCGCATCGGGCCATGGCCCAGGGTGTGTGTGTGGCAGAGCAGATCGCCGGCCAGACGCGGCGCTTTGTACCGGCGGCGATCCCCGCCGTGTGCTTTACGGATCCCGAAGTCGTCACGGCCGGCCTGTCGCCGCAACAGGCCGCACAGGCGGGCATCGACGCCATCGAGGGCGTCTTCCCGCTGGCGGCCAATGGCCGGGCCATGACGCTGGATTCACCCGAGGGCTTCGTGCGCGTGGTGGCACGGCGCGACAATCACCTGATCCTGGGCTGGCAGGCCACAGGTCGCGGCATCTCGGAATGTGCGGCGGCCTTTGGCCAGTCGCTGGAGCTGAACGCCTGCCTGGAAGACGTCGCCCACACCATTCATGCCCACCCGACTCAGGGCGAGGCCATCCAGGAAGCGGCCCTGCGCGCGCTGGGCGAGGCACTGCATGTCTGATTAACCTCTACAATCAGGGGGTTCACTGTCACCGAGGTGTCTCATGTCTGCCGTTGCCACCGCCACCGCCTTCTGGGCGGATGATGAACCCCGTCTGGACCATGTCTGCTGTACCAGTGCGGCGGGACTGCATCGCATGGCATACTGGGAATGGGGCGACCCCGCCAACGATCGGGTGTTGCTGTGCGTGCACGGCCTGACCCGCACCGGGCGGGATTTCGATGTGCTGGCACGCGCGCTCAGCCGTGAATATCGTGTGGTCTGCCCCGACGTGGTCGGTCGCGGGCGCTCCGACTGGCTGATCGATCCGGCTGCCTATGTGGTGCCGCAGTACGCGGCGGACATGATCACACTGGTGGCGCGGCTGCAGCCTGCCCGGCTGGACTGGGTGGGCACCTCGATGGGCGGGCTGATCGGTCTGGTGGTGGCCGGCATGGTTGCCGCGTCGCTCGCGCTGCGCCCGGAGCGCGGCGACTGGGGCTTGGGACCGGGACCCGATCTGCCCCTGGGACGCATGGTGTTCAATGACATCGGCCCGGCGCTGGACCTGGATGGCCTGTCGCGCATCGCCGACTATGTGGGCCAGGAACAGCGCTTCGACAGCTTCCAGCAGGCGGTCGATTATGTGCATGCCACGTCCGAAGGGTTCGGACCGCACGACGCCGATGGCTGGGCGGCCCTGACCGAGCATGTGTTCAACCACCAGAACGGGCAATGGGTCAAGCATTACGACTTGCGCCTGGCTCAGCCTTTCGAGTCGCAGACACCAGAGGCCACGGCGGCAGCCGAATTGCTGCTGTGGCAGGCCTGGGATCATTTGCCGACCCCCGCGCTCATTCTGCGCGGAGCACAGTCCGACATCCTGTCGGCGGACGTGGTGCAGCAGATGGTGTCGCGCAATCCACAGGCGCGCTGCGTGGAGCTTCCCGGTGTCGGCCATGCGCCCACCCTGCGCTCCGAAGACCAGATCGAGGTCGTGCGCGATTTTTTGCTGGCACCCTGAACGGGCGGTCGGCATCCCGCACCGCATTGCGGGCCGCGCCGGCCCGACCCGGCGTGCCGGCGCGGCCCCTTTGTGATACCTGGACCCTTCATGACCCTGAACATTGATCTGCACAGCCATTCCTGCCAGTCCGACGGCGTCCTGACGCCGGCGGCCATGGCGGCGCGTGCACACGACAAGGGGGTGCACTGGTGGGCCCTGAGCGACCACGATGAGACTTCGGGTCTGGCGCAGGCGGCCATGGCCGCACACGAACTGGGCCTGGGCTTCATTCCCGGAGTGGAAATTTCCGTGACGTTCTGCGAACGCACCGTTCACATCCTGGGCCTGAATATCGATCCCGACGATGCGGCGCTGCAGGCTGGCCTGGCGGGCATCCGGCGCAGCCGTTTCGAGCGCGCCCGGCAGATTGCCGAACGCCTGCAGGAATGCGGTATTGCCGATGCCTTCGAGGGTGCCATGCGCCATGTGGACAATCCCGAGCTGATCGGGCGCGTGCATTTTGCGCGGCACCTGCTCGACCAGGGCCATTGCAGAAATCTGCAGCATGCCTTTGACCGCTTCCTGGGCGAGGGCAAGCGCGCCTTTGTGCCCATTCGATGGGCCAGTCTGGAGCAGGCCGTGGGCTGGATCCTGACGGCAGGCGGCAAGCCGGTGATCGCGCATCCCGGGCGCTACCGCTACACACCGCAGCAGCAGGACGCTTTTTTTGACCGATTCAAGACCCTGGGCGGGTGCGGCATCGAGGTCGTGACCGCGAGCCATACCCCCGCCCAGGCCACGCAGTACGCGCGCCTTGCCGAGAATTACGGTTTCGAGGCTTCGCGCGGGTCTGACTTTCACGCGCCGGGCGCTGGCCGGGTGGATCTGGGGGAACTGCCCGATCTGCCTGGTCACCTGGTGCCGATCTGGCATGACTGGATCAAGGAGGCCACACCATGAACAAAGCATTTGTCAAAGAATCCGACGCCGACGAGGACGAGGACCTGCCCGAAGCGCAGGCCCTGCCCGCCGGCGTGAAGAACTACATGACGGTGGCCGGCTACCGTGCGCTTCATGAGGAGCTCAGGCGGCTGATGAATGTCGAGCGCCCGGATGTGGTCCAGGTCGTGTCCTGGGCCGCCTCGAATGGCGACCGTTCCGAGAACGGCGATTACCTGTACGGCAAGAAGCGCCTGCGGGAAATCGATCGACGCATCCGCTTCCTGACGCGCCGCCTGGAGGCGGCCGAGGTCGTCGATCCCGCCGAACAGCCGAACCGGGATCAGGTCTTCTTCGGGGCAACTGTACACTATTGCGACAGCAAGGGCGAGGCCTTCACCGTCACCATCGTCGGCGTGGACGAGGCCGAGCCCCTGGCCGGGCGCATCAGTTGGGTATCGCCCGTGGCGCGTGCCCTGATCAAGGCGCATGAAGGCGATACGGTGACCCTGCGCACGCCCGCCGGCATCGAGGAACTGGACATCATCAGCGTGTCTTACCCCTGAGCGCGCGGCTGCACGCCAGGTTCTGCCATGGGTCGACCGCATCGCGGCTAAAATGAACGGTTTCACCCCTGTCCGCCTTCGCGCTTCCCTGCCGTGACCTCCATCCTGCTCATTCCCGGTTCCTCCGCCCTGTCTGCCTTTCGCCAGGAGCGCCTGCTGCACAGCCTGAAGGATCAGGGCCTGCCGGTGGCTGCCATTCAGGCCGAATACTGCCACTTTGTTGCGCTGGATGGCACGCTTGGCCCCGCGGATCGCAGTCGGCTCGACGCGCTGCTGGACGATGGCCGGCGCACGCCCTCTGCGGCGGTGGATCGCCACGCCGTACGCTTTCTGGTGATTCCGCGACCCGGGACGATTTCGCCCTGGGCCAGCAAGGCCGCCGAGATCGCACACCACTGCGGGCTGGCCCAGGTGCGCCGCATCGAACGCGCAGTGCGCTACAGTGTGCAGCTGGCGCGCGGGCCGGGCGCCAGCCCGCTGGATGCCCTGCAACTCGAGGCCATCGCCGCCAGGGTGCATGACCGCATGACCGAAGCCGTCGTGGCAGCCGATTTTGATGGCCAGGCCCTGTTCCAGACGCTGTCTGGCCAGCCCGTGCAGACCGTGCCGCTGATGGCCCGCGGCCGCGATGCGCTAGTGACCAGCAACGCGGCGCTGGGCCTGGCGCTGTCCGATGACGAAATCGACTACCTGCTGCGTGCATACAGGGATCTGGGTCGCGACCCGACCGACGTCGAACTCATGATGTTCGCCCAGGCCAATAGCGAGCACTGCCGCCACAAGATCTTCAATGCCCAATGGACGCTGGACGGCCAACTGCAGGCGCAGACTCTGTTCGACAAGATTCGCGCCACCCACGCCGCCCAGCCCGAGGGCACCATCGTGGCCTACTCGGACAATGCCGCCGTCATGGCCGGAGGCCCCGGTTCGGTCTTTCATGCCGGCGGTCCGTCCGACACGCTGTATCGGCGCCACGACCTGATCCTCCACACGCTGATGAAGGTCGAGACGCACAATCACCCGACGGCGATCGCGCCGTTTCCGGGCGCGGCCACCGGTGCGGGGGGTGAAATCCGCGACGAGGGCGCCACCGGGCGCGGCTCCAAGCCAAAAGCCGGCCTGACGGGCTTCAGCGTGTCGAACCTGCGCTTGCCGGATGCCATCGAGCCCTGGGAAGACACGGCGTGCGCACCCCGGCGCATTGCCACGCCGCTGGACATCATGACCGAAGGCCCGATCGGAGCGGCCGCCTTCAACAACGAATTCGGCCGGCCCAATCTGCTGGGCTATTTCCGCACCTTCGAACAGCACGTCGACGGTGTGCGCTGGGGCTATCACAAGCCCATCATGCTGGCGGGGGGCCTGGGCCAGATCGATGCGCGCCTGACACACAAGGATCCGCTGCCGCCCGGCGCACTGTTGGTGCAACTGGGCGGGCCGGGCATGCGCATCGGCATGGGCGGCGGCGCGGCCTCCAGCATGGGCGCGGGCGCCAATCAGGCCGACCTGGACTTCGACTCCGTCCAGCGCGGCAACCCGGAAATGCAGCGCCGCGCGCAGGAAGTCATCGACCGCTGCTGGCAACTGGGCCTGGCCAACCCCATTCTGGCCATCCACGACGTCGGCGCCGGCGGCCTGTCCAACGCGTTTCCCGAACTGGTGAACGATGCCGGCCGAGGTGCCGAGTTCGAACTGCAGCGCGTTCCCATCGAGGAATCCGGCCTATCGCCGGCCGAAATCTGGAGCAATGAATCGCAGGAGCGCTATGTCCTGGCGATCCGGCCCGATGATCTGGAGCGCTTTGCCCGCATTGCCGAGCGGGAACGCTGTCCGCATGCCGTGGTGGGTGTGGCCACCGAAGAACGCCGCCTGCGCGTCACCCTGGGTGAAGGGCTGCCGGGCCTGGACCGGCCGGTGGGCGAGGTGGCACCGGTTGGCCAACGCCCGGTGGACGTGCCGGTCGACGTGATCCTGGGCAGGCCACCGCGCATGCGGCGCAGCGCCACGCACAGCCCGGTGTACGGTACGCCGCTGGAACTGACCCGCATCGAGCTGCCCGAAGCCATCGAGCGCGTCCTGCGTCACCCGGCGGTGTCCAGCAAATCCTTTCTGATCACCATCGGCGATCGTACGGTGGGTGGCCTGAGCGCGCGCGACCAGATGGTCGGGCCCTGGCAGGTGCCGGTGTCCGACTGCGCGGTCACGCTGCGCGACTTCGAAGGCCTGGCGGGCGAGGCCATGGCCCTGGGGGAACGCAGTCCCATCGCCGTGTTGAACCCGGCAGCGTCGGGGCGCATGGCCGTGACCGAAGCGCTCACCAACCTGGCGGCCGCCGGGGTCGCCCGGTTAGAGGACATCAAGCTGTCGGCCAACTGGATGGCCGCTTGCGGCGTGCCTGGGCAGGACGCCGCCCTGTTCGACACGGTAAGCGCCGTCAGCGACTGGTGCCAGTCACTGGGGCTGGCCATTCCGGTGGGCAAGGATTCCCTGTCCATGCGCACCACCTGGGAAGACGAAGCCGGCGCCCATCAGGTCGTGTCTCCGGTTTCGCTGGTGGTCACGGCGTTTGCGCCGGTCGCCGATGTGCGCGCCACCCTCACGCCCCAGCTGCGCACCGATGCCGATGCCACGGTACTGCTGCTCATCGACCTGGGCGAGGGCCGCCAACGCATGGGCGGCTCGGTCCTGGGTCAGGTGTACGGCAGCCTCGGGATGGAAACCCCCGACATGCGCGAGGCCACGCTGCTGCGCACAGCTTTTCTGGCGCTGCGGGAACTGGCCGAGCGCGGCCTGATCCTGGCCTGTCACGACCGCTCCGATGGCGGACTGCTGGCGGCCGCGGCAGAAATGGCCTTTGCCAGCCGCACGGGTGTGTCCCTGAACCTGGACATGCTGACCATCGATCCGCACACGGCCGATGCCGGCGATTACAAGATCCATGCGGATCAGGTGGCTGTGCAACATCACGAACACAATCTGCGCGCGCTGTTCAACGAAGAAGCCGGCTGGCTGCTGCAGGTGCGGCGCAGCCAGCGCGACGAAATCCTGCAGATCCTGCGCCAGGCGGGCCTGGCGCGCTGCACCCATGTGGTCGGCATGCTGAACGCGCAGCAGGAACTGCAGGTGTTTCGCGATGGCAGTGTCATCTACCAGCGTGCGCTGTCCGAGCTGGGCCAGGTCTGGAGCCAGACCACGCGGCGGATCATGGCGCGCCGGGATCACCCCGACTGCGCCCAGGCGGAATTCGAGACCTGGCTGGACGTTCAGGATCCAGGGCTGTCGCCGCGGGTGGCCTTCGACCCCCAGGAGGACGTGGCGGCCCCCTTCATTGCCACCGGCGTGCGTCCGCGCGTGGCCATTCTGCGCGAACAGGGCTGCAACAGTCAGGTCGAGATGGCCTGGGCCTTCGACGTGGCCGGCTTCCAGGCGGTGGACGTGCACATGACGGATCTGCTGGCCGGGCGCGTGCAGCTCGACGCCATGCAGGGCCTGGTCGCCGTGGGCGGATTCAGCTACGGTGACGTGCTGGGTGCGGGCGAAGGCTGGGCGCGCACCATACGCTTCAATGATTCCCTGGCCGAACAGTTCAGTGCCTTCTTTGCGCGGCCCGATGTCTTCGCGCTGGGGGTGTGCAACGGCTGCCAGATGATGGCCGCCCTGGCCGACATGATCCCGGGTGCGCAGCACTGGCCGCGCTTTACGCGCAATGTGTCGGAAAAATACGAGGCGCGTCTGTCCATGGTGGAAATCCTGGATTCTCCCTCATTGTTCATGGCCGGAATGGCCGGGGCCCAGGTCCCCATTGCCGTCGCCCATGGCGAGGGCTTTGCCGATTTCAGCCGGCAGGGCGATGCCGGCCAGGTGACCGAGGCCCTGGCCTTCGTGGACCATCGCGGCGCACGCACGCAGGCCTATCCGGCCAACCCCAATGGCAGCCCCGGCGGCCTGGCGGGCGTGACCACGGCCGATGGCCGCTACACGATCCTCATGCCGCATCCCGAGCGGGTCACGCGCAACGTCACCCTGTCCTGGCGACCGGCGCGCTGGGGGGCCCGGGATCAGGGCGGCGAGGACACCCCGCACGGTGGTTACACGCCCTGGATGCGCATGTTTCGCAATGCGCGCGTCTGGCTGGGCTGAGGGGCGGGGCCGCCGCCATCCTCGGGTCAGCGCCGTTATAATCGCTCTTTGTGCGGAGTTCTTTCATGCGTCTCATCAAAAAAGCACTCACGTTTGACGACGTGCTGCTGGTCCCGGCTTATTCGCAGATTCTGCCCCGTGATGCCCGCCTGGGCACACAACTCACCCGCGGCATCCAGCTGAACATCCCCCTGGTGTCCGCTGCCATGGATACCGTCACCGAGGCGCGCCTGGCCATTGCCATGGCCCAGGAAGGCGGCATCGGCATCGTGCATAAAAATCTCAGTGCCGACGCCCAGGCGCGCGAGGTCTCGCGCGTGAAGCGGCATGAATTCGGCATCGTGATCGATCCGGTCACGGTGACCCCCACGATGAAGGTGCGTGACGCCATCGCATTGCAGCGCCAGCATGGCATCTCCGGCCTGCCCGTGGTCGAGGGCGGCAAGCTGGTGGGCATCGTCACCAACCGCGACCTGCGCTTCGAGGACCGTCTGGACGTAGCGCTGCGCGAAGTCATGACACCACAGGAACGCCTGGTCACCCTGCGCGAAGGCGCCACCCTGGACGAAGCCCAGGCGCTGATGCACCGGCATCGCCTGGAGCGCGTGCTGATCGTGAACGACGCGTTCCAGCTGCGTGGCCTGGCCACGGTAAAGGACATCGTCAAGAACACCGAACATCCGCTGGCCTGCAAGGACGGCCAGGGCCAGCTGCGCGTGGGTGCTGCCGTGGGAGTGGGCGAGGGCTCCGACGAACGGATCGACAAGCTGGCAGCCGCCGGCGTGGATGTCCTGGTCGTGGATACCGCCCATGGCCATTCGGCCGGGGTCATCGAGCGCGTGCGCTGGGTGAAAAAGCACTATCCCAACATTCAGGTCATCGGCGGCAACATCGCCACCGCCGCGGCGGCGCAGGCCCTGATCGAAGCCGGAGCCGACGCGGTCAAGGTCGGCATCGGCCCGGGGTCGATCTGCACCACGCGGGTCGTGGCGGGCGTGGGCGTGCCGCAGATCACGGCCATTGCCGATGTGGCCAAGGCCCTGGAAGGCAGCGACGTGCCGCTGATCGCCGATGGCGGCATCCGCTATTCCGGCGACGTGGCCAAGGCCCTGGCGGCGGGCGCTTCGGCCTGCATGATGGGCAGCATGCTCGCCGGCACCGAGGAAGCACCCGGCGAAGTCGTTCTGTTCCAGGGTCGCTCCTACAAGTCCTATCGGGGCATGGGCAGTCTGGGCGCCATGGCGGATGGCTCGGCCGACCGCTACTTTCAGGATCCGGCCAATAACATCGACAAGCTCGTGCCCGAGGGCATCGAGGCCCGCGTGCCCTACAAGGGCAGCGTGATCGCCATTCTGTACCAGCTGGTGGGCGGCATCCGCGCCGCAATGGGGTATTGCGGTTGCGCCACCATCGCAGACCTGCATGCTCACGCCGAATTCGTCGAGATCACCGCGTCCGGGGTGCGTGAATCGCACGTGCATGACGTCCAGATCACCAAGGAAGCGCCGAATTATCGGGCGGATTGACTGGTACTGTCTGCCCGGTGGCGGGCCTTGCGCAGGCGCAAGGCCGCACGGGACCCGCACCGGCGGCCATGCCGGGCGCGGCGAATCAGAACGAATGGGTGTGGGCCCGCCACCGGATTGGCTTCGGGAAGCCGTGCGCCTTCACGAAGGGCGCCGTCAAGCGGCGAGCCCACGCAATCAAGGGGTAAGCCCAGGCGGTCAAGAGACGAACACATTTTTCGGCTTGAGCCGCAAGATGGGCAGGGCGCCGGCCACCAGCCCCAATGTGCCCAGCCAGAGCGCAACTTCCAGCGACGCACCGAACCACGCATGGGTCAGGCTGAAAAACAGCGGCCCGACAAGCTGACCCAGCGCAAACGAGGCCGTCATGGCAGCGATCTGGCGCTTGGCACCGATCGGGCCCGCGGCGGCCTGCGCTTCTTGCAGGCCGACCATGGTGATCACCATGAAGGTGCTGCCGACACAACCCGCTGCGATCAGGATCGCGGGCAAAGCGTGCCACAAGGCCGGCAGCAACACGCCCACTGCCATGATGAGCTGCGCACCAGACCAGATCTGTGGCCGCGTGAAGCGCTGCGCCAGGCGGCTGGCAATCAGGGTGGAGAGTGCGCCGGCCAGACCGAAGAGCGGCCAGGCCAGGCTGAAGAGCCAGGGGTTCGGCACCAGCAGCCGCGCCTGCGCCGGCAGGAACGTGGCCGGCAAGATGTAGCCGAAGCCGTACATGCCATAGCACCAGATCAAGCCCCAGTTCAAAGGCGAAGGATCGGGCAGATCGTTGTTTGGGCGGATTTCTGGCAACGCGCCCGTCGCCAAATGACCGGGTCTTGCGACGACCGGTGCGGCGGGCTCTGGCACCGTGCGCCAGAGCGCGGATGCCCCCAGCAGCCCACACAGCGCGGCCAGCGCCAGCCACAGCCAGGCCTGTTGCGATGTGGCACCAACCAATGTCAGCACCATGCAGGCCAGCCCGGCAAAGGCGATGCCGCAGCCCACGCCGGCAAAGACCTCGCCGCTGCGTTCTGTCTGCCCGAGGGCGTTCAGGCGTGCGATGCACAGTGACGCGGTACCGATCAGCACCCAGGCGCTGGCCATCCCGGCCAGCAGCCGCCACAGCAGCCAGCCGAGCCAATGCGCATCCAGCCCCATGGCGGTGGTCATCAGAACCACCAGCCACAGGCCCCAGCGCAGCAGCGCCGTGGGCGACCAGCTCAGATGCGTCACGATCAACGCCCCCAGCAGATAGCCCAGATAATTGGCGCTGGCCAGCCAGCCCCCGTGGGCCAGACTCAGGCCGAAATCGGCCTGCATCATGGGCAGCACGGGAGTGAAGGCGAAACGCCCGATGCCCATGGCCACCGCCAGGGCCAGCAGCCCGGCCAGCGGCAGGGAAACGCAGGATGTCCGAGATGGCCGGTGCAAAGAATGAAAGGGCATGAATGTGCGGCTCCGTCAGACATGTACTGTAACCGCCTGTGGGCGTTCGGGCCAAGGCCGTTTCAGCCTTGATCCCGCCGGCCTGGCGTGCGCAGCCCACGTGCCGACCGCCGTCAGCCGACCGCCGTCAGCCGTCAGCCGTCAGCCGAAGGGCTTGGTGGTGAGTTTCATGGTGAGTTTGATGTTCGGTTTGATGGTGAGATTGAAGGGTGGGCAGGATGGGTGCGCCTGATGGAGCGCCTGACAGTGAGTTTTATGGTGATCCTCATGACCCTGCGTCCAGCCAGCCTGATGGGTTACAGTAACGCCTTGAACAGCCCTTCCTGATCGCACATCACCATCATGCACCAGCGCATCCTCATCCTGGACTATGGTTCACAGGTCACCCAGCTCATTGCCCGGCGCATTCGCGATGCGGGTGTCTACAGTGAAATCCACCCCGGCGACGTCGACGATGATTTCATCCGCGCACAAGAGGGCCTGAAGGGCATCGTGCTGTCGGGCAGCCACGCCTCGGCCTATGCCGAGGCCTCGATGAAGGTGCCCGCGGCGGTGTTTCAGGCCGGCGTGCCGGTGCTGGGCATCTGCTACGGCATGCAGGCCATGGCCTTGCAATTGGGCGGTCAGGTGGAATTCTCTGATCACCGAGAATTCGGCTATGCCGAGGTGCGCGCGCACGGTCATACCCGCTTGCTGAGCGGCTTGCAGGATTTCGAAACCCCCGAAGGCCACGGCATGCTGAGGGTCTGGATGAGCCATGGCGATCGCGTCACCGCCTTGCCACCCGGCTTCAAGCGCATGGCTTCCACCCCGTCGTGCGACATCGCGGGCATGGCCGACGAGGAACGTGGTTTTTATGCCGTCCAATTCCACCCGGAAGTCACCCACACTGTGCAGGGTCGAGCGATTCTGGAGCGTTTCGTCACCGAAATCTGTGGGTGCGCACGCGATTGGAACATGCCTGATTACGCGGCCGAATCGATCGCCCGCATTCGCGACATGGTGGGCGAGGACGAGGTCATCCTGGGTCTGTCAGGCGGTGTGGATTCGTCCGTGGCCGCCGCCCTGATCCACAAGGCCATCGGCGATCAGCTGACCTGCGTGTTCGTCGACCACGGCCTGCTGCGCCTGAACGAAGCGCGCCAGGTCATGGATACGATGGCCGCCAACCTGGGCATTCGCGTCATTCATGTGCAGGCGGAGGCACAATTCATGGACAAGCTGGCCGGGGTGGCCGACCCGGAAGCCAAACGGAAAATCATCGGCCGTGAATTTGTTCACGTCTTTCAGGCGGAATCGGCCAAACTGAAATCCGCGCGCTGGCTGGCGCAGGGCACCATCTATCCGGACGTGATCGAATCGGCCGCGTCCAAGACCGGCAAGGCCGTAGCCATCAAGTCGCACCATAATGTCGGCGGCTTGCCGGAAACGCTGAACCTGAAGCTGCTGGAACCCTTGCGCGAACTGTTCAAGGACGAGGTCCGCCACCTGGGCCTGGCCCTGGGCTTGCCCCCGGAAATGGTGTTCCGCCATCCTTTCCCCGGCCCCGGCCTGGGGGTACGCATTCTGGGCGAGGTCAAGCAGGAATACGCCGACTTGCTGCGCCACGCGGATGACATCTTCATCCAGGAACTGCGCAACACCACCGACGCGGACAGCGGCACGTCCTGGTACGACCTGACATCCCAGGCCTTCGTCGTGTTCCTGCCAGTCAAATCCGTGGGCGTGATGGGTGACGGCCGAACCTACGACTATGTCGTGGCGCTGCGCGCCGTACAGACCACCGACTTCATGACCGCCGACTGGGCGGAGCTGCCCTATGCGTTGCTGAAGAAGGTGTCCTCGCGCATCATCAACGAGGTGCGCGGAATCAATCGTGTGACCTATGACGTGTCGAGCAAGCCGCCTGCGACGATTGAGTGGGAATGATCCCGCGTCTGGCACGGCCAGGCACCTGAAGGCATAAAAAGCCGCTAAGCCCGCGTAATTGCGGGCTTTTTTGTATTTTTGTCTGGCAGGGTTTGGCAACAGGAGGAAGCGCCAAGCACCGTTTGAGCATGGCATTAAAACTGGTACTATCCGTTGATGATGCCATGATTGATGCCGATACCATGCTGCATTTTCTTATGTTTTCATGGTATCGAGTTTTTATAACTTATTGTTTTGTATGGAAAAAACGATTTAATTTTGGCGTTTTTTCAGCATGGTATCGAGAATGAAGAGGGACACGCTACATGCTGACCGATACCAAGCTGCGAAATCTCAAGCCCAGGGACAAGCTCTACAAGGTGAATGACCGAGAAGGTCTCTATGTGGCCGTGACTCCAGCCGGCTCCATCTCGTTCCGTTACAACTACTCAATCAACGGTCGGCAGGAGACCATCACCTTTGGGCGTTATGGTGTCGGTGGCATCACCCTGGCCGAAGCCCGCGAGCAGTTGGGTGACGCCAAGAAGATGATTGCGGCGGGCAAGTCGCCGGCCAAGGAGAAAGCCCGAGACAAGGCGCGGGTCAAAGATGCGGAGACGTTCGGTGCCTGG
>JACDJC010001041.1_pt1 | contig 26990 bp, 29 predicted proteins | sample 7454191 | NCBI WGS metagenome assembly JACDJC01 (sample SAMN14253291, study PRJNA609438) | sludge metagenome | isolation source: sludge after 25d culture with pyrite and EDTA | collected 2018-12-20 | reverse complement strand
CCGGCTCTTGTCACAGTATTCAATCGGGATCCGATCAAGAGACAGGCTCTCCCGGGGATGCGGAACAACGACGACACCACCCGTGCTTGATCCAGAACAGGACGTGCCGGGCGCAATTCGGCTACCGTGCCACGGCTCGAAACGCAGCCCGCGCGCGGCGTGGCAACACCGGCAAGGAGGCCGGAACAGCTTGCCCGTACGCCACCGCATGTTGCGCTGTACCTTGCAGCGCAACATGCCAGCCTGTTATCAAGCGCGGTCTTGTGCAGTCCTTTTGCATGCCCGCGAAGCCAGCCCGGACGCGCGAGCAACCAGGTTTCCCCCTCTGTCCTCACTCCGGAGCGAGTCGTGACCATCGCCGCCAAGTTCGAAATCGAATACCTGCAATACCTCGATGCCGAGGGCAAGGAGGTCCGAAAGGATCTGCCCGCCTTCGCCAAGGATCTCGACCACATGGTCGAGCTGTACAAAGTGATGATGTCGACCCGCGTGTTCGACGCCAAGTCGATCGCGCTGCAACGTACCGGCAAGCTCGGCACCTACGCCAGCTGCCTGGGCCACGAAGCCGCCCACGTCGGCATCGGCAGCGCGATGAAACCCGAAGACGTGCTGGCGGTGAGCTACCGCGAATACGGCGCGCAGCTGTATCGCGGCGTGCAGCCGCGCGAGGTCTACATGTACTGGGGCGGCGACGAGCGCGGCAATGATTACCAGACAGAGCCCGCGCGCCACGATTTCGCCTGGGCGGTGCCGATCGCCACGCAGTGCCTGCATGCGGCCGGTTCCGCGCTGGCGTTCAAGATCCGCGGCGAGAAGCGGGTGGCGGTGTGCACCATCGGCGACGGCGGCTCGTCCAAGGGCGACTTCTACGGCGCCATCAACATCGCCGGCGCGCAGAACCTGCCGCTGGTGGCGGTGATCGTCAACAACCAGTGGGCGATTTCGGTACCGCGCAAGATCCAGTCCGGCGCATCCACACTGGCACAGAAGGGCATCGCCGCCGGCCTGTATTCGCTGCAGGTGGACGGCAACGACATCATCGCCGTGCGCAAGGCGATGGAAGACGCGCTCGAGCGCGCCCGCAACGGCGAAGGCGGCAGCGTGCTGGAGCTGGTGACCTATCGTCTGGGCGACCACACCACCGCCGACGATGCGCGTCGCTACCGCGACAAGGAGGAAGTCGAGGAGGGCTGGACGAAAGAGCCGATGAAACGCCTGCGCAATTGGCTGGTGAAAAAGAAAGTATGGGACGACGCCAGGGAAGAAGCCTGGAAGGCCGAGTGCGATGAGTGGATGGACAACGAGGTCAACGCCTACCTGGAGACCAAGACCCAGCCGGTCACGGCAATGTTCGATTACATCTACGCCGAAGTTCCCGCCGATCTCGCCAAACAGCGCGACTACGTCCTGTCGCTTGAAAACCAGTCCGCATCGAACAAGGGTCACTGAGTCATGGCACAAATCACTCTCATCGAAGCAGTTACCCAGGCGCTGGCCTATGAAATGGCCCACGACGATTCCGTCGTGGTACTGGGCGAGGACGTGGGCGTCAACGGCGGCGTGTTCCGCGCCACCCAGGGCCTGCAGGAAAGGTTCGGCGACCTGCGCGTGATCGACACGCCGCTGGACGAGACCACGATCTCCGGCGTCACCGTCGGCCTGGCCGTGCAGGGCATGAAACCGGTCGCCGAGGCCCAGTTCGAAGGCTTCATCTATCCGATGATGGAACAGATCGCCTGCCACGCCGCACGCATGCGCAACCGCACCCGCGGCCGCCTTACCGTGCCGGCCGTATGGCGCGCGCCGTGGGGCGGCGGGATCCGCGCGCCGGAGCATCACTCGGAGGCGAACGAGCACCTGTTCACCAATATCCCCGGCTTGCGTGTGGTGATGCCGTCATCGCCCGCGCGTGCATATGGCCTGCTGCTGGCCGCGATCCGCGATCCGGACCCGGTGATCTTCTTCGAACCCAAGCGCATCTATCGCCAGTACAAGGAAGAAGTGCCGGACGACGGCGAGGCGTTGCCGCTGGACGTGTGCTTCGTGCTGCGCGACGGCAGCGACGTGACCTTGGTGACCTGGGGCGCGCAGGTGAAGGAAACGCTCGAAGCGGCCGACGCGCTGGCCGAGGAAGGCATCAGCGCCGAGGTAATCGATGTGGCCACGCTGACCCCGCTGGACTTCGACACCATCGCCGAATCGGTGCAGAAGACCGGCCGTTGCGTGATCGTGCACGAAGCTCCCAAGACTGCCGGTTTCGGTGCCGAGATCGCCGCCCGCATCGTCGAGGAATGCCTGTACGACCTGCTGGCCCCGGTCGAGCGCGTCACCGGCCCGGATACGCACATCCCGCTGTACCGCCTGGAAATGAAATACCTGCCCAGCGTGGAACGTGTCGTTGATGCGGCCAAGCGGACGCTGGCGGCGTCATAATTCGAAAACATCGAAACTGCGGGGCGTCATTCCCGCGAAAGCGGGAACCCATCTTGATCACCCATCACGAGCAAATGGATTTCCGCTTCCGCGGGAATGACGGCCGAAATGCCCAAGCGCCGACAGCACCAGTGGCGCCAGACAACGGAAACTCATCCCATGGCTGACATCAAGACGTTCTACCTCCCCGACCTCGGCGAAGGCCTGCCCGACGCGACCGTCGTCGAGTGGCACGTGAAGGTGGGCGACAACATCAAGCTCGACGCGCCGCTGTGCGCGATGGAAACTGCCAAGGCGGTAGTCGACGTGCCCTCGCCGTACACCGGCAAGGTCACCAAGCTGCACGGCGCGCCCGGTGACGTGATCGAAACCGGCGCCGCGCTGGCCGACTTCGAACCCGATCCGAACGTCAAGCAGCGTGCCGAGGCGGAGTCCACCGGCCATCACCACGGCCCGAAGAAGACCGAAGCGGCACCCGCCCCTGCACCGACACCCGCTGCCGCCACGGCCGACCGGGAAGACGAAGGTACCGTGGTCGGTGCCATGGTCAGCGGCAACACCGTGCACGTGGAGCAGGCGGCCAGCATCGGTGGCATCAAGGTCGTACCGGCCGTACGCGCGCTGGCGAAGAAGCTCAAGGTCGATCTGACCCGCGTGCAGCCGAGCGGCGCCGATGGGGTGGTCACGATGAAGGACGTCAAGGAAGCCGCCGCGAATGGCACGGCTACGCTAGGTGCCGCACCCGCGCGGGGCGTCCCGGCGTCCGCTGGGCGCCATCCCGCGCCGGAACTGCCGCAGGCAGAGCCGCAGCGTGGTCCCGTTTCGCTGGCCGGCAAGCCGGTGCGCACCGCGCCGCCATCGCAGACCGCCAGTGGCCAGCCGGAACAGCTCAAGGGCGTGCGTCGCAACATGGCCCGCGTGATGGCCGACGCCCACGCCCAAGTCGTGCCGACCACCCTGGTCGATGACGCGGACCTGCATGGCTGGATCGGCAAGCAGGACATCACCGCCCGCGTGATCCGCGCCATCGTCGCCGCCTGCAAGGCCGTGCCGGCGCTGAACGCCTGGTTCGACGGCAAGAACCTCAGCCGCACCATGCATCCGCAAGTGGACATCGGCATCGCGGTGGATACTGAGGACGGCCTGTTCGTGCCCGCGCTGCGCAACGCCGACGTGCTCGATGCCGCCGGTATCCGCGCCGCGATCAAGCGGCTGCGCACGCAAGTCGAGGATCGCTCGATCCCGGCTTCGGAACTGTCTGGCTATACCATCAGCCTGTCCAACTTCGGCATGTTCGCCGGCCGCTACGCCAGTCCGGTGGTGGTGCCGCCGACCGTCGCCATCGTCGGCGCCGGCAAGCTCAGCCACGACGTGGTCGCCGTGATGGGCGGCATCGAAGTACACCGGCGCATGCCGATCAGCCTGACCTTCGACCACCGCGCCGCCACCGGCGGTGAGGCCGCGCGTTTCCTCAAGGCGCTGCTGGACGATCTGTCGTTGCCGAACTGACTTGACTCGCTGTCATGCATGAAAGGAACGGGCGCTCAAGGCGCCCGTTCCTTTCATGCGCACCGTATGTGGGATCCCGCTCGCGGGCGACACTGTTGATCTCCACGTCGCGCATCACGGCAACCGCATCGCCCGCAAGCGGGCTCCTGCCGCTACCCTACGTGGTGGATCAATAGTCGCGCACGTCCAGCAGCAGGAAGCAACGTGCGCTGTAATCACCCGCTTGCGGCCACGCAACAGCGTTCAGCGCCAGCGTTCCGGCGGTCCATATCTCGTTGTCGAGCAATGCCTCGCAGCGTGAATTGCCGTCTCGGGCATGGCTGTGCACCAGTCGCACCCAGTGCAGCTCGGCAGTCAGCGCCTCACGCTTCAGCGCAGCCTCGATCGATGCCAGCGCGTCCAGCGGCATCTCCACCGCATTCGCTCCACGCACGCTGAAGGGGCCGATGAATATGTCCCAGGTACGCACACCGATGTCCCAGGCAGCGATCTGCATCTTGCGCTCATCGGTGACGTACCAACATGCGGCCAGCAGCAGGTGAAAGACGCTTTGCTCGAACGTGCGCAATGCATCGCGGCAGCCGACGCCGCCATCGCCGATTCCGGCAAAGCTTTCCTCGATGCGGCGATCCTCTCCCAGGACCACATCGACATCGAGTCGCCCCGGCTCGCCGGTGTGGCCCTCGTGCCATGCGGCGCGAATCGCCGGAAAGTCTCCGTCGGTAAGCAGCCAACCATCCTCGTCTGCATCCAGCTCGACATCGTGGTGCGCGAACAGGCGCAGCAGGTATTGCTGGAGCGCCGCACTATCCATGACTGTTCCCGATGAGCTGCGCCGACGGCAGTTCGCGCTAGGTCAGATACACGCGCAGATCGAACTCGCGCTGATGGTAGTCCGGCAGCATGTGCTGGCACAGCTGGTAGAACGCCTTGTTGTGTTCGATTTCCTTCACGTGCGCCAACTCATGCACCACGATCATCTGCAGGAATTCGGGCGCAGCTGCCTTGAACAGCGCGGCCACGCGGATCTCCTTCTTCGCCTTCAGCCGCCCACCTTGGACGCGCGAGACCGCCGTGTGCAGGCCGAGCGCATTGCGTACCACATCGAGCTTGCTGTCGTAGAGCACCTTGTCGATGCCCGGCGCGTTCCTCAGGTACTGCTGTTTCAGCGCGGTGGTGTAGGCATACAACGCCTTGTCGCTTTGCACGGCATGACGCCCGGGATAGCGCGCAGCCAGATGCTCGCCGAGGCGGTCCCGGGCGATCAGTTCGCGAACTTGCTGCTGCAAGGCCTCGGGATAGGCCTGGAGATATCTGAGCGGAGTCATGCCGGGCATTCTCGCATTGCCTGACGACTCACACCGGGCGAGGTCAATCGCACGCCTGGGCTGGACGGCCGGACGGGTCCGGTCCGTGGCGCTGATCAATCGACGCGACCGGTCGATGCCCGCCGCCCCCAGCCACGCTGGCGCAGCCACCATGCAGGCAACAGCACCGCGCTGAAAGCGCCGTAGCCCCATAGCGCTGGCAGTACCTGCTGCCAGATCGCCCCGCTGAAGCGACCGAACTCGCCCGCTTCCGGTAGCGCGGCCGTATCGAAGCCGGCCTCGGCGGCCAGCGTGGTAGCGATGGCAGCCAGTAGCAAAACGGCCGCGTCGAAGGTGCGTCGGCCTACGGTTCGCGGCAGGTCTCGCGGATAAGCCCAGTAGATCCCACACAGCACCAGCAACCACGGAGCCAGCAGCAGGATGGATAGATAACGCACGGGATTCCCCCTTCACTCTTCGACGAGACGTCAGTCCTGCGCAGCGAGTTGGTCCAGCGCTTCGCACAGTTGTGTCAACGCCTGCTCGCGCGCCACTTCATCGCCGTATTCGGATGTGCTGGCCACGGCTTCGCGGTCGATCTCCAGCACCAAGCCCAGGCCCCGCGCCTGCACCACCGCCGCGGCCGCGCCCAGGCTCTTCAGGCGCTTCTGCATGACTCCGGCGGCCTTCGGATCGGCAAACGGCACCGACAGCAGCAACTCCTCACCGTCGGCGGAAAACAGCCGGAAGCGGAAATGACCATCGCTGTCGCGAAAACTTGCCAGGCGTGGTGTACGACCCTGTTTCGGCGCCGTGCCCGGCCGACCGGGGCGTGCCGGTGCGGTCTGCATCCGACGCAAACCGAGTACCTCGCGCACGGCGGCAATCTTGGGCGTGGCGATTGCACGCGCCTTGCGCGCGCCTTCCTGCAGGACGACCTCGATCGCTGCGGGATCGGCCATGAAGGCCTCGTAGCGTTCGCGCAGCGGTGCCACATCGGTCTCGATGCGCTCGAACAGGATCTGTTTCGCTTCGCCCCAACCCAGCCCGTCCAGCAGGCCACGACGGAAGGACTCGGTCTCTGCCTCGCTGGCGAACGCTCGGAAGATGGTGAACAGCGCACAGTTGTCCGGGTCCTTCGGTTCGCCCGGTGCGCGCGAGTCGGTGACGATGCGCATGATCGCTTCGCGCAGCTGCTTCTTGCCCCCGGCGAACAGCGGAATCGTGTTGTCGTAGCTCTTGGACATCTTGCGCCCGTCGAGCCCGGGCAGCGTCGCCACCTGCTCCTCGACCTGGGCTTCCGGCAGCACGAAAAACTCGCGACCATGCAGATGGTTGAAGCGCTGAGCGAGGTCGCGTGCCATCTCGAGGTGCTGGATCTGGTCGCGCCCGACCGGCACCTTGTGCGCATCGAACGCCAGGATATCGGCCGCCATCAGCACCGGGTACATGTACAGGCCCGCCGTGACGCCCGCATCGGGGTCCTCGCCCGCCTCCACATTGCGATCCACCGCCGCCTTGTAGGCGTGGGCGCGATTGAGCATGCCCTTGGACGCAATGCAGGTGAGAAACCAGGTCAGCTCGGGAATCTCCGGGATATCCGACTGTCGATAGAACGTGACCCGCCTCGGGTCAAGACCAGCGGCCAGCCAGGTCGCGGCAATCTCCAGTCGCGAACGCTCGATCCGCGCCGCATCGTCGCTCTTGATCAGTGCGTGATAGTCGGCCATGAAGAAGAACGCATCGACGTCATCGCGCCGACTGGCCTCGATGGCAGGGCGGATGGCACCGACGTAATTGCCCAGATGCGGCGTACCGGTGGTGGTGATGCCGGTGAGGATTCGAGTCTGCATGTTGCGTTGCGCAAGCAAAAACGCAGTTTACGTCATACCTGCAACAAGGCAATCCGGAACCCGGCTGCATCGGACACGGCCACGTGCGGCCTGGGCCGATGCATGCAGGTCGGCAAACTGCACCGCAACCGGGTCGATTGAGCAACGCGGCGCGGCCGGCTATACGATCTGCTGATCGCAATGGCCCGTGCCGGGACTGGCCGGTCTGCAGTGTGATTGAGGTTCAGGTCGCGTCGGATGGCGAACGACCGGTGCCCAGATATCCCGCCAACGCCGCGTAAGGCTTCACCGCCGGATTGGGTGCAATCACCGACTCGACCGTCAGTACCGGAACACGCCTCTTCTGCTCACCGGCCCGTGGCTCCTGGCCGGGCTGGGTGTCGCGGCTGTCCTTCTGTTCGGCCGCGCGGTACGGGATAAGACTGGCATTGCCCATGATTACTGCCTCACACGAATATGTTACCAAGCATTATCGCCGGATCGCCGCATCGGGTGTGTGGAAATCCAGCAAGCTCGCACGGCTGCCTCGCCAACGATGTTGAGGCCAAGCTGATGAGACTCGGCACCAACCGGCCTCAGCGTATCAGGGTCGACTTGCCGAACAGCGACTCGATCAGATCCACCGCCAGCCTGGCGGTGACGTTGTGGCGGTCGAAGGCAGGATTGAGTTCGACCAGATCCAGCGAAGCCATCCGCCCGCTGTCGGAAATCATCTCCATGCACAGTTGCGCCTCGCGATAGTTCGGCCCGCCGCGCACGGTGGTGCCGACGCCGGGTGCGATGCTGGGATCGAGGAAGTCGACATCGAAGCTCACATGCAGGTGGGTGTTCTCGTCCATGCCGTCCAGCGCCTGTTCCATCACCCGTTTCATGCCGTCCTCATCGATCCGGCGCATGTCGTAGATACCCACGTTGGCTTCACGCACCAGCTGCTTCTCGCCGTAATCGACCGAGCGGATACCGATCTGGCGGATTACGTCCGGCGTGATCGCCGGCGTACTGCCGCCGAGTTCGACAAGTGCCTTCGGGCCGCGGCCACACAGGCAGGCTACCGGCATGCCATGGATATTCCCCGAAGGGGTCGCCTCGGCCGTGTTGAAATCCGAGTGCGCGTCCAGCCAGAGCACCCGCAACTGCTTGCCGGTCTCGCGGCAATGATCTGCCACGGCGTTGATCGAGCCGATCGCCAGGCAGTGATCACCACCAAGCAAGATCGGCAGTCGCCCCGCCTGGAGCTCACTGCGCACGGCCGCATAGACAGTCGTATTCCAGGCCACCACTTCCTCGAGATGGCGATAGCCGTCGACCGGTGGCAGCCAGGGGTTGAGCGGCCCCTGCAGGTTGCCACAGTCGATCACCTTCAACCCGCGTTGTTCGAGTTTGGCGCCGAGGTCGGCGACCCGCAGGGCTTCCGGGCCCATCGAGGCACCGCGATCGCCGGCACCGATATCGGTCGGCACGCCGATCAATGAAATGGTCTGTTTGCTCATGAATGTACATACCTGCTGTGATGTTCGGAGAGCGCCGACTGAGGCCCACGGGCCGATTCGAAGGGACTCCGCGCCCGCGGCGCTCAGCGGGGATTCCACACGACCCGCCGCGATCGGCACAAGAAAACACTGCCGGCATAGGATGCCGCGTTCGTCCCCAGTTTAACGGATGGAGCCTCGTCACACTTCAGAGCCGACTCTGCCACAGGCGAGAAGCGAGGCATTCCGTCCATATATATCCATGGCCGTGGGCATCGGTCGATCAACCCGCCTTCGCCGCCCGCGCCCCGGGAGAAGCCGCATGCTGCACCAGAGGAATGCTGAATTCATCGCAGACCAACTCGACGCAGGCCACGTCACCCGAACTGTCATGCTCCTCGCGGGCCAGGCCACACGCGGGCCGCGCGCCGGCCCTGGCAGCTACTGGCGAAGGCTTTGTCTTTCCGGATGTGGCACGTTGCCGTATTTCGCCAGCACGACGGGGGTCGAATATTCTCCCCGATCGGCATCCGCACCCTGCGCATACACCAGCACACCATCGCAATGCTCGGCCAGCGCCTCGCCACGGCTACGCGCCAGTTGCTCCATGCCATGCAGGATGGGCTTGCCGGCTACAGCTCCCTCGCCCTCCCCGTAGAAGCCCTGCACGACGTAAAGCGTTTCCACGGGCGTAACCTCGCGATCTGAAGACAACCAGAGTGCGCATGATCAGGTGCACGGCTCGCGATGCCCGCGTCAAATTTTTGTGGGCACCCGCTTTGCCGGCAGCCTGACCGTGGCGAGGGAATGGGCCGGCGCACGCGGGGGTGGCCCATCGAATACCGCGTCGAACGCGCAGCCGCGCCACGACAGCGCGTCCGCCCGGAGCGACGGCCGGGGGAGTTGATTACCCTGCGCGCCGCCGGGGCGAGAACGAACCCGCTCACGGCTCCGGTTATGGGATACGGAATTCGTCGGCAAGCTCAGTTTGCGAAGCACATTGAAGAACGTTGCACAGCATGGAGATTGTCAGCTCACTGAAGCCAGGCGGTACGTTGTGGCGCAGGGTGAACACCTAACGCGGCCATCGCCTACAGACGCGCCAAGGAAGGCGCAGCATCCTGGACGACGTCGTATATATGTCTAAAGTGCCACTTGTTGCGGTCGAAATAGGGTGTATATACAATACATGGCTCGTAAGAAGGACAAGTAAGGATAGGTGAAGATGTTCAAATTCTCACCTGATGTGATCGCGAAGCTGAGAGACAGGCATGGCCTCACGCAGAAAGAGGTCACGGAGTGTTTTGCGAACGGCGAAGCAGTGTACTTCGAAGATATGGAAGAGGAGCACCAGACCGACCCGCCGACCTGGTGGTTCATGGCGCCCACGAACCACAACAAGATGCTGAAGATATGCTTCATACGAAAAGATGACGACATTGTCATCAAGACAGCCTTTGAACCAAGCAACATCAAACATCTGGAACTATATCGCCAGCTGGCAAAACTGCCACCGTGCTGGCCCCAAGAGGAGTGAGCAATGAGCAACAAGATCCCGGGAACTGTAGAGAACTGGGAGAGCGGCGAGCTGGGCATGAACCCGGACCAAGCGAAAGCCGCAACGCTCGAAGAGGTCGCAGCCATCGAGCATGCTGCGGGTGTCAGTATGCAGCTCATCTCGATGCGCATGCCGACCGAGCTACTGCGAGTGCTCAAGGAGATCGCGAAGTATCGCGGCATCGGCTATCAGCCAATGATCCGCGACCTGTTGGATCGCTGGGCTGTCGGCGAGATCAAGACGATCTTGAACGAGCGCCTGGACGAAACGCAACGGCGTGAGACAGAGCTGCGAGAGAGTGCGCCGCTCGCAGGCGACCTGCGTCGCATCGCGTGACGAGCAATCGAAAGCCTCAAACCGAGCCCGCTACGGCGGGTTCTTTTGTGTCCGCTGGCCAATCTGCGGACATTTCGCGGACATTCCCTACATCCGCGAAGTGATCTCACGCGTAAGTCATTGATTTCATGGTGCCGGCACCAGGAGTCGAACCCGGGACCTACTGATTACAAATCAGTTGCTCTACCAACTGAGCTATGCCGGCGAAGCTGGGGAATTCTAGCAGGCCCGCCGCAAGGCGTGCTCAAAAGCAGCCGATGCTGCGCGAGCCGACACCACTGGCCTTGACGTACTTGCGCCAGTCGAAGTGACTGTCGTCGGCCACCATCAGGTCCAGCCAGTATTCGGGCACGTTTTCGGTGCGCTCGCTCATGCGGGCCGGAAAACCGGCAGCAACCAGCTCGCCCATGCGTTTGCGTGCATTCGCCGGATCGCGGAACAGGCCCAGCGACACCGTATTGGCCTGATCGCCGGATCCCACCACGAAATAGTCGCTGATGTTGCGGTTGGCGAGCTGCCTGGCTTGCTCCAGCGCCTGGGTGCGACTGGCGGCGGCCGGCAGGTGGACCCACCAGGCGGTGGGCTGGCTGGTTTGCTCCTGGCGCGAACGCATCCGGGCGACCTGCGAGCCCAGCGCCTGACGCGCGTCGCGCAGATCCTGCGGCGTGTCGAACGGTCCCAGCGTCATGCAACTGTAGCTGTGCGATGCGTCGGCGGCCAAGGCGCCGGATGCGGACGAGGGGTCTTTCGCTGCCGGCATTTCCGACAGCAGGCGCAACTCCGGTACCCCCGGATCGGTGGGGCCGCGGACGTGCGCATAAGGCTGGCCCAGGAACAACCACGCCGCGACCGCGATATTGAGCGCGCTCAGCAGGACAAACAGCAGACGCAGGAACATCGAACCCCCATCAACACGACCCGTTTCGCCATTCTAGACGGTCGGTGACGACGGCATGTGCGCATTTGCCCACAACGCCAGGCCATGCAGGACACCATCCTTGCCCAGCTGCACCGGTATCGACAGCATCGGCGCCAGCTGCTGCGCATCGCCGCCGTCGAGGATCAGCACTGCCGCACCGCCAAGACGCGGCAACATGTGCGTGTGAAAGCGTTCGATCAGCGCGGCCGCAGCCTGCCAGCAGCCGGAGGTCACCGCATCGGCGGTATTGTCAGCCAGTTCCAGGATGTTGCCCGGCCGTTGCGGGCGCACCAGCGCGGTCGCACCCAGCAGCGATTGCTGCATCAGGCGCACGCCCGGTGCGATCAATCCGCCCAGATGACGGCCGTCGTGTGCCAGCGCATCCAGTGCCAGCGCGGTACCGGCGCTGACCAGCACGCACGGAGTGCGATGCGCGGCATGTGCGGCCACCATCGCCAGGAAGCGGTCCACGCCCAGTCGCTGCGGTTCGGCATATGCGTTGCGCACACCGCAGGCGCTGGCGGGCGTGCGCAGCCAGTGCAGCGTACACCCGAACACCTGTTGCACGACCTCGGCGACCCGGTGTTCGCGCGCGTCATCGACCACCGACGCCGCCGCGGCCTGCGTCGCCCGCGGCAAGCCCGCCCAGGCCTCGACCAGTTTGTCATGGGCGCTTTCCTGCCAGTCCAGCGCCCCGTGCGCGATCCACGCTGCAGCTTCGTCCTGCAGCGCCCATTTCAGCCGCGTATTACCCAGGTCCAGCAGCAGTCTCATGCGCGGCGTACCGTGACGTCGGCGCTGTCGACGCCGCGCACACTGCCGTCGGACAGGCGCACCTGCAAGGCGCCACGGGCGTCGACGCCTGCACCGATGCCCTCGAACGGGTCGAGCGCGCCGCTCAATCGGAGCGGCTGGCCGCGCAGCAGGTCGTGGCGCGCATAGTCGGCCATGAAGGCAGCGAATCCCTCCTGCTCGAACTGGCGCAGGCCGTGCGTCAAGGCGGCGATCAACGCCGCCGCCACCCGGTTGCGGTCCGGCGGCAAGCCGGCAGTCAGGCTGGCCAGATCGCAGGCCGGTTGTCCGGCCTGGCGATGCAGCGCCGGTGTCAGGCGCAGATTGAGGCCGATACCGATGATCGCCGCACAAGGCCCCTGGTATTCGCCGCCGAGCTCGACCAGAACGCCGGCCAACTTGCCGCCCGCGTCATCGCCTGCCGCCACCAGCACATCGTTCGGCCATTTCAGGCCGACCCCAGCGACGCCCAGTTCGTCCAGCGCGCGCAACACGATCACCCCGACCGCCAGTGACAGCCCGCTCAAGGCGGCAAAGCTCGACTCGAAACGCTTCAGGCAGGACAAGTAGAGGTTCAACCCCGGTGGCGACAGCCAACCGCGGCCGCGGCGGCCTCGCCCGGCGGTCTGGCTTTCGGCCAGCACGACGCTGAGATCCGCCGCGGTCGCGAGGCGTCGCTGCAATTCGCTGGAGGTGGAGTCGAGCTCGCCATGGACCTCCAGCGCGCCCAGAGTCCTCGTGCACTGCACCGGCAGGGCGGCGCGAATCTGCGCAGCATCGAGCATCTGCAGCGGCCACGGCAGGCGGTAGCCGCCTGTGCCGCGTGCCTCCACCGGCACGCCGTGCGCGCGCAGGACCTCCACCTGCTTCCAGATTGCCGCACGGGTCACCCCTGCCTGCGCGGCGAGCGCCGCGCCGGAAACCGGCTCACCCGGAGCCAGCAACGCCAACAGTTGCAAGGGCTGCATCAGCGACCCTTGCGCACGAGGGCGTGCAACGCCCGTGCGTCGTCGCGTCGCAAAGAATCGTGGTGGATGGCCATGGCCCGATTCTAGCCCGCCGGCGCTGCACTGCGGCATGGGGCTTACGGGAACAGCACTGGCACCGTCGAGCTGATTCTGCGAGGATCAGGGTCTTAGCTTGCGGGTTCGAGGAGTTCGACTGCCATGCATGCCACCCATCGGATCATCGGTTGTGCCTTGTGCCTCGCCCTCATGGGTTCGGCGGCGGCGGCCAGCCTCGATACCCAGGGCGCGGACAATGCCACGCAGGCCACCTCCGGCCAGCTTGCGCACGATGGCGGCAGTATCGGCACCGACAGCATGGGGCAGAGCCGCGGCAGCAGCGTCATCAGCAGTGGCGACACGGCCACCGGCACTTCTTCCAACGGCAACGATCGTTCCGGCGCCGCTTCGTCAGCGCCGGCTCCTGCTCCCCGGCCGCATCTGGGCTGGCAATCCTTGCTGCCTGGATCGATCCAGTAAGCGCGCGGCGGTATGCCGGACGGTTGGTGGCAATCTCTGCGGGCGCATTTCGACCCGGCGCCGATCCCGGATCCTTTGTGGCGACGCGCGCTGGCCACCTGTCCGCTGGCACGCCGGCTGGATCCGGAGCGCCAGCTGCGCCTGCGCCAGCTGGCGGCGCTGTTCCTGGCGCGCAAGCGCTTCCATGCCTTGGCCGGCGCAGTTCTTGACGAATACTGGTGCCTGCTGATCGCCATGCAGGCGTGTTTGCCCGCGTTGCAGCAAGGCCCCGCCAGCCTGCGCGGCTGGCGCGAGGTGTTGATCTATCCGGGCGAGTTCAAGGTGCGGCGCAGCCATCATGACGAACACACCGGGGTAGTCACCGAAGGCGACGAGGTCCTGATCGGCGAAGCCTGGGAGCGCGGGCCGCTGGTGCTGTCGCTTGCCGACGTGCAACTGGATCTGGAGCAGCCGTGGGACGGCTACAACGTGGTCGTGCACGAGATGGCGCACAAGCTGGACATGCTTGACGGGCCGCCCAATGGCGTGCCGCCGCTGCGGGATATCCCGCGCCGGCGCTGGGTCGAACAATTCCAGCTGGCGTACGACCGGCTGGCCGGCGCCGCGCCGGGTCACGATTCGCCGATCGACCCTTACGCCGCCGAGAACGCTGGCGAGTATTTCGCCGTGGTCAGCGAGCTGCACTACTCGCGGCCGGACCTGCTGCGGCAGGTCGAACCAGCGGTCGCCGAGCTGCTCGGGACGTACTACGGTCCCTCGCCCGCCGATGGCGCCGAGCCCGCCGGATCGTACCGCCACCGCTGAAAGGCCGACTCAACTCGCCGCGAGCCGCACGCTGAAACGCGCACCACCAAGTTCGGGCGAGCGATCGACCACCAGTTCGCCCTGATAGGCGTGCACGATATCCTGCACGATCGACAATCCGATGCCGTGGCCCTGCACCCGTTCGTCACCGCGCACGCCGCGCTGCAGCACTTTCTCGATCTTGTCGGTGGCGATGCCGGGACCGTCGTCCTCCACACTCAGCAGCAGGCCGGGACGCTGGCGACCGGCTTGGGGCTGCATCTTCACCACCAGCAGTACACGGTGGCTGGCCCACTTGAAGGCATTCTCCAACAGGTTGCCGAGCAGTTCGAGCAGGTCGCCCTGCTCGCCGTAGAACACCGCGCCGTCTTCGATATCGAATTCGCACAGCACGTTTTTCTCGGCGTAGACTTTTTCCAGGCCCTGCACCAGATCCTCGGCATGGGCAGCGATCGGCACCGCGCTGGCAAAGGTCTGGCGACCGGAGGTGGCCGCGCGTGCCAGCTGGTAGGCGACCAGCTCGTTCATCCGGCGCACCTGGTCGAGCACGCTGCTGCGCCGCGCCGCATCATCGGCCGTGGAGGATTCCAGTTGCGAGCGGATCACCGCCAGCGGCGTCTTCAGGCTGTGCGCCAGGTCCGCCAGGGTATGCCGGTAGCGTGTGCGCTGCTCGCGCTCGTTGGTGATGAAGGCGTTGATGCGTTCGGTCAGGCCGGTCAGTTCCAACGGGTATTGGCTATCCAGTTGCTCACTGTCGCCGCGCTCGACCCGGCTCATGTCGCTGGCCACCTTGCGCAGCGGAGTCAGGCTCCAGCGCAGCAGCAACAGCTGCAACACCATCAGCATCACACCGAGGATCGACAGCCAGACCACCAACGCGCGCCGATACGCCATGTTGCCGCCTTCGAGCTGGTCCTCGGTCTGCGCCACCATGATGGTGAAGCGCACCGATTTGCCGGCCTCGGTATCCCAGGCCACGCCATAGCTGTAGTAGTACAGACGGCCCATGCGCGTGTCGACCGGACCGACGAACTGGTTTGTACCCGGCGCCAGCGGCTCGAGGAAACTGAAGTCGCGGCCGATCGCCGAGGGCGATTCCCAGTGGAAACCCTTGTCGCCCACCGCCACCGCGTACAGACCGGAACCCGGCCGCGAGAAATTCGGATCTGGCGAAGTGTCCGGCGGCAGGATCCGACCGTAGCGGTTCACGTCAAAATTGGTGATGTAGGCGATCGCGAAATTCTGCAGTCGATCATGCAGCGCGCTCAGGGCACGCTCCTTGTTCGCCTGCGAAAGAGTCAGGCCGACCAGCCCCAGAAAGCCGGCCAGCACGAAGCCGGTGGCGATTGCCGCCCGCGCCGCCAGCGACAGCGGGCGGCGCGGTGGCACCAGCTCATTCGTCGTCGCCGTCCGTACGCGGGATGGCAAAGCGGTATCCGCGTCCACGTACCGTCTCGATGGGTTTGAGGGTGCCTTCCGGATCGAGCTTGCGCCGCAACCGGCCGATGAACACTTCGAGCACGTTGGAATCGCGGTCGAAGTCCTGCTGGTAGATGTGCTCGGTGAGGTCGGCCTTGGAGACCAGCTCGCCAGCATGCAGCATCAGGTATTCCAGCACCTTGTATTCATAGCTGGTGAGGTCGACCAGCTTGCCCTCCACCGTCACCGTCTGTGCGGTGGTGTCCAGCTTGATCACGCCGCAGGCCAGGATCGGCTTCGACCAGCCGCTGGCGCGGCGCACCAGCGCGTTGATGCGCGCCAGCAATTCCTCGACGTGGAAGGGTTTCACCAGGTAATCGTCGGCGCCGTGCTTGAGTCCCTCTACCTTGTCCTGCCAACTGCCGCGCGCGGTCAGGATCAGGATCGGGTAACGCTGGCCGTCCTCGCGCAAGGCCTTGACCAGATCCATGCCCGACATCTTGGGCAGGCCCAGATCGATGATGGCCAGGTCGAACGGCACCTCACGGCCGAGATAGATGCCTTCCTCGCCATCCTGCGCCGCGTCGACCGCGAAACCGTCGCGTTTCAGTCGCGCCGCCAGCGTCTCGCGCAACGGCGCCTCGTCTTCCACCAACAGGATGCGCATATCAAAGTTTCTCCTTGCTGCCCGCATTCCGTCCGGGCGGATTCTTGGTTGAATGGGTCGACGTTGGATTCTTGCTCGCCTCGGAGGAAATCGCCATCACCTTCACGTGCCCGTCCGGAGTCAGCACCTTGATGCGGTACTCCATCCGGCGACCGATGCCGCGCGATTCGGCCGAAAGCACCTTGCCGCCGGTATCGCGCTGCACCTGGACCACCGCCTGATCCAGCGTCACCGCCGGTTTCGCCGCCTGCGCCGCGGCCACCCCCGCGAGCGGGAACAGTGCGGCAAGCAGCAAGCTCTTGTACCTGATCATGCGTGAATATCCCGTCCGACCTTTACTTGATCGTCCAGCCTAGGCGATCTGGCCTGAATACTGGCCGGACAGGCAGCGTCTGTCACGCGGCCAGCCGGCACCATGCCTGCGCCTGTTCCAGCAAGTGCCAACCTACGCCGGGCAGGTGTGCGCCCTCGCTGATCGTGCGGCGGAACGCGCGAGCGCCCGGCTCGCCCTGGTACAGGCCCAGCAGGTGGCGGCTGATGTGTTTCATCGCGGTGCCGCGTGCCAACTCGGCCTCGATATAGGGACGCATCCGCCACAGCACCTCATCGCGCGATGGCAGCGGCACGCCATGCAGCGCGTGTTCCAGTCGGGCCAGCAGATAGGGATCGTGATAGGCCGCGCGGCCCAGCATCACGCCGTCGAGGTTGGCCAGATGGGTCTGTACCTGCCCGACCGTGGTGATGCCGCCGTTGATCACCACCACCAGTCCGGGAAACTCGCGCTTGAGACGGTATACCCGCGCGTAATCCAGTGGCGGGACATCGCGGTTCTCCTTCGGCGACAGGCCCTGCAGCCAGGCCTTGCGCGCATGCACCACCAAAACCTCGACGCCCGCTTCCAGCATGGTCTCGGTGAAATGCTGCAGGCCGGCGTAGTCGTCCTGCTCGTCCACCCCGATCCGGCACTTCACCGTCACCGGTATGCCCACCGCCTCGCGCATCGCCTTGACGCAATCGCCAACCAGCGCCGGTTCACGCATCAGGCAGGCGCCGAAACGGCCCGACTGCACCCGATCCGAGGGACAGCCCACGTTGAAGTTGATCTCGTCGTACCCCGCCTCGGCGCCAAAGCACGCCGCCTGCGCCAGCTCCTGCGGATCACTGCCGCCCAGTTGCAAGGCGACCGGATGCTCCTGCTGGCTATGTTCGAGCAGGCGCAGCTGGCCGCCGCGCACCAACGCCGCGCTGGTCACCATCTCGGTATACAGCCTCGCATGCGGCGACAGCAGCCGATGGAAATAGCGGCAGTGCCGATCGGTCCAGTCCATCATCGGCGCGACGGACAGGCGCCAGGGCGGGGCAGAAACGGAGGCATTCATGTACATAGTGTACGTGCTGCCGACCTCCACCCGGCCGGCTGGAAGCGAGCCGCGTGGCGTGGGGGAGGAATCCACCGACCGCCCGAGCCATGTCCGCGCTGCAGGTGGCCATGCCGAAACGGGCTTCGCCACGCACACTGTTTGCACTGCCCGGCGCTGCGGGGTCAAGTCGACCAAGGCAACCCTCGAGGCAAGCGCCCGGGCAGCCAAGCATAGATGGCATGAGATCGCCCGTCCTCGCGCAACCCACGCCGCGACCAGTGCCGCCGTGGCTACCTGGGGTGCTTGTACAAGGCGTAAAGCACTTCACCTCCAGGCAACTGGTTGCGGCGCAGCTTGCCCCGTGCCACTAACGCACCCAACGCGCGTTCGATGCGCAGGCAACCGCTCTCGTAACGCTGCCGGGGCAGCCACCAGCTGACGATACCGTGAAGCGTGTCCGCCGCCTGCGGATGCGACTGCAGATACGCGAGTATCGAACGCTCGATCTCGCCCTCGTCTTCGATGGCTGACTTGGCGGGCGATCGCTTCATCAAGGCGAACCTGCGCACCATTGCCGGCGCATACCATGAAAATACCGATCGCCCGCCATGTCATCCATCTCATCTCAACGGTTACCGCGGCTGGCTTACGGGGACGGGGCGGTTTCCTGCTCGGCCAGCGCAAAGGCGATCAGCCTGAAGTCGTCAGCACCCTGTCTCCGGTAGCCGTTGGTCGCCTTGCCGTACACGGCCAGGCTGGCGGCAAAGGCGGCGTTGACGCAGGTGCCGACCAGCTCCGCCGCACCGAAGTCATGCTGGTAGGATCCGGCCAGTCTGGTGTAAGCCGTGGTGGTGGTCGGTGCGCTGGCCGCGGCCACCTCGACATAGGGCGCCAGCGTCGAGGCCGCCGGCAAGCCGTGCGATCCGCGCTTGATGCGGAAAGCGAATACGGCGTGCTGATTGGGATGGGCCGCCGCGTACTGCACATGCACCAGATCGCCGGCTTGATAGCGCAGGAAGCCGCAATCGTCGCTGGCGGACACGCCGCCGATGCTGGGTTGCGGCAGGGCGACGGTTCGCCCGTTGTTGTCCACGTGCACGCGCAACACGTAGGCACCACCGGCTTCCTCGGCAGGGGTGGACAGACGGGTGGTGGTGCCGTCGGCATTGCGCGCCAGGAAACGGAAGCTGCTTGCTCCCGGCATGACCTGATTGCCCGCGGAATCAAATACCTCGATCTTGACCTCGAAGTCGCCGGCATCATCCGTGGCGTTGTCGGCCGACAATGGCGGTGCCGCCAGCATGGTGTCCCAGCTCGCCCCCACTTCGCTGACATTGCCGCTGATCCACTCGCGCACCACGACGGTGGCCGGATCGGTGCCACGCGCTGGTGGAGTTTGCGGTTTGAACGCGAACAGCCCGCTGTGGGAGCCAATGGTGGCTGGACCCACCGGATAGCTTTCGTAGGTGGGCAGGCGATCCGAGTATTCCATCCGATAACCGCGTGCCAGGAGTGTGCTGATCGGTGTCCAGGCCGGATCGTCCGCACCCGTGTTCGGTATGCCGCTCAAGCGGCGCCAGGCATAGCGGTAGTACTTGATGCCGCTGGACGGGATGAAGTACGAATCGTCATGGATGAAGTTCAGCGTGCCGCCGAACGGCGCGTTGTAGAGCCATCCCAGGGAGGAATCGAGCCGATCGTCGAAATAGTCGATCAGGCCATCGGGGCGCACCCAGCCGGCAGGTGCGGGAGGCGCACCCGACGGGATGCCCCAGATCGGCGCATACGCAATGGCATAAGGCAGCACGAACAGGGTGACGCCCGGGGGAACGTCGTACGGCGGTTCCTCGCACACCATGGCACCCGGCAGGTTGAGCACGATCTCGCTGCCGCAGACATAGTCCCACCAGGTACCGCAGCCGATGCTCGGACGGTATACGGTGGTCCAGGCACCGCCCTGGAACTGCTCGACCCAGAAGTACACATCGGGTTGATCCGCGCAGTCGTGGAAGATCAGCGCACCGAACCGCCCCTGGTCGTCGGCGTCCACCGTGGTCAGGCAGTCCACCCGGAAATAGCTCCAGAGGTACTGCAGGTCGCATAGATGGATCGCAATGAAGCTGGACAGTTCGATCAGCTGCTGTCGGGCCTGCGCGACCGAACGGGAGGTGGTCAGCGCGTAAGCCCGCATAGCCACCGCCTCCGCGCTCGAAGCAGCCATGGTCTGCGCCGACGGCGACGCTTTCGCTGCCGCCGTCAGCGCCATGCGGTTGATCCCGGGTGCGGGCATCGGTCCGACCAGCGGCCCCGGACGCGGGATGGGCGGTACCGGCCAGGGCACTACCCGCAACTTGTCCAGCAAATCATCGCGCAAGTGCAGCAGGTCGGGATCAGGCAGCCTTTCGATCACCCGGCGGATGCGGTCGACCTCGCAGATGTGCACGCGGGCATGGCAAACCGGCAGTTCCCGGGTGCTGCCATCGGGCAGGGTGAAGCGCTTGACCAGACGGCCCCGTACGAAACACAGGCACCACTTCGGGAAGATGACACTTGGGATCGTCAACTGCAGCACAGGCTCTTTCGCCAGCAGGCGCGTCGGCTGGACATAGCCGCCCATGCGCTCGAGTGCCGCCGCGGTAGGTACGGGCTGGCCTTTCTCGATGCGCGGCCCGAGGATCACCTGCAGCCTTCGCCCGTCCAGTTCAGCGGGCAGTGCCAAGGTGGCGGTTCCGTCTTCCACTGCTCCGCTGTCCAGCAGCTTGCCTTGCGCCGTGAAGGCGTACGCCTGCAGCGACGGGGCCTCGCCTTGGTCGCTGAACTGGATCCTGACTTGCAGGCGAACCGGCTTTTCGGATTTCATGGTGGATCTCCTCGAACAGTGATATGCCGGAAAAGGCTTTCCTCATGCGGCGGTGGCCCCAGCCGTTGGCGATATCCCGAAGCATGTCCATCTGCCGCGTCTGTGTTGCGGTATTTCGCCATGGCCACCTCCCCACGGATGACCAGGCCACATGCACTCATTCGGTGACATCGCGATTACGTGGAGTCGGTTTCCTCGCGCGGACAACAGCGATATTCCTGTGACTTTTCGAGCAATTCGATCTTCTTTTTCAGCAGCTGGTTCTCGAGATCCCGGTGCACCAGGTCGAGCGCGATCTGCTGCTGCAGTTCGGGTTCGCAGACGTCGCAAGCGTCCAGACAGCCCTTGACGAGCATTCCGGGGGTGGGAATGGCCATGGTCTTTTCCCAGCCCAGCGTCTGCTGTGCCGTCGGGGCAACGGTTCCACCCACCTTGTCCAGCAGCCCTTCCTTCACCAGGTCCTGATCAACCTGTTTCAGGGCGGCCCGCCGGATGTCCACCGACACCGGCGCCGCCTGCATGAAGGTCGCCAGCGATCTCCCGAACAGCGCGCCCGCGGGAGTGCCGACGCCGCTCTGCTCGACCACGACGCTGTCCAGCGCCCGCCGCGCCACATCCAGGCGATTCGCTCCGGTAGCGAGCACGGCACTGGAATGCACCGCAACCCCGGTCGCCGCTTTCGGCGGGTTCAACACCACCGAGGTGGGCGCCAGCGGATCGTCGACCCGACGTTCGATCCCGGCCAGTTCGAACTTCACCGTCTGGCACTTGTTGATGCGGTAGAAGAAGAACGTGATGGCATGGCAGTGGTTGGGGTTGCTGAAGATGCGTGTGGCCGCCTCGTACTGGTCCTCGGACTCGCCCTGCTGGTGGCTACGCGTGGCGACTTCACCGATGGAGGTCGACGCTGCGGCGCGGGTGCTGACTTCCATATGCTGTTGCAGCGACTGCGCATGCTGGCTCAGCGCGTGCGCCAGCGAACTGGTGGAATGGGCATCGTGCGAGCTGGCTGCAGCCGAACCGCCAAGACTGACGAAGCCGAGATCGATGCCAGCGCCACCGCCGCCGCTGACCGATGACGAGCTGAACGATGAGCTGGCGTTGGTGGTATCGAGCACCGCAAGGTTACTCATGCCGTAGGCCATGCCGGCCGCGTAGTAGGACTCCTCGGAGGTGGTCTCGTTGCGATAGCTGAGGTTGGTCTCGCTGTCGAAACTGAAACGGGTATGGCGGTCGCTGGAAGTGAGCCTGACCTGCTCGCCCGGCAGCAGCGTGGTGGTGTAGACCGGGTCACCCAGGGAGAGCGGCCCGGCGCATCGGGTCAGGCGGAAATGCAGGGTGACTTCGACCGATACGGTGTGCCGTTGCTCGCCGATCGCCACCACCGGGTGAAACGGCAGGCGATAGGTAAAATTGAGGACATCGCAAACCGCACAGGGCGCCAGCGGCGGGCAACATGGCACCGCCGCCGGTGTGGGTGTGGGGTCCGCTGCGGTATCTTCATGCGTGGTCATGCTGTTCACCTCGATCAGTCGCACGCCTGCCTGGTGGCGTTGTTCGCCCCGGCCTGCAACAGCTCGCCATGCCGCGTGCACTAGATGAACTGGCAACATGCATGCCACACGCGGTAAACCGCGAAATGGCTTGTCGCCAGGAGAATGCGGCGGTACCGGTCGCGACGATGGGACATCGATGACCCGCTTCGCGGGCGCCATGGGTGTCATTTCACCCGGGTGCAGGCAGCCGACTGCGTGACCGCTATTGGGGGCGGAACAGCTTGGCGTCGATGCCGTACTTGGCCAGTAACTTGCCCAGTTGGCGGCGCTCGGTGCCGGACAGGCGCGCGGCCGCGCTGATGTTGCCGCCGGCGCGTTGCATCAGTTGCATCAGATAATCGCGCTCGAACTGGTGGATGGCACGGGTCTTGGCCGCGCTGAAACCGATTTCCGGCTCATTCGCGCGACGCCGCGGCACCGGTTGCGGATCGCCGAACGCAGGTTCCACCGCCGCCAGATCACCGAGGCTTATCGTGGCGGCCTCGGTGGACACGTGGGCGCGCAGGGCGATGTTGTCCAGCTCGCGTACGTTGCCTGGCCATGCATACGCGTTCAGCGCCTGCATCGCGGCGTCGCTCCAATGCTTGACCGGGCTGCCCAGGCGAGAAGCCACCGCACGCAGGAAGTATTCGGCCAGCAAGGGCACATCGCCATCACGTGCGCGCAGGGGCGGAAGCCGCAGGTACAACGCATTGAGCCGATACTGCAGGTCGCGCCGGAAGCAGCCGGCCTCCACCTGCTGCGCCAGGCAGGTATTGGTGGCGGCGATGATGCGGACATCGGACCTGCGCGTTACGCCGCCGCCGACAGGCCGGTACTCGTTATCCTGCAGGAAACGCAGCAGGGCCACCTGGCCCTTGCTCGACAGCGCATCGACCTCATCCAGGAACAGCGTGCCGCCACGCGCGTGATCGACCAGGCCCGCCTGTGCACTCCTCGCATCGGTGAAGGCGCCGCGATCATGACCGAACAGTTCGTTCTCGAACAGGCTGTCGGGAATGGCGCCGCAATTGACCGGCACAAACGGGAGATCCCGTCTTGCGCTGGCGTAGTGGATCGCGCGCGCGGCCAGTTCCTTGCCGGTGCCGGTCTCGCCCTCGATCAGCACCTGCACGTCGCAGGCAGCATAGCGCTGAAGCTGTATCCGTACCGCTTCGATCGCCTGGGACTGACCGAGCATCGCCGCCATCACCCACCCCACGAAGTCACCAAACAAGAACCCTGCCGCGCCAGCCTCGACGCACCATGGAATCCCCCTGGCTTCCTTCACGACCCGGCGACGATGCAGCAGATCGAAGCAAGACGCGATACAGCATGCAGCCCATCGGCGCTGCAGTACAAGAACCTCGCTGAGACAGTCCGATGACGGCCATCGACACAACCGACAAGCTACACTGATTTCATACGCCGGTACGTTCATGCGGAAGCAGCCTGCGGTCACAAATCCCGCGACCGCACGGTCAACCCTGCCGACCAGCCCACCCACGCACGCCATCATCCTTCGCGAAAATCGGTCAATGGCGTATCCTTGCGGCCTGATGGTTCCAGCCGCGCGGCGCTTTTCAGATGTCCGCGGTGGCGACGCGTGTTCCTGCGTTCACATCAGGCGCCGATCCGGAAACTCTCGAGAAATACTCCCCATGGTGGCAATGGCAACCGAGCACGTGATCGACGTGCAACACTGGAACGATTCGCTGTTCAGTTTCCGTACCACGCGCGACCCCGGCTTCCGCTTCGACAGCGGCCAGTTCGTGATGATCGGGCTCGAAACCGGCGCGCGCCCGCTGATGCGGGCCTATTCCATCGCCAGCGCCAACTGGGAGGAACACCTGGAGTTCTTCTCGATCAAGGTCGCCAACGGCCCACTGACCTCACGCCTTCAGCATCTCCAGCCGGGCGATCCGCTGATCGTCACACGCAAGCCCACCGGTACCCTGGTACTCAACGATCTCAATCCCGGCAAGCACCTCTACCTGCTCGGCACCGGCACCGGACTGGCTCCGTTCATGAGCATCATCCGCGACCCGGACACCTACCAGCGATTCGACAGGGTCGTGCTGGCCCATGGCGTACGCGAGGTCAGCGACCTGGCCTACGCCGACTATCTGGAGCGCGAACTGCCGCAGCACGAGTACCTCGGCGAGATGGTGCGCGAGAAGCTGATCTACTACCCCACCGTCACGCGCGAGCCGTTCCACCACCGGGGTCGCATCACTGACGCCATCGCCAACGGGGCACTGGGTGCGGCCACCGGCCTGCCAGCGTTGAATCCGGAGACCGACCGCGTAATGCTGTGCGGCAGCCCGGCGATGCTGAGCGACCTGGGTGCGCTGCTCGACGGTCGCGGCTTCCAGGCCTCGCCGCGCACGCGCGCGCCAGGCGACTATGTGATCGAGCGCGCCTTCGTGGAAAAGTAGGAGTCCGCTCGCGGGTCTTGCAAATCCCGAATCCCGAATCCCGACCAACCGCATCGCCCGCGAGCGGGCTCCTGCCTCTGTTTTTATTGGAACGCCCATGCTCGATATCGCGCTGTATATCCTCGCCGCCTTGCTGATGGTCGGCGGTCTGGCCGGTTCGGTGCTGCCGGCGCTGCCGGGCATCCCGATGGTGTTTGGCGGGATCTGGCTGGTAGCCGCGGTGGACGGTTATCGACACCTGGGCCTGTGGTGGCTGCTGATCATCGGCGCGATCGGCACCGTCGGGGTGATCGTCGATTTCGTCGCCGGCGCCCTGGGCGCCAAGCGCGTCGGCGCCAGCTCGCGGGCGTTGTGGGGTGCCGCCATCGGCACCGTCATCGGAATGTTCTTCGGCATTCCCGGCCTGCTGCTGGGGCCGTTTGTCGGCGCCCTGCTGGGCGAGCTGGCGTCCGGTACCAGCGTGCTGCGCTCCGCCCACGTCGGCGTAGGCACCTGGCTCGGCCTGCTGTTTGGCACCTTGCTCAAGCTGGTGCTGTCGTTCCTGATGATTGGCCTGTTCGGCGTTGCCATGCTGTTCGGCTGACCCACCGCGTGGGCATCAATGCTCCGCCCCCGGGATCACGTAAAGCAGCACCGCGAGGAAATGCAGCACGCTGCCGGCCAGCACAAACAGATGCCACAGCGCGTGATGATATGGCAGCTTGCGCCACAGATAGAACGGCACGCCCAGCGTGTAGGCCAGACCGCCGGCCACCAGCAACGCGGTGCCACCAGCTTGCAGGTGCTGGCTGAGCGGCCCGAACGCGACCATGCCAAGCCAGCCCATGCCCACATAGAGCAGCACGGCGAGCTTGCGGTAGCGCCTGAGCAGACCCAGCTCCAGCACGCTGCCGATCAGCGCCAGTGCCCATACCGCAGCAAACAGGCTCCAGCCCCGGGCGCCAGGCAAGGCGATCAAGGTGAACGGGGTATAGGTGCCGGCGATCAGCACATAGATCGCGATGTGGTCGAGTGCGCGCAGCGTCGGCTTGGCGGCCGCCACGGAAATCGAGTGGTACAGCGTGGAGGCGGTGTACAGCAGCACCAGCGAGGTGCCGAACACCGCACAGGCGACCACCGCAAGCGCGCTGCCGTGCAGCGCGGCGAACGCCACCAGCGTCGCCAGCCCGGCGATGCTGAGCACGATGCCGATGCCGTGGATGACGCAGGCGGCCAGTTCGTCGCCGAAACTGTAGCGCGGCATCACCGCGTCGGATGAGGCGGACATGGATCAACTCCTGGCAGGGGTGGCGCCCAACAGCGCCCTTTCGTAACTCGACGGCCGCGCAGACACCTGTCCACCAGGACCGGACCACCGCGTCGGCTCACTGCTCGATGATGAACGCACCGAACGCCACGCCGAGATTCCAGCCCTCGCCCTTGCCGCTGAGGGCCAGCGAGACATTGCCCTTGGTCAGCACCTGCGCATCGGCCGAGCGCTGCGCGCCGGCATGCGCCTCGGCATTGGCGTAATGGCCCAGCACGTCGCGCACGTTGCTGACTCCGGTGAACTTGCCGACGCCGTGATTGATCGTGGTCTTGCCGAAAGTAAGGCCGCCCCCTTTCGCACGCAGCTTCACGTGCAGGTTCTGGCCATTGCTGCAACTGATCGTGCCGCTGCCGCTGGCGGTCTTGTAGAACACCGACCAACCGGACAGCTGGAACGTCATCTTGCAGGAAACCTCGCCCGCCTGCGCCGCCGTGACCGGCAGCAACCCAGCTGCCATCAACAGCAGTACTCCACACCACCCGCTCATACGCATCAGTCTGGCTCCCATGCTGTCGGCCCTTCGCCGCCGGGCGATTGTCGCAGCAGACCAGGCCGGATGCACGAACGAATCGCCAGGAGCTGAAGCGGGTCACGGTGGCGACGGCACGCAACTTCTTGCATCGACACGGGATGAAGGCCGACATATGGCCGTCCAGCCGTCCACTTGTGCCACGCTGTCGAACAAGCATGCGTTGGAGCCGCGACAGCGCGATCCCCCGGCGCAAGCTGCGTGACTGCCGCCACCACCCATCGTTGTCCCTGCCTCCCGACCACATCTTGCGTGGATGCAGAAGGGGCGGCGGGCAGTGCCCGCCCTATGTATGGACTCGCCCCTGGTGTCAACCGCTGTGTGGGCAGGAAAGCACTGGCTGCATTTATGTATGAGGCCTTGACGAAGGTGGTCGAGGGACCACAGGCCGGCATCGGATGAGCTCGT
>JACDJC010001039.1_pt1 | contig 27099 bp, 34 predicted proteins | sample 7454191 | NCBI WGS metagenome assembly JACDJC01 (sample SAMN14253291, study PRJNA609438) | sludge metagenome | isolation source: sludge after 25d culture with pyrite and EDTA | collected 2018-12-20 | reverse complement strand
GCGCTCTGAATAATCCGTTGCCCGACGGCGGCAAGGGTAGCCGCAGCCGTTAGCGCCGATGCGCCATGTGTCACCCGTTGCCCGACGGCCCCCAGCGACGCGGCCCCGATGAGCGACGCCGCGCCCTCGTGGGTTGACCCGCCCGCGCCATAGTCCGGCCAGTACTCCGCCCACCAGGCGTCCGGCCAATAGTCACCCGGCCATGCGTAGTCCATAGCTAACTCCCGTCCACCGTGACGGCCGTCCGGTTGCGATTCCCGTCCACCGTCGCGCTGATCCTGTCCTTCGTGTCACCGGCGTCGCGGAACTTGATTGTCGACGACCCGCCGCCGCTGGATTTTCCGGCCAGCGCCGCCAGCATGATCCGCACAATCTGTCGGCCGGTCAGGCTCCCTTCCAGAACCTCGTCCCATATCTCGTCAATCGCATCGGCCGCCAGCGCGTCGGCGTCAATCGCGCCTGTGGCAATCGCCGCCGCCGTGATCGCGCCCGCCGCCAGCCCGTTGACCGTCGTCACCGTCGGGATGACATTGTTCGTACCGGCGTAGCCCGTGCCGTCGAAGAAACTCTCCGCATTATTGGCCGCCGCCGCGTCGCCGCTTAGCTGCACCGCATCCGCGCTAACTACGCCGGACGCAATAGACAATTCCCCCGCGCCCGTTCCGCTCTTGACCGTGACCTTCGGATACCCGGCCGTGTCCACGCCGGGAATGGCCGTGCCGTTCCACGCCGTCACGTTGACCGAGATGTCTGTCGCCTCTACCGGGTAGAGCACAATCGGCGTCGTCTTTGCCCCGCTGGTCGAGGTTTTGATGATAAGCGCCACCGTGTCGGCGTTCATCTCGGTAGAAGTCAGGTCAAGGTAGTACATACCGGATGACGTTGCGATCTCCGTCGCCTCATTGGTGCAATCGGCGAACGTGCCGCCGTCCTTCGACACTTCACTGTCCAGCCCGGTTGCGCCGGTCACGAGCGATCCTGTACTATCCAGAATTGGAAAAGTCACCCGAAAGGCCGTGTTCTTTAGCGGCATGGGCCGCGCGTCGCTACTTGCCATTGTTCACCATCCTTGCGACCCATGCGGTCGCCTCATACCTGGAACCAATCGCGCTCGCGCCACCGCAGGGTGTCCGTCGGCGGGCGTAAAGGTGACGACGGCGTAAAGCGTCGTGCATTTCATCTGGTGCGGCGTGTTGTTGCGTATCCAGAAAGTAAAGTCGCTGCCGTAAACGGCCGACAGGCCACTGTGGGTGTAGGTGTTGGTCGTCCATGAGTTGTTGGTGTTAAGCCCGCTTGATTCTCCGCTTTGCGTGCCACCGCCCTGCAGGGTGAAATAGTAGCCGATAGCGAAACCGCGATTGCTTTCACCGCGTATCACTCGCGCGACGACTTGCACCTGAGAGACGACCGCGCCGGATGTCAGCGACACGGGCGACGTGGTATATGTCATAACGCAGTCATCCACCGCGTCATTGTCGATATACGATCCGGCGTCGTCATCCGGCAAGGCGACGGCGGCCTCGGCCGTGCTGCCGTAAACAAGCCAGTCATATGGCGATCCGCCCGCCGTCGCCGCCAGTGTTTCAGTCGCCATCGTTTACACCCACAATGGCGTCTCCGGCCGTGGCGGTCAACATCGCCTCATACGCGCTTATCTGCCCATTCAGGAACGCTAACCGCTGATTAACCTCTTGCACCAGCGTGTCCCTTTCGGCCGTTAGCGCCGTGACTTTCTCGCGCAATTCCTGCTCACTCATTTCGTTCCTCCATTTGCATAACACGCCGGGCCAGTTGCCAGATCGCGCCGGTCAACAGGCGGCCCAGCGCCGCGCCGTTGATAAATCCGCCCGCGCTCATCACCCCGGCGTCGATTAGATTCTGCCGGTTATAGTCGATGAAAGCGTCCCACTCCGACGCAACCGTGCCGCCCCACGCCTCGCGGGAAAGCGTGCGCAGCAGGGCCACGTCATCGTAACTGTCATAAGCCGTGCCGGTTCCATCGTAGAAGAAATCGCCGTCACCTTGCACGATGAACCGCGCCGATCCGTTATTACTCACGACGAACAGGTTATCGGATGCGCCGAAAGCGCCGCCGCCCGTGCCGCTTTTCAGGTAGGCGTCGAATGTAAACGCGCCAGAGCCGCTAGTCCCGGCCGTCGTGTTGGCGACTGTTGCGTAAGCCTGCCCAAGCCATGCGATAGTCGCTTTGGTATAGCCGCCTATCTCCAGCCCGCCGCCGCCCGTGCCGTCGGTCACCTTGCCAAGTGTGGCGTATGTCCCCGTGCCCACGATTGCGGTCATCCCGTGTGCTATGTCAACCGTATCCTGTAAGACGATAGCGTTAAAGTTGTGTTCTCCGGCAAAGTCGCTTGCAAACTGGCCGCGATTCAGCGACGGCGTGGACGTGTAGCCCGCCGCAATACCGCGCTCTTTCACGTACAGATCAGCGTCGTGAAGCAGGGCATAATCAGAACTGCTCGATAGAGAAAACTCGGTTGACCCGGCGGCCAACAAAATGTCGCGTTTCGTCGTGCCGCCGGATAGCTCCAGCTTGGATGTATGCGCGCCGTATATGGTTTCCATGAGCAGCGTCGCCGCGCCGCTCCCCTGCCATGCGTAGAAGCCGCCCATGAGCGTGCCGCCCGGCGCGGTGTAGTAGGCTATGCCGCTGGCGGCCGTCTTGCTGCCTGATGGATAGAAGAACAGCCCGGCGTCACTCAGGCTAACCCGTTCCGACCCGGAAACGAAGGTCGATATGTAACCCTTGCCGCCGCTGTTCCATATCTTCAATCCGCTTGTCGGCGTGGCAAAGTCGCCCGTGCCCTGATAGATACCGCCCGATGTATGCAGCGTCATTGGCCCGGCGAAATAGCTCGATCCGTCGCTATCAAAGCGAATCATGGAAGCGCCGCTATAGGCGCGTATAGCCAGGTCGGTTCCGTTCCACTCCATACGCGCGCCCGTGCCCGACGTGCCACCGACACGCAGCGTGTTTGTTGACGGCGTGAATTCAAAGCCGGTCGTCGCCGCGCTGCCGGTGTTCGATCCGAGTTTTAACGTACCGGTCGATCCAAGTTCGACCGTGACGTTAGCGCCGCTGTACATCTTTAGATCAATGTTGCGTAGTTGCAATCCGAGATTAGACGCTACCAGATATTTCGCGGCCGTCGTTGTATCGCTCAGGTCAGTCCCGGCGGCAAGCCCCCACTGCTCAGACAAGCCCAGCACGCCGTCGAGGTTGCCAAGCCGGACGCGCGGCGTCGGCGTCACTGGCGCGGACTGCCACGCCGATCCGTTCTGATTGGCGTCAATCGTGAAGATGTCAATGTAGGGCGACTGACTCATGTCGCTGGTTAGAATCATGCCGCCGGTGTAGGTCCCTTCCCCGGCCAGCACCTTGCCCCAGCGCACGACGGCCGCGCCCGTCGGCAATACCAGATTGGCCGCGCCCCCATACCGACGATAAACCGTCATCGGATAATAGCCCGGCTCATTGTTCGCCAGGTCGTTGCCGGTCAATGAGCCGATTGCGCTAACCTGGACATAGACATCGTGAAGCGCCAGAGATGAGCCGCTCGTCACCTTGCCGAGGTGCTTGATACGCAAGATGTCGCCAGCGACGAAGTAGCACAGGCCGGTCGTCCTGGAGGCGACGACGTTAAGCGTAAACGTGCTGCCGAATCCCGGCAGTTTGTTGTCGGTCGAATTGACGGGCGGCGCGACGCTGGTCGCCGTCATGACGGCCAGCGTGCCGCCGGTCGCGTGCATCTCATCGGCTACAAACGTCGCGGCGCGTAACTCGCCACGCACGGAGACGTTGTTGAACTCAGCATCGCCCGTAGCTGTTATCTGCCAGCCCGACAGGCCGGACACAAAGCCCGGATTCCCGCTTTCAAGGTCGCCGCCGCCTGTCAGGACGATGAGCGCTTGCCCGGCGGCCGATTCCACCCTGAGCATCGAAGCGGTCTGGCTGCTCAGTTGTTTCAGATGCAAGGTGTAGTCGTCAACGGCCGCCGACTTGACGTATAGCGCCGCCGATGAGGTGGCCGCCGCGCCGACACCCAGCGTGGCGACTGTCAATTCGCCCGACGCACCGCTCTTTAGCAGCGTCGCCGGGGTTGATATTGAATTACTCGCGGCCGTGACTGCGTGGAAGTGTGATGAGCCGCTCATTGAATTTGTCGAAGTCGCTGTAACCGTGCCGGGAGTCAGATAGATACCGGTTGAATCGCGCATGATACCGCCGTTCGTCGGTATCTGGACTCGCAATCCGGTTGACAATTCCAGCCCGGCATTGGAAGCCAGAGCCAGCGAGACGGCTTGCCCGGCGACGCCGATGCCGCTATTCCCGGCCGTCACCGCCGCGTGATGAGCGTCGGCGATTGCCGTATGCGTCGCTATTGCTGAATTGCCGCGCGATGTATTCCAGTACTGCGTATGGTCGTCATCGCCCAGACCCGTCAGGCTGCCGTGGTCTGTCGGTGGCGCGGGTGGCGTGCCGCCGCCGCCCGTGCCGCCCGTGGCGACGGAAAGCGTAACGAGGCTTGGCGTGTTGTTGCTAACGATGAGCCGGTCAACCGCCTGCAGGCGCTTACCTATCTCGCGGCTTAGCGTCCGGCCGCCGGTCAAGGTGGAACGGGTTTGCCCGGTCAAGTCGCGGGCGCTTGAATTGACGGGGGGAAGGGTAGTAGTAGGCGACAGGCTTAGCGTCGTGATTGGTGCGCCGGGCCAGTCGCCATCGTTGGCCGTTTCGCGCCGGACGGCTTGCACGTAAAGCGGCGCGGCGGTGTAGTCAATCGTGTACTCTCCAGTGGGTGACACGAAGTAAAGTTCCACCTTTTGCCCCGGCCGAATGCCGACAGGGGAGATGCACCGCGCTTCTATTTCTTTGGCCGTGGTGACGTGGTCTTTCATGTACCCCATCGCCAATTGCAGCATCCGGTCGGCCGCCGCGCGGATGCTGCCGCTATTGGCCCCTTCTACCGTCACCTCGGAGAAAGTCACGCGGCGCTGGTGCGTGCCGATGGATGCGTCCAGCGCCGTGTTTTTGATGTACGGCGCGGCGTAGAGGCCCAGCCCGGTTGTGACGACCTCAAAGCCGGCGGCAGACGCGGCCGTAACCGCCGCCGGGCTGCAAGAGAAGAGCGTCACCGCCGGGTCGCCGGCAATGGGGATTATCTGCGTAACGGGGTCATATTCCCCGGCATGGCGCGGGCGCTCCAGGAGGATAGCCCGGTTCTTGTTGGCCGTGTCCGTCGCCATGTCCGCCTGCGACGGCATGACAAGACGAACTGTTCCGGCAATCCCGGCCGCGTCGTGCGTGCGCCGCCAGACGACCTTGCGCTTGGGGCCGACGGGCGACGCTTCGGCCGACTTAAGCCGGAATATCTCGCCGGTTTCATCGACAATCGAGCGGAGGATGCTATAGACCGTTTCCCCGCCGCCAGGGTAGCGCGTGCCGTTGGCCGTGCCCGTGCCGGTCTCGAACTCCAGTGTCCAGCCGGGGACGAACGCCATGATATTGGTGATGTCGGATGTAGAGACGCCGCTATAGTCCTTTGACTGAATTGCGTTGCCGCTATTGGCCGCGCCGGTCAAGCCGTCGCGCAAGGTCACAACGTCGCCGTCGGTCACGCTCTCGGCTACAAGCGTCGTGTGCGATCCGCTGTTAAGCGTGACGACCGCTTCCACGCCTTCCTGAAACGAGCCGGGCGTCGTCACATTCACCTTGCGCGTCCGTAGCTCAATGGCGTTCCCGGCCGACGCCGCCGTCGGCATTCTGTCGCGTAGCACCAGATCGCCGCTATCGTTAATCGATTGAACGATTGTGACGTGCGTACCGCCGCCATTCAGCGCAATGCGGATTTCTTTACCGGGATCATTGTCGCCGTCCACCGAAGATGCATCGATTGCCTCGGCCCCGGCGACGGCCGTCTGTGCCACCGTGCGCCCTGTCACCGGCGCGGCGGCATTGGCCGCCAGGGTCGTGTTCGTTGTGGACAACGCGCCAAGCGGCTTGTAAATGGTGTAGCGCTTTAGTTCGGTCAGCAGGTCAGGGCCGGAGATGGTGATCTCGTTGGGAGCAGGCCCGGCGACGCGCGAACGAATGATGAACGGTTCGCAGAATGTCACGCCCGTTGCGCCCAGGTCATCCCGCACGCTATCGGTCTTGTAAGCCCAGCAGATATTCCCCACGGCCGCGAGCGTGTTTAGCGCCGTGTCATTGACAAAAACAAGCGTGGAACTGCCCTCACCGTCCCGATGATCTTCAGTCGCGCCGGAGATGGGATATTTCACCGAAACGCCGCCGACATCCAACGCCGTGGTCAGGTTGGACGGACTAAAGAACTTGGCAGTTAGCGGGCCGAAACGTCCCATATCAGGTAGCCCACTCCGTTAGCTTTTCCCACGTCAGCGTGACAAATGCCCGTGGCTTGCCCGCGGCCGTCATGGGCGGGCCGGATGTTATGGTGTACTCCTCAGTCACTACATCGATGCACCGGGCCGTGCATGTGTAGCTGTCGTCGGTTGACGCCCGCTCGACGCCGGTAAGCGTGCCGTGCTTGCCGCGCAAGGCTTCGAGCGTGCGCACGGCGCTATTGAGCGCCGTCACCCCGGCAGTGGTCGTGTCCAGTATCTGATACCGCGCGGTCACCTGCCCTAGCGATGTATCCGCGTCGGCCGTCCCGTCGGCGTCGAATTTCGCGCCATTCTCCAGATAGCCGACACGGGAGACGACAACGCCGGTTTCATTCATCGCTACCTGTTTACGCGCCGACATGACAATGGTAACGCCGTCGAAAGCGGTAATCTCGAAGAATGCCATTACCAGGCCACCCCCTCGCGCTCGATGTCGGCGTAGAATTGCCCCATGCCGTCACGGATTGCCCGTTGCACCCCGGCCGGTTCTGCCGGGCCGTAGAAGTTGACCGACATTGAGACGTTCAACCCGCCGCCGCCGCCACTGTCGCCGCCCATTCGGCTGATACGGCTATTCGGCACTATCGAGCCGTCCGTCCACGGGATGAATAGCTCAGGCCCGACTTCGCCCACTTTGTACGGCACGCCGCCACGCACCGGGCCGCCCGACGCTTTGCCTTCCGGCGGCGAACCGGTCGTCACGTATTCTACGTAGGCCGTGATATGGCTCTGGTCGATACGTGCTATCTCGCCGTCCACCAGCGACGTGTTGGGTATGAGATCGACTTCACTCTCAATCGCGTTGATCGCGGTCTGGATTGCGTCCGTCGCCGTCGGCGTGACGGCCGAATAGGTCGCGCTAAAGGTGATATGCTTTTCCTGCTCGGCGGGAATGCCGTCTATCTGGGCCAGCGCGGTTGAAAGCGCGTTGTCGGCCGCCGTCGGCGCGGGCACGATGCTGATTGGAACTTCGATGGGTTCGCTACTGAAATCAGGCAGATAGGGCGATATGGCATTTTGCCCCGTCGGGACACGTTCCGGCATTTTCAGGTCAACTTGAATCTCTATCAACGATTTATTCTGCATATCGGAGATGAGTTGATCGTAAGCCGTCATGAAGCCGGTTGTGTCCAGATTGCCCGTTTGGAACTGGCCCAGCAGATTCCCGAATGCCTCCTGAAAGATGACGGCCTTAGCCGCCGCCTCGGCAAGTTCCGGTTCAAACTGGCCCAGCGCGATGCCGAGATTTCCGGCTTGCTCGACAGTCAGGCCGAAAGCCGACGCCATATCCCACGCGGCGGCGGCCATGCCCTCCGCGTCGCCAAAGTCCGGCATGGATGACGGGTCGGACGCAAACCCGGCGAACGCCTGCCCCATCCGCCGCCCGGCTTCTTCATAAGCCGACGCTATTTCGGCCGCCAACTCGTCAGCCGCCTTCTGTGATGCCTCGGCCGCCTCCGCAGCCGCCTCATCCAAGATGGCCTGAATACTGGCCCCGGCCGCCGCCCAGATGCCCTCCTGTGTCGCGCCCTGTACGGATGAAAAGTCCATCCCGGCAAATTCGCCGGCCAACTCGCCGGCCGCTATCGCCGCGTCTTTCGCTTCCTGCGTCCACTCTGAAAGCGGAGGAACGGCCGCCGACGCCCCGGCGGCCATTGCCTCAAGCGCCGCCGCCGATTGCCGTAACTCAGGATTGGCGCGGTTGTTGGCGTCCTCCAGCGCGGCGATCTCTTCATTCAGAAATTCAAGCCCGGCCGTCACCGCTTCCGGCGCGCTTCCAAAGCCGTGCATGGCCGTCTTAACGTCTTTTATATTGCCGCCCAGCGCGATGTATTCCTGCGATAATTGATCTAGCTCAGCCCATCGCCCGGCTTCGGCAAAAAAGTCGAGCACCGGATTAGTTATTGCCGCCGCAAATTTTGCAGCACCCAGAGCGGCTCTTTCAAGATTATCCCCCATCGCCGCCGTGCCACCGGCCATTTCGGAGATATGATCGGCAACGCCCCCGGCGAACGCCTGCGAGAATGCGTTCTTGGCGTTTTCGAGCGACGCCTGCAATATCTTGATTTTCCCGGCCGTGGTGTCGGCGGCGTCGCCGTACAGCAGTATCTTGGCTTCACCGGCCTCGATAACGGCAAGGTCGAAAGCCTCGTCGAACGACATGCCGGACTCGCGCAACTTGGCGACGCGGGCGTTTACGTCCTCCAGCGAAAGCCCAAGCGCGTCCAGTCGCATCTTGGAATTGTTCGCCATAGTCAGGACGACTTGCTGCATGTCCCAGCCGAGCTTGCCGACGACCTCGGCCAACCGGATTGTCTGCTCTTCGGTCTTGCCCAGCCCCAGCGCCATGATGTCGGTTGCCGACGCCATGAGCGCCGCGTCGGACATCATGCCGCCGGTCGCCTCCCTGAGCTTGCCCAGCATGGCGTCGCCGGTCGAATTGATGGAGGCGGCCAGATTGTCAAAACGCCCGGCCAACGCGTTAAGTTCCGCGCCCTGCCCGATGCTATCCCACGCGACTTTGGCCGCTATCGACAACGCACCTAAAGCGGCAACACCGGCCGTCGCGCCGATGCCGAGCGCGCCCATTGCGGTCTTGAAACCGCTTGCGCCCTTCTTGGCGTTGGCGTCCAGTTCCTTAACGTCGGCCGACGCTTTCTTGAAAGCGCCGGCGCCCTTGTAGACCGCATCGACAATTAGCTGGTAACTCTTACCGGCCATCGCTCTCCACGTCGCTTCTGATGCGTTCGATTAGCAGCGCCTGCCGGACGACCGCCGCGTTTTGCCGTTGCCACCGGGCCAGCGCGTCGCCTTCCATCCGGCTCATGGCGTTGTTGACGGCCGTCAATGTCTCGAATACATTGAGCGCCGTCTCGGCAGGAATGAGGATACGCAGCGGCCAGTTAAGCCACCCGCCCGCCACGGGTGGCCCGTAGCGTTGTATCCTGAATGCGTCCTTTAACGGCTTGGGCATGGGGCCGCCACTCTCCACGTAGTCAGCGACGGCCCGTATTAGTTTGGGTCGGCCGTCGTCAATCGGATATACAAACCGTCCAGTGCGTTCTTTAGCTTGGCCGCCTCCTGTGGCTTGAGCGCGTTGACCGCTTCAATGCCGCCGGGCGCGGTCAACCATCCGGCCACGACGGCCGCGCGAATGGCCCGCCCGCGTTCGGCCCAGAGGTTACCGCCCTTCTCGGATTCGTAGTGCTCATAGTACGCTTCCAGGTCGCCCTGGGTGATGTCCTCGCGCAACGTCCAGCCGGGGGGAACCGCGCTATCGTCTCCAAGATAAGCCGCATGGTAACGGCTCACCACGTAGGAGATCGCGCGGTCGATTGACCCCAGCCCAAAAAACGTTGACAGGCGGCCCGCCTGCGCTATGGTCTCATCGGACAAGGACGCCAGCGTCTTGTCGGTTTGATTTATCCGTGCCATAGTTCCTCCTGTCGGCACTTACGATACCGTGCCCCACGCCGGGGTCGCCGTACCGAACGCCGGTTTGAACGAGGCCGTCCATGTCATGCTGCTCATGTCACCACTCAGGACATAGCTCAGGCAAGTGTATTCGCCGGAGAATTTCGGGTCGCCGGTTGTCGGCGCGGCGCGAACGCCGATAGAGATTGCCAGCGTCGCGGCCGTGTTGGCCCCGTTAAGTGAAGTCAGCACCGGATGGGCACCGGACTCCGAGGGAGCGGCGGCGACGGCCGTATTGTTGAACTGGCCGCCTAGCTCGATTGCCGAGTCGCCCCGCCCGGCCAGGTACTGCATTACCGAGTCGGCAAACGTCGTAACGTCTACCTGATCGTAAGACAGGCCAATGCCGCCGATGCTCGTGATGCTGTTAGTAATGTTGCGCGGCGTGCCCGCACTGTCGTCAAGAGTTACCGTCACATACCGTGATGTCGTTTTTCCAGTTGCCATCGTTTAACCTCTCTACAAGCGAATGAATGAAACCCACGGCCGGGCGACGCCCGCCGTCCTCGTGCCGACGAAACGGACATAGCGATTAACCGTACCCGTCCCCTCCAGGCGAACGGCAGTGATCGCGCTGCCGTTGCCGCTAAATGTGCCCAGCGTCGCCCACGTGGAATCGTTTGTCCCGTGCTCGATTTTGAACGACCAGTTGTTCGACGCCATCGCGGTGGACGTTTGCAGCAGATGGAGAAAGGCGATGTAGCCGCTGGTCGATGCCGCGCCGCCGTCCACGCTCACACCGTTGGTCGTCGCCGACCACTCCGCGCCGACGGCCAGCGCCGTGCCCCATACGTTTACCGATGTCGGCAACGCGCCGCTGTTGTAAAACGATGCGCTTACCGTCAGGGCGTCGGATATGCCCGCCGCGCTGGTGTAGCCGCCCTGCTCGAATGCCGAGCTAAAGGTGTTATCGCCCACGGCCGGGGCCGCTCGAACACCGATGAAAAGGCTCACGTACTGACTGCCCAGCGCGGCCAGCGCTACGTGACTCCCGGCGTCAACCGGCCCGATTGCCGTGGCCGTGTTGCTGAAGAGCGCCGTCATGCCGTCGAGCGTAACCGTGCCGAATCCGGCCAGGTACTGCATGGCGCTGTCGCTCCACGCGGTCACGTCGGTCTGGTCGAATGAAACGCCGACCGACCCGATTGAGCGCAAGTCGCCCGACAGGTCATAACCCCCGGCAATCAGGCGGCTATAGCGCGTGCTTGTCTTTCCTGTGCTTGGCGTCGCTGCCATTATTCCATCTCCCACGCTGTGATGCGCGCCGTCACGCCTCGGTATTCCCGGCTGCCGACGGCTATCCGCGCTTCTGTGTCCAGTGTTTCCACCGTGTAGTGTGTGTCACGCGCCCAGTTCTGAAAGGTCTCGGCCATGTCCAGAACCGCGTCGCGCTGCCGCGCGGGCAATCCTTCGGTCACTTCGGACACGGCGACGCGAAAAATGACGGTATAGCGGACGCCGCTCTCGGCAAACGTCCCCAGCATCTCCTCCGGCGCGAGTATGGCTATCGGCATTTGTACCCACTGAGCGGGCAAGTCGCCGGGCCGCAACTCCTTTGGAATGCCGTCATAACGGCGCACGACGCCCGCCAACTCGACGGCCGCAAGGTCGTTGGTAAAGGTCTTGATACTCATCCGAGCACCTTGTCGATTGCCTTACTAATGGCCGCCGCGAGTTTCTCCAGTTGCGCTTCTATGCGGTGCGTCGCCAGCCACCAGCGCCCGGCGTGAATACCCGCCTGGTTGTTGCCGTCGCCGTCGCCGACAACGTAGGCGGCATAGTCCACGAGGTTAAAGAACTTGACGCCCGTCTTGCCGTGGCGCATGAGGCCCCAGCCCGCGCCCAGTCGCCCGGTACGGATGTACCGGCTACCGGCCGGAGGCGGGGCGTACTTGTCGCTGCCGTAGAGTTGGCCGTCCAGTGTTTCGGACGCCCACTCTCCAAGCCCCTGCCCTATCGGTTCGTCGAGCTTGTAACCTTTGGCAAGCCATGCCTCTATCGCCGGGCCGCCTTCGGTCTTGACTTGCACCTCTATCACGTGTATTCACCGTTGCCGTTGCTGTAACCGTCTACCCGGTTGAAACGGCCGACGCGGACGACCGTCTCGGTTCCAAGTTCGCCGCCGTCGCCACTATCGCGCTTGCGCCATTCACGCGCCTGCTCTGCATACTTGCGCGAGATGTCCGCGTGCGTCGTCGATAGTTCGCCGGGGCCGAATACCGGCCGGGATACCCATAGCGCCGAAAGGTGATCGAACGCCAGGGCCACCGCGCCGGGAATGGTGCCGGCCGCTTCCAAAAAGTAGTCCAGCAGCGCGTCGTCGAGATTTGAGCGGTCAGGGGCCGGGCCGTCATTGTGGCGCGTGTCGCCTATGTGAATCCGCACCTCGTCGCGGTCGGTCGGCGTCGTGACGTTAAATGTCCAGCCCATGCCCCTGCCCTACTTGCCCGGTCGAGGCGTGGCCTTTCCGCCACGCCTCGACTCAGGCGCTACCGATACATCCGCCGGTTCCGTTGCCGGTTCCGGCGGTTTCACGCTGTAACCTTCGCTTTCCATTGCCGCCGCTTGCGCCTTGCCGTAAACGGTCAAGACCTCTCCGGTCGGGCCATAGAGTGTGATAGGCTCGCTCATGTCAATCAGGTGGGCGTGCCGTCGGCCCACGTCGCGCTATTGGTGTAGCGGGCCGTGCCGTTGGTACGGTCGCCGACGCCGACGCCGAACTCGGTGAAGAGCATGAGGTTTTGCAGCGGATAGTTGGCATTGCCGCCCAGCGGGTCGGACATCGCCATAAACTGAATGCCGCTCTGGCCCTCGGGAACACGGATACGCAACGGGTTGCGCGGGCTGTTGGCCCCGTAGCTCTTGAATCCAAAGCCGTAGTATTGCGGCATGCCGCGCACGATGTACACGTCGAATCCCTCCAGCGTGCCGATGTACTTAACGCCATTCGCGCCGTAGTACCGCGCCTGCGCTGCGAGATTGGTCTGCGTGCCGTAGCGGATGCCGGGGTCGGCCGCGCCGACAAACCCGGTGAGCGCCTTGATCGCCGTCTCCTCGGTTGGCCCGGCGATGTAAATAAACGGCGGCACGTGGCCGTGCTCTTCCAGTTCGTCGCGGGCGTCCTGGAACAGGGCCAGCGTATGCGCCGCGCCTGTGATGCCGACGTAGTGCTCGTGTGTGGAAGAGAACGACGTACCGCCGAACGCGGGCGGGGTGAAGTCAACGGCAGTGGAAGCGGCCGTGGTCGCAAAGCCGGGGGAATAGCCGCCCGTGCCCAACCCCAGCGCCGCGCCGGTGTCGTCAACGCGCCGCAAGACGCGCCGCAAAAGTTTCTGCCGGTAAAGGTCGCGGGCGTCTTTCAGCACGTCGGCCACTCCGGCCTCGATTTGCGAGAGCCGCGCCTTACGCAAGTAGTCCCACGTCCAGCCCAGCCGCCGGTCGAACGGTTCCATCGGCAACATATGCCCGGTCGTGTCGCCGCGCTTCACGTCCGGCAGTCCGTACTCGGTATGGCGCTCGAATCCGTTAGCCGCGCCGACGGCGTACTCATACGCCGCGTCGGGCGTGTAGGACGCCATAGCCGACCACAGGATGTCGGATGACAATTCGGTGTTCAGCCCGGTGATTGCCGTGTTGACCATCTGCGCCACTTCTGCGTAGCTCGTGCCGTCAGCCAGTCGAATATTTTCCAGTTCTGCCGCGTCCCAGCCAGCCGGGAGCGTCAACAGGCTTAAGTCATATCGTCCAGTAGCCATGATTGATTCTCCTTATACCGGCTTGGATACGAAAATAACCGTAGCGGCCTCAACGAAGCCGACTTTGGTCTGATTGCCCGCCGTGCTTTCCGATGGCTCTCCGGCGGTCGTGCTGTCATAAGCCGACGCGCCGGGCGTGCCGCCGGTGACGCATTGCACCGGGCCGAATACCACCACGTCCAGCCGGTCGCCCGCCGCGGCCGCGGCCTGTACCGCAACCCCGACGATGCACTGCGCTGCCGACGTGGAATCAGACGGATCAACAAAGCCGTCCGATTGCATACTCACGATTTCGCCCGCAGCCACGGCAGCCCCGGCGGTGTAGCGACGGATGATCGCGCCCTCCAGCGGCTTGATATTGGCGGCGGTCGTGTCTCTTGCAATAGTCATATCTACCTCTTTGTAGCGCTCCTTTGCGCCTGTTCGAAATACACGTCCGGGTCAAGACCAAGCCGGACGGCCTGCGCTCTGATAGCGGCCTCGTTCAATTGCGGCCCGCCGGGTTGACCGCCCGCGCGTCCGTCGAGCGGCGGTGCTTGCGGTTTCTGAAAGACGGCGCTATTGGCGTCAAGCCACGCCGCCACTTTCAGCGGGTCGTCATAATCCGGAACCAGGGAGCGCATCCCCTCAGGAATGGCCGCGACGCGCCGCTCGTTGGCTGCCTGAGCCTGAGCTATGAGCGCGTCGAGTCGCTCCTGTAACGTGTCGGCCGTTTGCGCTTTTGCCAGCGCCGCTTCATACAGTTCCTTGTATCGGCCCTGCTCGGCAAGCGCGGCGGCTTCGGCGGTGGCTCTGGCCGTCTCGGCTGCTTGCCGTTCCTTGCGATACTTGGCCGCCTCAGTACGTAGCGCCTTGATTTCGGCCGCGGCCGATTCTTGCGTCCACTGTGTTCCGTTCGATTGTTCCGGTTCTGCTATCTCTTGTTGCCCGTTGCCCGCCTGGGGTTCCGGGGTGGCCGTCTGGGCCGGGGTTATGTCCGTCATGTCGCTCCTGGCGTGAAATAAAAAAGCCCGCCAACTGAGTTGTCTCAGTTGGCGGGCCGTTGCGGATTGAATCCGTTCTGTGTCTATCGCCGTTCCCGGTTGTGATGCGCCGGGCGGGTTATTCGATTGACGTTAGTCTATACGATGCGTTGCGCTATGTCAACTATCCCCCAACCGCTCCAGTTCTACCGGTCGATTGACGCCGATCAGCCATTCGCCGTCAATGAATATGATGTCCACCGTCAACCGGCCGCGCCGGTTGCATTGCTTTTCCAGTTCGAGCACGCGCATGGCGAGATTCCACGCACGCCGGGGGAGGCGGCTGTTACTTGCGGTCTTGTCTGTCTGATACGTCGGCGCGGGTTCCGTCACTTAGGCTATCTCCATGCCGTGCAAACTACCGGCCTCGTTGAATGATCCATACTCTTCATAGCAGGCGCAATTACGGCCGCAAATGCGGCGGCCGGGCAGGGGATAAGCCGGGTCGCCGATTCGGAACCATTTGTGATCCAGTTCCACGCACTCCCGACATGAGTCACGCGCCGTGCGGATGCTGCGGACGTGCGTCAATTCCGGTCGCAAGTTGGCCTGCTTGCTTTCGTACCACGTCGCGCGCCCGGCCTCGGTATAGAGTTGCGCCCGCCGGGGGAATGTCCCGTCCATGCGCTGCTTGCCCGATGCAAGCTGGGCGGCGAAGTTTTTCAGGTAGCCGAACTCGCCGCGCAATATCTGCCCGACACGGGCAAAGTCGGCCGTCGTCATTTGCGCCCATCCGCCGCGCTCCAGCGCAACGGCGTTTAGATGGATGTTGCGTATGTGTCGCCTCATTGCCAGTTCCCACTCAGGCAGTGTGATTGTCCCGTCGCGCAATTGCCCGGCCAACGAACGGGAGACGCCATTGTAATTGCGGAGATAGGCGTCCAGTTCGCGCCGTACCGACGGCGACGCGACGTAACGGCCGGTTCTGGAATCGACATAGCGCCCGGCCGCGCCGGAATCGGGCCGCCAGAGATAGCGGGCCGCCACGCCGCTACCGGCCAGCAGCGCCAGGAGAAGCAGCGCCCCGCGTTCGGTCATGTGACTGTCGGCCCGCGCCGTTTCCACGTCCCCGGCCGAAATGAGCGCGAGAAGCTCTAGCTCCTCATCCGGCGTCATGAGCGGTTCGTCTTGCGCCGTCGTCCGTCGGTTCACTGCGTGATACCGTCCACCGCGTCGCCTTGCAGCATGAGCCGCCGCTCCTCTTCGGTGTATCCCAGCGAGTCAAGCGACAACGCGCCGGACAGGCTAACCCCGGCGTTTACCAGCGTCGCCACAATCGCCGCCCGGCGCTCGTCGGCTTGCATCCGGTCGACGCGCTCGAAGTCGGCCCAGCGCGTCGCCACATTCTCGCCCCGTTTCAGGTCGCGGCCGTCGCCGTACACCTGATTCATCTTGAGCGCGATGTAGGCAACATCCTCCCAGGCGTTGCCTAGCGCCACGGCCTCGGATGCGACTTTGGCGACTAGTTGACTGTCGTCGGCCGCCTGCGTTGCGGCGCTGGCTATCTGGCCCGTGACCTGGAAGTATTGCAGGGGGATATGGGCAACCTGGGCAATGCGAACGATGTAGTCATTGATGCGCTCTCTCAGTTGCGACAGGTCGCCCGGTGGCACGCTACCCCATGACGCGGTAGGCGATGACACTGACAGGACATCCCCGGCGGCGACATCGGGCGCGTCGGCGGGCCACATCGCCCCGGTCAATGTCAGCAGTTGCGCCCCGGTTTTGTCGGCCGTTTCCATCTCGTCGAGCGCTGCTTTGTTGATCGCCTGTTGCAACGGGATGAGCGGCTCCAGTTCGCTCTCGCCCCAGTTGCCACCGTCGTCACGCCACCGAAAATGCACAACCGGGATAATCCCCATCGGCCACGGGACGGGCCACGGCTCGCCCGGCGTCTCCAGCGGTCGCCACCCTTGCCCCGTGTTGACGTACCGCTCGATTGCGGACGGCGTGTAGAGATTCAGGCGGCGCACTGTCTGCATTCGGCCGTTCTCATCGAACCGGCTTTCGCTCCAGACCTTAGACGCCATCGTCATCTCGCGCTTCAGGTTGCTCAGGTAGTGGACTTTCATCCCGTCCACGCCGTCATAAGCCGGTTCGTGCGAGAACACCGGCCGCCCGTTCTCGTTGTCCCATTCGACCAGCACGTACGTGTCGCCGTCCCGGACGGCCGCGCGGTGTACCTGATTCTGTATGGCGTCCATCCGGCCCGATGTCCACCACTCGTCAAGCAGCCCGCCGACGCCGCCGATGCCGTCCGGCCCGTCGAAGCCCAGCACGCTCAAACGTTCGACCGCCAGTTCGACCGGCAAGCGGAGATAGTTGATCGACCAATCGAACTCCGGGTCGGTCGCCAGGTACTGCGCTTGCCGCGCCGTGAGCGGCACGTCGTGCGCCCCATCGTACCACGCCCGCAAGCGGACGTAATGCGCCTGCTGCCGCGCGTAGTCCTGCGCTACCCACTGGTGGAAGGCGAGCGTCGCGCCGTCGGGGTTATCGTTGACTGCCGCGCGGCCGTTGCCGCGTCGGGGCAAAATTGCGTTCAGCATATCGTGTTACTCCTGCTATTGCCGGTTCCGGGTTGTACCATGCCAAAGCCAGCGCCATAACCGTGTCGTCATGCATCCCCTCTGGCGCATCGTAGCGCGTCATGCCGCGCGAAAGCGGTTTCGCCTCATACGCTTGCAACTCGGAGATGAGCGTCGCGTCCGGGATGATACGCAACGCGCCGCGCTCGAATGCCAGAGCTAGCGCGTCGATTGCCAGCGTCTTGGATGCGTTGGTCGTCGTGAATGGCACTACCGGAAAATCATCCCGTGCCATTTGTTCGATGAGCGGTAAGCCCATACTGTTTGCCTCGGCTACGATTGCCCGCGGCCGGAAGCGCTCGTAAAGCGCAGACAGGCGGCCTAACTGGACATGGTAGTCAATCTGATTGAACCTGTCCAGCGCCACGAGTTCGGACGTGGTGATGTCCAGCACGGCAATCGCGGTGAAGTCATTCTGTCGGCCCCAGTCCACCCCGAACACGTATTCGTGCCCGTGGTGTGCGCCGTCCTGCCCTGTCGCCGTGGCCGCTTCCATCACCCGCCGGAACACGCCGCCCGCGTCGTCGAGGAATACCGCGTCAAGCTCCTGCGCTACTACCCTCTCCGGCAACGTCGCCCGCATTTCTGCGAACTCGTCAACCGGCACCATCGGATTGACTTCGCTCGGCAGTTGCCACGAGCGCCAGTTACTGACATCGCCCTGCCCGCGTTGCCAGAGCGTATAGAACCCGTTGCGCCCTTTCGGTGTGCTGAATATCCAGGCGTCGCCGCGATAGTCGGCCAGCGTCGGCCGTAGGACGTGCTCCCACGTGTGCAACAGGTTGGGGATGAACGCCGCCTCGTCAACAATGACGCGCTTGTATTTTCGGCCGCGCCCGGCCAGCGGGTTGTCGAGGCTCCAGAACTCCAGGACGCCGCCGGTCTTAAATTCGATGCGCCGCTCGGATGCGTTGCGCCGGGCGATGACAGGCGCGAATAACACGTCGGCCGCCCGCCAGACTTCGAGCATCATTTTGTAGGACGGGGCAAACCATCCGACAGGGTACGCCAGTACGTCATCGGTAGCACACAGATGCAAGCCGAGTTCCGTCTTGCCCGCCCGTCGGCCGACGCAGACGACATTAACCCGCGCGGCCTCGGCTATCACCTGCGCTTGCCACGGCAGAAGCGGCGACACGGCCAGACGCGCCGACGGCCGCGCTTGCCGGATGACGCGCTCGGCTTTAAGCGCGTGCCACGCCTGCGGCGTTAAATAGCTCTGTAGCGAGTTCGTCCCCAAGTTCTGCCTCTACGATTTCCGGCGCAACCGCGCCGCTGCGTAACAGGTCGATCACCTCGTCGCGCCAGGTGACAACCAACTCGTCGGGCGCGTTCAGGCCAATGAGCTTCGCCAACGCCTGCCAGACGGCCAACTTCTCGCGCACCGTCTTGGCCTCGCGCAACATCTGGTAATGCGCGGCGACGGCCCGGCGGTGATGCTCGGCCCGTTCCGGCGCGGCGACGGCCTCGATGCGCTGCCACGCCTTGCCAATGTAGTCATAGCTGGTTCTGTCCTTAATGCCCCAGGATTTTGCGGCATTTTGCAATATCTGCTCCGTTGTCCAGCCTTCCAGAATCAGGCGGTACACCGCCTCCACGCGCTGCTCGACGGTTAGCTTGTCGGCTTTAGTACCGGCCATTTATCTTTAGTCTGCCAATTGCCAATTAGGATCAATTGGCTTGTCCTCTATCGTGTAAATAAGTGGTAAACTAAGAACTGTTACCACTGCCTTATAAAGTATCTGGCCCGATGCGATTCGTGTAATTGCTTGTGCCAACGGCATACTTTCAGCACCGAACACGGGCGGAAGCAAGACAAACGCCAGCGCGGTAAACACAATGGAATCAACCGGCAGACTTACAAAGTTGCTTGCCAGCACCCGCGACCATTGCGGCGCGTTCGGGAATCGCGTCTTCCAGAAATGATATACCTCAGTGTCTGTTAGCTCGCTTACCAGCTGGAGCACGCCCTTTAGCGCGTCGGCTTGCGCCTTCGGATGGTCGCGCCAGTTGCCGGGATGGGCGGTCAAGTCGCCAGAGGGGATGTATTCAAGAGAGAGAATGCGATTGCGATAATCAGTCATTATCCCCATTCTAATTGATTCTCTCCTATATTTCTACCTACCAGGACAAATTGGGATAGGGGCGGCCCCTCAAAACGGCGCTGCTTCCGCGCCCTGCTCAAACATCAACCGCCGCAGCCAATCGACCGCCGACCCGTCGCGTATCTGATCAGCCGTCACACTCAGGACGCGCCAGCCCAGGATGATCGCCTCGTTCGCTTTCTCGCAGTCGCGGGTTATCCCCGCCGCCGTGTTGTGGCCGCCGCGCGCCATGTGAATGCCGCCCTGTATCTCGACGGCTATCCGCTGCTCAGGCCACGCCACGTCAAAACGCCAGCGCCGCTTGGGGTGAAAGCGGTGCTCAGTCTCCCACGCCGGGAAGTCGTTTAGTCGCATAAACAGGGCTAGTTCGCTCTCTAGGTCGCTTTTGCTCATGGTAAGTCATGCCCTCCCTCCTGCTATTAGCCGATAATCCGGTACGTTCCAGAGCGACACGATGAAACCACGCGGCACCATCTCTATGAGACGGCTCCATGCACGCGGCCCGACGTGCCGGGCCAGGTCGCTATCCGGCCCCGTCGCCGCGAGATTGGTCGTCAGCACAACCGGTACGCGGTTGGCGAGACACCAATCGAAGAACAGATGATAGCGCATCTGGATTTCTCGCTCTTGCGCCACGTGCGCCACGAATGGAATGGTCAATTCGGCCGCCACGTCATCGATGACGACGAACGGCGCGCTGCCGGCCATTTGCCCCGGACGGCCTGAATAGGTGTAGCCGTCACCGTCCCGGCTCTCGCCAAGACTGCCTAGCAAATCAGCCGCCGCATACCAGCGGCACGCGGGCGCGGCCATGTCGGGGATTGCCCGGCCGTCTTCGTCGAGCACGGCGTCAACCAGGCTCCACTGAATCGCGCGGGCGATGTGCGTCTTGCCCGTTCCGTTCGGGCCGGAAAGAATGAGCGATGGCGGACGAGCGGCGCTTTCGTCGGTCGCATCGTTCATGGCCCGGCGAGCCTGATTGAACGCCGCGCCCCAGCGCCGTACCACGGCGACAGCCGTCGTCATATCCGGGTGCGTCTCTCGCAAGCCGGAAAGCGTCGGCCGGGAATGGCGCGGCAGTTGCGCCGGTTGATCGCCGCTTGCCCACCGGCCGCGACCGGGCGCAACGCGGGCCAGAATATCGCTAATGGGTTGGGGCATTGTTATTGTCGTCATTTCATCACCATGTCACCGGCTGACTGCCGGGCGCGGGGTTGCTAACTGTTTTCGCTGGAGACGCGGACGCACCGTTCGAGCCGCGCTTGAATCTGGCCTGGGGCGTCCACTCAGGATCGCGCCGTAGCTCATCATACCAATCGGCAATGCCGAGCCAGTTCGTCGGCTTGTTGCCCGACAGTCGCCAGAGTTCAACCGCGCGGGTTAGCGCCACCTCGTCGAGCACGTCACCGAATCGCGCGACAAGGGCGGGCGCTATGTCATCCCCCGGCCAATACCCTGACAGTCGGGCCAGCACCCCGATAATCGGCGGCGCGGCCGAGACCATGCCCGCCACCGGCTCCACGTCGCCGCGCTTGGACTTAGCCGCCCGCATCTCTTCTGGAATCGGCTGGAATGTGTCAATCGACGCGGGGCGAGGGGTGGGAGTGGGTGCGGGCGCGATAGCGCCGCTCCCCTCCCCTCTCTTTCTGTATTCTGTTTCTGTTTCTGTTTCTGCTTCTGTTTCTGTCAACGAATTCGTTGCATTGGCGTTGCGCCGATAGTGGCGCTTGCCGACCGACTCCGTATTTAGAAGCTCGATTTGTCCCTGATAGCGCCCTATCCAGTAGGTTTCTCGGTCGTACAGTTCGGACTCAGGAACCTCATCCAAAATCTGAATGTCAATTCCCCTGGGGCCGACAGCGCGGTAAGGGCCGCTCATGACATGACCGGGAATATTGACCATCTCTGTTAAGTGGGCCTGTATGCGTCGCTGGATGTCCTTGCTGGAACCAATGTAGGCCTTGTTGGTTCCGACGAATGAAATCATGTAAACCCCGGAAGACTTGGGTAAGGGCTTGTAGAGTTCCATACGCCAAGTCGTGTCAGCAGCCTTCTTGTCGGGTGGCGTCCAGCGTGACTTTTGTGCACGTTGGGTTGGTGTGCTGGGCGCCTGCCGTTCGGCAAAATGGGAGAGAAACCAGCGCTCTTCCCCGTCGGGGTGCATCCGTAGCTCGGCCAGCCCACGTCCGGCCAGCATCCGCATTTCGGCTTGCAGTGTTTCGACTTCGGTATGTAGTCGGTAGGCCAGTTCGTCATTGACCGGCGGGATAAATCCGCCATCATCCAATTCGCCAGCCAACGCCAGCGCCGAGATAAAGCGCCACCGGGCATTAACCGGCAATAGCCCTATCTTGGGATCGTCGTTTATCTCAACATACAATTTGATCCAATGGTTGCGTCTATCCATTACGTTCTCCTGCTGCCTGAATAACCCCCCCGCCCCGATGACCGGATGGCGCTAGTGAAACGCCACCCGGCCAACGTTCAGGAGGAGACCGCATGGGCGATGAAGAAGGGGCGCGCCGACCACGGGTACTAAAGCGAGCCGCCATGCCGGCCGCGTCCGCCCTGTGGGTAGCAAAGCGTTATTCAGGCAGCAGGGCGATTTGCGCCGCCGCCCACTCGTCAATTATAGCACGCAGTACCTCGCCCTTGCCCCGGCCGGTTTGTTCGGCCACGGCGTCAATAATGCGTTTCTGCGACGGGCGCAAGAACGAGCTGATCAGCACTTTGTTGGTTGCCGGCTCAGGCTGGGTGTATGTCTGCCGGATAATGTCGGCAGTTTCCGACGAGCGGACAATGCTCATAATGTGATACTCCTCATTTGTAAATTCATACATCCATTATAAGGGGGATATATAGGAATGTCAACTATGGAAATTGATCGGAATCGGCCATTTTTGAGTATTGACTTCTATATAGGGTTACACTATACTACTGGTATAGTTAGGGAATCAAACAGACAGGAGACGACGAGATGACTGTAAAAGTAGAAACGAACACGGACTATATGGAGTTCTTGGATAACAAGCGGGCGATAGTGAAACCGTCCGGCTTTACTCCCGGTGAATTAAATCCGATGCTATTCCCGTTCCAAGCGGCAGTAGTTCGATGGGCGTTGCAGCGCGGGAAATCCGCTTTATTCGAGGATTGCGGATTAGGCAAAACCCCGCAGCAGCTTGAATGGGCGCATCAGGTTTATCTGCATACAGGGCAGAATGTCCTTATTCTGGCCCCGCTCGCCGTTACAAAACAGACACGCGCCGAGGGTGCAAAGTTTGGGATTGAGGTAACGGTATGCGACCGACAGGACGATATGAGGCCTGGAATCAATATTACCAACTACGAAAAGCTTCACCACTTCACCCCCGACGGGCTGGCCGGTATCGTGCTGGATGAATCAAGCATCCTTAAATCCTACAATGGATCAACTCGCAAGGCTTTAAATGAATTTGCTGCCCGTATTCCCTATCGACTGGCATGCACGGCGACCCCAGCGCCGAATGATCTTGTTGAACTAAGCAATCATGCTGAGTTTCTTGGCATCATGACCGGGAAGGAAATCATCGCGCTCTACTTTACTCAGGACGGGAATACGACCCATCAATGGCGATTGAAAGGTCACGCTCGCGAAGCATTCTGGAAGTGGATGGCGCAATGGTCGGTAGCTATCCGCCGTCCGTCCGATCTTGGTTTCGATGATGATGGCTTTGTACTGCCCGACCTCAAGATGACCGAACAGGTTGTAAAGGGTGCGGCAGTTAATGGGTATTTAATTCCCGTGGAGGCTAAAACACTGCAAGAACGACGAGAGGCCCGGCGTGATTCACTACCTGACCGAGTGGCCGCCACTGCCGCACTCGCCAATGGCAATGATGAATCTTGGCTGATATGGTGTGACTTGAACGCCGAGAGCGAGGCATTGGCCGATGCAATTCCAGACGCAATAGAAGTCGCGGGACGTCATAGTGACGAACACAAGATCGACGCCATGACCGGATTCTCTGAGGGACGGTATCGGGTTCTTGTAACCAAGCCAACCATCGCCGGATTTGGGATGAACTGGCAACACTGCCATAACATGGTATTTGTCGGGCTGAGTGACAGTTACGAGCAGCAATACCAGGCAATCCGGCGCTGCTGGCGTTTTGGCCAGCAGTATCCGGTTAATGTCCACGTCGTGACTGCCGATACTGAGGGCGCGGTCGTTGCCAATATCAAGCGCAAGGAAAAGAGCGCCGCCGCGATGTTTGATAACATCGTAAAACATATGGGCGTTTATGCCGACATAAATCAAACAGAGAGGATTGAGATGGAATACGAAAGCGACGTAGCAACAGGAAAAGATTGGACGCTCTACCTGGGCGACAGTATCCAGACGATTGATGAGATTGAAAGCGAGTCCGTCGGGCTTACTGTCTTTAGTCCACCGTTCCCCGGCATGTACGCATATACAAACAGCGTGCACGATGTGGGCAATGTCCGAAACATTGAGGAACTCATGAATCAATTCGAGTACCTCATGCCCAAGATGCTACGGATTACAATGCCCGGCCGGATTTGCGCGATCCACTTGACACAGGAACCCGTCTTCAAGGGCAAAGATGGATACGTTGGCCGTCGTGATTTTCGCGGCGAGGTCATCCGGCGTATGGAATCTAATGGATGGATTTACTGGTCAGAGGTGACCATCGACAAAAACCCGCAAGTCAAGGCCGCGCGAACGAAAGAGCATACATTGTTATTCAAAACGCTTGCTCAGGATTCGAGCAACAATGCTCCTGCATTGGCCGACTACCTGGTCGTATTTAAGAAGCCGGGCGATAACCCGCAACCGATTCGCGCCGGACTACATGCCAATTACGATAATCCCGATGGATGGGTAACAAGTGAAGATTGGATTGAATGGGCCGCGCCTGTTTGGTATGGGAGTTTTCGCGGCTGGGGCGGTGGGATATCAGAGACGGACGTATTGAACGTCCGGCAGGCGAGAGAGACGGATGATGAGCGTCATCTCGCTCCGCTGCAATTGGGAGTTATCGAGCGTGCAATCAAGTTGTGGTCATCGCCGGGCGATCTCGTCTACTCCCCATTTGCAGGAATCGGTAGCGAAGGATACGAAGCAATCAGGAACAAGCGCAGATTCGTAGGCGGCGAATTGAAACGATCCTACTGGCAATCGGCAATCCAGAATCTACACGAGGCCGAACGTCTCCAGGGCGCAACGTCTTTGTTTGAGTGGGCAGAAAGGAATAAGGATGCGGGGGGAGATACTCAGTAATCGACCCTTTCATTTTTAATATGGAAATTGATCGGATATTTGTCATTTTGAGTATTGACTTCTATATAGGTATCTGCTATACTATGTACATAGTTAGGAAATCAGATAGGAGACGACGAGATGACTGAGCAAATGAGGTGGAAAATGAATGAGATACTGAATAGCTTGACCCCGACCACCCTGGCGCAAATTGTGGCCGATGTTCTGGTAAACAGCGACGATGACGACAGGACGATGTCTGTGTTCTTGGGCCTTGTTTTGAAAGCAGGACATGCTAACTGCGGGGCGGATGAATTTAACACTATGATTGATGAGGCGGCAAAAGGGATGTAACAAGCCGAAACCGGCTCCGGCCGGTCTTGGGGTGAAGCCCCAACTGACGAGGCTAGACAGGACACAAAAAAGCCCCGGCCGATGCAACGAACATCGACCAGGGCGGCGAAAAGGAGAGCAACAGGACTATGGTAACACAGAAGACACAGGAAACCTATAGCGAGGCGGCGGCGCGGATTGTGGTGAAACATCCCCACCTGGCGACAATGGCCGCGCACGCGCTGGCAATCGTTGAGGCGGGCAAGGTGCGCCCCCACGCCGACGGGCAAGGCGCGACGGTATTGTCCGAGAACGGCCCCGGCCGTTACGAGGTCGAATTGCGGCACGACGGCCCGGTGTGCGGTTGCCCGGCGCATTTGTACCGCCCGGCGATGATTAACGGCCGGCCGTACTGCAAGCATGTCATGGCATACGGCATCTATAATCGAGTGAATGGAGAGCGCTGATGTACAGCTACGATGACGACGACGGCCCGATGCAGACGGGCATTGAATGCCCCTTCTGCGGGCACGAACTGGAGACGCAACCGCCCTACCCGGCGCGGCTCTATTGCGACAATTGCGAGGTAGCATGGACGGATAGCGCAACGGTCGAGCTTGACAGGCAGGAACTGGCCGCCGCGCCGTTCCGGTTTGCGGAGAGTGGTAGCTATGCCTGAGAGTCGGATCGACGAGCACCTGGACATGGTAGACGAGTGGTACGCGGCGGTCGAAGAGCAAGATGACGACGCTATAGGAGATACGGATTAACCATGAGTAACGCACTGACAATTTACGAACGAATGAGCGAGATGCAGACGGCAGCGAGCGCCATGCACGCCAGCGGCATGTTCAATGACGTGAAGACGCAAGCGCAAGCGCTGGTTAAGGTCATGGCGGGCGCTGAAATCGGGTTGCCGCCCTTCGCGGCCATGACGGGCATTCACATCGTGCAAGGCAAGCCGATTCTTGGCGCGAACCTCATCGCAACGATGGTCAAAAACGACTCGCGCTACGATTATCGCGTCAAGCGTGCCGACAATCAGGCGTGTATCCTGGCGTGGTACGAGGCCGGGCACGTTGTCGGAGAATCGGCTTTCACCATCGAAGAAGCGGTCGCGGCCGGATTGGCCGGCAAGGATAACTGGAAGAAGTATCCATCCGACATGCTTTTCGCCCGCGCGTTGACACGAGGAGCGCGGCGCTACGCTCCAGGCATTTTCGGCGGCAGTCCGATCTACACGCCGGACGAACTCGGCGCAGATACCGATGAGGACGGATACATCATTGATGTCCCTGTCGCGTCTCCTGTCGTGACAATCCCCGCCGTCACCGGCCCCGGCCCCATGTCGGACGACGACCTGACAGTCAGCGAGGCGTCGGCGCGTGAATTCGTAGCCGTCGCCGCCGGGCTGCTGGAGACAGACGAGGACGACATTAAGGCCCGTCTCAAAGCGCTGGGATATACCGGCATCCCCGGCAAGCCCAACGAACGGGTCAACGCCTACCACGCGCTGAAGGACGACATGTCCGACCTGTTCGGTGGCTATGAACCGGCCGGGCCGGATGAAGGCGACGGCGAGAATATGCCCTAGTCACCCGCCGGGGGAGGTGACTAACCCCGGCAAGGAGGATTATGAGATGAGCAAGGTTAAGGTTTTTTTCACAGAAACGCAGCGTTTTGGCTTCTCTGGAGCAGACAGCGACCGGCCGGTTGACTATCTTGATCGGTTCTATCACGTACAAATGACAAAACTCCCGGCGGATGTTCACCTGTGCAGAACAGCAGTATTGCACATGGAAAAGCGAACGCGGCGCGGCTGGACGGATGAATGGTCAGACCCGGAACGTACCCGCGTATTGATAGACGTACCGTATGGTCAGGTATCGGACGCGGACTTGATCCGCCGCGCCATCACCGAGTTCGATGCGTTTATTGCCGTGCATGAGATGCACCATGAATGAGTCACTGCCGAGCGCGATTTTCGCTATCGTATTCTTCCTCTTCGTCGCCATCGTTGCGGCGCTCGCCTTGCGCGGCGGCGGGAGTGAATGACATGAGCGCATGGCTTCTTCTATGCGGCGGCGTCATCCTGGCCGCGTCGATACTCATCTGGTCGCTTTGCCGCGCGGCGGCAAGCGT
>JACDJC010001038.1_pt1 | contig 27111 bp, 24 predicted proteins | sample 7454191 | NCBI WGS metagenome assembly JACDJC01 (sample SAMN14253291, study PRJNA609438) | sludge metagenome | isolation source: sludge after 25d culture with pyrite and EDTA | collected 2018-12-20 | reverse complement strand
GCGGGATCGACGCGTCAGACGTCGTCCTCGCACGCGAGCACCGGGGTTGGGCCGTTCTTCGGGTGTCAGCCGATCAGGCCGGACAGCCGGCCTCGAGGATGGCCGGCGGGATCCCGGCGCTGGCCGAACCGCACGGGTCCTGGCTCGGGGCGTACCACGCTCCGTCCTTGGACTCGAGCAGGAACCTGGTGCCGTCGGTCAGGCTGCCTGCCGCGTAGCCCCCGGAGCACTGGAAGCTGCCGATCTTCTCACCCTCGGCGGGGAGCCCTCCCAGCAGCGCGGTCGCCGTGCAGGGTGCCTGGCCGTTCGAGGGCGTCGACGACGTCGACGACGTCGCCGTGGTGGAGGTGGCCGTGCCGCACACCTTCTTGCCCTCGGCGGCGTCCTTCTCGAGCGCTGCCTCCGTCTCGGGGCCGAGCTCGCCGTCGACCTCCAGGCCGGCGGCCTGCTGGAACTCCCTGATGGCGGCGTCGGTGTGCGGGCCCATGACCCCGTCGACGGTTCCCGGGTGACAGCCCACGTCCGCCAGCTGCTGCTGGACCGTCTTGTCGAAGCGGATCGTCGCCTCCTCCGCGGCAGAGGCGGTGGTGGTCGTCTCCTTCGACGTCGTCGTCGACGACGTCGTGTCGTCATCGCCTCCACAGCCGGCGAAGAAGAGCGCGGCAGCCGCTGTCGCCGCAGTCAGTGCGAGCATCCGGCGGGATCGACGTGCGGTCGCGGTCGTTGGGGTCGAACGGGGCATCGGGTCGAGGTCCTCTCTTGTGATCGACTCCCGAGCGGAGTCGGCCCATGTTGACCGCGTCGGGGGCAGCACCGGTGGATCCGTCGAGTGGGTAGGGTCAGGTCGTCCGCGTCATCCGCGCCATGCACGACGTCCCCCGAGCAACGGAGCCCGAACCATGCACGTCCACCAGCCCACGACCCGCGAGATCGAGCGGCTGCTGTCGACCCGTGGCGACGCCCTCGTCACGATCTACCTGTCCACATCCCCGGTCACGAACCGCACCGACGCCGAGCGCATCGCCTACAAGGACGCCGTGTCCCAGGCCGTCGCCCGCCTCGACGACGCCGGGGTCGACAAGCGCCGCGTCGCCGAGTTCGAGGCGGTGCTGTCCGATCTGGACGACGACCACGACTACTGGGACCACCAGGCCCGCACGCTGGCGGTGTTCACCGACGGCGACGCGATCCGCACCTTCCACCTGGCCAACGAGCTGACCCCGGTGGTCAAGGTCAGCGACCGGTACTTCGTGAAGCCGCTGCTGCGCTCGGTCACCTTCCCGCAGGCCGCGTTCGTGCTGGCGCTCGCGGAGGGTTCGGTCCGGTTGCTCGAGATGGGCCCCGACTACGGCCCGATCGAGCTGGACGTTCCCGGCCTCCCCGCGAGCGCCGGCGACGCCGTCCACAGGCACAAGATCAGCGACCACGCCCAGAAGGGTGCGACCGGCGGCGACGACGGCAGCAAGGTGCGGTTGCGCCAGTACGCCCGGGCCGTCGACCGCGCGATCCGTCCGGTCGTGCGCGGCCACGACCTGCCGCTGCTGCTCGCAGCGGCGGAGCCGACCGCCAGCACCTTCCGCGACGTGAGCACGTCGCCCGAGCTCGAGGACATCGGCCTGGAGGGCAGCCCCGAGAAGATCGACGACCTGGAGATCGCACGGGAAGCCAGAGAGGTGCTCGGCAAGCTCTACGAGGCCGATCTCGCCGATCTCGCCGACCTGTTCGCACTCCGCGAGGGCCAGGACCGCGTGTTGACCGACGTGTCGGACCTCGCCCGCGCCGCCACCTACGGCCAGATCGAGACGCTGACCGTCGACATCGACGAGATCGTGTGGGGAACCGTGGACGACGAGGGCGCCATCGCGTTCGCCGACGAGGGCACCGAGGGCGCCTACGACATTGTCGACGAGATCGTGCGCCGGGTGCTCGCCGCCGACGGCCGCGTCCTGGCCGTGCGCACCGAGGACGTGTACGGCGACGGGGCCGCGGCGGCCGTGCTGCGCTACCCCTGGTTCACCGGCGCCTGACGGCGCTCGCGGTCGACGCGTGGCGACCGCGGGCGGGATCGGTCGCGGTCAATCGAGCTGCGCCCGGCGGAACCGACCGTGGGCGCTGTGCAACCCGAAGGCGATGAACAGGTCCGACAGACCGCGGGCGAGCGCGGCGGCGGCCACCCAGATGACGAGCAGGAAGATGGCCCGTCCGATGTACGCGATCGCCCAGAAGCCGATGAGGACCTCGAGCACGCCGACGATCAGCCGCAGCCACCACAGGTCGTCCTCGTGTCGGGTCATGAACGCCACGACGATCTCGAAGATCCCCATGAACAGCAGGTACCAGGCGAGCACGGCCGCCAGCACCACGAAGGTCTGCTCGGGCCAGGCCAGCGCCACGATGCCGGCGATGATGCTGATCACGCCGAACACGACGTGCACCCACTTCCAGGACTTCACCATGGACGCGAGCACCAGCTCGAAGATGCCGCCGATGACGAAGGCGATGGACGCCAGGATCGCGACGGTCCACACGCTGGCCGCGTCGACGGTCAGGACCACGAACGCGAGCAGGAACCAGGCGATCCCGGTGATCAGGTAGAGCCACCACGCTCCGGTCACGATCTCCGCCGCATCGGCCATGATGTCGTCGTCGAGCACCGGCACGTCGTCACCGAACTGTTCGCTCATGGCCGCCAACCCTAGATCGGCGCCTGCTCGCAGCGACGGGATGTCGCGTGCCACGATGCGGTGCACCGACCGGGCGGAACGGGGGACGGATGGATCGACGTGCGCTGCTCGCCGCGCTGGGTACGAGCGGACTGCTGTGCGCCGCGTCCGCGGTGACCGGCTGCAGCACCGATGCTGGCACCGATGCTGGTGCATCGAATGCCGCGGGAGGTGGCGCCGCGCCGGAGGGTCCGACGGTGCTGCCCGCAGCTCACGACCCGTCGCGGCCGTACTGGGTGCAGGGGAACTTCGCCCCGGTGACGACCGAGGAGACGCTGACCGAGCTCACCGTCACCGGTGAGATCCCCGACGAGCTGACCGGCCTGTTCGTCCGAAACGGATCCAATCCGAGCACCGGCGAGGCCCTGCACTGGTTCCTTGGCGACGGCATGGTCCACGGGGTGCGCCTGGAGGGCGGCAAGGCCCTCTGGTACCGCAACCGCTACGTCACGACGCCGCTGCAGCAGTCAGGCAAGGGCCTCATGGAGTTCGGCGGTGTCCCCGGCCGGCAGAACAACCAGAGCAACGTGTCGGTGATCAGCCATGGCGGCAGGCTGCTCAGCCTGGGAGAGGTGGGCTGGCCGTTCGAGCTGTCGACCGAGGACCTGTCGACTGCCGGACCGTTCGACTTCGCCGGCCGCCTCGGCGCCACGATGACCGCACACCCGAAGGTCGACCCGGCCACTGGACGGATGCACTTCTTCGGCTACGACATCACGCGGCCGACGATCACGTACTACGCGGCCGACCCCGACGGCGTGATCGACACCGTGAGCCCGATCGACGTGGGCACCGTGACGATGATCCACGACTTCGCGATCACCGATCGCCACGCCGTGTTCTGGATCGGCCCCGTCGTGTTCGGCCTCGACCCGTCGGGAAGCTCGACGATCCCGTTCCACTGGGACCCGAGCGGTCCGAGCCGAGTGGGCGTCATGCCGCTCGACGGCTCGGCCCAGGAGATCCGCTGGGTCGACAAGCCGCCGTCGTTCGCGTTCCACGGCACCAACGCCTTCACCGACGGCGACGACGTGGTGCTGCGCCTCGGCCGCATGGACGAGGCGTTCGGACCCCGGGGCGATCTCGTCCCGTCGCTGCTCACCGAGTGGCGCATCGGCACCGGCGGTGACTCGTTGAGCTTCTCGGAGACCCAGCTGCACGACCGGCCGATGGACCTGCCCGGTCTGGACCGTCGGGTCTGGGGTCGGGAGCACCGCCACGCCTGGTACGTCACGACCACGGCTGCGGACAGCGTGCACGGCTTCGAGCTGGCCGGCATCTGCCACATGGACCTGACGACGGGCAGGGAGGACCTGTGGGACCCTGGGCCCGACGTCCGCGGCGGCGAGCCGTACTTCGTGGGTGCCGAAGGCAGCGACCCCGATGGCGACGGCTGGCTGATGACCTTCGTGTGGGATCGGACGACGGACCGCTCGGCGCTGGCGGTCTTCGACGCACAGGACGTGACCGCGGGTCCCATCGGACGGGTCGAGCTCCCGGTGCGGGTGCCGTTCGGGTTCCACGGGACCTGGGTGCCCGCCTGAGGGTCGATCGGCACGGCTCCGCCGCCGTCAGCTCAGATCGAAGCGGGCCAGGTCGATGAGGGCCAGGTCGATGAGGGCCAGGTCGGTGCCGGGTGCGCCGATCAGGGCGATGCCGAGCGGAGCTCCCATCCCCTCGACGGCGACCGTGGCGCCGGGCGTGACGACCACCGGCACGCCGGCCAGGCCCGCCACCGACATCAGCCGCAGCGTGTCGGCCCGCACCCGATCGTCCACAGCGGAGGACGTCCGGCGGAGCGGTGCGGGACCCGCGGCGGGTGGTGCGACCAGGACGGTTCCGCCCTCGGTGGCGCGCATCACCGCGGCCCGCACCCGGGAACGGACCTCCCGGGCGAGCGCCACCTGTTCGGGGGTGACCCTCGACGCAGCATCGAAGCGGTCCGCTGTCGCCGGACCGAGCACGGGCCGGGCCGAGGTGATCCACTCGCCGTGAGCGGCCCAGGCCTCGGCGCCCTGCAGCGTGCGGAAGGCGACGAGGCACTCGTGGAGGTCGACGCCGAGTGCGACCCGCTCGGGCTGCCCGCCGAACTGCAGCGCCACCGCAGCGAGCAGCTCGTCGGCCAACTCGGCGTCGAGCACCTCGAACAGCTCGGCGGCGACCACCAGCCGGGTCGGAGTCGACGACTCCGGCACCGTCGCGGCGACCGACGACGCACTGGCACCAGCGCCGGTCGACAGCATCACCTCGGCGAATCCGCGCAGCAGCGTCGGCGACCTGGCCAGCAGGCCCACGGTGTCGAAGCTCGGCGACAGCGGAGTCAACCCGAGCGCGCTGACGGCACCGTGGGTCGGCCGCCACCCGTGGATCCCGCAGTAGCTCGCCGGCACCCGGATCGATCCGCCGGTGTCGGTGCCGAGCGCCACGTCGACCAGCCCGGCCGCCACGGCCGCAGCGGACCCCGACGACGATCCGCCCGTGGTCCTACCGGGGGCGGCGACGTTCGTCGGCGGGGCGAAGTGCACGTTGTCGCCACCCAGCGAGTAAGCGAGCTCGTCGGTGACGGTCTTGCCGACGACGGTGGCTCCGGCCGCGACGAGCGTGTCGACGACCGGCGCCGAACGTCCTGCCGGCCTCCGGGTCGCCGCCCGGTCGGGGTTGCCCGCGCCGGTGACGCGACCGGCGACGTCGATCACGTCCTTCACCGCGAACGTGGTCCCGGCGAGCGGACCCTGCTCAGCACCCTCCGCCAGCACCTCGACCGGCCCGACGAAGGCGTGGACGGTGTCGACCGGCAGCACGGCGCGTCGACCGGTTCCTCCGTCGCTCACGGCACGAGTCTGCCGCCACCGCCGTGGACCCGCGAGCGGAACGCGGCTTCTGGTGTGGTTCGCACCAGGGATGTCGTGGCGCACGACTACGTCCCGGCGTCCTCTGTGGCTGAGCGGCGGGCGGCGAGGGTGACCGGTGTGGCGCGGAACGTCCAGTCGGCACCGGTGGAGAACCGGGTCAGAGCGACCTCGTCCGGCTGGGCCGACGGCTCGGCGGCCAGCGAGACGACCCACTCGGCCACGGCCCCGTCCCGAGTGCGGGTCCGCTCGACGCGGCCGTAGGGCGTCACACCCCAGACCGCGGCGGCCAGCCCGTCGTCGTGACCGTCGGCCAGCCGGCTGATCCAGGTCTCGAACCCCCGCTCGTGCAGCGCAGGGCAGTCGCCCAGCCACAGGGTGAGCTGCTGATCGTCGTCGCGACCGGTCAGCTCGACGTGGAGGTCGACGTACTCCCGGGGTCGCAGCGCCGGGTGCAGCTCGAGCACCGTCGCCACCTCGTCCAGGGTTGCCCGCACCGACGCGCCACCGTGATCCACGCCGTGATCGACACCCTGATCGACGCCGTCGTCACCACGGGGGAACAGGGCGGCGCGCAGACGCTGCGAGGTCAGCGCGGCGATGCCGACGAACTGCGCCTCGATGATGCGCAGCGCATCATCGAGGCCGTTGCGGCGCTCGATGGCGAACCAGAAGGACGCGACCAGCAGGTGCTGCTGCACGCAGACCTCGTCGGCCATCGCCCGCAGCGCTGCGGTCGAGAACTGCTCGGTCTGCAGATCGGGATCGACCGCGCCGTCGTAGGCGTTCCACCCGTCGGCGAGCTCGGCGTCGGCCGCTCCGGCGCCGAGCGGTGCCAGCTCGAGCGACGCCAAGCGCGTGCGCTCGACGTGCGACGTCGGCTCCGGCAGCGGCACCTCGGGGTGGGAGTCGTCGATCGTCACCGTCCAGTGGCAGTGCGGATGGCGGTCCTCGGGCGCACGGGGCGGTCGGTGGATCGGACGGATCTGGGCGCGTCGGTTGGTGGCGATCGCCGTGGCATCGAACGTGGGATCCTCGATCGTGTGGCACATGGCGTGGACGTAGTCGTCGCCCATCGGCTCGACGTCCATCAGCGCGCCGCAGTGGTCCAACCAGAACTCGCCGTGGGTGTCGTCGATGACCTTCAGGCGGAAGTCCATGAACTCGGGCGGCGCGCCGATGTCGAGCTGCAGGCCCTTGAAGATCGTCGGCACGCCGGTGCCCTCGAAGCCGAGCAACCGCTGCATCCGCCGGGTGTAGATCGGACTCGCGCCCATCCACTCGTCGATGGCGATGTCGGCCATCGCGTCGCGGCCGTAGGCGCTGATCAGGTGCGGCATGCCGGCCCGATCCATCAGCTGGCCAGCCAGCAGGTACTCCCGCACCAGCACGGCGAGCTCGTCGTGGGAGAGGTCCCCGAGCGTCCGCACCGCTCAGGCTTCGGGGTAGGGCTCGAGGCCGAGCGTCGAGGCCAGGTGACCGAGGGCCAGTCGGGCGAACGGCGTGGGGACGTCGAGGTCGCGCCCCATCTCCGCCGCGAGCTCGAGGTCCTTGGAGCCCAACGCCAGCGTGTGGCCGAACATCGGACGCAGGCCGTCGCCGTCGGCCATGAGACCCGCCTCGCTGCGGACCATGAACGCTCCGGGTCCGCCGGTGATGCGGTCGGAGTGACGGACGATCTCGCCGAGCTCGGCCACGTCGAGTCCGGCCGCGGCCGCAAGACGCAGCGCTTCGCCGGCGGCGGCGTAGCTCGCGAACGTGATGAGGTTGCGGGCGATCTTCATCTGCGTCGCCGAACCGACCGGTCCGGTGTGCACGACCAGCGATGCGTAGCGGTCCAGCAACGGACGGGCTCGCTGCGCGGCATCGGCCGAGCCTCCGACCATCACGGCGAGCGAGCCGTCATGGGCGCCCATGGCGCCGCCGCTGATAGGTGCGTCGACGACCTCCACGTCGGACGCCGCGGCGAGCTCGGCCAGGGCGACTGCCCCCTCGGCGCTGATCGTCGAGTGGACCGCGACCACAGTGCCGGGAGCGGCGGTGAGGAGGATCCCGTCGGGACCGTCGAGCACGTCTCGGACCTGCTGCTCGTTCTGCACGACGATGCCGATGACCTGCGCAGTCCGGGCCAGCTCAGCCGGGGTGGCGGCGACCGTCGCTCCCTTCGCCGCGAACGGCTCGGTCGCGTCGGACGACACGTCCATCACGACCAACCCCTCGGGCGCGTCGAGCAACCGCTCGGCCATCGGCGCTCCGATGTTGCCCAACCCGATGAACCCGAACTTGCTCATCTCGGAACCTGCTCCTCTGCTCGTAGCGCCTCGTCCTTCTCAGCGGCGGCGATCGCCACCGCTGAGACGGACAGAGCGGGTGAAACCGTTCAGCCGGACACGGCGATCGACTTGGTCTCGAGGTACTCCTCGAAGCCGGCGACGCCCATCTCCCGGCCGATACCGGACTGCTTGTAGCCGCCGAACGGCACATCAGCTGCGTACCAGATGCCGCCGTTGATCCCGAGCGTGCCGGTGCGGATGCGTGCCGCGACGGCAAGGGCCCGCTCCTCGTCGCCCGAGTAGATCGCCCCGGACAGGCCGTACGGTGAGTCGTTGGCGATGGCAACGGCCTCGTCATCGCCCTCGTAGTCGATGACGGTGAGCACCGGACCGAAGATCTCCTCCCGGGCGACGCGGGCCGAGTTGTCCAGCCCGACCACCAGCGTGGGGTCGACGAAGTAACCCTTGTCGAACCGCTCGGATCGGCCACCACCGACCGCGAAGCTGCCACCCTCCTGCCGGGCGAGGTCGAGGTAGCCGAGCACACGGTCGAACTGGCGTTGTGAGATCAGGGGACCGCAGATGGTGCCAGGGTCGGTCGGGTCACCGGCGGCAAGCGCACCCATCGTCGCAGCAGCGACCTCGACGACCTGGTCGTGGAGGTGGCGGGGCACGAGCAGGCGGGTGGTGATCGCACAGCCCTGGCCGGCGTGGGTGGCCGCGGAGAACGCAGCCAGCGAGGCCGCAGCGGGCACGTCGGCGTCGTCGAGGATCACGAACGCCGACTTCCCACCCAGCTCCAGGAACACCTTGGTGAGGTTCTCCGCCGCGTCTCGCATGACCGCTCTACCGGTGACGGTGGAGCCGGTGAAGCTGACGACGTCCACCCTCGGGTCACCAGAGAGCTGCGAGCCGAGGGCATGCTCCGATGACGTGACGACGTTGAGGACGCCCGCCGGGATGTCGGTCTCCGCTGCCGCGATCCTTGCCAGTGAGCTGGCACACCACGGCGTGTCGGGCGCCGGCTTGAGCACGACCGTGCAGCCCGCCGCGAGCGCCGGGCCGACCTTGGCGATCTGGATCTGGTGCGGGAAGTTCCACGGCGTGATGGCACCGACCACCCCGGCCGGCTCGCGCCACACGCGGCGGCGGCTCACGATGCCGAATGCCTCCTTCTCCCCCAGGTCGACGTCCCAGCGGTCATAGGACTCGATCACGTCCGCGTACCAGCCGAGGTCCTCGACCGGGAAGTCGTACTGCGGGCCGGCCGTCAGGAACGCCGGCGCCCCCACCTCGGCGGTGGTCAGGGCCCGCATCTCCTCGCCATGGGCCTGGAGCGCGTCGCTGAGCTGTCGCAGGCACCGGGCCCGGAGCTCCCGGTCGCCGGCCCACGCCCCGTCGTCGAACGCGACGCGGGCCGCGCCGATCGCCGAATCCATGTCCGCGGCGGTGCCGTCCGCGGCGACGCCGAGCACCTCCTCGGTGGCGGGGTTCGACGTGCTGAACGTTGCGCCATCGGTCGCCGGCCGGAGCTTCCCGTCGATCAGCAGCACGTCGAGGCCGTCGGTGAACCCGGGATCGAGGGTCATCAGCGGTCCGTCGGCCACAGCGGTGCCGGCGTGTCGCGCCGCGGGTAGTGCCCGGGCTGGTGACCGAGTGCACGGTGCATCCGGGCGGTCATGCCGTCGGAGAGGACATCGGCCGACATCATCTCCAGGAACAGTGCGGCGGCGTTGCCCAGGTCGAACCAGTCCCGCTGCCATGCCCACTGCATGTCGCCGCCGTAGCGGAACCAGCTGCCGCCGATGCCGGCGATCTCGTAGGTCGACCCGTCGTCACGCTGTGCGTCCGCGACCTGGCGCCACAGGCCGATCACCTGTCCGACCTTCTCGTCGATCAGGATCTGCTCGTAGGGGTAGGTCCACCCGTCGAGGCCGTCCATCTCCAGCCCGATGGCCCAGTCCCGGATCTGGTCACGACCGACCGCCATGAAGTTGACCTCCGGGCCGTAGTTCCAGCCGTAGGTGGCATCCTCCGCGTAGCAGTCAGCCATGACGCGCCAATCGCCGCTGGCCTCGGCATGGCGATTGGTAGCGAGCCAGTGCTCCACCATGGCCTCGAGCTCGTCGCGTGGATATGCCGTCATGTCTGTGTCCCTTGCATCATGTCTGTAGTCCCTTGCATGTCTGTGTCCCCCTGGTTCGGTACGTGAGTGCGTGGGTGCGGTCAGTCCTCGACGAGGGTGATCGCGTGGGTCGGGCAGTACTTCACGGCCATCTCGGCCGCCTTGCGCTGGGAATCGCCGGGACGTTCGTCGAGCACCACGACAACCATGTCCTTGCCGACCTCGAACAGCTCGGGCGCCTCGCCCTCGCATGTGCCGTGGCCCTGGCAGAGGTCAGCGTCGACGACGATCCGGAACCCCATCAGGACTCCTGCCCCGTGGCGCTGCGCACCCGGCGGCGATAGCGGACCCGGCAGGGCTGGGCCAGCTGCACGACCATCTTGGAGTGGTCGTTGCGGTACGTCTCGGGCGGCTGCGCCGGTTCCAGCTCCCAGTCCCGCAGCAGGATGCAGAAGATCGTCTTGAGCTGCATGAGCGCGAACGCAGCTCCCACGCAACGGTGCCGGCCGGCACCGAACGGGATCCAGTTCCACGGGTTGTCGAGATCGTCGTGACGCGGGTCGATGTAGCGGCTCGGGTCGAAGCGGTCCGGGTCGTCGAACGCGCCCTCCAGCCGGTTGGACACCGCGATCGACGTCCCGACGAGCTTGCCCGGCGGAATCGTGAAGCCCTCGACCTCGAGCGGCTGCATGACCTTGCGCAGCAGCAGGATCAGCGGTGGGTGCAGACGCAGAGCCTCCTTGATCGAGGACTCCAGCCACGGCACCTCGCGCAGGTCCTGGTAGGTGACCTCACCGCCGCCGGCATCCGCGAGCGCGTCCATCTCGGCGACGACGTCGGCCATCACGTCGGGGTTGCGCAGCAGCTCGATGATCACCCACGCCGCGGTGCCGGATGTGGTGTGGTGCCCTGCGAACATCATCGAGATGAACATCCCGGTGATGATGTCGGCGGAGAACTGCTCGACGCCGTCGGGGTCCTTGATCGACATCAGCACGTCGACGAGGTCCTTGTCCTGAGCAGCGCCGGATTCGTCGGCCAACACCTCCTGACGGCGCTTGTCCATGATCGCCTCGATGCGCTCGACGAGTGCGGCACGGGCCGCGTCCCGGCGACGGAAGCTCTCGATGTCGGCGTACGGGTCGGCGAAGGCGATCGCGTCGGTCCCTCGTTCGAGGTCGTGGAACAGGTGTGCGACCTCCACGTCGAGCTCTTCGCGGAACTTCGGGCCGATCAGGCACGACGTGGAGGTGTAGATGAACAGCTCGGCGGTGAAGTCGAGCAGGTCGATCTCCCCCTCGTCGTCCCACGTGTCGAGCATCCGCTCCGCCTCCGCGGTGATCGTCGCGGCGTGACCTCGCATGAACTTGTCGCGCAGCGACTGGTTGTGCAGCGCCCGCCGCCGCTCCTCGGGGGTGGCGTCGAACACCACTCCCTCGCCGAAGACCGGCTTCATGAACGGATAGGCGGCGGCCTGGTCGAGCTCGTCGTCGGATGCCCGGAAGAAGACCTCGTTGGCCTCGGCACCCGTCAGGAGCACGACGTCCTTGTCGGCCAGCCGGAACTCGCCCACGTCGCCGCACTCGTCGCGAGTGCGGCGCATGAGGCCGATCGGATCGACCCGCAGCTCCTCCAGGTGGCCAGTCCCGCCGTCGTCACCGGACACCTTCGGGATGGCCCGGTCGCTCCTCGTCGTCGCAGTCATCTGACGTCCCCCTGACGGATGCATCTCAATCGGCCGATGGGCGCAGCACCGCGTCGTGCGACAACGGCGCCTCGGGCTGGACCTCGAGCAGCGCGTACCGCGTGCCCTTGGGTGCGGACACGACGGCGAGCACCGCATCGGCGAACTCAGCCGGGCGGATCGCACCGTCGTGGCGCAACAGGCCCCACTTGAACCAAGAGGCGACGACTTCGTTGATCGAGTCCTCGCTCCAACCCGTTCCCTGCTCGGTGTTCGACGGTCCCGGCCGCACGATGCCGACACGCACTCCGGTGCCCTCGCACTCCATGGCCATCGCCCGTGCATATCCCTCGAGCCCGGCCTTGGACGCCACGTAGGCGGCCATGTGGGTCCGGGGATCCTCCGCCACCTCCGACGTCACGAACACGACGTCGCCCCGCCGACGCTCGACCATTCGCGGCACGACCGCGTGGACGAGCGCCTGGGCGCCGAGCAGGTTCACCTGCAGCTGGCGGGTGAACTCGACCGGATCGGCGAGCGTGGTGATCGGCTGCACGTCACCGGCGTTGGACACGAGGATCTCGACCGGACCCATCTCGAGCTCCGCACGCCGGGCGAACTCCTCGATCGAGCGCGCGTCGGTCAGATCGAGCCGTACGGCCAACGCCTCGCCACCGCCCTCTGCGATCCGTTCGGCGAGCTGCTCCATCCGGTCCAGGCGACGGGCCCCGAGCACGACCGGGTGGCCGGCCTGGGCCAGTCGAAGGGCGATCGCTGCGCCGTGGCCCGACGACGCTCCGGTGACGATCGCGACACGCCGATCGGGATGCGGCTCGAAGCGGGGCATCAGTCCACCGCTCCCGCGCCTGCGGCATCGCCGCCGCCCCGGAGGGTCACGCTGGTCGGGACCTTGGCGAAGCCACGCACGTTGACCGAGTGCACCCGTTCGATGCCCGACGGGTCGATGTCGTAGTCGCTGAACGCCGCGACCAGCTCCTCGAGGCCGACACGGGCCTCGAGGCGGGCCAGCGATGCCCCCAGGCAGAAGTGCCGACCGAACCCGAAGCTCGCCAGCTGGGGCAGCGGTTCGGGACGATCCAGGTCGTAGACGTCGGGGGCGGAGAACACCGACGAGTCCCGATTGGCCGAACCGACGAGCAGCAGGACCCGCTCCCCCGCCGGGATGACCTGGCCATGGGACTCGACGGGCGCCAGCGTGTAGCGGCCGAGCATCTGCGACGACGTGTCGTAGCGCAAGGTCTCCTCCACCCAGTTGGTGACGTAGGTCGGATCAGCGAACGGCTTGGCCCGCTCGTCGGGGTTGCGCCACGCCCAGTACCACGAGTTCGCGAGGAGCTTGGTCGTGGTCTCGTTGCCCGCGACGACCATCAGGAACAGGAAGCTGATGATCTCGTCGTCGGTGAGGCGGTCGCCGTCGGCGTCGACCACATCGAGCAGCGCCGAGGTGAGGTCGTCGGTCCGCCGCCGCCGACGCTGGGCCAGCATGTCGGAGTAGTAGACGACCAGCTCCATCGCCGCCGCCGCGCCCTCGGGCGGCACGTCGCGGACGCCCTCCTCCCGGTGCACCAGCAGGTCGCTCAGCCGACGCAGCTCCTCGCGGTCGGCGGGCGGCACGCCCATCATCTCGGAGATGACGTCCATGGGGAGCCGGCCGGCGAAGTCCGCGATGACATCGAGGTCGTCGGGGGTCTCCTTCATCACCGCGATGTAGTCGCGTGCGATCTGGCGGATGCGGGGCTCCAACTCGGCGACGCGACGAGGCGTGAAGCCCTTGGACACCAGGCCCCGCATGCGGCCGTGCATCGGAGGGTCCATGGCCAGGAACGACATGGTCCTGTGAGCGTTCGGTCCCGAAGCGGCCGGGTCGAGCGACACGCCGTGGGAGTTCGACAGGCGCTCGAAGTCCCGGAACCCCTCGATCACGTCTGCGTGCCGCGACAACGCCCAGAAGCCGAGCTCCTCGTTGTGGTAGAGCGGCGCCTCCTCCCGCAGCCGGGCGTAGGTCGGATACGGGTCCTCGTGGATCTCGTAGGCGTACGGGTCGTAGACGACCGCTTCGCTCGCCGTCGTGCTCATGTCGCTCCCGGGTTCGGTTCGCGTGCGGGCTGGTCGAGAGGTGCGCTCATCGGAGGACCAGCTCGGCGACGCGCGACAGCTCTCCCGGCAGGGCGTCGTAGGAGAGGTGGCCCATGCCGGCCTGCAACATGGCGCCCGACACCGAGAACTCGAGCGTCGACAGCACGACCGGGTCATCGTGGTCGCCAAGGGCCCGCTGGAGCCGGCGACGCCACTCCAGACCGATGCGGTCGCGGAGCACCTTGACGTCGGGGTCGTTGGCCAGCACGGCAACGGTCCACGCCGCGGCCAGCTCGGGTTCGCCGGCGACGACCCTGGCGAACTGCGACACGGTCGCTGCCACCCGCGAGGCCGGGGTGCGGCGGAAGTCCAGCTCCGTGTCCGGCAGCTCCTCCAGCCGGCGCCAGAACACCTCGGTCACCAGGTGCTCACGGGACGCGAAGTAGTTGTACGCCGTGGCAGGGGCGACGCCGGCCCGTCGGGCCACGTTGCGGACCGTCAGACCGTCGTAGCCGACCTCACGCACCTCCTCGACCGCCGCGTCGACCAGGCGCTGCACGGTCTGGGCCTGGCGGTCCGACAGGTGCCGGCGCGGCACGAGCACCGGACGCGGCCCGACGGCGCCAGCACCGGTCGACACAGCACCGGTCGACAGAGGGGCAGACACCACGGACTTGGACATGTGTCCAAACCTTAGTCCAGGTTCCGCCGGGTGTGCTGCGGTTTCACCCCGTCGGGTTCAGCTGCCGGGCCAGCCAGTTGTCGACGTCGCGCTGCCAGCGCTGCGCCTGCATCGTGCCCAGGAACATCGTCACCCCGTGCGGGTACCCGGGGTACACGTGCAGCTCCGTCGCCACGCCGGCCTGGCTGAGTCGAAGGGCGTACTCGACGTCCTCGTCACGGAACCCATCTGCGCCGCCGACGGCCACGTAGGCGGGCGGCAGACCGCTCAGATCGGGTGCGCGCGCCGGAGCCGCGGTTCCGGGGACGTCGTCGGAGCCGTAGAGGTCGCCCAGGTAGGACCGCCATCCGAACGTGTTGTCGTCACGGGTCCACACCCTGAGGCCGTCGAGGCGGCTCGAGGGGGTGATCTGGCGGTCGTCGACCATCGGGCACTCGAGCAGCTGGAACGCTATTGGCAGCTCGTCGCGATCACGAGCCAGGATCGCCAGCGCGGCCGACAGGCCGCCCCCGGCGCTCGTGCCGGCGATGCCGATGCGAGTCGGGTCGATGCCCAGCTCACCTGCGTGGTCGTGGGTCCAGCGCAGCGCGGCGTAGCAGTCCTCGAGCGGTCCCGGATACGGCGTCTCGGGTGCCAGGCGGTACTCGACCGCCACCCCGACCACCCCGAGCATCGGACACCAGCGGTCGAAGACCCCGTCGTCCATGTCGTAGCTTCCGATCACGTAGCCACCGCCGTGGATCGACACGATCGCCGGCAGCAGTCCCGTGCTGTCGGCTGTGGTGTTGTGCGCCTTGTGCACCCTGACGATGACGGGTTGATCGGGATCCGGGCTGTCCTCCACGACGTGGTCGGTCCGCTCGACCAGGCTGGACAGCTGCGTCAGTCCACCGATCATCGTGCGGAAGCCGTCGCGCACCTCGGGCAACACGTCGGCGCTGAGCTCGGTGTCGGGGATCAGCTCGACGAACGGGACGAGCCCCGGGTCGAGGAGCTGTGTGCCGTTCGGAGGTGGTGTGCCGTTCGGAGGTGGCGTGCCGTTCGACGGCGTCGTGTCGGTCTGCTCCACGTGGTCCCCCATGAGGTTGCGTCGGATATCTGAGGTGCGCATTCGAACGATGGATGTCGTTGTGCACCCTCTCTGCCATCAGGTGTGCGATGCGCAGCGGAATCCCAGGTGGCACGTCGAGGTGTCGACCGACTCGGGCTGACGGGCCGCCGGTCGGAACCGGTGGCAGTAGCTCGGCGCGCACAGGTGCGAGCCTCCCTTGATGACCCGCCGACCGTACCGCTCCCCCGGCGCCACCGACGCCGCTTCGGCCTGCGGTCCTGCCCGCTCCGGTGCCACGCCAGCGCCCCCGCAGCATGCGGGCGAGATCGGCCGGTGCTCGCCCCACCAGTCGGTCGTCCACTCCCACACGTTGCCCGCCATGTCGTACAGGCCGTAGCCGTTGACCCGGAACGACCCGACCGGCGACGTGCCGGCGAACCCGTCGAGCGCCAGGTCCTCCCAAGGGAACGCACCCTGGAACGTGTTCGCCATGTGGCGGTCCTCCGGGTAGGGATCGTCACCCCAGGTGTACTCGGCGCCGAGGAGACCGCCACGGGCGGCGTGCTCCCACTCTGCCTCCGTCGGAAGGCGGACGCCTCTCCACTCGGCGAAGGCAGCTGCGTCGTCGAAGGCGACCTGCACCACCGGATGGTCGCCCTTGCCCGCCAGGTCCGAGGTAGGCCCGAGCGGATGCCGCCAGGACGCACCGGGCACGTAGGACCACCAGCGGCTCGGGTCGTCGAGCGGGACCGGACCCGGCGGCGGCGTGAACACGACGCCACCGGGGTGCAGCAGGTCGGGGTTCGCCCCCGGGTAGTCCGTGGGGTCGAGTGCGCGTTCGGCCACCGTCACCCATCCGGTGTCGGCGGCGAACTCGGCGAACTCGTCGTTGGTGACGGGGTGCGCGTCGATGCGGAACGCTTCGACGTGGACGTCGTGGCGCGGTCGCTCCTCGGGGTAGAAGCGGTCCGAGCCCATCTGCGAGACCCCCTCGGGGATCAGCACCATCACGACGTCGATCGTATGGGGAGGACTGGCACGGAGGTGCCGGATCAGCGTGGTGAACCCGTCCGCCGACGTCACCGCGAACCGGCCCCGTCGACAGTCCGCATCAATTAGTCATCCGTGTACCATCGCCGACGTCCCACGTCAGGAGGAGGACCAATGGCCAAGAAGAAGGACAAGAAGAAGGACAAGAAGAAGAAGAAGAAGGGCAAGAAGGGCAAGAAGAAGTAGCTGAGGGAGCGGTTCGGAGGGTGGCGGTGACCGCCGCCCCCGAACCGCTCGGGTGCTGCCGGCGAGCGCGGCTGGGTCCCTGGTCCTCTGCCAGGCTGGACGCGCCGTAGCCTGCTGCCGATGTCTGCATGTCTCGGACGGGACCTCCATGGGTGACCCACATCACCGCATCCTCGGCACGACTCCTGTCTGATGCCCTCGCCCGGCCCACGACGACCGAAGGGTCTGCCGCACGGACCTGAGGAGGTGCGGAGGTCGGTCCTGGACGCCGCCTCCGCCCTGTTCGGAGCTCGAGGCGTCGCGCAGGTCACGTTGCGCGACATCGCCGACGAGGCGAAGGTCAACCTCGGTCTCATCAGTCGCTACGTGGGCACGCGCGACGAGCTCGTCCGGGCCGTCTTCGACGACCTGACGTCCCAGTTGCTCGACGAGATGGATGAGCACCCGACTGCATCGCGGGGTTTCGACCCGGACTCGGTCATGGTGCGTTGGAACCTGGTGCTCACCTATCTGGTCATCACGGACGCACCTGACGCGATCGCCATCGGCGGGGCGATCACCGACCGGCTTCGGTCGGTGATCGAGGAGTCCTACGACGCCTCCCCGGACTCGGCGCGACTGAGGGCCGCCCAGATCATGGCGGCGGCGATCGGCTGGCGGTTGTTCGAACCGTTCCTCATCGCGAGCGCCGGCCTGGAGCACCTTCCGATCGACCAGGTGCGCATGGAGCTCACCCGCTCGAACCGGCGCCTCGGCGCGACCCCGTTCCCGTCCCCTCCAGACCCTCAGGCACGTGATGCCACGGCGTGACCGACCGGCACGATCGACGATCTGAAGCGCCAGGTCCCGACGAGCGACGCGACGGTTCGATCGAAGCCCGGACCGACGGATCCCGAGCGTGTAGACATTCGACTACATCCAGATCCGGAGAGAACCGGACCTGACAGATTCGACAGGGGTGACAGCGATGACCGGATCAGATCCGAGGATGACCACCGTGATCCGGGCCGCGGTGGCAGCGACGGTGACCGGGCTCCTCGTCACCGGCTGCACCCAGACCACGGACCTCGAACGCGCCCAGAAGGCGGTCGACAGTCGGACCGAGGCGGTCGCAGACGCACAGAAGGCATACGACACGGCGAGGGGGACGTTCTGCAACCACGCCGGCGCGTACGTCTCCGCCCTCGACCGCTACGGCAAGATCTTCACAGATCAGACCGCGACGGTCGGTGACGTCCGGACGCTCGGCGCCGACCTCGACCGACCCGCCGACGTCGTCGCCGACTCGGCCGCCTCAGCAGTCGATGCCCACGGCGCCCTCGTCACGGCCCAGGTGGAGCTCACCGCCGCCCAGGCAGACCTCGATGCGGTGAAGGCCGGGAGCTCCACCACCACGGCGCCATCCACCACCACGACCAGCACGACGCTGCTCCCGGCGGCGACGGTCGAACGGGTTCGGACAGAGCAGCAGGAGCTCAGCACCGTGCTCGCCGGAGTCGACGACCAGACGCCGCTCGTGCAAGCGGGTCAGCAGGTGAACGCGGCGGCGTTCGCGCTCGAGGTCGCCTGGCTGCGCGTCCTCTCCGAGGCCGGGTGCCTGACGTCGGAGCAACAGACCCAGGCCCAGACTGCCGTCGTCGGCTACACCGCCGCGCTCCAGACCGCGATGCAGATCCTCGGCTACTACGACGGCGCCGTGGACGGCATCTACGGCCCCGCCACGGTCACGGCGGTCTCCGCGTTCCAGACGGCCAACTCGCTGCCTGCGACCGGCTACGTCGACCACTCGACCGCAGCCGCCATCCAGACCGCCTTGGCGGCGAAGGGCGGCAAGGCCGCAGCGCAAGCCGCCGCGACGACCACGGCAGTGCAGTACACGCTGAAGCTTGCCGGCTTCTGGAACGGCCCGGTCGACGGCAACTGGACCCAGGCGCTCACCGATGCTCTGACGACGTTCCAGAAGGCGCTCGGCGTGCCGGCCACCGGCCTGGTCGACACCGCCACGCTGGAGGCGATCCGTCAGAGCATCGCGAACGCCGACGCGCCGAGCACGACGACCTCTCCGCCCACGACCGCCGCCCCGACGACCGCAGCCCCGACGACTGCAGCCCCGACGACTGCAGTCCCGACGACCAAGGCCCCGACCCGGAGAACCGGCGGCTGAGCAACCCGGCCCTCGTCGTCACGGTGTCGTAGCGGTGGTGGCGTCGATCTCCGGCGGTCGCGCATGGCCGCGGAACTGGCTCATGTAGAGGTCGTGGTAGAAGCCGCCGGCGGCCATGAGCGCGTCGTGGCTGCCGACGTCGACCACCCGACCATCGGAGATCGCCACGATCACGTCCGCGTCGCGCACAGTGGAGAGCCGATGGGCGATCACGAAGCTCGTACGTCCCGCCATCATCGTCGTCAACGCTCGCTGCAGCTGGATCTCGGTCCGGGTGTCCACGCTCGAGGTGGCTTCGTCGAGGATCAGCACCGGTCGGTCCGCCAGGACGATCCGGGCGATCGTGATCAGCTGCCGCTGGCCCTGGCTGAGGTTGGCGCCGCCACCGGCGAGGACGGTGTCGTAGCCGTGCGGGAGCGTCTCGATGAACGCGTGCGCGCTCGCCGCCTTCGCGGCGTCGATGCACTCCTCGTCGGTGGCGTCGAGGCGCGCGTATCGGACGTTCGCCATCACCGTGTCGGTGAACAGGTACGGCTCCTGGAGCACCATACCCACGCGCTCGCGGAGCGGGTCCTGCTGGAGGTCGTAGATGCTCCGACCATCGATGCAGATGTCACCGGACTGGATGTCGTAGTAGCGGGTGATGACGTTGATGATCGTGCTCTTGCCGGCACCGGTCGGCCCGACGAGGCCGATCTTCTGACCCGACCGAGCGTCCAGGGAGACGTCACGCAGGATGGGGACCCCGGCCACGTAGGAGAAGTCCACGTGGTCCATCCCCACGTCCCCGTCGATGTGGTCGATCGCGACCGCCCCGGGATGGTCGGTGATCTCCGGCTCCTCGTCGAGGATCTCGAACACCCTGCCGGCACCGGCAGCGGCCAGCAACGCCATGTTGAGGATCTGGGCGAACTGGTTCAGCGGGCGGGCGAACATCCTGGCGAAGATGAAGAACGACGCCACGGTGCCGACGTCGATCGTGCCGCGGAGCGACAGCCAACCACCGGCGAGGGCCACCAGCGCCACATCGAGGTTCGACAGCATCGCCGAGAGGGGCATCGCGGCGAGCGCCACGAAGTTCGCCCGCGTGCCCGCTTCCCGAGCCTCGAGGCTCAGCTGCTCGAGCTTCGCCGCCGCGCGCTCCTCGCTGCGGTAGGCCTTGACCGTCCGATCGCCGGTGATCAGCTCCTCGGCCGCCCCGTTGAGCGCGCCGGTCCGCTCCTGGAGCGCGGCGAACGCCGGCCCCGAGTAGCGCGACGTGAGCTGCATCATCACCAGGATCACCGGTGCGATCAGCACGACCGCGATCGACATCTGCCAGCTCACTGCGAACATGAGCACCGTGGTGATGAGGAGCGTGAACACGGCGTTGACCGCCGGGTAGAGGCCCTTGTCGAACAGCTGGCCGACCGAGTCCAAGTCGTTGGTCACCCGGCTCATCAGGTCGCCGATCGGCTGACGATCGAAGAACCGCAGCGACAACGTCTGGGTGTGCTCGAACACCTCGCGCCGGAGGCGGTACATCGCATCCTGGGCCGCGGTGGCGAGGACGCGGCCTCCGAACCACAGCGCCAGGAACCCGCCGACGGCGGCGAGCAGCAGCCACGCGAGCTGTCGCGCGAGCTCGGTGGTGTCGCCGGACATGATCGGGCCGTTGATGATCACGCCGACGAGCACCGCGGGCACGAGTGCGAGGAACGTGCCGGTCAGGCTGAACGCGACGACGAGGACGAGCCGCCCGGGCGCGTGCAGCAGGTAGCGGGACAGCCGACGCAGCGATCCCGACGCGACCGTCGGCGTGGAGGGGCTCAGCGTGTCGTCAGGCATCGGCGGGCACCGGTCCCAGCTGGGACTCGTAGATCGATCGGTACTGCTCGCTGGTCCGCAGCAACTCCGAGTGGGAGCCCTTCGCGACGATGCGTCCCTGCTCGAGGACGACGATCAGGTCCGCGGTCAGGACCGCGCTGATGCGTTGCGCCACCAGGAACACCGTGCTGTCGGCCATCAGCTCGCGGATCGCGTCCTGGACCCGCGCCTCGGTCGCGACGTCGAGCGCGCTCGTGGTGTCGTCGAGGATCAGGACCTTGGGGCGGCGGACGAGCGCACGGGCGATCGACAACCGCTGCCGCTGCCCACCCGAGAAGTTGGCGCCGCGGCGTTTGACCTCGCTCAGGTAGCCGGCCCCGCGGTCCTCGACGAAGTCCGCTGCTGCCGCGGCACGGGCGGCGGTCACCACGTCCAGCTCCACGTCGGCACCGTCGACGGCGGCACCGTCGACCCCTCCGCCGCCTCCCGCGCCGAGGCTGAGGTTGGACTCGACGGTCCCGCTGAACAGGCTGGGCTGCTGCAGCACCGGGGTGACCGTCTCGAGCAGCGACGCACGGGACACCTCACGGACGTCGACCCCATCGACCGTCACGCGACCGCCGGTGACGTCGTAGAACCTCGGGATGAGGTTCACCAACGTCGACTTGCCCGACCCGGTCGAGCCGAGGATGGCGACCACCTGGCCGGCCTCGGCGACGAGGTCGATGTTGTGCAGCACCGGCGTCGGGTTGGGGACGCCGTCGGGGTCGCGGTACGCGAAGGTGACGTCCTCGAACACCACACGGCCCCTGACCGGTGCGCCGGCCGCCGCGGCGAGCGACGGTGCGCCGGGACGGTCCTCGACCTCGGGCACCGCGTCGAGGACCTCGGTGATCCGCCCGACCGACGAGTCGGCGGACGCGAGCTGCGGCAGCAGGACCGACAGCAGGATCAGGGGGATCATCACCGCGACCAGGTAGTTCAGCAGGACGAACACCGAGCCCAGCTCCAGCGCGCCGTCGATGACGAGGCCGCCACCCACCCACAGCGCTGCGGCGAGACCGAGGTTGACCACGAGCAGCAGCGCTGGGTTGAGGAACGAAGCCGCTCGCTGCGCGGAGGTCGCCGCTGCCTGGAGGGCGAGGTTCTCGCCATCGAAGCGGGCGTTCTCATAGTCCGAGCGGACGAACGCCTTGACGACGCGGACGCCCGCCATGTTCTCCTGCAGTACCTGGTTGAGGCCGTCGAAGCGTCCGAGCACCGCCTTGTAGAGCGGGGCGCCGAATCGCTGGTAGCCGGCCAGCACCACGATGACCACAGGGAGGAACACCAACATCACCAACGCGAGACGGACGTCGATGGCGAGCAGGATCGCGAACGCCCCGACGATCATCAGCGGCGCGCGCAGCAGGGTGGTGACGCTGTTGGTGGTGACGACCCGGACCTGGTTGACGTCGGTGGTGAGGCGCACCAGCAGATCGCTCGTCTCCAGGCGGTCGACGTCGCCCCACGACAGGTCCGCGACCCGTCGGTAGAACGACATGCGCAGGCGGTGGCCGACCGTCTCGCCGACCCGGGCCGCGAACCACGCGTTGAGCGTCGCGAACAGCATCGAGGCGACAGCGAAGATCGCCATGACCGCCGCGCCGCGGATCACGACGTCGAGGTCACCGCCGAGGATGCCGTCGTTCACGATCCGTCGGATGGCCTGCGGGATGAGGAGGTCGAACACGACCATCACCGCGAGCGCCGCCTGCGACAGGATCAGCCACCGCCTCCCGTCCGGGTCACGCCAGATGGCGGCCACGAGTCGCCGAAGGTTGATGGACTTCATGGGCTCAGCATCGCGACGACGGCCTCGATCGGGCGGAGGGGGCCTCTGCTGCATCGGGCATCTCGACACCGTCCATCACGCTGCCATCGCCCGGGTCGCCGCCGAGGACCGACCGTCGGTGGTGTCCGACGACCGGTCCTCGGAGGCGCACCCGGGCTGGCGGACTCAGGAGAGCTTCTCGATGTCGTGGCCGTGGCACGTGAGCGCCCAGATCACCGCCACGTCCAGGGCGATGATGATGACGCCCCAGACGGGGTACCACGGGAGCCACAGGAACGCAGCGAGCATGCTCGCAGCGGCGACGACCACGCCGACAGCGCGCGCCGCGACGTTGCCGGTGAACACGAAGAAGCCCGATGCGAGCACGACGACTCCGAGGATGAGGTGGATCCACCCCCACGTCGTCACGTCGAACTTGAACACCCACTCCTGGCCGGCGATGAAGAACTCGTCGTTGGCGATCGCCACCACGCCTGCGCAGGCCTGGAAGAAGCCGATGACGACGAGCATGACTCCGGCGAAGCCGGCGAAGCCGGCGGCCCACTTGCTTGGCTGTTGAGACATCGCAAGATCTCCTCTGGTCGTGTCCCGGTGGTCTCGATCCGCCGGGGTTGGCCAGATGTATACACCGGTGCACACAAGATTCCGTCGATGCGGACCGCGGCATCGCCGAGCTGAGCCTGGGGCCTGGGGCAACCGGCGTTCACCGCCGCCACCTGGCGATGTGCGACGGACTAGAATTCGGTTCCAGTTTCCGGCGGCTCCGCCCGCCGACCGCTCCAAGGGGGACGACATGACCGCCAACGACGCCACCGACGAGCACTACGTCGTCATCTCCGCCGACACCCATGCCGGCGGCAGCCACGCGATGTACCGCGAGTACCTAGAGGAGAAGTACCTCGACGACTTCGACGCCTGGCGTGGTGAGTACAAGAACCCGTTCAGCGACCTCGGCGACACCCGGCGCCTGCGCAACTGGGATGACGAGATGCGCACGTCGCAGCAGGATGCCGACGGGGTGGCCGGGGAGGTCATCTTCCCGAACACGGTCCCGCCGTTCTTCCCGAGCTTCGTGCTCTTCGCCCGTCCGCCCAAGGCCGACGAGTACGAGCACCGCCTGGCCGGCATCCGGGCCCACAACCGCTGGCTCGTCGACTTCTGCGCCCAGGCGCCCGACCGCCGCAAGGGGATCGGCCAGATCTTCCTGAACGACGTCGGCGACGCCATCGACGACGTTCGCTGGATCAAGGAACACGGTCTGACCGGCGGCATCCTGCTGCCGAACAACCCGCCCGACGTCGATTGGATCCCGCAGCTCAACAGCCCCGTCTACGACCCGCTGTGGGCGGTGTGCGAAGAGCTCGACGTGCCGATCAACTGCCACGGCGGCACCGGGTTGCCGGCGTACGAGCGCACGCCGTCCTCGGCGCTGATGATGATCGCCGAGGTCCCGTACTTCAGCCACCGACCGCTGCTGTTCATGCTCCTGTCGGGTGCCTTCGAGCGCTTCCCGGGCCTCAAGTTCGTGCTCACCGAGCAGGGCTGCTCGTGGCTGCCCAGCCTGGTCACCACGCTCGACCGCCACCTGGAGTCCATCCGGGCCACCGGCTCGATCGGAGAGCTGCGCTTCAAGCCCGAGCACATCCTCCCGAAGAGCGCGACGGACTACGTGCGTCAGAACTGCTGGTTCGGGCTGAGCTTCCCTGCCAGCGCTGACGTGCGGGCCGCGCTCGCCACCGTGGGCATCGACCGCATCATGTGGGGCAGCGACTACCCGCACGACGAAGCGAGCTACCCGTACTCCAAGCTCACACTGCGCCAGCTCTTCCACGACTGGGACCCCGCGGACATCCGGAAGGTCCTGTCGGAGAACGCGGCGGAGCTCTACGGGTTCGACCTCGACGCGCTCGGGCCGGTCGCTGATCGCATCGGGCCGACGGTCGCCGAGATCGCCGACCCGCTCACCGAGCTGCCGCCCGAGCCGAACGAGGCGCTCCTGCGCAACGCGTCCTGACCCGCGCTGCGACGACGATCGCGACCGGGGAGCGGGAAGGCCCCTGGAGCGATCACCGGGCTGCGGGCGTCACCTGCCTGCGGGCGCTCCCCGGCCACCCACGACGGGTGGCGAGCAACCACACCAGCACCAGACCCGCGAGCTCGAGGACGTGGCTGAGCTCGCCGAAGGCGGGAGCGTGGCCGTCGGCCACGTCGACGACGGCGAACACGACCATTCCGATCGCCAGCACGACGGTGAAGGGCACCAGCGCCCGGGCCCGGGCCGGGCGCACCGCGATGCACAGCAACGTCACCGCGTACGCGACCTCGAAGACGCCCAGGTGGTGTGCGACGTGGCTGTCGGGGCCGTCGTCGAGGAGCAAGGCCACCACGTCGACGACCAGGTACGCGATCGCGACGACGGCGAGCATCGCCCGAAGCAGCCACCACACCCCGCCGCGATCCACCGATCCCGCTGCGGCCACCACCCGATCCGCCAATTCGGTGGCGGCGTCGTCCGGATCACCCTCGACAAGGGGTTCGCCAGGAGCGGCCCGCAGCCGACGACCGGCCATCAGCCGGCCTCTGCGGCCACGACGAGCTCGGCGAGGTTTGCTCGAGCCCGAGCGACCCGCGACCGGATCGTCCCGACCGGACACCCGCACATCGCCGCCGCCTCGTCGTAGGACAGCCCGAGCTCCTGCGTGAGCACGAACGCCTCGCGCTGCGCCGGATCGATCGAGCGGATCAGATCGTCGACGGCGAAGCGCTCATCGGGCAGCGACACCAGCGGCCGGGGCCGGAAGCGGGCGTCGATGTCCGCTCTCCTCGTCCGCTTGCGAACGTGGTCCGCGCAGACGTGACGGGCGATCGAGAGCAACCAGACCCGGACCGGGGCGTCGCCGCGGAACGTGGGCAGCGCACGCAGCGCACGCAGGTAGGTCTCCTGAGCGAGGTCCTCCGCATCGGCAGGAGAACCCAGCCGACGGCACGCAGAGCGGATCGAGGCCTCGGTCGCCAGCACGAGCTGTCGCAACGCGGCGTCGTCGCCCATGGACGCCGCCTCTGCGAGCAGCCCGAGATCGTCGTCGGTCATCGCCACGACTCCATCGTGGCCGCCGGGGCGCGAGGCGACCAGTTACCAACGTCCCGGATCGTCGGTGACGAGCGTCACCGGGTCCGGCGGATGCACTGCGGCTCCTCGCCATCCCTCCCGGCGTGCCCGACCTGGTCGACCGCTTGCGGTGCGTCGCCGGCAGGTGCTGGACTGGGCCGGTCAACAGCCAGACACCTGGTGGGAGGAAAGCCGGTCGGATTCCGGCGCTGTCCCGCAACCGTGGGCTGACGACGACGGTCTCGCACCGTCGTCGTCGGCGAGCCGGATCGCTCCGCCGGGTGGACGAGCTTCGAGGAATCCGTCGAGGACTGCGGATGCCGAAGCCCGGGTTGTCTCGTCGCACGGCGACCGGACCTCCAGGGCCATCGGCCAGGGAGGTACCACGTGAAGCACGCGAACCGAACGAGGAGGTTCACGACCGCGGCCGTCGCTGCGACCGTCGCTGGGCTGTTCCTCGCCGGCATCGGCGTCACCCTGCCGACAGGAGCGGCACCGCCCGCACCGACGGCGCCTGCCCAACCCGCGCTCGACTGGCTCGCAGGCCAGCTCGCCGCCAACGGTGGGTCGATGCCCGGCTTCACCCCGGGCTCGAGCGACTGGGGGCTCACCGCCGACACCATCCTCGCCTTCGCTGCTGCGGGCCAGACCGCCAACCCCGCAGCGCAGACCGCGACGGACCTGCTGGATCTCAACAGCGCCGTCGCCACCACGTGGGAGAACGACGGTACGACGGTCAGGGAGGCCGGCCCGACGGCCAAGGTGCTGCTCGCGCTGCGATCGATGGGCCGCTCCGCCGTGTCGCAGGGCGTCGACCTCGACGCCGCGCTGCGCGGGCTCATGGTGAGCTCGGGGGTTCAGGCCGGACGGTTCTCCGACGGTGGGATCCCGGATCCGACCTGGAACAGCGCCAACGGGTTCAGCCAGTCGATCGCGATGCTCGCCCTCGCGATGGGTGCCGAGGGCATTCCGGTCCAGGCCGTCACGTTCCAGATCGCCCAGCAGTGCCCGTCGGGCGGGTTCCGCCTGAGCTACGGCACGACCGCCGCCTGCACCGACGACGCCCAGGTCGACACCGATGCCTCGGCCGTGGCCGTGATGGCGCTGCTGGCGGTCGAGCCCCGGACCCCGCTGGTGACGACGGCGCTGGACAAGGGCCTCACCTGGCTGGTCGAGCGCCAGGCGGCAGACGGCTCCTTCGGCGGCACCGGACCGACCGCGACGGCGAACACCAACAGCACGGGCCTGATCTCCCAGGCGCTGCGCGCCGCGGGCGCGTCTGACCGGGCCGACGCTGGTGCCACCTGGATCGCCGCGTGTTGCCAGCTCACCCCCGCCAACGCGACCGGCTCCCCCGCCGCCGGCGACATCGGCGCCCTCGCCGCCAACCCGGCCGCCCTGTCGACCGCGTTGACCGGCGGGATCGGCACGCAGACCGGCGACCAGTGGCGACGCACCACCGCGCAGGCGGTGCTGGC